>PJTS01000791.1_pt1 | contig 15149 bp, 7 predicted proteins | sample 1512251 | NCBI WGS metagenome assembly PJTS01 (sample SAMN08177686, study PRJNA422409) | Soil metagenome, whole genome shotgun sequencing project. | isolation source: Soil (2) enriched on wood chips: alkali lignin treatment | place: USA: Madison | collected 2015-01-15 | reverse complement strand
TGAAGGACGACCTGATCGCCGTGCCCGATGGGACCACGCACTGGTTCGACATGGGCGATGAGCCCAGTTTCGTGGCGATCCGTTTCTTCACCTAGCCGGATGGCTGTTGCGGACATGTTACTGGCACCGACATCTCGCAGAAGTTCCCCCGCTACGTTCCTACCCAGGCGTCCTGATCCATGCAGCCCCGCGTCATCCTGACCGATATCGAAGGCACTACCAGCAGCATTTCGTTCGTCAAGAACGTGCTGTTTCCCTACGCCCGCCAGGCCCTGCCGGCGTTCGTGGCCGAACACGGCCAGAAACCAGAGATCCGCCGCTGGCTGGATGCGGTGGCCACCGAAATCGGCGGCGCCTGCCAGGACAGCCTGGTGGTGGAAACGCTGCAGGGCTGGATCGACCAGGACCGCAAGCACACCGCCCTGAAGGCACTGCAGGGCGTGATCTGGGATACCGGCTACCGCCGTGGCGACTACACTGCGCATTTCTACCCGGAAGTGGCGCCGGTGCTGAAGGGCTGGCACGCCGCCGGCCTGCCGCTGTACGTGTACTCATCCGGTTCGGTACCGGCGCAGAAGCTGTTCTTCGGCTTCAGCGACGCCGGCGACCTCAGCCCGCTGGTGTCGGGCTGGTTCGATACCGAAGTGGGCGGCAAGCGTGAAGCGGACAGCTACCGCCGCATCGTGCAGGCCATTGGCGTGCCGGCTGGCGAGATCCTGTTCCTGTCCGATGTGGTGGAAGAGCTGGACGCTGCACGCGAAGCCGGGCTGCAGACCCGCCTGATCGATCGCCTGGACGATTACCCGCTGCCGCGCACCGGCCAGGCGGCAAACGGCCACGACCGCGTCGAGAATTTCCAGCAGATCCAGCTGTAACTGCCGAGGCTGGATGCCAACCGTGGTTGGCACCTGCCAAAGCGGGATACGCCTGCCCGAAGATCGCGGTAGATGCCAACCTTGGTTGGCATATTCGTGGTGTGCCAACCAAGGTTGGCACCTACCAAAGCGGGATGCGCCTGCACGAAGATCGCGGTAGATGCCAAAGCGGGATACGCCTGCACGAAGATCGCGGTAGATGGCAACTTTGGTTGGCATATTCGTGGTGTGCCAACCAAGGTTGGCACCTACCAAAGCGGGGTGTTCCGCCCTCAACGGTCGTTGAGGGTCTTCACCTGCAAGGCGCTACGCAGCGCGGCCAGATCCACCGGGCCGCGCACGGCGATGTCGCGCGTCTCGCCCGGCAGCAGGTCCAGCAGGTTGTCCTCCACCTGCACATCCAGCGCACCGAAGTCGATCCAGGCGGCACGCACATAGGCAGCACTCTGCAGGCGCAGCCGGTAATGATCGCCCTCGATGTCCAGCGTGGCACGCAAGGCCTGCGGCGGCAGCGCCTGGTCCTTGGCTTCAACGAAACCCACCACCTGCCGCGCACGCACCTTGCCGTCCTGCAGGAGTTCAAACACCGCCACGGTGCGCGTCGGGTCGGCGCCGGCCAGCAGTTCTGCGTCACCGAAGTCACCGACCGACGTCACCCCGGCCGCCACCAACGTCACCGCCGCCTCGCGCCGGCGCAGCACGTTTCCATCCACATCCATCACCCGCAGCCGCCACCGTGCATCCAGCGCGGCACCGTCGTTGATCAGGCGCACGCGGGTGCGGCCTTCGTCACGCAGGGCCGCCAGGGTGACCGGCGCGAAGAAGCGACGCGCGGCAAAGTGCAGCGCCTTCCAGCGCCCGAAGTAATCCACGCTGGACCACGATGCACCCGGCCAGACATCGTTGAGCTGCCAGTACAACGAACCCATGGTGTACGGCCGCGAAGCGCGATGATGCAGGGCGGCCAGTGCAATGCCATCGGCCTGCATCACCTGGCTCAGGTACACGAAGTCCGCGAAATCCTTCGGCGTGCCATAACCGCGCTCGATGTACTGCAGCAGGCGGCTGTTGCCCTCGCCGGCCATGAACTTCTGGTGGGCGCGGATCACCGGGCTGTCGATGCGCTGCTCGGCACGGGTGGCCATCTGGTCCACGGTTGCCAGCGACGGCCAGGCCTGCAGGCCATACTCGGACATGAAGCGCGGCGTTTCGTGCAGGTACGCCTGCACTGGCAGCGCCGGGTTGCCCCAGACCTGCCAGTAGTGCTTGTCGCCGCGGGTGGAGTCATTGGCTTTTTCATCCAGATCGTTGCTGGGCGAACTGGACCAGTACGGCACGCCCAGCCCTTCCTCGCCCACCACCCGGCGCAGGTCGTTGCCGAACAGATCGACATAGCCCTGCCAGACCCGCGCGGCGAACGCCGGGTCGGCGGCTTTCAGGTCGCGTCCATGGCCCCAGTCCTTCCACGCCGTCTCTTCTTCGTTGTTGCCACACCACAGCACGATGCTGGGGTGGTGGCGCATGCGCCGCACGTTGTCGCGCGCTTCGGCCACCACGCTGGCCCGGAATGCCGGATCGTAGCCGGGCTGCATGCCACCACCGAACATGAAATCCTGCCAGACCAGCAGGCCCAGTTCGTCGGCGATATCGAAGAACGCATCGTCCTCGTAGTAGCCGCCACCCCAGTTGCGCAGCATGTTCATGTTGGCATCGCGCGCGGCGGTCAACACCTGGCGCAGGCGCGCCACGTCCGCGCGCGCGGGAAACGCATCGAACGGAATGACATTGGCACCCTTGGCGAAGATCTCCACGCCATTGATGACGAAGGCGAAGCCCTGCCCGCCCTGGTCGTCGTGCTGCCTGCGCAGTTCCACCGTGCGCAGGCCGATGCGCTGCTCGCGCTGCAGTGTGGGGTCACCGCCGGCTCCCAACTGCGCGCGTACCGTATAGCGGTCCTGCGCGCCCTGCCCCACCGGCCACCAGCGGCGCGGCGCGTCCAGTGCAACCGGAATCTCCACGCTGTTCTGGCCGGGCTGCACCAGCACCGTGCGCTGCACGGTGGCCACCACGCGGCCGTCGGGATCGCCCACCTGCACGTCTACCTTCGCCGAGCCGGCGGCACTGCCCTGCTCCACCTGCAGCAGCACGGCCAGTCGTGCCTGCCGCGCGTCCAGCGCATCGGTACGCACGGCCAGATCGGTCAAGCGCTGCGCGTCCCAGGCCCGCAGATCCACGCTACGCCAGACACCGGCGGTCACGTAGCGCGGGCCCCAGTCCCAGCCGAAATGGTAGGCCGGCTTGCGTGCGAAGTTGCCGACCATCGCATCCTTGGGCTCATCGCCGTAGGGCGAGGGATAGTTGCCGGCAATCCTGTGCGGCATCGCCTGCACGCCCGGCAGCAGGGTGCGGATGGGCGAACGGAACACGATCTGCAGTTCATTGCCGCGGGATCGCAGGCGCCCTTCCACACGCGCACGCCAGGTGCGGTGCGCATTGTCGGCACGCAGCAGCGGCTTGCCGTTCAAGCGCACCTCGGCATAGGTGTCCAGGCCGTCGAAACGCAGTTCGGCATGCGCCTTGGCCAGGGTCGCTGCGTCCACATCGAAGCGCGCGCGGTATTCCCAGGCTGCCAGGCCGATCCATTGCAGCTCGGCTTCCGGCGCGCCCACGTAGGGGTCACGGATCAGGCCATGGGCCAGCAGGTCGGTGTGCACGCTGCCGGGCACGGTAGCGGTGCGCCACTGCTGCAAGCTGGGGTGCGCAGCACCCTGCGCATCGCCGGGCAGCATGCGGAACTCCCATTGCGCCTGCAGCGGTGCAGCCAGCGCGGGGAAACTGCCAAGCATGAACAGCAGCAGGAGCAGACGGACAGCGAGGGGAAGACGATGCACGTGTGAGACTCCTGTTGTGTCCGCCGGGCATGGCCCGGCGCTAGCCCATGCAACACGCCACGGTAGCGCCGGGCCGTACCCGGCGAGCGCGCAGCGCGGCAGACCTCAGCGGACGACGTTCAACACTTCGTAGCACGCGCCCATGGTGTGGTAATCCACCTTGCCGGCCGGGCTCTTCTCGTTGCTGTACTTGCGGTTGTCGGCATCCAGGATGCGGAACCAGGCGCCGTACTGGTGGTCGACGAAGTGCTCCCACGAATACGCCCACAGCCGGTCGTACCACTGCCAGTAGCGCTCATCGCCGGTGCGCTGGGCCATCAGTGCGGCCGTGGCCAGGGTTTCGGCCTGCACCCAGAAGTACTTGTCGTCGTCGCAGACGAAGCTGTCGCCGCCGATCGGGTCACCGTCCATGCCCTGCTGGCGCCGCGATTCCGGTGCAAAGCCGTAGTACAGGCCGCCGCGCGCTTCATCCCAGCTGCGCTCCACCGCCACATCGAACAGGTGCTGGGCGGTGGGCACCAGCCAATCGGCCTGCACGTGGCGGTCCAGAATCAGCAGCAGTTTGGCCCATTCGGTCTGGTGCCCCGGCTGGAAGCCCCACGGGCGGAACAGGTGCTTGGGATCATCCAGGTTGTAGTCCCAGTCGATCTCCCAGTTCGTGTCGTAGTGCTCCCACACCAGCCCGCCCGCCTTGGCGGCCTGGCGCCGGGTCATGTTGTCGGCCAGCTGCAGTGCGCGCTGCACGTAGCGCTGCTCGCCACTGGCCTCGAACGCGGCCAACATCGCCTCGCACATGTGCATGTTGGCGTTCTGCCCGCGGTAGCCGGTGAAGTTCCACTGGCCATCGGCTTCATCCTTGTACAGGCCGTGCCCGGCTTCCCAGAAGCGCGCTTCCAGCAGCTGCCAGGTTTCGTCCATCCACGCGCGGGCCTGTTCCATGCCGGCCTTCAGCGCACAGCTGTAGGCCAGCAGCACGAACGCCACGCCGTAGCAGTGATTCATATCGTCTTCGACCTGGCCATCGCGCAGGGTCCAGGCGTAGCCGCCGGTCGCCGGATTGCGATGCACCTCGCGCAGGTAGCGCACGCCATGCTCGACGGCATCGCGGTACTCGGCGTTGCCGAACTCGCGGTACGCCATGGCGTAGTTGAAGACGAAGCGCGTGCTGCTGACCAGGTGGCGGTGGCCGGCATCGTAGACCGTGCCATCGTCCAGGAAGTAATGGAAGAAACCACCGTTGGGGTCGATGCAGCGCGGGTGGTAGAACGCCATCGTGTCGGCGATGTGCGCGCGCAGGAACTCGGCCGAGCGGAACTGCGGAACGAAGCGGGAGGCGGTCTGGGTCATGCGGAAAGTTCCTGGGTCTGCAGCAGCTGCTGCACTTCATCGAGCGAGGGCATGGCCGCGAAGGCGCCCTTGCGGGTGACCGCCAGCGCACCGACGGCAGCGCCGAAGCGCAACGTTTCGGTGATCGCCTGCGGGTCCTGGCAGAAGGCGGCGAAGCCGGCGCCGGCACCGCCGCGCTCCAGCAGGCCGACCAGCACGCCGCCCACGAAGGCATCGCCGGCGGCCGTGGTGTCGACCGTGGCCACATTGAAACTGGTGACCTGGCCCTGCTGCTGGCGGGTGTACCAGCGCAGCGTGGCGGCACCGTCGGTCACGATCACCCAGCGGGCCTGTGCGGCCAGCAGCCGCTGCAGCACGACCTGGTCACCGTCGTCACCGTGCGGCGCGGCCAGGTAGTCCAGCTCTTCGCGCGACAACTTCACCAGGTCGGCACGCTCCAGCGCCTGCCACAGGCGCGGCGTGGGATCGGTGCCGGCCGGCCACAGCGCTGGGCGCAGGTTCAGGTCGAGGCTGACCACTGCACCGGCCGCGCGCGCACGCTCCATGCCGGCGAAGGTCGCCGCGGCAATGTCCGCTTCGGTCAGGCTGTTGGAGCACACATGGAAGCAGGCGGCACTATCGAAGCAGGCACTCTGGAAATCGCTGTCACGGAACAGCAGGTCGGCCGCAGGCGGCCGATAGAAGCTGAAGCTGCGCTCGCCGTGCGCGTCCAGCGCCACGAACGCCAGCGCGGTCTTGGCCGCGTCGGTGCGCACGATGTAGTCAGTTCCCACGCGGTGCTCGGCCAGGCTGTCGGCCAGGAAGTCGCCGAACATGTCCCGGCCCAGCATGCCCACGAACTGGGTCTGCGCGCCCAGCCGGGCAGCGGCCACCGCCACGTTGGCCGGCGCACCGCCGGCGTACTGCAGGAAAGCGCGCGGGGTGTCGGACGAGGCCGGAGGCTGCGCTAGTAGATCGATCAAAATTTCGCCGAAGCAGACAATGGCACCCATTTCCGACTCAGCCTCCCTGCGGGCCGACGGCCGGCGGGCGCGAGCCCACCAGACCGTAGAAGATGATGTAGAGGTAGCAGACCACCGGCAGCACGAAACTCAGGTGCAGGCCGATGCGATCGGCCAGCATGCCCTGCAGCAGCGGAATGATCGCGCCGCCGACGATAGCCATGATCAGCAGGCTGGATGCCTTGTTGGTCAGCGGCCCCAGGCGTTCGATGGCCAGCGAGAAGATGGTTGGGAACATGATGGAGTTGAACAGGCCGGTGGCCACGATGCCGTACAGCGCTACCTTGCCGCCCGAGCCCAGGGTGACCGCCAGCAGCACCACGTTGGCCAGCGCGAAGCCCGCCAGCAGGCGGCGCGGCGAGAACTTGGCCAGCAGCCAGGCACCGGCGAAGCGGCCGACCATCGCGCAGCCCCAGTAGGCCGACACGTACTGGGTGGCCTGCTGTTCGCTCATGCCGCCGATGTCCGGCAGCGCCAGGTAGTTCACCATCAGGCTGCCGATGGACACCTCGGCGCCCACGTAGAAGAAGATGGCCAGCACGCCGAACAGCACGTGCGGCTGCTTCAGCGCATCCAGCAGGGTGTGGTGGCTGGTGTCGGCCTGCTCGGTGGTTTCAGTCAGGCTGGGCAGGCGGAACAGGTAGACGAACACGGCCAGCAGCACCAGCGCGATCGCCAGGCCCACGTACGGGCCCTGCACCGACTGCGCTTCGGCAGTACGGTAGGCCAGCTGCTCGGCCATCGGCATCGCTTTGATCTCGTCACCGCTCTTCACCGCGGTGCTGAGGATCAGGAAGCCGCCGAACAGCGGCGCCAGCGTGGTGCCCAGCGAGTTCAGCGCCTGCGCCAGGGTCAGGCGGCTGGAGGCGGTTTTCTCCGGGCCCAGCAGCGCCACGTACGGGTTGGCCGCCACCTGCAGCACGGTAATGCCGGTGGCCAGCACGAACAACGAAGCCAGGAAGGCGTCATAGGTGCGCAGCGCGGCCGACGGCCAGAAGCCCAGCGCGCCCACACCGGCAATCAGCAGGCCGGCGATGATGCCCTTCTTGTAGCCCAACCGTGCCACCAGCCGACCGGCCGGCACCGACATCAGGAAATACGCGCCGAAGAAGGTGAACTGCACCAGCATGGCGCGGGTGTAGTTCAGCTCGAACACGGCCTTCAGGTGCGGGATCAGCACATCGTTGAGGCTGGTCAGGAAGCCCCACATGAAGAAGATGGTGGTGGCCACCCACAAGGCCGCACGGGCATTCATCACCGGCGCCTGGCTGCTGTTGGATCCCGATGGACGGGGCGTTGCGGAAATCGGCATGCGGTTCGCGCCTCGATGCGCGTGTAGGTCGTTGGTACGTGGAAGGGAAAAGGTCGTAGGAAATCAGTTCGGCCGCGCGGCACTGCTCTCGCGCACGCGCAGCTGCACCGGGGCGACGGTGCGCCGCGGCGGTGCATCGGGATCATCCAAGCGTTGCAGCAGCAGCGCGGCGGCCTGCCGGCCACGCTCGCGCGGATCGGCGGTCAGGGTGGTCAGCGGCGGCACCGCCACCGAGGCCTCGGAAATATCATCGAAACCGGTCACCGCGAAATCACCGCCGGGGCGGATGCCGCGGGAGTTCAGGCCCAGCATCAGGCCCAGCGCGACCGTGTCGTTGTAGCAGACCGCGGCACTGGGACGATGGCCGTCGGCGAACAGTTCATCGGTGCGCGCGGCCGCCTCCAGGCGATTGGGCGCCGATTCGATCATCCAGCCCGGCGGCAGCGCCAGGCCCGCCTCGGCCAACGCCTGCTGGAAGCCGGCGCGGCGCTGGTGGCAGGAACTGGAATCGGCATGACCGCCGAAGAAGGCGATCTGCTGGTGGCCGCGCTCGATCAGGTGGCGGGTGGCCAGATAAGCGCCGTGCTGGTTGTCCAGGGTCAGGAAGTCCCAGTCGGCCCCTTCCAGTTCGCGGTTGAACAGCAGCACGTTGGCGTTGGCACCCAGCGCCTGCCGCAGCAGCGTGGCATCACTGCCCTCGGCCGGCGACAGGATCAGGCCAGCCGGGGTGTGCTCCATCAGCGTGGACAGCACCGCCTGCTGCCGCTGCGGCGATTCGCCCGTGCTGCCCAGCAGGGTGACATAGCCCCGCCCGCCCAATGCCTCGTCCACGCCAGAAGCAAATTCGGCGAAGAACGGGTTGGACAGATCGTTGATGACCAGCGCGATGCTGCTGGAGGTGCGCCGGCGCAGGTTGGCTGCCGCACGGTTGTAGACGTATCGCTGGCGGCGCAGTTCGGCCTCCACCTTGGCCCGGGTATCGACATTGACCAGCGGACTGCCACGCAGCACCAGCGACACGGTGGCGCGCGACACGCCGATCGCACGGGCGATGTCGGTCACCGTCACCGCCTTGCCGGAACGCTTGCTGGAAGTGCCGTCGTTGTCGTTCATCGCTGTACCGGGCTCCTCGGGAGGGTCAAGCCTAATGGATCGGAGGCCATTCGTGCCGTGCCGTTCGCTGGTTGGCCGCCAACCGCACGACGATGGCTCAGCGCAGCACTCTGCCTGGTGCAGCGCACCATGAGACCGGCAGATCCTTTACCGCCGTACCCCAGCCCTGGGTCGGGGCCTGTGCATCCAGCGCGAACTGCAGGCGCGGGCCCTGCTGCAGCTGGTCCCAGTCCAGCCACACCGGGGCATGCGCGCGGCCATCCAGCTGCACGCCCTGCACGTACTGCAGGCGGCGGCCATCGGCGCCGGGCGCATCGATGCGCAGCGTGCGGCCGTTGCCCATGTCCACTTCCACCTTGGAAAAGCGCGGCGTGTGCAGCAGGAACTGGCCGCTGCCCGGCACTGCCGGGTACATGCCGATGGCACTGAACAGGTACCAGGCCGACATCGTGCCCAGGTCGTCATTGCCGGTGACGCCGTTGGGCGCGTTGGTGAACAGCTGCTGCGCCGCACGCAGCACGTTGGCGGTCTTCCACGGCTGGCCGATCAGCGTGTACAGCCACGGCGCGTGCAGGTCCGGTTCGTTGTTGGGGTTGTAACGGAACTGGTTGTAGTAGCTGTACGGCCCCACCACCCATTCCTTGCGCGCGGCGGTAAGCGGATCGGCCTGCAGCGCATCCATCGCGAAGAAGGCATCCAGGCGGCGGCCGGCCTGCTCGCGGCCGTCCATTGCTTCCACCAGGCCCGGCACGTCCTGCTGCGCCAGCCACTGGTACTGCCAGGCAGTGCCTTCGTGGAAGCCATGGTGCGAACGCGGGCTGTAATGGCCGTCGGCCGGGGTGTACCACTGGCCGTCTTCGGTGCGCGGGCGCGGGAAGCCAGTGAAGCCGGTTTCGGCGTCACGCACCTGCGGGTCCCACACCTTGCGCCAGTTGCGGCCGCGCTCGCGCAGCGTGGCCGAATCCTGCGCATGGCCCAGGCCATCGGCCATCTGCGAAAGCGCGCAGTCGGCCAGTGCGTATTCCAGCGTGGCCGAGCCACCATGGTGCGGGTCCACGTCCATGCCCTTGGACGGGAAGGCGCGATCGTAGACCACATAGCCCTTGTCCAGGTAGGTCGGGTTGCCCGAACGACCGGCCATCCGCGAGTTCAGCGGCGGCGTGCCGAAGGCATTGCGGCGCAGTGCATCCCAGGCCTGCGCTTCACGCCCCTTGAGCGCACCAAAGCGCCACAGATCGACCATGAACGGGGTGACCGGATCGCCGGTCATGATGTTGGTTTCGAAGTTGGCATAGCCCCAGCGCGGCAGCCAGCCGCCCTGCTCGTCGATGGCCAGCAGGGTGCGGCCGATATCGCGTGCCACGTCCGGGCGGGTGAGCGCCAGCCACTGGTTCTGCGCACGGTAGGTATCCCACAGCGAGAAATACTCGTAATAGGTCCAGCCATCGGCGCGGTGGATGCCATCGTCATAACCACGATAGCGGCCGTCGGCGTCGCTGCCGGTCAGCGGCTGCAGCAGCGCGTGGTAGAGCGCGCTGTAGAACACGGTGCGGTCATCGCCCGTGCCGCCCTGCACGCGCACCCGCGCCAACTGCTCGCGCCAGTCCTGCTGCGAAAGCGCGCGCATGCGGTCGAAACCGATCAGCGCCCCACCCTGCATGCCCTCGGCGCGCAGATTGATGCGTGCGCCCTCGGCATCCACGTGCGAGATCGCACTGACCGCGGTGACCGACTGGCCCTTGGCCAGATCGAAAGTCAGCCATGCACCGTTCGGCTTCTGCTCGCCTTCCATGCTGTGTCGTGCATTGGGCAGGCCACCGGCCTCGCCCCACGCGCCGTGCGCCTTGAACGGGCGATCGAATTCAACGCGGAACCAGGTGGTGTACTGGTGGCCGCCGCAGAAGCTCTTGGTGACCAGCTTGCCTTCCACCACCCGGTCGCCCACCACGTCCACCACGCTGCCGATCACCGAATGGCGCTCGTTGGCCTGGCCCACATTCACCAGCACATGGCCATCGCCGCTGCGCTGGCTGAAGGTGTAGCGCTCGGCCGCGGCGCGGGTGCGCGCGGTGGCTTCGGCGTCGATGCCGCCGTAGCTGGTCAGGCGCACCTTGTAGTAGCCGGCCTGGCCCACCTCACCGTCGTGGGTGTAGTTGGCGGCGTAGGCCTTGTGGTCGAACTGCTTGGGGTTGGCGGTATCGAAATCGCCGCCCGGGCCGATGCTGCCGGTCACCGGCAGGATGGAGACCTGGCCGCCCTGTTCCCAGCAGCCGGCGCCGGACAGGAAGGAATGGCCGAAGCCGCGGATCTTTTCGTCGTCGTAGCGCCAGCCGGAATAGTGGCTGCCGATCGGGCTGACCTGGATCAGGCCGAACGGTGCGGACGCGCCCGGGAAGGTGTTGCCATCATCCTTGCTGCCGATGAAGGTATTGACCTCGCGCTCGAGCGCAGCAGGTGCGGCCTGCAGCCACGGCGTGATGGCCAGGGCCAGCAGGCAGGCGGTGCGGGCCAGCGGCCGCGGGGACAGCGCCGGCAGGCGCAGGAGGGAACGACGGCGGGACAACCTGGTCACGGACAGGACTCCTTGGCGGCAGGGCGGCAGCGGGGGCGGCCGCTGCGGCCGAACTCCCCGTTTCCATCGGTATAAATCCGCACCCCGGCGAATTTAGATCGATTGAAGTAAAGCAGGGAGCGCCCGCCCATGCATTCTGCGCCGCAGCAAAGAGGGGGGTGTTCTGCAGGGCCTGCGGCCCTGCACCTGCTGAGAGCCACGGCAACGGCAACGGCAACGTCCACGTCAAAAGCGGGCTTTCCGTGGGATGGCGGGGTGGGTCCGGTTGAGGGGGACGCTGCAAGTACGTCCCTGTAAGCTCGGTCGCCGCATCCATGCGGCTCACGCCCCCTCAACCGGACCCACCCCGCCTTCGACAGTTCTCCGCGATCTGCCGGACCTCGGGGTCGGATCCCGTTGCTACGCAACGGGCTCTGACCCCAGATTTGTACAGGTAATTGACGGATTTCATCCACGCATGGCGTGCATCTACTGAACGCCTGCCAACTGGAGGATTCCATTCGATATCTGACAGACGTGTCGACCAAGGTCGACACCTACCAACAGCCGCTCGGAACACCAGGCGCCGTTACCCACAGCCGCGTGAACCTGTCGAAGGTGGGGCGGTGTCGGATTGCGGGGTGTCAGCCGCATGGATGCGGCTGCCAAGCCTACAGGGACGTACTTGCGGCGTCCCCGCAATCCGACACCGCCCCGCCACCCCACGGATAGCCCGCTTTTGAAGTTGACGTTGCCGTTGCCGTTGCCCTGGCCCTGGCTCGAAATGCAGGTGCAGGGCTGCAAGCCCTGCCGAACCACCCTCGCCCTTTTGCGCATGTAAACGATTCCAGCGCATTTCAGCGAAACATCATTCGGCCGACACGTCCCTGCAATATTGCGCAGCAGCATGCGCATACCCTCCGGCCATGCTAAAAATCGCCCCGCCATCGCTTAGATCGATCCAAGCGGATCCCATGGGATGGCCCGGCGTTGGGGAGCGGCACCGGATGTACCCGAACACCAGCGCGCCGCCCAGGCAGCCGCGCGGCATCAGCAAAATCGGCACCGCAGATTAGATCGATTCAAGTTTCCGCGTCAGTCAACGGATCAATCCATGAGAGAGGGAGAGATGGCAATCAAGCATTCAACTCGTACGCACGGCCGCGACGCCTTGTCGTTCGCCGTCGCACTGGCCCTGGCCGCAGCCGTCGCGCCCACCGGCGCCGCTGCCCAGCAGGCCAGCGCACAACCGACCACTGGCAGCGCCGACGCCACCACGCTGGACAGCGTGCAGGTCACCGGCTACCGCTATGCGATCGAGAAGAGCCTGCAGCAGAAGCGCGACGCCAACGCCGTGGTCGAAGTGATCACCGCCGAGGACGTCGGCAAGTTCCCCGACAAGAACGTTGCCGATTCGCTGCAGCGCGTACCCGGCGTGGTCATCACCCGCGACGGCGGCGAAGGCAAGAGCGTCAGCGTGCGCGGCCTCGATCCCGACCTGACCCTGACCCAGTTGAACGGCAACTACATCGCCACCTCCGAAACCAATGACGAGGCCAGCCGTTCGTTCAACTACACCCTGCTGCCGTCGAACATGCTCTCCAGCGCCGAGCTGTTCAAATCGCCGGAAGCACGCATCGACGAGGGCGGCATCGGCGGCACGGTCATCCTGCACACCCGTCGCCCGCTGGAGATGGAATCCAACTCCGGCTACGTGACCCTGGAAGGTGTCTCCTCCGACACCCACCAGGATGTCGACCCGCAGGCGTCGGCGCTGTATTCCTGGCACAGCAAGGACGAGCGCTTCGGTGTGCTGGTCGGCGTGACCCAGCAGAAGCGCACCAGCCGCACCATGGAAGTGACCACCGAGAACTACCAGTGGTACGGCACCGATGTCGATGCCCGTGATGTCAACGGCAACGCCCTCACCCAGGGCGGCATCAACTACTGGTGGGGCAACTCCGGCTTCAACGACCAGTTCGGGCGCAACTACAGCGACTTCTTCATGCCCACCTCGGTGAACTTCGCCGTGAAGGAAGAGAAGCGCGAGCGCAAGGGCGGCCAGCTGACCTTCCAGTTCAAGCCGGTCGACAACCTGACCCTGACCGCCAACTACTTCCGTTTCCAGCTGGACGGCGACTACACGCAGAACATGCTGAAGGTGCCCGAGTGGAACATGGCGCGCTACAACGGTGACGGCAACTGGGCCGGCGGCCGCCTGCTCAACGGCCTCAGCTTCGACCCCAGTGGCACCGTGGTCACCGGCGCACAGTTCGAAAAGCTGGCCGGCAAGACCTACTACTGCAGCGAAGACGAAGCCGCTGCCGCAGGCCTGGCCCCGGGTGGCTGGGGACCGGACGACTGCACCATTCCCACCCCGCAGCTGACCGGTGGCTACAGCCGCGAAAAGGCGCTCTCGCAGACCGCCGACCTGACCATCGACTGGGACATCAGCCCGTTGTGGAAGGCCTCCTTCAGCGGCGGCCGCACCTGGTCCGAGGGTGGCCCGTCGATGAACTTCCGCATGTCGGCCAAACCGCGCCGCCGCGTGAACGGCGTGTGGGAATCGGGCAACCAGTACACCGCGTGGGACCTGACCGGCACCCCGTCGCTGACCGTCTCGCCGAACCTGCAGGAGGTGCTGATGAATGGCATCGCCGAGGTCGACACCGGCTCGACCGATTCGTCGTGGATGCAGACCGAGGTCGAGCAGAACCACTTCCAGGCCGACGTCACCAAGATGTTCGAAAGCGGCTGGCTGGATTCGATCCAGTTCGGCGCCAAGTACCGTGACGGCAAGGTCCACCGCAACACCGGCAACACCTACTGGGTGTGCCAGGGCGCCGACCCGGCCGACTATGACAGCCGCTACCAGGCCGGCTGTGACAACACCGCCGGCATCGCCCAGCCCAGCTTCTTCCTGTCCAACCCGATCAGCGGCATCGCCGGTGGCTTCAACGCGAACGTCTTCCCGGGCATCAACTTCCCGTCCTACATCGACTACCTGAATTCCACCTACGGCTCGTCGCACAACCGCGTTGAGGACGATTTCGTCTACAACGTCAACGAGAAGATCTACTCCGGCTACTTCCAGGCCAACTTCCGTACCGAGCGCCTGCGCGGCAACGTCGGCGTGCGCGTGGTGCGAACCAAGCAGTTCGCCCAGTCCAGCGACTCGATCGAACGCTTCAACGATTACTTCCTGGACAACGCCTCCGGCGCACCGATGTCCTGCAATGATCCGGCGGCGGCCGCCTTCCCCACCTATGGCTGCGAGAGCGGTTTCGTGCGCCTGCCCGATCCCCTGGCACGCGAGAAGAGCTACGAGCTGATCGGTTCGGACCGCACCTACACCGACGTGCTGCCCAGCTTCAACATTGCCTGGGACATTACCGACAACCTGGTGCTGCGTGGTGCAGCGTCCAAGGTGGTGGCACGGCCGAGCTACACCAGCATCGCCGCACCGGGCAGCCTGAGCTACTACAGCCCCGAGTACGTGAATGACCGCCGCGTTGCCGGCGGTGCACCGACCGAAGGCTGGGCCGGCAGTGGCAGCAACAAGAACCTGGAGGCCTTCGAAGCGACCCAGTACGACCTGGGGGTGGAGTGGTACTTCATGCCGGGTGCGGTCGCCGGCGTCGGCCTGTTCCGCAAGGACATCAGCAACTTCACCGTGCCGATCGTGCGTGACGTGCAGATGGAAGTCGGCGGCGAAATGGTCACGGTGCAGAACTACAGCACCCAGGCCAATGGTCGCGATGCAGTGTCGCAGGGCGTGGAGCTGTACGGCCAGTACACCTTCGACTTCGGTCTGGGCGTGCAGGCCAACTACACCTACAACGACACCAACCTGGCCTCGATCGAGCTCAATGGCGAGAACCTGGGTGCATCGCCGCTGGTGGGCAGTGCCAAGAACCAGGCCAACCTGACGGTGTTCTACGAAACCGACCGGTTCCTGGCCCGCGCCTCGTACAACCGTCGCGGTGAAGTGGTCGGCGGCCTGGTCAACGGCATGACCCAGTACACCGAGCCGTACGACCAGCTGGATCTGAACGTGGC
>PJTS01000784.1_pt1 | contig 15304 bp, 12 predicted proteins | sample 1512251 | NCBI WGS metagenome assembly PJTS01 (sample SAMN08177686, study PRJNA422409) | Soil metagenome, whole genome shotgun sequencing project. | isolation source: Soil (2) enriched on wood chips: alkali lignin treatment | place: USA: Madison | collected 2015-01-15 | reverse complement strand
GCTTCGGCTGCTAATTTAGCCTGACGTGCTTCTTCATCAGCTTTCGCTTTTGCTTCTTCTGCTTGTTTTATTCTTAATGCTTCGGCATCCGCTTTGGCCTTAGCCTCTGCTGCTAATTTTGCTTGAAGGGCTTCTGCATCAGCTTTGGCTTTAGCTTCGGCTGCTAATTTAGCCTGACGTGCTTCTTCATCAGCTTTCGCTTTTGCTTCTTCTGCTTGTTTTATTCTTAATGCTTCGGCATCCGCTTTGGCTCTGGCATCAGCAACTAATTTTGCTTGTAATGCTTCGGCATCCGCTTTAGCTTTGGCTTCCGCATCTAATTTTGCTTGTGCTTCTGCTGCTGCTTTTGCTTGTGCTTCTTCTGCTTGTTTTATTTTCAATGCTTCTGCATCGGCTTTGGCTTTGGCTTCAGCTGCAATAATTGCTTGTCTAGCTTCAGCATCAGCTTTGGCTTTTGCATCGGCTGCTAATTTTTCTTTAAGAGCTGCTTCCTCTGCTGCTTTTGCTTTTGCATCAGCTGCCAATTTAGCTCTATTTGCCGCATCAATTGAAGCTTTAGTTTTAGCTTCTGCAGCCGCTTTAGCTTTTGCATCGGCCGCAATTCTAGCTTGTAAAGCATCTGAATCTGCTTTTGCTTTTGCATCGGCTGCAAGGATAGACTCCATATCAGCTGCTTCTGCTTTGGCTTTCGCATCGGCTTTACGTTTTGCTTCTGCTGCATCTGCTTTTGCTTTTGCATCGGCAACTAACTTAGCTCTTGCTGCTTCTGCATCGGCTTTGGCTTTCTCAGCTGCTGCTAAACGTGCTTGTCTTGCTGCTTCTGCATCTGCTCTTGCTTTTTCTGCTGCTGCTAATCTTGCTTTTGTTGCTGCCTCAGCATCGGCTTTTACTTTATCAGCAGCTAGTTGTGCCTGAGTTCTTTGCTGAACTGAAGTTGTTGTAACTGCTTTTGCTTTTGCTGCATCGGCATCAGCTTTTGCTTTTGCATCAGCTTCTAATTTTATTCTGCGTGCCTCAGCATCAGCTTTTGCTTTATCGGCTGCTAATTGTGCCGCTGTTTGCTGCGGAGCTGGAGCTGGTGTTTCTGCTTTTGCTTTTGCTGCTGCTTCTGCATCGGCTTTTGCTTTTGCATCTGCCGCTAATTTTAATCTTCTTGCCTCAGCATCAGCTTTAGCTTTATCAGCTGCTAATTGCGCTTGTGTTTTTTGTGCTGCAGGGGCTGGTGTTGATGTCGCTGCTTTAGCTTTTGCTGCAGCTGCCGCATCGGCTTTTGCCTTATTATCTGCTGCTAATTTTAATCTTCTTGTTTCTGCATCAGCTTTAGCTTTATCTGCCGCTAACTGTGCTTGTGCTTTTTGTTCTGCAACTACATTGGCACGTGCTGCAGCTGTTGCATCGGCTTTTGCTTTTGCATCTGCCGCTAATTTTATTTTAAGAGCTTCAGCATCTGCTTTAGCTTTATTGTCTGCTTCTAGTTTTGCTTTAGCTGCTGCCTCAGCATCGGCTTTGGCTTTTTCTGCGGCTGCAAGTCTTATTTGTTTTGCTTCAGCATCTGCTTGTGCTTTTGCCTCCGCGGCAAGTCTGTTCTTTTCTGCTATATCAGCTCTATTAACTTGTGTCGCTGCCGATTTCGGTTTTGCTGGTACCGGTTTTGGTCTTGATGGATCAATTATAGATCCTTCGTCATCATCTCCGTAGTAGTAATTTCTGTTTTTAAATCTGTAAGCAATTGCAAATTCATGAGAACCTCCCATGTTTGTAAAATTGCCCATTCCTCTTTCATAATTGTATTCGATAGCAATGCTTGGAGAAAGATTAATACCTAAGCCTGCTGAAACTCCATATAGAGTGTTATAACCTGCCTGCGCCCAGACTCCTTGTTTAAGTGCCAGCATAGCAAGCCCTGAAATAACTGTTTTGTCTTTTTTAATTTCTGTTCTAACAATTCCAGAAAATTTACTTCTGTCGAAAAAACCATAGGTATCAATATAACCTGTGTACATGGCGTGTAACTGAATTGCTCTTTCCGGATCTTCTTTTACCATTCCGCCACCGAAATTGTAAAGAATTAAGTTGTTAATCGATAATCCAAAATCTAGAAAAGTTGTTCCGTAATTAATACCAGGATTAACAGTAAGTAATGTATTTGATGGATAATCTCCGTTTAAAATATCGATATCATCTGTTACAATTTTTCCTTTGTCTAAACCGCTTTGGTAAGCGCCAACATTTAAACCGAAAGTTAAATTGCTGTCTTCTTGTAAAACGATATTATGTGCAAAATTGACAACACCGCCAAAAACAGTCATTAAACCATAATTTTGTTGAAATAAACCAACTGCAAAGGCTTCATTTTCTCTAAATCGGCCTGAATAATTTGCTAAATAAGTCTGTGGCGCATTTTCAAACTGTACCCATTGTCTTTTATTATAAAAACTTGCATAAGGGTTTGATTCACGAACAAAACTAAAAGTTGGGTTAATTAAATATCTATTAAACTTTAACGAATTTCTGATAGGTAATGAAAACGAAACAACTCCATTCTCATTTTTTTCTTGAGAATAGAGTAAACATGAAAAACCGCAAAATAAAGTTATGAATAGTAAAATTTTCTTCATTATTTAATCACAGTTATTGATCCTTTTTTTTCACCTGTGTCGGATTGAATGACATAGTAATATACCGGATTTACATTTTTAAAATCTATTGCTGTTTGAGGCCAGTCGCCTTGATAATTAACAACGTCGAGAACTTTCTCTCCGTTTGAACTGAGAATAATTACTTTAGTATTTGCGTTTTTATATTCATCTGGTATATTCCAATAAGGATTAACACCGCTTAATTTTATAATATTCTGAATAACTGTTGATGGCTGTGAAGGCCCGGTTACTTTAAAAGTAAATTCTCTTGAAGAAACACATCCTGATGATTGAGAAATGATAACTTTATAATTACCTGGTACGGCTACCACATAAGAACTTCCATTAGCTCCAGATATAGCATTTCCGTTTAAAAACCATTCAAATGAAGGAGTTGAAGCATCTGTAGTAACAGAAACATTTAACGTTTCTCCTTCTCCAATAGAAGTGGTCTCTGCTACATCAATACTGGCATCAAAACCATTACTGCTTAGATTTATGCTTCCAGTAGCTTTACATCCACCAAAATCAACTTCTACAGTGTAAACACCAGATTCATTTGTAGAATAAGTACGATTAACTGCACCTGCAATTACTTTTCCGTCTTTAGTCCAAATATAACTATTACCTGAAGTTGCTGTTAAAACCGTTCCATCACTGCTTGAGCAAAAAGGGTTTCCTAAACTTGAATCTATCGTAACAGCAGAACCGCCTCCAGAAGAAGAAACAGTTACACGATTTGAATACGATTCTGACGTACAAGTACCGTAATTTGTTTCAACATAATAAACCCCTGGAGCAGTAACAATGTAAGTTGGTCCTGAAGCTCCAGCCATTAAAGTTGGAAGTGCAGAAACACCATTGTCTTTGTACCAGTTATATGTTAAAAATGAGTATTTAAGAGGCGAATCGTTTACAGGATCTGTAGAATCAGGATCAATTTTTAATAAATAACTTCCTCCTGAACAAAATGTAGCCGTACCACTAAAATTATTTATAGTGTACTGCCTGTCATGTGCTTTGTAATAAATAGGAAATGAATTTTTTAAACCAAATGAAACAAATCTATTACTAGAAAAACCAGTCGTTGAAACCCTTAAACTATAGGTATCTGAACCTGGTAAAGTAGTTGGAACAGAAAATCTTATAGTCTTTTGGTTACTTGCTACATCAATAACTGAAATAGTATTAGCAGTTATAATATTTGTAAAGTTATTAGTTGAAAGCTCAACAACAAATATTGTTTCTGTTGGAAATCCGGCGTAAGTAAATGTTGCGGTATATTCATTACCATCAATACCCGCACAAATTCTATCAAAAGGCAATACTTGCGGATTGATAGATTTTGCTTGGGCATAAGAATTTTGTTTAGTATAAATGATCATACTAAACAAAATGAAAACTTTAAAAAAAGATAAAGTAGTTTTTTGAATCATATAGTACGTGTTCTTGCTAAGTCTATACGCTCAAAAAACAAGATATCTATGAATGTTTCAGAAAAGTCATATTTGTAGTTCTCAATGATATCTTTTGCAAGAATTGAAGTAGAACTAAGAAATGAATTTTCGTTGCATTCTGGTAACTGATTATTCGTTTCAGTCGCCATAGTAAGGTTGTCCTTGGGGGTGGACAACCCTACTATAAACTGATTGGAATTATCTATTTTGCTGTTTGTTGTAACAGCAGATTCGTTGTTTTGATTTATCTCTATTACCGTCGCTAATTCACAGTTAATACCAACAGAAACTGTAGGTATTTCTGTTGTTGAACTTTGCGCATACAGGCTTAAAATAGGAGAAACCAAAAAGAATATATATAAATATTTTTTTGTAGATAGAGCCATTATGTTTTGATCTTTATTTGGTCCGTACAAGACGATACATAAATTGTGTCTGGGGACTTTATTAATAAAATTTACGCGAAATAAAAATCGAAATTTATTTATCTATTGCCGCTTGAAGCTGTAATTTTTCCTAATTGTAATCTGTAATCTGGTTTTTTAGGATTGAACATGTCAATGAATGTTTCTTTGTTGTCACTTTGTGAGTAAACATTAAAGAAAACACTGTTTCCATACCAGCTCTCTAAATCTTCATTGTTTGAATTGTATTCTGTAAAGATGTTTCCTTTACATAAATTGAAATACATTTCCTCAAATTTGATTTTTTTAAGGTTAGCATCATTGATTTCTGTTTTGCTGTCTAATAACACTGCAGGATTAAATCCAGAGATTACACTTCTTTTCATTTCAAGAGAAGCATTTTCTGCTACGTAAACAGCTTCTTTTACCAATCCAGCCTGAATGTCTGCATTGATGTTTTCACTGTCGTTAAGCATTGTAATGTTAGTAGCAACAACTAAAGTTTGTTTTTTAGTAAAGTCAGTTTCAGCTTTTTTCTCATAAGATTTTACCTCCATACAACGAGAACCGTCTTTTGTACTAGAGAAATAAGAAGATCTAACTGCTAATGAATTGTAGAAACGACATTGAACTCCTTGAGAGAATTTGTAATCGTCGTTGATTGATTTATAAGAAACAAATTTTGTAGCGTTAACATCTCCTCCTAAGAAACCAAAAGAGTCACCACCAGCGTAGCTAACCATAATGTTTTCAAGAACAGTTTTGTTTCCAACACCAGCAAGAGTTAAACCGTTGAAAGTATCAAGCCCTTTAACTTTTTTACCAGCAAATTCGATTCTAACGAATCTTAAAATTCCAGAGTTTGAAGCAACATTATCACCACCATAAGTAGTTAAAGTTGGATCAAGATCCATGTTGTAAGAACCTACGTTTCCAAATTTGTTAATTGGAGCATCTCCAAGAATAACGATTCCACCCCAGTCTCCAGCTTTTTTCTGGCTGCGATTTGAAGTAAATACAATTGGGTCAGTTTCTAAACCGTCTGCAACAAGTTGTGCACCTTTTGTAACTACCAATGTTCCTTTTGTTTCGAAATCACCAATAATTAAAGTTCCCGGTTCGATTGTTAAAACGGCATTGTTTGTAACATAAACATTACCCTGAAGTACGTAAATGTTTCTTTTAAGCAACTTTGTGTTAACAGAAATGTTTCCCGCTAAAATTTGGTTTGCTTCTCCATACTCTACTTTGTTAGGCTTAAATTCAGTCCAGTTGTTTAACCAGTTTGTGTAGCCCATAATTCCTTTTTCTTGTTGAGCATTCATACTCGCTACAGTCAAAAGAACGCAGATCATTTGAGTAATTTTTTTCATGATCAAAGTGTATTAGGTTAATAAAAAAATTTGGGTATGCGTAAATACAAAAACTCCCCTCGTGTTTTCCAATAAAATTTCAGAATACAGCGAGAACGAGTTGATGTTGTTTCTTTCTCAAAATGACGCAGAAATTTTACACATCTACGTAAACATTGCGAAAAAGGTTTTAAAAATATTTTTAAAATTACATTTCGTTCAATTCGTTGAACTCGTGTAAAGATTTTAATGTGTTTTCGTAAAATAAGATTGCTGCAATAAGGTTTCCTTTATCAGAGTAAGGCATCATTTTTCTTTGAAACTCTACTGTAGTATCTAAGAAAGTTGAAGTTCCTGTAGCCTGTAAATCTAAAACTTTTTTGTGTTCGTTATCGTCTGGAATACCTAAGTCGGCCATTGTAACACCTGGTTTGGTAACCAAAGCAATGTAAGGGAGAGTTTTTACTAATACTTTAATTCGTTCGATGTACAATTCCAAAAGTTCTCCTTTTTGCATACCACTCAATTCTTTTTGATCGTGATATTTACGAATAAGAGCCGTTGTACTAATAATACTTCTCGGAGCATTTTTTGCCTGTGCTGAAACAGCAGCAGTAGTCATGATAAAAAATGCACTAAATAAAATAATTTTCCCTTTCATAAATTCTTATTATATAATTGGTTGTTGATGCAAACAAAAATATAGAAATTAACTTAAATTGCAACTTTATTGATTTTTTTTTTCAAAAAAAAACCTTAAAAAAACCTTAAAAATCAGCCTTATGTCGAGAAAATGTGCGTTTTAACGGGCTTTTTGTTAAAATTGTTAAAAGCCAAACCGTAAGATATTACACATGAAAAAATAACGATTTTACACAATAAATAACCAAAAAAAGCGTTGCAGGATCGTTTTAAGCAAAAAAATATTAACAAAAAAGTCTCGATATCTACTCGCGTGAAGTAATTTATTAACAAAAGTTAGTTAACATCCGGCAAAGTTTTTAGCAAAAATCAATCATAATCACATAAATGAAATCCTGCCTGTAATCTTTTAATCTAAAATTTTTGACTACATCATTTTCTTCTATCTTTGCTCTATGCAATTTTCTCAAATTTTAGGTCAGGATTACATCAAAAGCCACTTAATAAAAAGTGCCTCTTCCGGACGAATTCCGCATGCACAATTATTCATTGGGCCAGAAGGAAGCGGTACACTTTCGACTGCAATTGCTTATGCGCAGTATATTTTATGCAATAATACCGGAAACGAAAATGAAAACGGGAACGATTCCTGCAATCTAAAGTTTCAAAACCTTTCGCATCCCGATCTGCATTTTATTTACCCAACCGTTACAACCGAAGATGTAAAAACCAAACCCAAAAGTTTAGACTTTATTCAGGACTGGAGAACCTTTATTCAGGAAATGCCATATGGTGGTTTATTTGACTGGTATAAAATCTTGGGCGTTCAAAACAAACAAGGTGAAATCAGGGTCGAAGATGCACAGGAAGTTTTAAAATCACTTTCGCTAAAATCATACGAAGGCGGTTATAAAATCATGATTATCTGGATGGCAGATAAAATGAATATTGCAGCCTCAAATAAACTTTTAAAACTTCTTGAAGAACCATCAGACAAAACTATTTTTATTCTGATTTCTGAAAATGAAGAAGATATTATACAAACTATACGTTCGCGCTGTCAGGTAATTCACTTTAACGGACTTCCCGAAAAAGTCATTGCCGAAGCCTTAGTTGCAAGAGAAAACATAGATTCTAATTTTGCAAAAAAAATAGCGCATCAGTCGCAGGGAAACTTCAATAAAGCATTGCATTTATTAAAAGAAGACGATTCTGAATATCCTTTTGAACAATGGTTTGTTAATTGGGTCCGCGCCGCTTTTAGAGCAAAAGGAAATGCAGCCGCAATTCAGGATTTAATTTCGTGGAGTGAAGAAATTGCCGGACTTGGACGTGAAAGCCAGAAGAAATTTATTCAGTTTTGTATTGAAATGTTCAGACAGGCGCTCTTACTAAACTATCAAACACCAAGCTTAGTTTATATTGAGCCGAAAGTTGACAAATTTAAACTAGAAAATTTTGCACCTTTTGTTAACGGAAATAATATTCATGAAATTTTCAAAGAACTTTCAGATGCGATGTATCACATTGAAAGAAACGGAAATGCAAAAATAATCTTAACCGATTTATCCATAAAACTGACTCGTTTAATTCATAAAAAATAGTCCTCAAAATGAATAATGCTGCCTCTATTTTATTATTAGCATTTTTAGCCTTAACTTTTTTACAATCAGGCTATGAAAAGATTTTTTACTGGAAAGATAATGTAACGTGGCTTAAAGAACATTTTGCAAAAACACCTTTAAAAAATCAGGTTCCCCTTGCTTTACTTCATTTATTAATTTTAGAATTAATTTCTGGAATTTTATGCGTGGTTGGAGCCATTCAATTAGTAACAAACAGTGGCCGCGAATATGGTTTTTATGGAGCTGTTTTTTCTTGTATTAGTTTGTTAATGATGCTTTTTGGACAACGATTAGCCAAAGATTATGATGGAGCGAGAACCATTGTTATCTATTTTGTTCCTGCTGTAATGGCAGTTTACTGGTTGAATTAATCAACCGCAATTATTTTAAATATCACACAAAAAATGAATCCAAAACATCCTTCAGAATCCCTGACAGTATTAACCGATTTAGTTTTACCGAGCGAAACTAATCCTTTAAATAATCTTTTCGGAGGCGAATTATTAGCCAGAATGGATCGCGCCGCAAGTATTGCTGCCCGCAGACATTCACGCCGAATTGTAGTTACGGCATCTGTAAATCACGTAGCTTTTAACAGAGCAATTTCGCTGGGAAGCGTTGTTACTGTCGAAGCAAAAGTTTCAAGATCATTCAAAAGTTCTATGGAAGTTTTTATAGACGTTTGGGTAGAAGACCGCGAGTCTGGAAACCGAACAAAAGCCAACGAAGCAATCTATACTTTTGTTGCCGTTGACGATACCGGAAGACCAGTTGAAGTACCGACGATTGTACCAGAAACCGAACTTGAAATTCTGCGTTTTGATGCCGCCTTGCGCCGTAAACAATTGAGTTTAGTACTTGCAGGAAAAATGAAACCTGCTGATGCAACAGAATTAAAGGCTTTATTTTTATAGTAAAAATTGTGACAATTTGGAACAATCAAACTTCAAAAAAAGAAGTACTTTTACAACTCTTTCCCATTACGATTTTATGAAGCAAATTCTTTAATTTTAATCAGAAAGAAAATAACAATTTTAAGATATTTAGAAAAGATGAGTTCAGACAAAGAAGCCAAATTAAAAGCGCTGCAGTTAACGCTTGATAAACTTGACAAAACCTACGGAAAAGGAACCGTAATGAAAATGGGCGACAGAGCCATTGTAGAAGTAGAAACGATTTCTTCTGGCTCACTTGGAGTTGATTTAGCCCTTGGAGTAAATGGATACCCAAAAGGAAGAATTATTGAAATATACGGTCCGGAATCATCTGGTAAGACCACACTAACACTACATGCTATCGCCGAAGCTCAAAAAGCAGGCGGAATTGCTGCATTTATTGATGCTGAGCATGCTTTTGACAGAAACTATGCTGAAAAATTAAATGTAGATATAGAAAATTTAATTATCTCTCAGCCAGACAATGGTGAGCAGGCTTTAGAAATTGCCGAAAACTTAATTCGTTCTGGAGCTATTGACATTGTGGTAATTGACTCGGTTGCTGCCTTGACTCCAAAAAGTGAGATCGAAGGCGAAATGGGAGATTCTAAAATGGGTCTTCACGCTCGTTTGATGTCTCAGGCTTTAAGAAAACTTACTGGAACTATCAGCAAGACAAACTGTACTGTTTTCTTTATCAACCAGCTTCGTGAAAAAATTGGTGTAATGTTTGGAAATCCTGAAACTACAACCGGAGGTAATGCATTAAAATTCTATGCTTCTGTACGTTTAGATATTCGTCGTTCTGCACAAATCAAAGACGGAGAAAACGTAATTGGAAACAGAACTAAAGTTAAAATCGTTAAAAACAAAGTGGCACCGCCGTTTAAAACTGCCGAATTCGACATTATGTATGGAGAAGGTGTTTCTAAAACAGGTGAAATCCTTGATTTAGCAGTTGAATTTGATATCGTTAAAAAAGCAGGATCTTGGTTTAGCTACGGCGATACAAAATTAGGTCAGGGACGTGATGCTGTAAAAGCTTTAATTAAAGATAACCCAGAATTAGCTGAAGAATTAGAAGAAAAAATCAAAGCTCATATAAAAGAATTAGCTAACGCTTAATCTTTTAAAAATTAATATTTTACATGTAAAAACCCGGTCTTAGAAAAGATCGGGTTTTTTATTTTCAAAAAAAATTAAAAAATCGACGCAACCTTTTAAAAACAAAATCATCTTATAAACAGACATACGATTTGTTTTTGGTATGGGCCATAATACCAATTCGTCGTTTTTTAGAATAAATTTGGTTGGTTGATTCAGTTAAATCCGTTAGTATCCAAGAACTAACGGATTTTCTATAAAATATTTTAAAGAAATTTCTGCTGCAGACGCAACCTTTTTTATTTTTGTACTCTTAGTAGTATATAACATTAACTTGAGTTTGATAAACTCTTTATTATCAACCCTTATAAATACTTAATCATGAAAGAGAGAATAGAAGTGTTGTTCAATAAAAACCGCAGAAAAACCAAATTAAAATTTAAAAAAGTATTACGATTCATCTCTGAAAAAATAATACACAGATAAACTTTTTGAATTATAAACGGGGGTTTTTATTCAAAAGAAAACCCGACAATTTTTTATATTTTGTCGGGTTTGTAATTTAAAATTTATTCTTTTAAATCTTTCTTTTTAAACTCCAGTAATCCTTTGTAAATCATTTGTCTTACTGTATCTCTAAGATCTTTTCTATTATCAAGAGTTAGTCCGCTTGTTTCCACAAAAGGGAGAATTTTTCCACGCATTTTTCCAGGGCTTCCGCTCAAAAAGGTATATGAAAAACGTTCCTTGTTGTCAGCAAAAACAATTGGAACAATTGGAATTTGATGTTCAATTGCCAGTCTAAAAGCACCGTCTTTAAACTCGTCCAATAAAATAGATTCATCATCTGGAACTCCTCCTTCTGGAAAAATACAAATACTCAGTCCTTGATTTAAGCGGTCTTGAGCCCTTTTAAAAACTTCATTTTTACTTTTAGATGAATTTCTGTCTACCAGAATACAAGTTCTTTTATAGAAAAACCCAAACAGCGGAATCTTTACCAGCTCCTTCTTTCCCACAAAAACAAAAGGATTTTTAATAATTGCCAGCATCAGCATAATATCTGTCATCGAAGTGTGATTAGCCACAATCATATAGCTTTTCCCTTTAATTAACTTCTGCTCTTTTTTTACTTTGTAATAAAAACCCATTCCAAAAAGGATGAATTTAGCCCAAATGCGCGCCATTTTAAAGAAATATGGATATCCGCGTTCAGAAACAATAGAAATAAGCAATAACGGCAGCATAATGAGTATTGGAACCGCCATTAAGATATAAAACCAAATGCGCCAAACTATCCAAAAAACAATTTTTAATCCTTTCATGGTTTCAAATGTAAGAAAACAGAAGTGAATTTTATAAAAGAATTTATATTCTAACAAACTTTGCGAACTTTGCAGTTAAATTAAAAATAAACTTTGCGAACTTTGCGGTTACAATTAAACTTGCAATATTTGCGGTTAAGAAAAAAACGAGAATGGCAAAAATACTTACTGGTGTTCAGAGTACTGGAACGCCGCACTTAGGAAATCTATTGGGAGCTATCATCCCTGCAATTGAGTTATCGAATAATCCTGCAAACGAATCTTTTTTGTTTATTGCTGATTTACATTCGATTACCCAAATTAAAGATGGTAAAACATTAAGAGAAAATACCTTTAGTGTGGCAGCAGCATGGCTTGCGTTTGGATTAGATATCGATCGTGTTACTTTTTACCGACAGTCTGATGTAGTTCAAACAACAGAATTAACCTGGTATTTAAGCTGTTTTTTCCCTTTTCAACGTTTAACGCTGGCCCATTCTTTTAAAGATAAAGCCGATCGTTTAGACGATGTTAATGCTGGACTTTTTACATATCCAATGTTAATGGCTGCCGATATTTTACTTTATGATGCTGAATTTGTGCCAGTTGGAAAAGACCAATTGCAGCATATAGAAATTACTCGCGATGTGGCTTCAAGATTTAATCATCAAATGGGAGAAACGTTTGTACTTCCCGAAGCTAAAATTCAGGAAGACAGTAAATTAATTCCGGGAACAAACGGAGGAAAAATGAGTAAATCTGCTAATAACTATATCAACATTTTCCTTGATGATAAATCGTTACGCAAGCAGATTATGAGTATTGAAACCGACAGTACGCCACTTGAAGCTCCTAAAAATCCTGATACCTGCAACGCATTTGCTATTTATTCTTTAATGGCAGATGAAAACCAAATTGCCGAAATGAGAGCAAATTATTTAGGCGGAAATTACGGTTATGGCCACGCAAAACAAGCTATTTTTGAATTGATTACAGAAAAATTCAAAACAGAAAGAGAAAGATATAATTATTACATAAATAATCTTGATGAAGTTGATGATCTCTTGAAAAAAGGCGCCGCAAAAGCATCCTTAGTTGCTGACGGAGTTCTAAAAAGAGTTCGTGAGAAACTGGGATTTGAGAAATAAATCGATAATAAAATTAAACCTCTTGTTATGCGAGAGGTTTTTTATTTTTTCGTAACTTCATATAAATTAATTATTTACATCATTTAAAAAGTATCTAATATGAACAAATATATCGAAGATTACGACATTCCGCCATACTTGTTTCAAATACTGAATATTGTTTTTGGACTTTTGATAATTTATGTTTTATATCGGATTTTTAAACATTTTAGAAATAAAAACAAATAACAGAATTTACTCGTTAAACTGCTTCAAACATTTTTCCTGGCAAAGGTCTTATAATGCCTTTTAGTTCCATGTTTAAAAGAGTACCTGAAATTTTAAAAATAGGCAAATCGCATTCTAGAGCAATAATGTCTAAAAGTTCTTTTCCATTTTTTAAAAGGAAATCATAAATCTTTTGTTCATCTGGTTCTAAGTCTATAAACAATTGCTTTTGAATAGCTTTTGGTTTACTTTGAATATCCCAATTAAGCACATAAATTAAGTCTGCCGCGCTTGTTAAAACATTAGCTTTCTGTGTTTTTATCAAATCATTGCAGCCTTGACTATATCGGTCAGTAACTCTGCCGGGAACGGCAAAAACATCGCGATTATAATCATTTGCCATATTCGCTGTAATAAGAGATCCGCCTTTGTCTGCAGACTCAATAACAATTGTGGCTTCGCTTATTCCTGCCACGATACGGTTACGCTTTACAAAATTTTCTCTATCAGGATTTGAAGTGCTCCAAAACTCGGTTAAAAAACCTCCGTTTTCTTCCATTTTGGTCATATATTTTTTGTGATTTTTAGGATAAACCTGATTCAGTCCGTGCGCCAAAACACCAATGGTCTGCAAATTATAATCCATAGCAAACTGATGTGCAACGATGTCAACTCCATACGCAAAACCACTTACAATAACAGGATCTAACGGAATTAAATCTTCGATAAGTTTTCTGCAAAATTCTGTTCCATAAGATGTTATCTGACGGGTTCCCACAATACTGATAATCTTCTTATTTTTAAGATCAATATTGCCTCCGGAAAAAAGCAAAACTGGCGCATCAAAACAATGTTTTAAACGATCCGGATAATTTTCATCCTGAAAAAAAGAAACATTAATATTATTCTTTTTAATAAACTCCAATTCCTGATTTGCCTTTTCAAAAATGCTTTTATCTTTTAGATATTTTAATAACGAAGTACCAACTCCGTCAATCGCAGCAATTTGAGCATTTTTTGCTTTAAAAACAGCTTCTGCATTACCACAATTTACCAGCAATTTCTTTGCAGTAACATCTCCAACTCCTTCAACTTTTAATAGCGCCAACAAATAAAACAATTCCTGATCAGACATTCTCTTAAAATATTATGTAAAATAGAATCTAAAACTTAATAAAAACAAGGTTGCAAATATCATTAAAATAAAGTAATTTCTTAATAAATAATAGATTTTTTAAAAACTATGATTTGGTATTATTAATAACCTACTTGTTAAAATATTGAAAATAAGATATCTATAAAAATATTAGAATTGTTAATAAAAATTGTGAATAAAATTTTGATAACTATATTCATTACATACCTTTGTTACTATGAAAATCGAAACTTACATCGCGCAGTTATTGTATCGTTATCAGTGTGTAACGGTTCCTGGGTTTGGAGCATTCCTAACCGAAATTCATTCGGCTCAGCTTAATGAAAGCACAAATTCGTTTTTTCCACCCAAAAAAACACTTTTCTTCAACAGCCGTTTAAAAAACAATGACGGGCTACTTGCTAATCATGTTGCTCAGGCAGAAAATATATCTTACGGTACTGCCGTAAACAGCATAGCATATCAAGTACAGACTTGGAGACAAACTCTTGAAGAAAATGGCGTTATCAGCCTAAAAAACATTGGAGATCTTCGTCTTAATTCTGAGAACAATATCATATTTACACCAAATGAACAAACTAATTATCTGGCAACATCTTTCGGATTAAGTCCGTTTGTTTCTCCATTGGTTAAAAAAGAAATCTTTGAGAAAAAGGTAGAGCAATTAGAAAAAGAGCCAATTTCTATTTATGAAAATGAAGAAGTTAGATCTACAAGACCTTTCTTAAAATACGCTGCTATTTTTGTTCTTGGACTTGGAATTACTGGAAGTATTGGATATCCTTTATACCAAAATCAAATTACGGCGCAAACACTAGTTGTAGAAGGAAATGTTCAGAAAAAAGTTCAGAACAAAATTCAGGAAGCAACTTTTGTTATTCAAAATCCGCTGCCAGCTGTTACTCTTGTAGATTCTGCTAAAGTAGAAACTGTTGAAAAAACAATGCCATATCATATCATGGCCGGCGCTTTTAGAAGTGAAGCTAATGCAAGAAAAGCATATAATCAGCTAATTAAAGATGGCTACAGCGCAAGAATGCTTGGCGAAAATAAACACGGATTATTCCCTGTTTTATACGGAAGCTATGCCACAATGGCCGAAGCTGAAAAAGCCCAAAAAGAAATTCAAAAAGGCGAAAATCCAGATGCCTGGATTCTGGTCGAAAATCTATAAAAATCTTTTAAAATCCTGTTCTTATGAACGGGATTTTTTTTGTCTTATTCTGATATATTTAAATCTTTTTTGTACTGTTAAACAATTATTTAGAATTTAACTTTGTCTTAAAAAGGTCATTTACATTGAAAGAATTTGAAGAAAAAACAAAAATCGT
>PJTS01000781.1_pt1 | contig 15442 bp, 16 predicted proteins | sample 1512251 | NCBI WGS metagenome assembly PJTS01 (sample SAMN08177686, study PRJNA422409) | Soil metagenome, whole genome shotgun sequencing project. | isolation source: Soil (2) enriched on wood chips: alkali lignin treatment | place: USA: Madison | collected 2015-01-15 | reverse complement strand
GATCTGGGCGCGCTCTTCAGCGCTGCGCGGGTGGTCCGAACGGGTAACGGCGAAGCTGGGGATGGACTGGGACACCGGAGGATTCCTGTTCTGGTTGCGGGTAGTGCCGGGCCCGCCGGGGGCGGGACCGTGGGTCAAAGCATGCCGGTTTCGAGCCGCGCTGCCTCGGACATCATGTGCTGGTTCCACGGCGGGTCGAACACCAGCTCGACGTCGGCCTGGGCCACCGTGGGGATCATTTCGAGCTTGCTGCGTACATCGTCCACCAGGATGTCGCCCATGCCGCAGGCCGGCGCGGTCAGCGTCATCTTCACGTCGATCTCGCGCTGGCCTTCGTCCAGGTGCTTGATCTCCACTTCGTAGACCAGGCCCAGTTCGACGATGTTGACCGGAATTTCCGGGTCGAAGCAGGTACGCAGCTGTTGCCACACCAGCTGTTCGACCTGCTCGTCGGTGGCGTCGTCGGGCAGTTCCAGCGGTGCCGGCGCCTCTTTGCCGATGGCATCGCCATCCTTGCCGGCGATTCGGAACAGATTGCCTTCGACAAACACCGAATAGCTGCCACCCAGCGCCTGGGTGATGTACCCATAGCTGCCGGCAGGCAGGGTGACGGTGTCGCCCTGCGGGACCATCACGGCCTCGCAGTCGCGTTCGAAGTGGACAGGTTCGCTGCTACGGGAATACATGGGGATCGATATGGGGCCGCGGGCCGGGCCGCGCAAGCCTGCATTCTACCCCGCCCGCCCCACCGACGCCGGTGCGCTGCGGCAAACCACAGTATCCTGTGGCTGACTTTCAGGAAGCTTCGATGTCCTCCAATGCCGCACGTGCCAGGACCGTGACCTGGCTTTGGCCCTTCATGCTGCTGCTGGGCCTGCTTGTTGCTCCCATGGCCTGGGTACTGCTGGCCCTGATGACCGGCCGACAGGCCGGCTGGATGGCGGTGGTGACCGCACTGGAACTGGTGTTCATGCTGCGCCTGGGCACGCTGGGCCCGGGGCGGCTGCGCATTGCCCTGGTGGTGCTGGGCACGCTGCTGGTCAGCGCAGTCGCTTACTGGAGCATCGCCAGTGCGTGGATGGGCGGCTCGATCGGCCTGAACCCGATGGATGCCGCGCTGCGCATGGGCCCGCACCTGGCCTGGACCTTGACCAGTCTGGCCAACGGGGCGATGGAATGGATCTGGCTGGCGGTGGCCGTGGTGGTCGGCGCCTGGCTGGCGCGCTGAGCGGGCAGATTGCTACGCGGCAGGAGCGTGCGGACCAAGGTCCGCACCTACCAGGGATGGCCGGGTAGATCCACGCCATGCGTGGATGCGGCGGGCCGGCTGCCGGCCGGCACGAGCGTGCGGACCAAGGTCCGCACCTACCGGGTGCAACCGCCTTTCAATGGCCGCCGTCCAGGGCCTTCAATTCGCTGACCAGCGAAGCGGCGGCCTCGGCGCCATCGCCGTACAGCATGCGGGTGTTGTCGGCATAGAACAGGGCGTTTTCAATGCCGGCAAAGCCGGTGCCCCTGCCACGCTTGATCACCACCACGTTGCGCGCGTTGACCACGTCCAGCACCGGCATGCCATAGATGGGGCTGGCCGGGTCGGTGCGCGCCACCGGGTTGACCACGTCGTTGGCGCCGATCACCAGCACCACGTCGGTAGTGGCGAACTCGGGGTTGATGTCGTCCATGTCGGCGATCAGGTCGTAAGGCACGCCGGCTTCGGCCAGCAGCACGTTCATGTGGCCGGGCATGCGCCCGGCCACCGGGTGGATGGCGAACTTCACCTTCACCCCGCGCTGCCCCAGCCGCTGCGCCAGCTCCCAGATCTTGTGCTGGGCCTGGGCGACGGCCATGCCGTAACCGGGCACGATCACCACGCGTTCGGCGAAGGCCATCATCGCCGCGACGTCGGCCGCATCGATGGGCTTCTGCGAGCCGCTGATCGCCTGCGCTTCGCCACTGGCGCCGCCGCCAAAATTCGAGAACAGCACGTTGCGGATCGGCCGGTTCATGGCCTTGGCCATCAACCGCGTCAGCAGGATGCCGGCCGCACCGACCATCATGCCGGCGATGATCAGCGCCTCGTTGCCCAGCACATAGCCTTCGAAAGACACCGCCAGGCCGGTGAAGGCGTTGTACAGCGAGATGACCACCGGCATGTCGGCGCCACCGATCGGCAGCGTCATCAGCACGCCCAGGGCCAGCGCCAGCACGAAGAAGCCGACGATGGCCCAGGTGCTGAGCGTACTGGCGGCGATGATGCCCAGCACCACCACGGCCAGAGCCACCAGCAGGTTCAGCGCCTGCTGGCCGGGCCAGGTGACGCGCTTGTCCAGACGGCCATCCAGCTTGGCCCAGGCAATGACCGAGCCGGACAGCGACACCGCGCCGATGGCCGCGCCGATCACCGCCAGCGCCAGCACCGTGGCCGACGGCTGGCGCGCGGCCAGGTCGGCCAATGCCTGCGCGCTCCAGTGGGCGGTATCGCGGTGGGCCAGGAAGGCATAGCGCAGCAGTTCCACCGCGCCGATGGCCGCGGCCGAGCCACCGCCCATGCCGTTGTAGAGGGCCACCATCTGCGGCATGTCGGTGACCGCGACCTTGCCGGCCGACCACCAGGCCAGGCCCGCGCCCAGCAGCAGCGCCACCAGGATCAGCGGCACGTTGTGCAGTTCGGGCAGGAAGAAGGTGGCGGCGGTGGCCAGCAGCATGCCCAGCCCGGCCCAGCGGATGCCGCTGCGCGCGGTCAGCGGCGAGGCCATGCGCTGCAGGCCAAGCAGGAACAGGGTGGCCGCCACCAGGTAACTGGCCTTGACCAGCCAATCGAGCAGTTCGACGGTGCTGATGTTCACGCCTGCGGCTCCTTCGCTGCATCCTTGCCGCCCTTGGGCGCGCTGGGCTTGAACATTTCCAGCATGCGCGCGGTCACCACGTAGCCACCGGCAGCATTGCCCGCCCCCAACACCACGGCCAGGAAGCCCAGCGCCTTTTCCAGCGGTGTCTGTGCGTGGCCCAGCACCACCATGGCACCGATCAGCACGATGCCGTGGATGAAATTGGAACCTGACATCAGCGGGGTATGCAGGATGACCGGCACCCGCGAAATGATCACGTGGCCGGCAATGGCGGCCAGCATGAAGATGTACAGCGCCACGAACCCGTCACTCATCGGCAACGCCTCCCGCTCTGTCTTCGTCGCCCCATCATAACCATGGGCTGAACCCGGCGCGCGGGCCGGTCAACCACGGGCGTGCTCACGCGTTGTCGATGGTGACCGTGAACGAGGAACCGTACCCTGTGCTGGTGAGCAGCCCCCTTCCCCCGAGCGCAGACAGCGATGCCCTGCCGGCATCTCTGGAGGCGTTTCTGGCCGGCGTGGGCCCGCGCGCGTTCCGCTTCGCCGAAGCGGGCCTGCGCCAGCGCGACGATGCGCTGGATGCCGTGCAGGACGCCCTGCTGCGCATGCTGGACTATGCCGACAAGCCGGCCACCGAGTGGGCGCCGCTGTTCTGGAGCATCCTGCGCCGGCGGGTGATCGACATACAGCGCCGGCGCCGCTTCCGCCTGCCGTTCTGGCGCGACAACCAGGACGCCGACGGCGCCGACATCGACTGGGCCGACCCCGGCCCGGACCCGGCCCAGGCGCACGAGCAGCGCCAGCAGTACCAGCAGCTGGTGCAGGCCCTGCGCACCCTGCCCGCCCGCCAGCGCGAAGCCTTCACCCTGCGCGTGCTGCAGGACCTGGACGGCGCCACCACTGCGCGCGCCATGGGCTGCAGCGAAGGTGCCGTCAAAACCCATCTGGCACGCGCCCGACAGGCGCTGCAGGACCATCTGGAGATCGACCCGTGAACCGCCCTTTGCCTTCCGACGATGCCCTGCGCAGCCTGCACGCGCACGCGCTGCAGTCGCTTTCCCCGGACACCCTGGCGCGGCTGCGGCAGGCCCGTCACGGCGCTGCAGGCGCGCGCCGCGACCGTGGCCGATGGTGGTTGGCCACCGCGTGTTCGCTGGTGGTTGCACTGGGCATTGGCGTGCAGTTCACCGGCACCGCCCCGCATACTGGGCCGACAGCGCCGCCTGCCGTAGCTGCGGTGGACGACAACAGTGCGCTGTACGACGAGAATCCCGATCTGTACCTGTGGCTGGGCGACACCGACCTGGCGATGGAGTGAACCATGTTGCGAGTTTCCACCCTGCCGATCCTGATCGCCCTGGCCGTGCTGCCGGCGGCCCCGGCGCTGGCCCAGGCTGCGCCACCGGCCACGCCTGCGCGCAGTGTGCCCGCGGCGCCGCCGCTGCCCAGCTGGGAACAACTGAGCCCGGCCCAGCGCGAGGCCCTGCTGGCGCCCCTGCGTGACCGCTGGAACGGCGCCGACACCGGGCAGCGCCAGCGCATGCTGTCGCACGGCCAGCGCTGGCAGTCGATGAGCCCGGAAGAACGTGACAAGGCGCGGCGCGGGTTGCGCCGCTTCGAGCACATGAGCCCGGAACAGCGCGAACAGGCCCGTGCCCTGTTCGGGCAGATGCGCCAGCTGAGCCCGGCCCAGCGCGATGCGCTGCGGGAACGCTGGTCGCAGATGACGCCCGAGCAGCGCAGCGATTGGGTGCGCGACAACCCGCCGCCGGCGAAGCCGCGGTAAGGCGCCGGGAATGGGGTCAGAGCCCTTTGCTGGCGCAAAGGGATCCGACCCCTGGCCTGGGGGAAACGGGGTCAGATCCCTTTGCCCGAGGCAAAGGGCTCTGACTCCGCGCGGTTCACGGCTGCCAGCGCGTTTTCGCCAGCAGTTCATCTTCCCAGTCGAACGCCAACTGCCCTTCGCGCACGAACAGCGCCACGAAGTTCAGCAGGTTGCGCGCATACATTTCGCTGGCCTGGGTGGCACCGCGACTGGCCAGGTGCAGCGGTCCGTCGATCACCACGCCGTGGTGTTCAATGCACTGGCCAGGCTGGGTCAGTGCACAGTTGCCGCCACTTTCGGCGGCCAGGTCGACAATCACGCTGCCCGCAGCCATGCCTTCGACCATGGCCGCAGTGACGATCGTCGGCGCCGGCCGCCCCGGCACCGCGGCGGTACAGATCACCACGTCCACGCTGCGCAGGTGCTCGCCCAGGCGACGCTGCTGTTCGGCGCGTTCTTCGTCGGTCAGCGCGCGCGCGTAGCCGCCCTCGCCCACCGCGCTCACGCCCAGATCAAGAAAACGCGCGCCCAGCGACTGGATCTGTTCGCGGGTTTCCGGCCGCACATCGAAACCTTCCACCTGTGCGCCCAGACGACGTGCGGTGGCAATGGCCTGCAGACCGGCCACGCCGGCACCGATCACCAGCACCTTGGCCGGTCGCACCGTGCCGGCGGCGGTGGTCAGCATCGGGAAGAAGCGTGGCGCACGATCGGCCGCGATCAGCGCCGCCTTGTAGCCGGCCATGCCCGCCTGCGAACTGAGCACGTCCATGGCCTGCGCACGCGTGGTGCGCGGCAGTTGCTGCAGCGGGAACAGCCGCAGGCGCTCGTCGGCGGCCAAGGCGGCCAGGGCCGGATCGGACGCCGGCGCCAGCAGCCCGATCACACTGGCGCCAGGCTTGAGCAGACCCAACTGCGCCGCTGCAGGCGCCTGCACGCACAGCAGAATGTCGATTTCGCTCCAGCGCGCAGCGTCGAACACACGTGCACCGGCATCGTCGTAGGCGGCATCGGGGAAGCCGGCTGCCAGTCCGGCGCCGGCTTCGTACCATACGGTAATGCCCAGTGCGCCCAGCTTCTTCGCCGTCTCCGGCGTCAGCGCCACGCGCCGTTCGCCCGGCGCGGTCTCCTTCATCCCCAGCAACGCCACGGCCATGCAGGTCCCCGCTGATCGGTGAGTTTTCCCGATCCTAGCAGGGGTGCCCGGCTCAGTGCAGGGTGGCGCTGCCCGGGTCCAGACGGTCGATCACGCCCTGCATGGCGCTGTCGAAGGCGCCATCGTCCACGTGGGCGCGCAGCCGGCCCAGGCGCACCATTACCGCCAGCTCTTCCGGCGAGGCCACGCAGAAGCGCACGCCACGACGGTTGACGAAAAGCAGGCGCGAGGAGATCGGGCTGACCCAGGACAGCTTGCCGGCCTGCACCTTGCCGTCCTTGTCGACGAAGTCGAGCCAGTTGCCGATTTCCATGCGGCGGAAGCGGTCGGCGTCGGCATTGTCGAAATCGTCGGTGTCCACCTGCGCACCCAGCTCCACTGCCGCAGCTTCCGGCGCCGGCGCGGTCGGCAACGCCACCTGCGGCAGCTCCGGCAGCGCGCGCTGCAGTTCCGGGCGCGATTCGGCGATGCCCTGCAGCGTGTCGTGCAGCGCATCGATCGCCGCGCTGGCGGCGTCACCGTGAACGCCCACGCTGGCGAACACCTTGGCCAGTGCCGGCTGCCAGGCCTGCAGCCACGGCTTGCCGACGATCTGGCGGCGCGCTTCGGCCACTTCTTCCAGCAGGCCATCGCCCAGGGTGAGTGCCTCGGCCACCGAACTGCCTTCTTCGCCCTCGCGCAGCAGCGCCAGGGTCAGATGATGCTGCCAGGGCTGACGCAGGAACTCGGCAATCGCCGCCGGCAGCGTGGCATCGCCGATACGGCGGTCCAGCTCGGCGCCGGCACGGCTGCGGGCCATTTCCAGCTTCTCCTGGCCGCGCTGGGTTTCAGCGGCACGACGCTCGGCGATTTCCACGCGCCGGCGATGCTGCACCAGGAATTCGCGGAACTCTTCTTCCAGGGTCAGGAAGATGGCCAGGTTCTCGTTGAACTCGGCCACCAGGCGTTCGATGATTTCTTCCACCTTGGCCATCAGCATGCGCTCGGCCTGGCTTTCGCCGGTGTTGCCCTCGCAGGCTTCCGCCAGCGAATTGAGCAGCTTGCGTGCCGGGTGGGTCTTCTGCACGAACATGCGGCGGTCGAGCATGGCCACCTTCACGAACGGCACCACCAGGCGACCGATCAGCTCGCGCGAACGACCTTCCAGCTCGCGTTCGTCCAGCATCACGTCGAACAGCATACCGACCAGGTCGATCGCATCCTCGTCCTGCGGGTCCAGGCGCGTCTGGCCGGGATCGGCGCCCAGCCGGGTCGCGCTCGACAGTACCTCGCTCTTCAGGCGCTGTGCCAGCGACTCGCCATCTTCACCAATGGCGGCACGCAGGGTGGCGCTGGGCGTGGCCTGCAGCAGCGAGAGCACCGACATCATTTCGCGCTGGCTGAGCGGGCGATGCTGGCCCACGGCCACCTGCGCGGCCGACGTCGCGTCTTCGCGCACGTGGCGGGTCTGCTGCAGCAGTTCGTGCAGGGCCTCCAGCAGCATGCCCTGCTGGCCACCATAGCCTTCCCCGGCCGGGCTTTCTTCCGCGCCCAGGTGCTGCTGCATGTGCCCGCGGCGCTCGGACCAGCGCGCGGCGAAGCGCTGCGCCCAGGCCGGCGCGGCCTGTTCTTCATCGCTGAAATCGGTGTCGAAGCCGGGCATGGGCCGCTGCTCGACCAGGTCATCCAGGCCCGGCGGCGGCCGCGACGGCGCGGCGGACGGTGCACGACGCGGCGCACCCATGTGCGGCATCACCCCGGCGGCGGCCAGTTGTTCGTCCAGCTTCTCGTAGATGCGACCGACCGGCACGCGCAGGTCGCGCTCGCACAGCTTGATCAGCACCAGGAGCACTTCCGGGGCCAGTTCGCAGTGCGCGAACGCCTCGTGGATGGCCACGCCCAGATGCTCGGGGCTGATCGGATTGCGGTCGGCGTCAAGCTCGCCGGCGTCGACCAGCCAGCCCAGCCGGCGGTCCAGCCGCGCCAGCACCGGCTTGAAATCGCGCAGCAGCACCGTGGCGAAGTTGCGCACGGCCAGCCGCGATTCCAGTACATGTTCGGGAATCAGGCTGAGGCCCTCTTCGGCCGGCCCGGACAGCGTGGCCTCGGCCGACAGCGGTTCGCCGGTAGCGAGTGAGGCCCACGCGCGCTGCAGGTGGCTGGCGTAGGCGGCCTCGATCTCGGCGCGACGACGCCGCAGTTCACGCATGGCATCCAGGAACAGCAGTTGTGACGCACCGGCGTTGCCGGCACGGTCGAACAGGGCATCGTCGAAGCGGGCCAGTGCGGCGGCAAATGCCTGGCACAGCGCCGGCAGGACCATGTCCCGGGCAAGCTGAAGCTGGGCCGGGTCACGACCCGGCGATCCCATCGGAGTGGGCGCGCTCATCATTCGGGAAGGCTCCCCACCTTCTCTATTGCGACTGACATCATGGACATCGCGACGACCGGTGCACCCCATGCACCGGTACGCCGATGGTAGGCCGGCCAGCCTGTCACGGACAGTGAAACAGTCCTCACTTCAAACCTCACGACCGGCGGCCCGGCAAGACGGGTATCGTAAGCCGTGCGGGGCCTGCGAGGCGAGGGGAAGCGGCATTGGGCGCCGCGCCAGTGGCATGACGTTCATCACAGTTCGTTATTTGAATGGCAGACGCGACACGACAGGCGTCATCAACCACCCCGACTATAATCATGTGCCCGTGATGACCGGTTCAGACTCCATGCCCGACCCCGCTGCCCTGCTCGCCCTGGATGCCCGCCGCTCGGTGCCCTCGCGGCAGCTGGGCGAACCCGGACCGGACCCGGCCACCCTGCTGCGCATGCTGACCTCGGCGGTGCGCGTGCCCGACCACGGCAAGCGGGTACCGTTCCGCTTCCTGAAGATCGCCGGCGATGCGCGTCACACTCTGGGTGATTTCCTGGCTGAACGCAGCCGCCAGCGCGATCCGAACGCCGGCGATGCCGTGTTCGAGAAGGACCGGCAGCGCTTCAGCCACGCCCCGCTGGTGATCGTGGTGGTAGCCAGCCCGCGCCCGGACGCCAAGGTGCCCGAGCAGGAACAGCTGATGACCGCCGGCTGCGTCTGTTTCGCCCTGCTGCAGGCCGCACAGGCGCTGGGCTTCGGTGCGCAGTGGCTGACCGCGTGGATGGCCTTCGACCCGGCCGTGCACACCCACCTGGGCCTGGCTGAAGGCGAGCGGATTGCCGGCTTCATCCATATCGGCACGCCCAAGGCCGCAGTGCCCGAGCGGGAGCGCCCAGATGCGGCCGCCCTGCTGCAGGACTGGACCGCACCGTGAGCGCCGTGAGCGCCCACCCCACGCCGCCGCTGTACCTGGTCGATGCCAGCATCTACGTGTTCCGCGCCTGGCACTCGCTGCCGGACGAATTCCAGGACAGCCAGGGCTGGCCGACCAATGCCGTGCACGGCTTTGCCCGCTTCCTGCTGGACCTGCTGGAACGCGAGCGCCCCCGCCATATCGCCATCGCCTTCGACGAAGCGCTGGACAGTGGCTTCCGCCACCGCCTGTACCCGGCCTACAAGGCCAACCGGGACCCTGCACCGGAAGCGCTGAAGCGCCAGTTCGTGCACTGCAAGGCGCTGTGTGCGGCGTTGGGGCTTGCGGTGCTGGCCCACCACGATTTCGAGGCCGACGATCTGATCGGCAGCGCCCTGCAGCGCCATCGCGGCAGCCACCGCGGCGTGATCATTTCGGCCGACAAGGACCTGTCGCAGCTGCTGCTGGACCACGACGAGCAGTGGGACTACGCGCGTAACCAGCGCTGGGACGTGGCCGGGGTGAAGGCCCGCCACGGCGTGCACGCGCACCAGATCGCCGATTACCTGGCGCTGTGCGGCGATGCGGTGGACAACATTCCCGGCGTAAGCGGTGTCGGCGCCAAGTCGGCAGCGGTGCTGCTGGCCCACTTCGGCAGCATGGATGCCCTGTTCGAACGCATCGACGAAGTGCCGTTCCTGCGCCTGCGCGGCGCGGCACAGATGGCCGTGCGCCTGCGCGAGCAGCGCGAACACGCGCTGCTGTGGCGGCAGCTGACCACCATTGCCCTGGATGCGCCGCTGGACGGCAGCGCCCTGGGCCTGCTGCGCCAGCCCGCCGACCCGGAACTGCTGGATGGCCTGTGCCAGACCCTGCGTTTCGGGCCGCTGACCCGCCGCCGCCTGTTCGCCGCCACCGGCATGGCCGACCCCCTTCCCACACCCAGCGAGCCCGCATGAGCCAGCGCAACACTGAAGCACCGCGTGTCGTCTACGAAGGCAAGTACCAGCGCATGGTCGTGCGCGGTACGTGGGAATACAGCGAACGCACCCACGCCGGCGGCCTGGCCGCGATCATCATCGCCGTCACCCCCGAGGACAAGGTGCTGTTCGTCGAACAGTTCCGCGTGCCATTGCAGGCACCGACCATCGAGATGCCCGCCGGCCTGGTCGGCGATGTGGATGCCGGCGAATCGATCGAAGTATCGGCGGTGCGGGAACTGGAAGAGGAAACCGGCTGGACCGCCGCGCACGCCGAAGTGTTGATGATCGGCCCGACCTCGTCCGGCGCCAGCAGCGAGAAGATCGCCTTCGTGCGCGCCACCGGGCTGCGCCGGGTCGGCAGCGGCGGCGGCGATGAAAGCGAGAACATCACCGTGCACGAGATTCCGCGCAGCGAGGCGGCCGCCTGGTTGGTGCAGAAGATGGGCGAAGGCTACGAGCTGGATGCCAAACTGTGGGCCGGGCTGTGGATGATCGAACACCACCTGGATGGCCGCCCGCGTGGCTGACGCCGACCTGCACGGGCTGCCGGCCCTGCTGGGCGCCGACGACCCGGCCGTCTACACCATCCACCGCGCGCAGGGGGCTTCGCCCTACCTGCTGCTGGCCGACCATGCCGGCCAGCAGGTACCTCGCGGGGTGGCGCAGCTGGGGCTGCCGCAGCACGAACTGGATCGCCATATCGGCTGGGACATCGGCATTGCCGGCACCACCCGTGCACTGGCCGGGCTGCTCGATGCCTGGGCGATCGAACAGACCTATTCGCGCCTGCTGATCGACTGCAACCGGCCGCTGGCCTCGCCCACGCTGATCCCGGAAGTGAGCGACCACACCGTGGTGCCGGGCAATGCCGGGCTGTCGGCGGCGCAGCGGCAGCAGCGCATCGACGCTATCCATGCGCCTTACCACGCACGCATCGATGCCGAGCTGGACGCGCGCCGCGACGCCGGCCGCCCCACCCTGCTGGTAATGATGCACAGCTTCACCCCGGCGATGAACGGCACGGCGCGGCCGTGGCACGCCGGCGTGCTGTACCACCAGGACACGCGCTTCGCCCAGGCACTGCTGCAGGCGCTGCGCGATGAAGGTGACCTGGTGGTGGGCGACAACCAACCGTATTCGGTGAACCGCAACAGCGACTACGCGGTGCCGGTGCATGGCGAAGACCGTGGCCTGGTGCATGTGGAACTGGAAATCCGCCAGGACCTGATTGCCGACGCGGCCGGGCAGCAGGCCTGGGCGGAGCGGTTGGCGCGTATTTTCAGCGGGTTGCAGCCGCAGCTGCTGGCGGCAGGGTGACCGAAGCCTGGTAGCGCCGGGCCATGCCCGGCGAGCCGCATCGCGGCGGTGCAACGTAAGGCCGCCGGGCATGGCCCGGCGCTACCGCAGCGCAGGCGCATCCATCCACGGGAACGGCTTGAACGCGTGCACCTGCACGGTCGCGCCGATGGCCTCGAAGTCGTCCTTGATGGCCTGCGCGCGGTTGCGGTCCAGGGCCTGGCCCAGCAACAGCGGCAATGCGCGGCAGCGCGCCAGCGCCTGCCCCACCGGCACCTCGTGCAGGTGCGCCACGGCCTGCGCGGTGGCCTTCAGCTGCTCCTCCGCACACGCCAGCAACTGCAGATCGAACGAAGCAAAGATGCCCGCGCCCACGCCGACCGCGCGCGCCGCCGCCTGCGCTTCAGCCGTGGCCTCCCCCAGCGCCTCGTCGATGCCTTCCACCTGCTGGAACGCGTCGTATTCGTGGTAGTACGCCAGCGCCTGTGCGTACTCGGCCAGCGTGGACAGCGGGTGCTGCCGCTTCTGTACGTCCAGCACATCGGCAAACGTCGCCGGCTCCAGGTAGGTGGTCAGCCCCAGCGCGCGCGCCTCGGCCGGCACCTCGCTGTCATCGTCGAAGGCGGTCTCTTCATCGGGCGGCAGCCAGAAGCGCGCCTGCAGCAGATCTCCATCGGTGGCGTGCACCCAGCCGAAGGAAGCAAACACATCGTGGTCGTCGTTGCAGGCCGCGAAGGCCAGCAGCGTCTGTTCCAGGTCCAGCAGTTCGATCATGCGTCATTGGCCAGGCAGGCGGGGGCGTTCGAGTCTACCGGCGCCGGGCGCAGCCCCAGCGCGATCACCACCCCGAACAGGGCAAACAGCGCGGCGCCGTACTCGGCACGCACCAGCCCGGCCAGCGCGCTGGGCGAACCTGCAACGCCGGCACCGGCATTGGCCACCATCACCAGCACCGCAAGGCCCAGCGCGCCGCCGATCTGCTGCGCGGTGGCGGCCATCCCTGAGGCAACACCCTGCTGTGCAGCCGGTACACCCTGCCCGGCCACGATCCACATCGAGGTCCAGGTCATGCCCTGGCCGATGCTCAGCACCACCACGCCCGGCAGCAGCGGCCAGAAGTTCGAGGCGTGCGGAAGTGTTGCTGCGACCCAGGCGATACCGACGGCGCCCGCCAGCTGGCCGAGCACCAGCACCTTGCGCGCGCTCCAGCGTTTCAACGCCCATTCGGCCAGCTGGATGCCCACGGTGCACACCGCTGTGGCCGGCAGGAACGCCAGGCCCGCCTGCAGCGGGCTCCAGCCGTAGCCATCCTGGAAATACAGCGCCATGAAGTAGTACTGCACGCCGTAGCTGCTCATGAAGGCGAAGGTGAGGCCAAGCGCGGCGCGCAGGCCCGGCAGCCGCAGCAGCCCGAACTGCATCAGTGGATCGCGGCTGCGCTGTTCGATCTGCACGAAGGCCACCAGCAGCAGCGCCGACAGCAGCAGGCAGCCCAGCGTGGCCGGCGCAGTCCAGCCCCACTCTGGCCCCTGCACCAGCGTGGTCACCAGCAGGCTGCCGCCGAGGGTGACGGTGATGCAGCCGGCCAGATCGAACGAGCGCCCCTGCGCACGCGGGCCATCGGCCGGCAGCCACGCACCGGCGGCGACGGCGCAGGCGCTGGCCAGCGGCACAATCACCGCCAGTACCGCCGGCCAGCCGAAGGCCTGGGTCAGCACGCCGCCGAGCAGGGTGCCCAGCGCCAGACCGACCGCGCTGGCCATGCTCCAGATCGCCAGCGCGCGGTTGCGCACCGGGCCCTCGGCATACAGCGTGTTGATCAGCGCCAGCGTGGCCGGGAACAGCAGCGCGGCACCGATGCCCTGCGCCGCGCGCGCGATGATCAGCAGCGTGGCATTCGGTGCCAGCGCACCCAGCAGCGAGGCCAGCGCGAACAGCAGCATGCCCAGCCGGTAGAAGCGGCGGCGCCCGATCAGGTCGGCGGCGCGCCCGCCCAGCAGCAGACTGCCACCGAAGGCCACGGTGTAGGCGCTGACCACCCACTGCAGCTGCTGCGCGTTGATCTGCAGCGCGCGGCCCATGTCATGCAGGGCGACGAAGATGATGGTGGCGTCCAGGGCGATGATCAGCTGGGCGGTGGCCAGCAGGGTCAGCGCCCAGCGCGGGTATTTCAGAGGGGGCATGGGCACGGGCGGGGCGACGGGGGAGCGCAGTCTCATTCATGCGGGCAAATCAATAAACCCCTTTCGATCCATATCTGTCATGATTTTTCGCATGAATGGACCTTCCCTGGACCTGAACGCCGTGCGCATGCTGGTGCAGGTCGCCGAAGCACGCAGCTTCACCGTGGCCGCCGGGCAGCTGGGCCTGAGCCAACCCGGGCTGTCCCGCGCGATCGGCCGGCTGGAGGCCACGCTGGGGGTGAAGCTGCTGCAGCGGAACACCCGCAACGTGGCGCTGACCCCGGATGGGCGCCAGTTCGTCGATCAGGTGGCGCCGCTGCTGTGCGGTTTGGAGGATGCCGAGCGGCAGCTGGCTGACCGCCCCTGCACGCCGTCGGGCACGCTGAAGATCAGTGCGCCGTCGATGTTCGGGCGCAAGGTGCTGGTGCCGCTGCTGGGCTCCTTGCTGCAGCAGCACCCGCAGCTGCAGGTGGAGGCCGTGCTCAGTGACCGCCTGGTCGATCTGGTCGAGGAAGGTTTCGACGCCGCGCTGCGCACCGGCGTGATTGCCGACCAATGCATCGTTGCGCGGCCGCTGCGGCCGCTGCGCTGGGTGACCGTGGCCAGCCCGGATTATCTGGCCCGCTGTGGCACGCCGGGGGATATCGCCACGCTGCACGACCATGCCTGCCTGGCGGTACGCAACCTGCGCAGCGGACGCGTGGTGGACTGGCAGTTCCGGCAGGACGGCCAGCTGCGCGACTTCACCCCGCCGACGCGGATGGTGTTCGACAGCGGTGATCCGCTGGTGGAAGCGGCGATCGCCGGCATCGGCATCGTGCAGGTGATGGATTTCGCGGTGGCCGATGCGTTGGCCGACGGCCGCCTGCAGCGCGTGCTGCAGCCGTTTGAAGGCCGCAGCCGCGCGTTGTCGCTTATCTATCCGCCGTCGCGGCAGCACTCCCCGAAGCTGCAGGTGCTGGCCGACGCCCTGCTGGCCGGGGATTGGTAGATCCACGCCATGCGTGGATGGGGGCCGGATACGCGGTAGCGCCGGGCCATGCCCGGCGAGCCGCATCGCGGCGGCGGAATGGAATGCCGCCGGGCATGACCCGGCGCTACCGGTGCTACACGGTCGGAACGGGGTCAGAGCCCTTTCCGTGGGAAAGGGATCTGACCCCTTCGGCCTTACGCGAAGCTATCGGTGGCGCGCACCAGCGCGTCCACGTTCTCTGCTTCGAACGCCGAATGGCCCGAGGCCGGCGTGATTTCCAGCTTCGCCTTCGGCCAGACCTTGGTGAGGTCCCAGGCATTGGCCAGCGGGCAGACCACGTCGTAGCGGCCGTGCACGATCACGCCGGGAATATCGGCAATGCGGTGCGCGTCGCGCAGCAACTGGTCTTCCACCTCGAAGAAGCCACCGTTGACGAAGTAGTGGTTTTCGATGCGGGCGAAGGCCAGGGCGAAGTGCGGGTCTTCATGGCTGTTGATGAAGTCGTCGTCCACGTGCAGGAAGCTGGTCGCACCCTCCCACACCGCCCAGGCCTTGGCCGCTTCCAGGCGCGTGGTTTCGTCGTCACTGGTCAGGCGGCGATGGAAGGCCGAGATCAGGTCATGGCGCTCCACGGCCGGAATCGGCTTCAGGTAATGCTCCCACGCATCCGGGAACAGGCGGTTGGCACCTTCCTGGTAGAACCATTCCAGTTCCCAGCGGCGCAGCATGAAGATGCCGCGCAGCACCAGCTCGGTCACGCGCTGCGGATGGGTTTCGGCGTAGGCCAGGGCCAGGGTCGAACCCCAGCTGCCGCCGAATACCTGCCAGCGGTCCACCTTCAGGTGCTCGCGCAGCTTTTCGATATCGGCAACCAGGTCCCAGGTGGTGTTGTCCACCAGGTCCGCGTGCGGGGTG
>PJTS01000778.1_pt1 | contig 15551 bp, 12 predicted proteins | sample 1512251 | NCBI WGS metagenome assembly PJTS01 (sample SAMN08177686, study PRJNA422409) | Soil metagenome, whole genome shotgun sequencing project. | isolation source: Soil (2) enriched on wood chips: alkali lignin treatment | place: USA: Madison | collected 2015-01-15 | reverse complement strand
GAGCCACGGCTTGACCTCGTCGATGTAGCGGTTGGCTTCGTCGGCCGGGGTCATGGTCAGGCGGATGGCCGCGGCCGGGTCGTTGCGCTCGTAGGCCTCACGGATCGGCGCCAGGCCATCCACGAAGCGCTGGTACTGCGCGGCGTCGGGCAGCTGCGCGGCCAGCAGGCCGTCGAAGCGCTTGCTGATGAAGCCGGCGCAGCGGCTGGCCAGGTTGACGAACTTGCCGACCAGGTCGGCATTCACGCGTGCGACGAAGTCACCCAGGTTCAGGTCGAGGTCGTCCACGCCGCCGCTGGTCTTGGCCGCGTAGTAGTAACGCAGGGCTTCCGGTTCCAGGCCGGCGTCGAGGAAGGTGCGCGCCATCACGAAGGTGCCGCGCGACTTGCTCATCTTCGCGCCGTCGACCATCAGGTAGCCGTTGACGTGCAGGCGGGTGGGCGCGCGGTGGCCGGTACCGTTCAGCACCGCCGGCCAGAACAGGCCGTGGAAGTTGACGATGTCCTTGCCGATGAAGTGGTGCAGTTCGGTGCTGGTGCCTTCGCGCAGGTGCGATTCGAAGTCTTCGCCGAGCGTGCCGCACAGGGTCTGGAAGCTGGACAGGTAGCCGATCGGCGCATCCAGCCAGACGTAGAAGTACTTGCCCGGCTGGCCGGGGATCTCGAAGCCGAAGTACGGCGCATCGCGCGAGATGTCCCACGCGCGCAGGCCACCTTCGGCGTCCAGCCATTCCATCAGCTTGGCCTTCACGCCGGGCAGGGCGACATCGCCGGCCAGCCAGTTGCGCAGGAAGCCTTCGAAACGGCCGACCTCGAAGAAGAAGTGTTCCGAATCGCGGATTTCCGGCGTGGCGCCGGAGATCACCGACTTCGGATCCTTCAGGTCGGTCGGGTTGTAGGTGGCACCGCAGACTTCGCAGTTGTCGCCGTACTGGTCGGCGCTGCCGCAGTTCGGGCAGATGCCCTTGATGTAGCGGTCGGGCAGGAACATGCCCTTGGCCGGGTCGTAGAACTGCGCCACCGAACGGCGGCTGATGTGGCCGGCCGCTTCCAGCTTCAGGTAGAACTGTTCGGTCAGCGCCTTGTTGGCCGCCGAGTTGGTCGAGTCGTAGTGGTCGAAGGCCACGCCGAAGGCGGCGAAATCGCGCTCATGGCCGGCCTGGATGTTGGCGATGAAGGCTTCCGGGGTGACCCCGGCCTTTTCCGCGGCCAGCATGATGGGCGTGCCGTGGGTATCGTCGGCGCACACGAACCAGGCCTTGCCGCCGCTCATTCGCCGCGCGCGCACCCAGATGTCAGCCTGGATGTAGCCGACCAGATGGCCCAGGTGCAGGGGGCCGTTGGCGTAGGGCAGGGCGGTGGTGACGAGCGCGGTACGGGTCATGGTCGCGGGGTGCAGCCGAGGGGAACCGCAGAGTATCGCATGCCTGCAACGAGGTGACCCGGCCGGGGCCGGGTCACTTGGGTGCTGCGCGGGCCAGGGGGCTTACTCGCGGACCCAGGTCTGGGTGCGGCAGATGAAGGCGATGCAGCCGGACACGTCCAGCTTGCCGCCGCCCGGCTGCAGCTCCAGCTTGGACTTGTAGGTCTTGCCGTTGGCCGGGTCGAGGATGGTGCCGCCGGACCACTTGCTGTGGCTGCCCTTGTCCTGCGACAGGTTCCACAGGATGGTCATGCCCTTGACCGGCTTGTTCTTGTTGGCGCCTTCGCAGCCGTCGCAGACGGGGTTCGGACCCTTGTCGGACTGCAGGATCTCGACCACCTTGCCGCTCAGCCCGCCATTGGCGGCCTGGCTGATCTCCACGATCGACTTCACCTTGCCGGTCTTGTCGTCGATGGTCTTCCAGCGGCCGGCGGCGCTGTCGGCGGCCTGGGCCGACAGGGCGGCCAGGCACAGCGGCAGTGCCAGCAACAGGGTCTTGAAGGTCTTGCGCATGGTCCCCTCCCAGGGTTCATTCCGGCACGTTGCCGGTACAGGGCGACTGTATACCCATTCGGCGGGGTATGGGGAAGGGGGGGCTTTGCAGGGCTTGCAGCCCTGCACCTGCTGCAATCAACGTCAAAGGCCAGAGCCAGAGCGGTCTGCTGGGGAAGGCGGGGCGGTGTGGGCTTGCAGGACACGCCGTAAACCCGTCCATGGGGGCTCGTAGGCGCCATCCATGGCGCCTGCGGTCCTGCAAGCCCAAACCGCCCCACCTCTGACAGGTTCCTGCGGCTGATGGTGGGTGCCGACCGTTGGTCGGCACGGGGCCGGATCGCAGCTGATGGTGGGTGCCGACCGTTGGTCGGCACGGGGTCGGATCGCGGCTGTTGGTGGGTGCCGACCGTTGGTCGGCACGGGGTCGGATCAACCGACTTCGTACAACTCCAGCGGCAGGTCGTCAGGGTCGGCGAAGAAGGTGAAGCGGGCGCCGGTGTACTCGTCCACGCGGATCGGTTCGCAGGCTACGCCATGCTCGGTCAGGCGCTGGATGAACGGTTCCAGCGCCGCCACCCGGAAGGCCAGGTGGCGCAGGCCCTGGGCCTCGGGGCGGCTGGGCCGGGGCGGTGGTGCGGGGAAGGAGAACAGCTCCAGCTGGCCGCCGTCGGGCAGGGCCAGGTCCAGCTTCCACGAATCGCGTGCGGCACGGTGGTTCTCGGCCAGCACGCGCAGGCCGAGGATGCGCACGTAGAAATCCTTCGAACGTGCGTAGTCGCTGCAGATGACGGCGGCATGGTGGATGCCCAGCAGGCCGCCGGTCGCTGCGCGGGTCATGGCGTTGCCGTGGCCGGTGCCGTCGCGGCGGGCTGGTCAAGCCAGCGGTCCACCTTGCGCTCCAGCACGTCCAGCGGCATCGAGCCGTCCTTCAGCACTTCGGCGTGGAAGCGACGCAGGTCGAAGGCTGCGCCCTGGCGCGCTCGGGCCTTGTCACGCAGGGCCAGGATGCGGCTCAGGCCCGCCACGTTGGACAGCGCCTGGCCCGGCTGGGCCATGATCCGTTCGACCTCCGCGCTGGCGTCGTCCTCGCTCATGTCCACGGCTTTCTGCAGGTAGTTCACTGCCTGCTGCTTGCTCCAGCCCTGCGAGTGCACGCCGGTGTCGGCCACCACGCGGGCCGCGCGCAGCAGGCGCGAGTACAGGTAGCCGATACGGTCGTAGGGATCGGTGTAGACGCCCAGATCCTCGCCGAGGGTTTCGGCATACAGGCCCCAGCCTTCGACGAAGGCGAGGTCGCCACCCAGGCGGCGGAAGCGCGGCAGCTTGGCCAGTTCCTGCTGCAGGCCCAGCTGCACGTGGTGGCCGGGGATGGCTTCATGCAGGTACTGCACCGGCACGCTCCAGCGCTTGCGGCTGGGCAGGTCGCGGGTGTTGACGTAGAGCACGCCCGGTTGTCCCGGCTGGCCGGGCTGGTAGGCGGCGGCAGCGGCGGTCAGTGCACGGTCCGGCTCGACCGCGCGTACTTCCAGGCGGTCCTTCGGCAGGGTGTCCAGCACCTGCGGCAGGCGCGCATCCACCTGCTGCTGCAGCTGGCGGTAGCGATTGATCAGCGCGTTGGCATCGCCGTACTGGAACTGGCGGTCGGTGCGCATGTTCTTCAGCAGCTTGGCCTGCGAGCCGCGCAGCTTGTTGTCCTTCATCACCGCAGCGATCTGCGCGCTCAGTTCCTGTACGCGCTGCTCGCCCAGCGCATGCAGCTGGGCGGCGGTCTGGTCGCTGGCGGTGGTCTGCACGATCAGGTTGGCGTACCAGCCCTGGCCGTCGGGCAGGGCGCCCAGGCCGCTGCTGCTGCGGGTGGCCGGCAGGTATTCGGTGGCGATGAAGCCGCGCAGGGCGCGGTAGGACGGCATGATGCGCAGCTCGATCATGCGCTTGTACTCGGCGCTGATGCGCGCTTTTTCCTCGGCCGGGATGTCGCTCGGCATGGTCCTGATCGGCGACCAGAAGATGCTTTCCTCGGCGGTCGGGGTGATCACCGCGTCCAGCTGCGGCAGCACCTTCTCCATCAGGTCGCGCGGCTGCACCACGCCGGCCTTCATGCCCTGGCGCATGTTGTCGATGGCCTGGTTGAACAGGTCGGGGATGCCCAGCGAGCGGCGCGACCAGGTGTCGTAATCCTTGACCGTGTTGAACGGCTGCGCGCCTGCGCCGGCACCGAGGATCGCCATGATGCTGCCGATGTTGTAGTACTGGCTGATCGGCATCATCCAGCTCGGGTAGCGCTCGGCCGCCAGCGAGGCGCGCGCATCGCGCACGAAGATTTCGTAGCTGAGCAGGTCCTGCCCCTGCAGGCCGTCACTGCCGACCTTCTCGACCTTGCCCAGCCATTCGGTGGTGAAATCGTGTGACTGCTGGCGCCATGCGGCCGACAGGATGTTGGGCAGCTGGTCGTTGTAGCGGGCATCGCCCTGGAAGGTGGCCTGCAGCGGGTTCAACCGCATCGAGGCGTCCCAGTATTCGTCGTACAGGCGCTCCAGCTGCACCTGCCTGGGCACGGCGCGGGCCGGTGCCACCGGGCGCGCGGCGGCGCGGCGCGTGGAGCTGCCGCGTGCCGGGGTGGCGCGCGCGGGCTTGGCCTTCGGCTTGGCGGCCTGCCGGGTCTGCGCGGCGGCGGGGCGGCTGGCCTTCTTCTTCGCTGCCTCTGCCGACGGCACGGCACTGAACAGGAACAACGCGGCGATGGCGGCGGCCAGGGCGCGGGTGGGATACGGCATCAGGAGCTTCCGTGGAACACAGACCGTGGAGCTTGCACGATCCGGGCGCGTACGGCCAGCGTGAACGCGCAGTCAGCTTGCCGTCGCTGGGGCTTCAGTCAGCCGCCGCCGCAGCGCGCAGCTGCGCAGCGCGTTGTTCGCCCAGATAGCGGGTGATCGCGCGCCGCATCAGGTACAGCAACGGTATCAGGGCGATGGCAAAGCCCATCTTGTACACGTAGTTGACGCTACTGACGGCCAGGAACAGCGAGGTGGGCCATCTCTGCGGGCCCAGCACGAAGGCGATCCAGATCACCACGAAGCTGTCCACCAGCTGCGACACGGCGGTCGAACCGGTGGCGCGCAGCCACACGTGGCGCTCGCCGGTGGCCTGGCGGATGCGATGGAACACGGCCACGTCGATCAACTGGCCCACCAGGAAGGCCACCAGCGAACCGGCGATGGTCCACATGCCCTGGCCGAACACCGCCGCGAACGCGGCCTGGTAATCCGGCACGCCGTGCGCATCCATCGAAGTAACCCACCAGCTGGCCGGTGCCAGCGAGATGGCGGCGAACGCGAACAGGAACCCATAGGCGATGAGCACCACCGCCAGCCACGAGATGAAGCGCACGCCGCGCTTGCCGAAGAACTCGTTGATGGTGTCGGTCATGATGAACACCACCGGCCACAACAGCGTGCCGGCGGTGAAGCTCAACGATCCGGTCTGGCCGAACAGGTTCCAGTTCAGTGCATCGATGCCCAGCGTGTCTTCCAGCGCGAAGATCTTCACCCCGATCAGCTCGGCCAGCACCGCGTTGCCGCAGAAGAACGTGGCCAGGATGATGAACAGCAGGACCGCGCGGTCCTGCAGGGGGCGCGCGTAAGGCGCGTCGCTGGGCGTGCCGCTCACTCCGGGCGTTCGCCGGCGCGGGTGAAGGGCACGCTGGCCGGAGCCACCGCACCGCCGGAAATGATGAAGCTCATCGCCTGGTCGACGGTCCAGTCGGTCGGGGTGAGCAGTTCCACCGGCACGATTTCCAGGTAGCCCGAGGTCGGGTTGGGCGTGGTCGGCACGTACACCGCCGCCAGTTCGCGGTCGGTGCCCTGTTCCTTGATGACCCGGGTGACCAGGCCGACCGACTTCATGTCACGGTGCGGGAAGTCGATGAGGACCACGCGCTGGGTGCTGCCCGGCTCGGTCTGCAGCATGTCCAGCAGCTTCTTGGCGCTGTCGTAGATGATGCTGGCCAGCGGGATGCGCTTGATGACCGCGCCGACCCAGCGCAGCAGGCGCTGGCCGACCACGCGACGGCTGGCCACGCCCACCGCCAGGATCACCAGCAGGGTGGCCAGCAGGGCGATGGTGTCCTGGATCCACTCGGCGTGGACCCAGCCCAGGTAGTGCGGGAAGCTGGTCGCGATCTGCTCGGACAGCGGCACCACCAGCGGGCTGGAAATGCCAGACAGCAATACGAAGACGAACTTCACCACGACCCAGGTCAGCCAGATCGGCAGCAGGGTCAGCAGGCCGGTCAGGAACAGGCGCTGCAGGGAAGGGCGGGGGACCAGGGCGGGGGCTTCGAGCGACATGTGCGCATTGTAGCGGCCGATTGCGCTGGATTACGCTGGAAGGTCGGGGCGGGAGCCAGACAGGGAACGGATGCTGTGTTGAGGATTCTGCGCGGAGTGGGCTGGGCCCTGCTGGGGCTGGTCGTGCTGGTGGTGCTGCTGTGGAGCCTGTCGCGGCTCTGGCCGATGCCGGCCGCCCAGCGTGAACAGGTGCGCTGGCTGGAGGACGTGCGGCCGCTACCGGGGAAGGACGGCTTCGCCTTGTTATGGACGCTGCCCTTCGATGGCCTGGACCGGGCCCAGCGCGAGGCCGCGCTGGCCGAGGATGTGCGGCACTGGCAGGTGGACCCGGCGCAGGACCGGACCGATTCGGTGCTGGCGGCCACGCATCCGGAGGTGAAGGTCGACAGCCAGGGCTATTGCCGGTCCACGGGTGAAAGCTGCCTGGTTAAGGTGCGCGCCGATACCGCGCAGTTCCGTGCCGCCCACGCCGGGCACGAGGGCCTGCATGAACGCCTCGACGCGCTGGCCGATGCCGACCGCTTCGATACGCCGTTCCTGCCCTCGGGCTCCCCCGGGATCTACCCCTGGCCGCGCTACCAGACCCTGATGGATGCCAGCGGCGTGCATGCGCTGGCCTTCGTGCTGGGCGATGTTCCCGCGGCGCTGGCTGGCAGCTGCCGTTCGGTGCAGGTGGGACGGCGCCTGATGCGCGGTGGCAATGCGCTCATTGACAGCATGATCGGCGCGGCCATGGTGCGTGCCAACGTGTACCTGCTGGCGGAGATGCTGGCGGAACTGCCGCCGGGCCAGGTGCTGCCGGCGGCCTGCGAAAGCGCACTACAGCCGTTGGAAGCCGCTGAGCAGAGCCTGTGTCGGGCAATGCAGGGCGAGTTCGCGATGAGCAGGGCTGCCATCGATGCGTCGTTGCAGCAGACCGGCGCCGTGCTGATGCTGGATCGCGAACACACTCTGGGCCGTTTCGCGCTGAACCTGGGTTGGGCCTGCGACCCGGCCGCGACCCGTCTGCTGGTGGCCGACCAGCCCGTAGCGACGGGGAGCGTGCGGAGCAGGGACTTCAGCTGTCTGTCCAACAGGGTCGGCTGCGTCCTCAGCGACATCGCCGCACCGACGTACCGCTCTTACGCCGCGCGCAGCCAGGACGTGGCTGCGTTGCTGCGCCTGCTCGGTGCACAGCGCTGGCTTCGGCAGCAGGCCGATGCACCGGAGCAGGCCCTGCAACGACTGCCTGCACAGTGGCGTTCATCCACACGCACGCCGGTGCTGTCGGCCGATGGCCGGCATCTGCAGGTGCCGCGGCGGGAAGCGGACATGCTGGATGGGTCCGAACCGGTGCTGTCGGTGCCGTTGTAGGTCAGGGGGCGCCGCGCGCCTGCGGCTTCAGGCGGACGTAGACCTGCTTGCGCACGCGGGCGACCACCTCACCAGAGGCATCGATGACGTCATTGCTGAACCAGCGCAGCACCTTTTCGCCGTTGGCGGCCTCGGCGCGCAGCTCATCCAGCACCGCCTCGTCGATATGGAAGGCGGTGCGGACGGTGCCGCGCCCGGGCTTGAGGAATTCGATGGCGCCTGCGCGGTCCCACACGTAGTAGTCGCGGCCCAGGGTGTGCATCAGGCCGAGCATCCAGAACGGATCGGTCATCGCGAACAGGCTGCCGCCGAAATGCGTGCCGACATAGTTGCGGTTCCAGGGGCGCATCCGCAGCTCCACTTCGATCTGCCGGTAATCCGGTGTGATGCGGGTGACATGGATGCCGGTGAACAGGAACGGCGGCCACAGGTTGATGCCGAGGCGGAAGGTGCTGGCTTTCATGGGCGGGCGGGGCGCGGGGGCGAGGACTCGAGTCTAACCATTCGCATGCGTATGTTGAACCCCGGCCCGCCATTCGTAGAGTCGAGCTTGCTCGACTGGCTTTCCTACATAAGCGGCCATCGACACCATCCATACGGATAGTCGCCCAACCGAGACGCCAGGCCGGCGCGTACCGGATTGCCCATCACATAGAGGACCTGCTGGCGGATATCGTGCTCGTCCCGGATCCAGTGTTCGTAGTAGCCGCGTTGCCAGACCGGCGCACGTCTACCGAGTGCCGCGTTGATGGCAATGGCCGACCGCGACTTCAAGGACTGCACACACGGCCCCAGCGCACCTTCGCGCAGTTGCATGACCCAATGGAAGTGGTTGGGCATGATGATCCAGGCAAAGGATCTGCTTGCTCCGCGCGCGTCACTGGCCTTGAACTGATCCATCAGCACGCCGGCACATTCCGGTGCGGCAAACAACGGCCGGCGGCCTGCAGCCACGCTGGTGATGACATAGAAGTGGCCAACCACTGAAGTACGGCAACGCAGGAGGGCGGGACTGGGCATGGCCCAGAGTGGCGGATCACTTTGGAAGTGGCCCTAGGGAAAAGTGGAATCTGCTGTCGGTGGAATCGAGGAGAGCAGTCGAGCAAGCTCGACTCTACGGGCACAACGGCAACGCCAGTCGAGCAAGCTCGACTCTACGGGCACAACGGCAACGCCAGTCGAGCAAGCTCGACTTTACGGGTCACCACTCATGGCATACCCGTCACGGCCGTTGTCCTTGGCGCGGTACAGCGCGGCGTCGGCGCCTTCGACGAAATGGTGGGGATGCAGACTGCCATCGGGTACGCGCGTGTACACGCCGATGGTGAGGGTGATGCCGGCACCGCGGCCGTCGCCCGGGGGCGGCAGTGCGCGCACGCCGGCGATCAGGTCTTCGACCACCAGGCGCGCGCCATCGGCCGGGGTGTCCGGCAGCACCAGCGCGAACTCGTCGCCGCCATAGCGTGCGGCCATGTCGCGCGGGCGTCGTGCATGTGCAGCGATCAGCCGCGCGACATCGCGCAGCACGCCGTCACCGGCCTGGTGGCCGTGGCGGTCGTTGTGATGCTTGAAATGGTCCACATCGATCAGGGCCAGGCTCAGCGGCTTGCCACTGCGCCGCGCGGCATCGCATTCCTCCTGCAGGGCCTGTTCGAAACGCAGGCGATTGCCCAGCCCGGTCAGCGCATCGCGGTTGGCCTGGCGGTGCCAGGCCGAGATGCGCCAGACCGCCCACACCAGCAGGATCAGCAGCACGCCGAGCAGGGCGCTGGCCGGTGCCCACCACAGGTTGCCCACGCGCAGCAGCAGCCAGCCCAGCAGCGGAGCCAGCGGCAGTGAGCACAGCGCGGCCAGCCACGGCAGGCGCAGGCCGAGCAGCATTACGCACAGCGCCGCCATCAGCCCGGACAGCACGTCCTGCCCGATGCGCGGCAGCACGTTGATCTGCTTGTCCTGCAGCAGCATCGAGGCAATGTTGGCCTGGTACTCGCTGCCGCTCATCCAGTACTCGCGGGTGGTCGGGGTCAGCAGGCGTGGTGCGATGCCGCTGGCGGTCATGCCGACCACGATGCGGCGGCCATGCAGCAGCGACGCCTCGACCTGGCCATCAAGCACATCGGCGTAGGAGACGTGCGGCAGCCGCTCGGGCGGGCCGGCATAGCGCACGCGCACGTAGTCGTCGCGACGCCATTGATAGGGCGATTCGAGTGCAGGCGCGGGGTCGGCGAGGCCATGCATGCGCTGGGCCGGCAGGCCGGACAGCGCCAGCCCCAGGGCTGGCCAGTGCGGCTGGCCGATGCCGGCGCGCAGGTAGACACCGCGCGCCACGCCATCGCCATCGACTTCCACGTCACTGTGGCCAATGGCCGCGGCGCTGGCGGCGATCAGCGGGATGGGCAGCAGTTCCTCGGCCAGGCGGTCGCCTGCCGCCGGCGCCGCCAGCACCGGCAGCACCACGCGGCCATTGCGTCGGATGGCCGCGGCCAGTTCGGCATCCTGCCGCGCGTCGCGGCGGTCCGGCTCGGACAGCATCAGGTCCAGCGCCACCCGTTCGACACCGGCATCGGTCAAGCGGTCCAGCAGTCGTGCATGCACCGAGCGCGGCCACGGCCACTGGCCGATGCGCTGCAGGCTCTCTTCGTCGATGGCCACGATCAGCACGCTGGGGTCGGGGCGGTAGTCCCAGTCGCCCACCAGCAGGTCGTAGGCGGCTTCATCCTGCCGCCACAGGAACTGTCCGTGGCTGACCACCGCCGTGGCGATGCCGGCCAGCAGGGCCAGCAGGATGCGCCGCGACCAGGGCAGGGGCGAGCGCCTCACAGCAGCAGCCACAACAGCAGGGCACTGCCGCCGGCGCCGTAGCACAGCCGGCACGGCAGCTTGACCTGCTGGGCGGGTGAGAACGGACCGGCGTGGCCGTCGTCGTCGATGTACTGCACGCGCACGTGCAGGGTGCCGCGCCACGGTCGCTTGAAGCTGACCTGCGGCTGCGCCAGCGTTTCATCCACCAGCGGCGCCTTGAAGTCACCGCGGCGGTCCACCTGCACGCGGTAGCGCTGGCCTTCGCTGCCGGCCTGCCAGCGCAGGGTCAGCTCGCCGTGGGCAGCTTCGGGCGGCTGCAGGGCCGGGTCGACCGGATCGTCGGTGAGCTGCAGGGGCAGCGCCTGCCCGAACGGCCCCTGGTGGCCCTGGCCATCGCGCGAGGCAACGCGCCAGAAGTACTGGCCCGGCGGCAGCGGCGTGGCCAGGCGCAGGTCGGTGCCAGTACTGGCCTGCTGCTGCAGCGGTTGCAGAAAGCGTGGCTCGCCGGCGATCTGCAGCACGCTGCTGCTCGCGCCCGGGGCCTGGGTCCAGCGGAAGCGCGGCCGGTCACTGTTGACGGCCTGGCCGTGCAGGGGCGACACGGTCAGCGGCGGCGGCGGCTGGTCGCTCAGCAGGAAATCGGCGCTGGCGTCCAGGCCTTCCACGCCCTGCGCATCGACGGCGCGCAGCAGCAGCCGCAGGGCGCCGGGCGGCAGGTCGTCGATGACCAGCGAGGTGCCGGTGGTGGTGGCCGCGAACAGCAGGATCTCCGGCGTGGCGGCCAGCACCACTTCGACCCGGTAGTGGTCGGCAGCGGCCACCGGCTCCCATGCCAGGCGTGCCGGCAGCGGCGCCAGCGTGGTGGCATCGCTGCGCAGCCGCGGCGCGGGCAGCAGCGCGGATACGGCTTCAGGTGCCGCATCGGCGCTGGCGCTGCGGCTGGCCTGGCCCGGGCGCACCAGCCGCTGGCCGTGCGGATTACCCACCTGCACGCGGCCTTCCAGCACTTCAGTGGCACCGACCTGCGTGCCATCGCCGGCACTGACCCGGAACACCGTGCCGCGCACGCTGCTGGTGGCTGCGGGGGCATCGATGATGTAGCGCGCCGCCGGGCCGCGGGCGGGAGTGACGCGGTTGCTGGCCCGGCCCTGCTGCAGGCGCACGCGGGTATCGACCATGCCGGTGCGGCCGTAGCGGCTCAGCTGGTCCAGGCGCAGCCGCGAGTGCTCGCGCAGCTGCAGGCGCGAGGCATCGGCGAATTCAAAGGTGACGCTGGCATCGGCCGCCGTCTGCACGGTGTCGCCGATGTGCAGCCGCTCGCCGGCGAGCAGGGCACGGGTGGCGCTGCCATTGGCAGCGGCCAGCTGCACGGTGCCGCGCACGGCCAGCACGCGCGCGGGGGCCGGTTCGACCCGCAGCCAGCTGACCGGGAAGCGCAGCAGCCCGCCGGGCGGCAGGCGGTAAGGGTTGTCGATGCGGTTGTGCTGTTGCAGCTGTTGCCAGGGCACGTCCGCCTTCAGGTACAGGCCGCCCAGATCCCAGAGGGTATCGCCGGGGCGGACCCGGTAGTTCCAGTCCTGTGCAGCGGCGAGGCCGGGCAGCAGGAGCAGGACGCACAGCAGTGCGGCGAAACGGCGGGCGAGGGAAGACGACGAACGGCCAACGGTCACGGAGTGCTGTCCCGGCTGTGCGGGGGCGCAGCTGCAAGACCCCATGGCCCCGACCTCATCCCCCCGAATGGATCGTAGCGGCCAAAAGGCCGCTACCGATCACATTATTGCCCGCGTTCAGTGCAGGAATTCTGAACGGAGCGTGCCTTCGTTCAGAACAGCAGCGAGGCCATCTTCCGACGGTAGCGGCCGACCAGGTCCTCGTCGGAGATGACGTTGAAGGCATCGATCAGCACCTTGCGCGGCAGGCCTTCGGCGAAGGTGCGGTCGATCCGCAGCATCTCCAGGAACTGCTCGAGCGCGGCTTCGTCGTGGCCGCCGAGCAGCAGCTGCACGCCGCGCAGATGGCGGGCCTGCAGGTCCTTGCCATCGGCGGCGATGCGGGCATCCAGGGCCTCGGCCGAGGGCGCATCCTTCAGCGCGGTGGCGAAGGCCAGGCGCGCACGGCCGCGCACCGCGCGGTCATCGGTGGCCAGGTTGGCGGGCAGGGCATCGATCAGCGTGCCGGCTTCGTCCACGCCACCCACCTGCAGCAGGGCCAAAGCAAGGTCCAGCTTCAGCTCGTCCTTGTCCGGTTCGGCGGCGATCTGCGCACGCAGCACGTCCACCTGCGCCTGCGGGTCCAGCGGCGCCTCGTCTTCGGCCACGGTATCGCCGATATCGGCCGGCACGATGCCGTGCTGGGCCAGGAACTCGCGCAGCTGGCCTTCGGGGATGGCGCCGGGGAAGCCGTCCACCAGCTGGCCGCCCTTGACCAGGAACACGGTCGGGACCGAACGGATCTGGAAAGCGGCAGCGATCTGCTGCTCGGCGTCGACATCGACCTTGGCCAGCTCGAACGCGCCGTTGTACTCGGCCGCCAGCTTTTCCAGCATCGGGCCCAGGGTCTTGCACGGGCCGCACCAGGTGGCCCAGAAGTCCACCAGCACCGGCGTCTGCAGGGATTTCTGCAGCACCTCGGCCTCGAAGGTCGCGGTGGTGGCGTCGAATACGTGTGTCGTCGTCTCGGTCATGGGGGAGATATCGCCTGGCAACTGGAGACCGATTCTATGGTGTCGATCCATGTCGGTCTCAACCCTGTCGTCACACCCGGCACGGGCAAACACGCCATGGCTTGGCGGTTGTCGTGCCTGCCGCGACAATGCAGCGGTCTTTCATTACAGGTGGGTCCGCGCGATGTCCGTGCTCTGGCTTGATCGTTGGTTGGGGCTGCTGGCCGCCGTGTTGTTCGTGCTGGCCGTGCTTGGTTTCGGCGCGGGGCTGGCCGGCTACGCCCAGGCCGTGCACCCGGTGGCGCTGCTCGGTGCCCAGGGCGTGCCGCATGCGCTGGCTTTCAACCTGCTGGGCCTGGTGCTGCCGGGCGCGCTGGCGGTGGTGGTAGCCGAGCGCCTGCGCCGGCAATTGCCGGTGGGGGCGGGCTGGGCACCGCGGGTGGGCAGCCAGATGCTGCTGCTGGCGGGATTGGCCTTCGCGGCCATGGGCCTGCTGCCGCTGGACCCGGAAGACCTGCATGGCGGCGCCAGCCAGCTGCATGCCAGCGCCTGGATGGTCTGGGTGCTGGGCTTCGTGGCCGGCACGCTGATGCTGGGGATCCCGCGCCTGCGCGGCGGGCACGGGCGCGCGATGGCCTTGCTGGCGCTGGGCTGCGGCGCGCTGGCCGGCCTGGCCGCGTTTGCCCTGCAGGGCGTGCTGCCGGCGCCGCTGGCGCAGCGGCTGGCCTTCGCCTGCTGGGCGGTCTGGCTGGCCCTGGCCCTGCCGCTGTCGCGGGCGCGCTGAGACGGCGGCAGGGCGACCGCCGCGCGGGGCTTTCCGGCCCGGGATTGGAGACGTTTGCCGCACTGCGGTACGCTGTACCGCTTTGCCGCCGCAACCGCGTGTTACATGACCAGCGCCGAACCCAACGTTTACGACCCGCAGCAGGTTGAATCCGCCGCCCAGAGCTTCTGGGATGCCACCCGCGCCTTCGAGGTCGACGAGACCTCGGACAAGCCGAAGTACTACTGCCTGTCGATGCTTCCGTACCCGTCCGGCGCGCTGCACATGGGTCATGTGCGCAATTACACGATCGGCGACGTGATCAGCGGCTACAAGCGCATGACCGGCCACAACGTGCTGCAGCAGATGGGCGGGGACGCGTTCGGCCTGCCGGCGGAAAACGCCGCGATCAAGAACAAGACCGCGCCGGCGGCGTGGACCTACAAGAACATCGACCACATGCGCAGCCAGCTGCAGTCGCTGGGCTATGCCATCGACTGGTCGCGCGAGTTCGCCACCTGCCGCCCGGACTATTACGTCCACGAGCAGCGCATGTTCACCCGCCTGATGCGCAAGGGCCTGGCTTACCGCCGCAACTCGGTGGTGAACTGGGACCCGGTGGACCAGACCGTGCTGGCCAACGAGCAGGTGATCGACGGCCGCGGCTGGCGTTCCGGCGCGCTGGTGGAAAAGCGCGAGATCCCGCAGTGGTTCCTGCGCATCACCGATTACGCCCAGGAACTGCTGGACGGCCTGGATGAGCTGGACGGCTGGCCGGAATCGGTCAAGACCATGCAGCGCAACTGGATCGGCCGTTCCGAAGGCCTGGAAATCCAGTTCGACGTGCGCGATGTCGATGGCAGCGCGCTGGACCCGCTGCGCGTGTTCACCACCCGCCCGGACACGGTGATGGGCGTGACCTTCGTGTCGATCGCCGCCGAGCACCCGCTGGCGCTGCACGCGGCGAAGAACAACCCGGAACTGGCGGCGATGCTGGCCGACCTGAAGCAGGGTGGCGTGTCCGAAGCCGAACTGGAAACCCAGGAAAAGCGCGGCATGGATACCGGCCTGCGCGCCGTGCACCCGGTCACCGGCGAGCAGGTGCCGGTGTGGGTGGCCAACTTCGTGCTGATGGGCTACGGCACCGGCGCGGTGATGGCTGTGCCCGGCCACGACCAGCGCGACAACGAGGTGGCCAACAAGTACGGCCTGCCGATCGTACAGGTTATCGCCCTGAAGGATGCGCGCAACGACGATGAGCGCACCTGGGACGCCACCCGCTGGCAGGACTGGTACAGCGACAAGAGCCGCCAGACTGAACTGGTCAACTCGGCTGAGTTCGACGGCCTGGACTTCCAGGGTGCCTTCGAAGCGCTGGCCGAGCGTTTCGAGCGCAAGGCCCAGGGCCAGCGCCGCGTCAACTACCGCCTGCGCGACTGGGGCGTGAGCCGCCAGCGTTACTGGGGTTGCCCGATTCCGGTGATCTACTGCGCCAAGTGCGGCGCGGTGCCGGTGCCGGAAGAACAGCTGCCGGTGGTGCTGCCGGAGGACGTGGCCTTTGCGGGCACCGGTTCGCCGATCAAGACCGACCCGGAATGGCGCAAGACCACCTGCCCGGACTGCGGCGGCGCGGCCGAGCGCGAGACCGACACCTTCGACACCTTCATGGAGTCGAGCTGGTACTACGCCCGTTACACCTCGCCGGGTG
>PJTS01000775.1_pt1 | contig 15603 bp, 15 predicted proteins | sample 1512251 | NCBI WGS metagenome assembly PJTS01 (sample SAMN08177686, study PRJNA422409) | Soil metagenome, whole genome shotgun sequencing project. | isolation source: Soil (2) enriched on wood chips: alkali lignin treatment | place: USA: Madison | collected 2015-01-15 | reverse complement strand
CGAGTCGCTGGAGGTGCAGGCCGGCTATTACGGCGTGCCCAAGAACGAGCGCCGCACCGACGAGCTGCTCAACGCCCTGGGCCTGGGCGACAAGGCCAATGCTTACGTCCGCCAGCTGTCGGGCGGCATGAAGCGGCGACTGATGGTGGCGAAAGCCATGGTCCACCAGCCGCCGGTGTTGATCCTCGACGAGCCGACCGCCGGGGTCGACGTCGAGCTGCGCCGCCAGCTGTGGGACTATGTCCGCAAGATCAACGAGGAGGGGGTGACGGTGATCCTGACCACCCACTACCTCGAAGAGGCGCAGGAGTTGTGCGACACCATCGCCATCATCAACCGGGGCGAGGTCGTGGCCTGCGAGCCGACCGAACAGCTCTTGAAGCGGCTGGACACCCGCAACGTCGTGGTGACGCCCGAGACGGCGCCCGAGACCCTGCCCGCCCTGAACGGCTTCATCGTCGCCCCGCGCGCCAACGGCGCCTTCGTCGTCACCTATCGCACGGGCGAATCCAGCGTCGAACAGGTGCTGGCGGCCGTGCGCGCAGCGGGCGTGACCATCAAGGACATCGCCACCGAGGATCCGGATCTGGAAGACGTCTTCCTGGCCATGACCTACGGCGACACGAGCCGCCCCGATCCGACGCAGGATTGAGGCGGGGGCGTCGCGACGCCCCCGCCTCACGCCGCCATCACCGTGCCGAGCAGAAGTTTCGCCCCCGGCCTGCCCAGAATGGCGTCGGTGGCGTGTTGCAGGGCGACCGCCAGCCATTCGACGTTCGGCGGCGCGTCCGGCAGCAGCCGCTCGGCGGCGATGCGGGCGATCTCATTGTAGGCGGCGCTGAGACGCGGCTGGGACAGGCGCGCCCGCTCCATCAAGGCGCCGTCGGCGATGTCGAGACCCGTCTCGACCGTCAACACGCCGCGTCGCCCGTCGCGGCGCAGAACCGTGGCCGTAGCGGTCGGCATGGACAGATAGCCGCCCTTGCCGCCCCCGCTCTTCTCCGCAGAGGCATGAGCGGCGCCGGCCGCCGCGAGGCCGCCAAGAGCCGCGCCGTTCAGAGCCAGGGCGATCAGTTGACGTCTGTCCATGACGCCACCCTAGCCGGGCGGCCTTTCCCGGACGTTGACGCCTAGCCCGCGTCGAGACGGCGGCGTATGCGAAGGACATGACCATCGATCTGTCCCTCTATCGCCCCAACGTCGGGGTCGTCCTGTTCAACCCGGCCGGCCAGGTCTGGTTCGGCCGCCGCGCCGACACGCCCGAGCCGTGGAACTGGCAGTTCCCGCAAGGCGGCGTCGACGACGGCGAAGACCTGGAAGCCGCCGCCCGCCGCGAACTGCATGAAGAGACGGGCGTGCGCTCCATCGCCCTTCTGGGCCGCACGACCGAGTGGATTCCCTATGACTTTCCCGAGGGCCTGCCGAGCCCCAAGAGCTGGAAGGGGTTGAAGGGGCAACGCCAGCAATGGTTCGCCTTTCGCCTCACCGGCGGGGAGGACGAGATCGACCTGAACGGCCACGGCGAGCCCGAATTCGACGCCTGGCGCTGGGGGCGGCTGGAAGAGGCGCCCGGCCTGATCGTGCCGTTCAAGCGTCCGGTCTATGAGCAGGTGGTGCGGGCGTTTGGGGAATGGGCGCTGTAGCGGTCGGGAACTGACCTCTCCCCTTCTCCCTTTCCCTCGCCGTCATCCTCGGGCTTGACCCGAGGATCCAGTGCGGGACGCGCTCCACCTGGCCAAGGTTCCGCGGGCGGTCGGCTGGGTCCTCGGGTCAAGCCCGAGGATGACGGCGGAGTAGGGAGTAATGGGCGAATAGAGGAAGGCAGCGCGTCATGTCGCGCACGCAAAAGGCCCCCCGCCGAAGCGAGGAGCCCTTGATCGTTTCAGCCGTGCGAACCTTTAGTTCGCGGTCAGCTCCGAAGCCTCTTCGGCCAGGATGGTCAGGCCTTCGCCGTTGACGTCGGCGAAGCCGCCCTTGACCTCGAAGCGGCGGCGCTGGGCGCCGTCATAGACCGTCACCACGCCTTCGCGCAGGGTAGTCATGAAGGGCGCGTGGCCCGGCAGGACGCCGAAGTCGCCCTCGACGCCCGGCGCATCGACCTGATCGACCGAACCGGCGAAGACTTCGCGTTCCGGGGCGACGAGGGAGAAGTTCAGCTTACCGGCCATGGCTTAGGCTTCCGCAGCCATCTTGGCGGCCTTCTCGACGGCCTCTTCGATGGCGCCGACCATGTAGAAGGCGGCTTCCGGCAGGTGGTCGTATTCGCCGTCGCAGATGGCCTTGAACGAGCGGATGGTGTCGGCCAGTTCGACGAACTTGCCCGGCGAGCCGGTGAACTGTTCGGCCACGAAGAAGGGCTGCGACAGGAAGCGGCTGATCTTGCGGGCGCGCGACACGACCAGCTTGTCGTCTTCCGACAGCTCGTCCATGCCCAGGATGGCGATGATGTCCTTCAGCGCCTTGTACTGCTGCAGGATTTCCTGAACGCGACGGGCGACGGTGTAGTGCTCCTCGCCGATCACCAGCGGGTCCATGATCCGCGAGGTGGAGTCCAGCGGGTCCACGGCCGGGAAGATGGCCTGGGCGGCGATGTCGCGGTTCAGAACCGTGGTCGCGTCCAAGTGGGCGAACGAGGCGGCGGGCGCCGGGTCGGTCAGGTCGTCAGCCGGGACGTAGATGGCCTGGATCGAGGTGATCGAGCCCTTCTTGGTCGAGGTGATGCGCTCCTGCAGGTTGCCCATCTCGGTGGCCAGCGTCGGCTGATAGCCCACGGCCGAGGGGATGCGGCCCAGCAGAGCCGACATTTCCGAACCGGCCTGGGTGAAGCGGAAGATGTTGTCGATGAACAGCAGGACGTCCTTGCCCTCTTCATCGCGGAAGTATTCGGCCTGGGCCAGGCCGGTCAGGGCCACGCGGGCGCGGGCGCCGGGGGGCTCGTTCATCTGGCCGTAGACCAGGGCGCATTTGGAGCCTTCGCCGCCGCCGGCGACGTTCACGTTCGACTCGATCATCTCGTGATACAGGTCGTTGCCTTCGCGGGTGCGTTCGCCCACGCCGGCCAGAACCGAATAACCGCCGTACGCCTTGGCGATGTTGTTGATCAGCTCCTGCATGGTCACGGTCTTGCCGACGCCGGCGCCGCCGAACAGGCCGGTCTTGCCGCCCTTGGTGTAGGGGCAGATCAGGTCGATGACCTTGATGCCCGTGACCAGGATTTCCGACGAGGTCGACTGCTCTTCGAACGAAGGCGCCTCGCGGTGGATCGGGCGGAACTCGGTGGTCTTGATCGGACCGGCTTCGTCGATCGGCTGGCCGACGACGTTCATGATGCGGCCGAGGGTGCCGGGGCCGACCGGGGCCATGATCGACTTGCCGGTGTCGACGACGGCCTGGCCGCGCGTCAGACCTTCGGTCGTGTCCATGGCGATGGTGCGGACCATGTTCTCACCCAGGTGCTGGGCGACTTCCAGGACCAGGGTGAAGGGCTCGCCCGTCTTCTGGTCGACGTTCTGGGTTTCCAGAGCGTTCAGGATGCCCGGCAGGTGGCCGTCGAACTCAACGTCGACGACGGCGCCGATGACCTGGGCGATCTTGCCCTGGGCCGTAACGGCGGCGGCGGCGGCGGCCTTCGGAGCGGCGGCCTTCTTGGGAGCGGCCGGCTTCTTGGCGGCGGGTTTCTTCGGGGCGGTGGTGTCGGTCATCGGTGCTTGTCCGTGTCGAATGTCAGCTGTGTCGGGATCAGAGCGCTTCAGCGCCGGCGATGATCTCGATCAGCTCGGTGGTGATCTGAGCCTGGCGGGAACGGTTATACTGCAGCGTCAGGGCGCTGATGAGATCGCCCGCGTTGCGCGTGGCGTTGTCCATCGCGGCCATCTGGGCGCCGAAGAAGCCGGCCTGGTTCTCCAGCAGGGCGGCCAGGATCTGCGTCGTCAGGTTGCGCGGCAGCAGGGTCTCGAGGATGTCCTCTTCCGACGGCTCATACTCATAGAGCGCGCCGGCGTCGGCCGAGGCGTCGGCGTCGACTTCGGCCGGGGCCAGCTGACGCGACGACGGAACCTGAGAGATCACCGATTTGAACTGGCTGTAGAAGAGGGTGACCTTGTCGGCCTCGTCCGCTTCAAACTTTTCGGCCAGCAGTTCGGCGATCGGCTGGGCCGAGTGCAGGCCCACCGTCTTGTGCTCGCTCAGTTCGAAGGTCTTGACGACCTTATCGCCGAACAGGCGGGTCAGCTGGTCGCGCGACTTGCGGCCGACGGCCACGATCTCGACCGTCTTGCCGTTGGCGATCAGGCTGTTGATGTGGTCCCGCGCGGCGCGGATGACGTTGGTCGAGAAACCGCCCGCCAGACCCTTGTCGGCCGTGGCGACGACGACCAGGTGCTTCTGGTCGGCGCCGGTGCCGGTCATCAGGCGCGGGCCGTCGTCGCCGACGCCCGCCGCCAGGTTGGCGATGACCGAGGCCATCCGCGACGCATAGGGGCGGGCGTTCTCCGCCTGCTCCTGGGCGCGCTTCAGCTTGGCCGCGGCGACCATCTGCATGGCTTTCGTGATCTTCTGCGTCGCTTTGACGCTTCCGATCCGATCGCGCATTTCCTTGAGGCTAGCCATCCGGCTCTGCTCTTCCTTTGACTACAGGGCCGAACGATCAGGCGAAGGTCTTGGCGAAGGCCGCCAGGATGTCCTTCAGCTCGGCTTCCAGCTCGGGCGTCAGGGCCTTCTTGGTGCGGATCCCGTCCAGCAGCGAGGCGTGGTTGGCGTGGATGCGGGCCAGCAGTTCGCTCTCGAAGCGGCCGACGTCCGAAACGGCGATGGCGTCCAGGTAGCCGCGCGTGCCGGCGTAGATCGACACGACCTGCTCTTCGACCGCCAGCGGCGAGTACTGCGGCTGCTTCAGCAGCTCGGTCAGGCGGGCGCCGCGGGCCAGCAGGCGCTGGGTCGAGACGTCCAGGTCCGAGCCGAACTTCGCGAAGGCGGCCATTTCACGATACTGGGCCAGCTCGCCCTTGATCGAACCGGCGACCTGTTTCATCGCCTTGATCTGGGCCGAGGAGCCGACGCGCGACACCGAGATGCCGACGTTCACGGCCGGACGGATGCCCTGATAGAACAGGTCCGATTCCAGGAAGATCTGGCCGTCGGTGATCGAGATCACGTTGGTCGGGATGTAGGCCGACACGTCGTTGGCCTGGGTCTCGATGATCGGCAGGGCGGTCAGCGAGCCCGAACCGTAGTCCTCGTTCAGCTTGGCCGAACGCTCCAGCAGACGGGAGTGCAGGTAGAAGACGTCGCCCGGATAGGCTTCACGGCCCGGCGGACGGCGCAGCAGCAGCGACATCTGGCGGTAGGCCACGGCCTGCTTGGACAGGTCGTCATAGATGATCAGGCCGTGCATGCCGTTGTCGCGGAAATACTCGCCCATGGCGGTGCCGGCGAACGGAGCCAGGAACTGCAGCGGGGCCGGTTCCGACGCCGTGGCGGCCACGACGATGGTGTATTCCAGCGCGCCCGACTCTTCGAGGGTCTTGACGATCTGGGCCACGGTCGAACGCTTCTGGCCGATGGCGACGTAGATGCAGTACAGCTTGGCGGACTCGTCGTCCGACTTGTTGACCGTCTTCTGGTTCAGGATGGTGTCGATGGCGACGGCGGTCTTGCCGACCTGACGGTCGCCAATGATCAGCTCGCGCTGGCCGCGGCCGACCGGGATCAGGGTGTCGATGGCCTTCATGCCCGTCTGCATCGGTTCGTGAACCGACTTGCGCGGGATGATGCCGGGGGCCTTCACGTCGACGCGGCGACGCTCGGTGAACTGGATCGGGCCCTTGCCGTCGATCGGCTCGCCCAGCGGGTTGACGACGCGGCCCAGCAGGCCCTTGCCGACCGGCACGTCCACGATCTCGCCCAGGCGGCGCACGTCGTCGCCCTCGGCGATGGCGGCGTCCGCGCCGAAGATCACGGCGCCGACGTTGTCGCGCTCCAGGTTCAGGGCCATGCCCTTCACGCCGGCCTTGGTGAACTCGACCATTTCACCGGCCTGGACGTTGTCGAGGCCGTGGATGCGCGCGATGCCGTCGCCGACCGACAGCACCTGGCCGACGTCCGAGACGTCGGCTTCCACGCCGAAGTTGGCGATCTGCGACTTGAGGATGGCCGAGATTTCGGCGGCGCGGATATCCATGATGGGCTCTTTCGGCTTTCGTCTTCGGTGCGGGCCCGCTGGCCCGGCTTGATCTGAAATTCGGGGCTTAGGCGCGCTTCAGCGCAAAGGTCATCTGGTCGAGCTTGGTCTTCAGCGAGGCGTCGAACAGCTTCGAGCCCACCTTGACCTTGAGGCCGCCCAGGATCGACGGATCGACGCGGGCGGTCAGCTCGGGGTCGCGGCCCAGGGCGGCGCGCAGCTCGGCCTGGATCTTCTTGGTCTGGGCGGCGCTCAGGGCCACGGCCGAGACCACCTCGGCGGCCACGACGCCCGTCTTCCTGGCGTACAGCGCCTCGAAGGCGGCGATCACGCCCGGCAGGTCGGCCGCACGGCCGTTCTGGCCCAGCAGGCCCAGGAAGTTGCGCGTCGTCGCCTTGAACTTGGCCTTGTCGGCGATGGCCGCCAGACCCTTGGCCTGATCGTCCGAAGAGATCAGCGGCGAGGTCGCCAGACGGCGCAGGTCGGCGCTGTCGATCCAGGCCGCCTTGAGCGAAGCCAGATCGGCGCGCACGGCGTCCAGCGCCCCCGTCTCATCCGCCAGATCGAACAGCGCCTGTGCATACCGTCCGCCGACTTCCGTCGTCCTGAATTCGTCCGCCACTTATATTTGGTCCGCGTCTGAAGCGTTTGGATCAAGACCGGCCGCAGTCGCCCGCGCCAGTCAAGGGCCTGAAATGCTTGTAGAAAGCACGCTGGGGACGCATCTTTCGATACGCCCTTCGCTAAAGCCGCGCGGCTGATACCATGCAAGGCGGAAACCCGCAACCAAGGGGCGCGGAACGATAACGCCGCACCCGCGCTCTCTTTGGTCTAAGATGGACCGGCCAAGCTGGAGCGATCAGAAGAGCCTGCGACGATGACGACGCGGCTGGGCGCTTGATGCGCGCTCACGCTCCCGTTACCGAAAAATCCTAACCTCCATCAGGAACCCCGATGCTTGAAAGCATAACCCCGCTGCTGACCGATCCCGCCGCCTGGGCGGCCCTCGTGACCCTGGTCGTCATGGAGGTGGTGCTGGGGATCGACAACCTGATCTTCATCTCGATCCTGTCGAACAAGCTGCCGCCCGAACACCGCCAGCGCACGCGCCGCATCGGCATCGGCCTGGCCCTGATCATGCGCCTGGGCCTGCTGGCCACCATCGGCTGGATTGTCGGCCTGACCACGCCGGTGTTCGACCTGGGCTTCCACGGCGAGACCTTCGACACCGCCTTCTCCTGGCGCGACCTGATCCTGATCGCCGGCGGCCTCTTTCTGGTCTGGAAGGCCACCAAGGAAATCCACCACGCCGTCGACGTCACCCCGTCGAACGACATGCTGGAGAAGGACAAGAAGGACGTCGTCATCAACAACGTCGGCGCCGCCATCGTCCAGATCATCCTGCTGGACCTGGTGTTCTCGGTCGACTCCATCCTGACCGCCGTGGGCATGACCGATCACGTGCCGATCATGATGGTCGCCGTCATCATCGCCGTGACCGTCATGCTGCTGGCCGCCGACCCTCTGGCGAACTTCATCGACAAGAACCCGACCGTGGTCATGCTGGCCTTGGGCTTCCTGCTGATGATCGGCGCCGTGCTGATCGCCGACGGCTTCGGCGTCCACGTGCCCAAGGGCTATATCTACGCCGCCATGGCCTTCTCGGCCCTGGTCGAGGGCCTGAACATGTGGTCGCGCAACGCCCAGATCAGAAAGAACCAGGCCGAGGAAGCCGCCAAGGCCGCCCTCAACAAGGCCGAAACCGCCGAGCCCGGCGTCTAGACGTGCGTATCGGGCCGGTCCTGGCGATGCTTCTGCTGGCGCTTCCCGCGTCGGCGGCGGCGCAGACGCCGGGACCGGCCCCCTCTTCCCCCTCTTCCCCCTCCGCTCAGCCCGCCCGGGTTCCGGTCTACGGCTATGAGGTGGTGCGGACCTTCCCCCACGATCCGACCGCCTTCACCCAGGGCCTGGTCATCCGCGACGGCGTGCTGATCGAGAGCACCGGCCGCGATCCCTCCAGCGTGCGCCGCGTGCGGCTGGAGGACGGCGTCGTGCTGCAGAAGCGCGAGCTCGATCCTGAATATTTCGGCGAGGGCCTGACCGAGAAGGACGGCCGCGTCTTCTCCCTGTCCTGGATCAACGGCGTCGGCTTCATCTGGGATGCGGACGACCTGAAGCCCGTCTCCCGCTTCGCCTATGCGGGCGAAGGCTGGGGACTGACCCACGACGGGACGCGCCTGATCCTGTCCGACGGATCGGCGGCCCTGCGCTTTCTCGATCCCGACACCCAGGCCGAGACCGGCCGCGTCTCCGTCACCCTGAACGGCCGCCCGGTGCGCCAGTTGAACGAGCTGGAATGGATCGACGGCGAGGTCTGGGCCAACGTCTGGCAGACCGACTACATCCTCCGCATCGACCCCGCGACCGGCCGGGTGGTCGGCGTCATCGACCTCAGCGGCCTGCTGCCGAAGGATCAGGTGAAGGATCCGGTTGACGACGTGCTGAACGGCATCGCCTGGGACGCGCAGAACCGCCGCCTGTTCGTCACCGGCAAGAACTGGCCCAGCCTGTTCGAGATCCGGCTGACCGGGCCGAGGTAGGCCCCTTCTTCCCGCTCATCCCGGCGGACGCCGGGATCCAGTCCTCTGGCTGAAAACGACCGCGTCTGAGGCTCTCACTGGGCCCCGGCGTCCGCCGGGGTGAGCGGAAGGGACGGTCTGCGCTCAAGCAGCGAGCCGCCGCGCGGCGAGCGATAGCGCCCTACAAGAAACTATAGGGATCCACGTCCACGGTCAGCCGCACCGAGGCCGGAACCTTCACCCGCGCCAGCCAGGCGCGCAGGAAGGCCTGCAGGTTCACATCTCGATCGGCCCGCACAAGCAGCCGCTTGCGCCGCCGCCCGCGCACCAGGGCCAGGGGCGCGTCGGCGGGGCCGTAGACCTCCAGCCGTTCGGCGTTGGGGATGGCCTCGGCCAGATCGCGGGCGACCTTCTCGACCGCCATGGCGTTCTCGCTGGACAGGATCAGCGCCGCCAGACGACCGTGCGGCGGCAGGGAGGCGGCCTCGCGCTCGGCCATCTCGGCCTCGACGAAGGCGTCGCGGTCGCCCGCCGCCAGGGCCTGAAGCACCGGATGCTCGGGCGTCCAGGTCTGCAGCAGGGCGCGGCCCGGCTTGTCCGCCCGCCCCGCCCGGCCCGTGGCCTGGGCCAGCAGCTGATAGGTGCGCTCGGCCGCGCGCAGGTCTCCGCCGCGAAGCCCTAAGTCCGCATCGACCACTCCGACCAGGGTCAGACGCGGGAAGTTGTGGCCTTTCGCCGCAGCCTGGGTGGCGACCAGGATGTCGATCTCGCCGTCGGCCATGGATTGTATGAGGGCGCGGGCCGACTTGCCGTCCGGCACGGTGTCCGAGCTGAAGACGGCGGTGCGGGCCTGTGGGAAGAGTTGGCGCACCTCCTCCTCGACCCGCTCAACCCCCGGCCCGACGGGCACCAACGAGTCCTCGGCCCCGCACGAAGGACAGGCCTTGGGCTTGGGCATGGAGAAGCCCGTCAGATGGCAGACCAGCCGCCCGGTGTAGCGATGCTCGACCAGCCAGGAATCCGTGTCCGGCGCCGTCAGCCGGTGCCCGCAGGCGCGGCACAGCACCACCGGGGCATAGCCGCGCCGGTTGAGGAACAGCAGGCTCTGCTCGCCCCGCGCCAGCGTCTCGCCGATGGCTTGGCGCAAGGGCTGAGACAGCCAGGTTTGCGGATCGGGCGGACATTCGCGCAGGTCGATCAGGCCGATCTCGGGCAGCACCGCCGCCCCGTGTCGCGCCGCCAACTTCAGCCAGCGATACCGCCCCTGATGGGCGTTCCACAGCGTCTCCAGCGACGGGGTTGCCGAGGCCAGGACCACCGCCGCTCCCTCGATCCGCGCCCGCGCCACGGCCAGGTCGCGACCGTGATAGACCAGCCCCTCTTCCTGCTTGAACGAGCCGTCGTGCTCCTCGTCCACCACGATCAGCTTGAGGTTGGCGTAGGGCAGGAACAGGGCCGAACGCGCGCCGACCACGATGTTGCAGCGCCCGGCGACCACCGCCTCCCACGCCTGTCGACGGCGCGGCGGGGCGACGCCGGAATGCCATTCGGCCGGAGCGACGCCGAAGCGGGCGGTGATGCGCTCGATCACCGCCTGGGTCAGGGCGATCTCGGGCAGCAGGATCAGCACCTGCGCCGTCGGATCGGCCCGCAGCGCCCGCGCCGCCGCCTCCAGATAAGCCTCGGTCTTGCCCGAGCCCGTCACCCCGTCCAGCAGGAAGGGCGCGAAGCCGCCCGCCGCCACGGCCTGCGCGATCGCGGCCGCAGACGCCGCCTGATCGGGGTTCAGCGTCGCAGGCGCATGGTCGGGATCGGGCGCATCGAAGGCGGCGACAGCCTCGACCTCGAACGCCTCCAGCACGCCTTCGTCGACCAGTCCCTTGACCACGCCGGACGAGACGCCCGCCGCCCGCGCCAGATCGGGGCCGGACATGGCCCGCGCGCCCAGCGCCTCCAGCACCGCCGTGCGCGCCGCGGTCGGGCGAGCGGGACTGCGCCCCTCGACGCGCTTCACCCGCCGCTCGGGCCGGGGCCGGGGCGCGCGCAGGCCCTTCAGCGCCGTCGCCGCCATCTCGCCCGGCGGGCTCAGCGTCCAGCGCGCCGCCCATTCGACGAAGTCCAGCGTCCGTTCCGGCAGGCGCGGATCGTCCAGCACCTGCTCGACCGCCTTGAGCTTGCGATTGGAGCCGGTCGTCTCGAACACCTCGGCCACCACGCCCCGGATCAGGCGCGGCCCCAGCGGCACGGCGACCTGATCGCCGCGCGCGACCGCCAGCGCCTCGGGAACCGCATAGTCGAAGGCTTCCGGCACGGGCAGGGGGATGAGGACGGAGGCGACCTTCACCGTGCGCCCTCGCACGCCCGCAACGCCGACGTCCGATACCGACGTCGCGCCCTGCCATGATCGCCGCCCTTCGCCACGCCCGGCGAAGCGATTTCAGACGATTCAGACGAATTGGACTCTGTTTTTTTGGTCACGGAGTCTGAAATATCCCTGTCCGCGAAAGACGGTCGCTTCCGTCACAACTCGGCGCTAAAACTGGTCTCATGAAACTCTTCCTCGACACCGCCGACGTCGCCGTCATCAAGGACCTGCTGCCCACCGGAATGGTGGACGGCGTCACCACCAATCCTAGCCTGATCGCCAAGTCGGGTCGCAACATCGCCGAGGTCATCGCCGAAATCTGCGCCCTGGTCGAGGGGCCGATCTCGGCCGAGGCCGTGGCCACCGATTTCGAGACCATGGTCAAGGAGGGCGACAAACTGGCCTCCATCGCCCCCAACGTCGTGGTCAAGCTGCCGCTGACGTGGGACGGCCTGCGCGCCACCCGCGCCTTCTCCGACAAGGGGATCAAGACCAATGTCACCCTGTGCTTCTCGGCGGCCCAGGCCATGCTGGCGGCCAAGGCGGGCGCGACCTTCATCTCGCCCTTCGTCGGTCGTCTGGACGATGTCGGCGCCGACGGCGTGGGCCTGCTGGAAGACATCCGCACCCTTTACGACATCCACGACTTCGGCACGGAAATCCTGGCCGCCTCGGTGCGCAATGCGGACCATGTGACCGCCGCCGCCCTGGCCGGCGCCGACGCCTCGACCATTCCGGCCGACGTTTTCAAGGCCTTGGTCAAGCACCCGTTAACCGACAAGGGGTTGGATGCCTTCCTGGCGGACTGGGGCAAGACCGGTCAGTCGATTCTGTAATTTAGACCCGATGAGAGGTCCGCTTGAGCATTTCCCTGGACCTCTCCACCGACCCGGCGGCGCCAGGCCTGCATTGGCCCGAAGTGCGCGCCTGGCTCGGCGATCACGCTGAACACCTGCTGGATGATCGCGCCCTGCTGGAAGAGCTGGGCCTGACCGCCACCGGCCGCAACGTCGTCGACTTCGGCCGCGCCGCCCTGGCGCGGCTGGAGGCCGTCGCCCAGCGCGAGGCGGGCGCCCGCAAGCTGATCGAAGAGATCGCCCGCGCCAACTTCGCCGCCCAGACCCAGACCCACGTCGCCGCCCTGGACCTGATGGAGGCCCGCGCCCACGCCGAACTGGCGCGGCAGCTGGACGCCGTGGCGCAAGGCCGTTTCGGTCTGGCGGGCGCCGCCGTGGCGATCGAGAAGCCGGGCGCCGTGCCCTTCGGCTGGAAGGCGCTGGAGCCGGGCCGCGTCGACGCCCTGCTGGGCGAGGACGGCCTGCACTGGCTCGGCCCCAACTTCACCGGCCTCAGCCTGTTCGGCCCTTCCGAGGGCGAGGTCGCCTCGGTCGCCCTGGTGCGGATGACGTTGCGCGCGCCGGGCGAGGCTGCGCCCCGCGCCGCCCTGTGCGCCTTCGGATCGGGCGAGGACGACGGCTTCACCCCCGCCATGGGCTGCGAACTGGTGGCCTTCGTCGCCCGCGTCGTCGAACGCATGGCCGAGCGATGGCCGCTGGAAGCCTGACCGCGCAGGACGCTCTGGCCGCCTGGCTGGAGCATCTGGCCCATGAGCGCCGCCTGTCGCCGCGCACGCTGGAGGCCTACGGCCACATCGGCCGGCTGTACCTGGCCTTTCTGGAGCGCCATCGCGGCGGGCCGCAGAGCGCGGCGGACCTCGGGTCCGTCACGGCGGCCGAGGCGCGCGCCCATCTGGCCGAGCGCCGCAGCGGGGATCGCCCGCTCAACGCCCGCTCGCTCAGCCAGACCCTGGCCGCCATCCGGGGCTTTCACGCCTTCCTCGACCGGCGCCTGGGCGTGGCGACGCCGCAGCTGGCCCTGGTGCGCGGCCCCAAGGTCAAGGCCTCCCTGCCCCGCCCGGTCACTGAGGATCAGGCGAAGGGCCTGCTGCACGAACCCGAGGCCGATCCCGACATGGAACCGTGGGAGGCCGCACGCGACCGCGCCGTCCTGACCCTACTCTACGGTTGCGGCCTGCGGATTTCAGAGGCCCTGTCGCTGAAGCGGTCGGACGCGCCCCTGCCCGACAGCCTTCGCATCACCGGCAAGGGCGACAAGACGCGGATGGTCCCCGTCCTGCCGCAGGTGCGCGAGGCGACGGAGGCCTATCTGGCGCTGCAGCCCTTCGTCATCGACGCCGATCAGACCCTGTTCCGGGCGCGGCGCGGCGGTCCCCTGAGCGCCCGCCATGTGCAGGCGACGGTGCAGCGGCTGCGCGGGCGCCTCGGCCTGCCCGCCTCGGCCACGCCCCACGCGCTGAGGCACAGTTTCGCCACCCACCTGCTGGGCGCCGGCGCCGACCTGCGCTCGATCCAGGAGCTGCTGGGTCACGCCAGCCTGTCGACGACGCAGAAATACACCCAGGTCGACGCCGCCCGCCTGCTGGCCGCCTACGCCCAAGCCCACCCGCGCGGATGACCGTCTGAAGGCGGACTGTTCAGCGCAGCGAAAAGGCGCCAGTTTCCTCCTTGGGGATCGATCGCGGAACGGGAGTTCACGCGCGTGCGCAGGCCGATTCTCGTTCCTGAGACCGATTACCTCGCCCCCAGCCGTCGCATGGCCTTGAGCCTGCTGGCCCAGACAGGGTTTCTTCTAGCAGGCCCGGCCTGGGCGCAGGAAGCGGCGGGTCCGGCGCCTCCGCCCGACGCCGAGGCGCGTCTGCTGACGAACCTTCTGACGCGCATCGGGGTCGAGGTCGATCTGGACGGGCGCAAGGCGCTGTTCGTCATCGACACGGGCGCGGAACGCAGCGCGGTCTCGGACCGGCTGGCGCAAGCGCTGGACCTTTCCCCCGGCCCGCCCGTCCTGGTGCACGGCATCACCGCCGCCCAGATGACGCCGACGGTGCGCTTGCCGCATCTGGCCTTTTCCGGGCGGCGTTTCGCCGACCTGGTCCTGCCGGTCTTTCCCTCTGGGCTGCTGGGCGCCGACGGCCTTCTGGGGCTGGACGTGCTGTCGCGCTTTCGGCTGACACTGGACCTGCGGCGGCGGCGCGTCATGCTGGCGGCCTCGGGCGCGGACGTCGTGCGGCGCGGCCTGTCCTTCGGCGGGCGGGCCAGCCGCGTGGGCCAGGACATCACCGATGTCCGCTCGGGGCGCTTCAGCCAGTTGATCCTGACCCAGGTCGCCGCCGACGGCGTTCCGGCCGTCGCCTTCATCGACAGCGGAGCCCAGTATTCGATCGGCAATCGCGCGCTGATGCGGGCGCTGGATTCGCGGCTGGGCCGGGTCGAGCGCCCCTTGCTGCGCGTCTATGGCGTGATCGGCCAATCCCTGTTGGTGCGGTCCGGCGAACTGGCTGATCTAAGGCTGGCGCGGCGCGATCTGGGGCCGACGCCCCTGCTGTTCGGCGATCTGCACGCCTTTCGCATCCTGAACCTGATCGAACGCCCCGCCCTGTTGCTGGGCGCGGATATCCTGACCCGGTTCAGCCAGGTGACGCTGGATTATGGGCGCGGGGCCGTGACCCTGGGCGGCCTGGTGCGGCGGCCCGCCGCCGTTCCCGACCTCAGATCGCCCTGACCGCTCCGCCGTCCACCCGGATCAGCGAGCCGGTGACATAGCCCGCCAGCGGACTGGCTAGGAAGGCGGCGACGGCGCCGAATTCCTCTGTCGCGCCGATGCGTCCGGCGGGGATGGACTTGACCGACTCGGCGCGTGCGTCCTGCGGCGTCGCGCCCGTCGCGGCGGCGCGGGCGGCGTCCAGCCGTTCGATGCGCGGCGTGTCGATGCGGCCCGGCAGCAGGGTGTTGACCGTCACCCCGTTGGCCGCGACCTCGCCCGCCAGCGTCTTGGCCCAGGCCGCCACCGAGGCGCGCAGGGTGTTGGACACGCCCAGCGTCCCGATCGGCTCGATCACGCTGGTCGAGGCGACGTTCAGCACCCGCCCCCAGCCCATCGACCGCATTCCCGGCATGACCCGGTCGGTCAGGCGGAAGACCGACAGCACCATGGCCTCGAACTGCTCGCGCCACAGCGCCGGGTCCAGCCCCGCCACGCCCGAGGGAGGCGGCCCGCCCGTGTTGTTCAACAGGATCTGGATCGGCCCGCCCAGACCCGCCTCGGCGATGTCCACCGCCTTCAGCAGGGCCTCGTGATCGGCCAGGTCGGCCGGGGCGATGACCGCCCGGCCCGGCCCCATGGCGTTCAGGTCATCGGCCACGGCCTGCAGCTTGACCGCATCGCGCGACAGGAGAGCCACATGCGCGCCCTCGGCCACAAGAGCCGTCGCCACCGCGCGGCCGAGACCGCTGGAGCCGCCGCAGATCAAGGCGCGTTTGCCGGTGAGTCGAAGGTCCATGCTGTTCTCCCCTGCCTCATGAAGCTTTCGCCGCTGACATGGGCGCAGGCGCGGCCGATTGCGAGGCCCGTCGACCAAAGTCGCGGGCGAGGGACGGAAACTAGCGCAGCACCTCATCCGAGCT
>PJTS01000772.1_pt1 | contig 15614 bp, 14 predicted proteins | sample 1512251 | NCBI WGS metagenome assembly PJTS01 (sample SAMN08177686, study PRJNA422409) | Soil metagenome, whole genome shotgun sequencing project. | isolation source: Soil (2) enriched on wood chips: alkali lignin treatment | place: USA: Madison | collected 2015-01-15 | reverse complement strand
GAGGCCGCGTGAACGCCCTCCCGACCAGTACGTCCTTCAGCCGCCTGCTGGTGGGCTTCGCGTCCGAGTCGGGCAATGCCCGCGCCCTGGCCCAGCGCCTGGGCGCGGAGCTGCAGCCGCACGCGCCGCAGGTCCTTCCGTTCAACGATATCGACGTGGCCAGCCTCGGCCACGGCGACGTGCTGCTGGCCATTTCCAGCTCGTTCGGCGACGGCGAACCGCCCGCAAATGGCGAGCAGTTCTTTGAAACGCTGCGCCAGACCCCGATGCTGAGTGGGCTGCGCTACGCCGTGTTCGGCCTGGGCGATACCGGCTACCCCAGTTTCTGTGGCTTCACCAAGGCGCTCGACGCCGCACTGAGCGAGCGCCAGGCGCAGCCGCTGCTGCACCGCGTGGATGCCGATCTCGGCTACGAGCAGTTCTTCCAGCAATGGCAGCCGGTGCTGGGCCAGGTGTTGCAGGGGAACCTGGCCGCCGGCCAGGACCTGCGCCTGCAGGTCACCGCCTACGGCGAAGACAACGCCTTTGCCGCGCCCATCGTTGAGCGCCGCCGCTTGAACAGCAGCGACCCCGCTGCGTGGCACGTGCAGCTCGACATTGCCGGCAGCGGCATGGCCTACCGTGCTGGCGACACCCTGCACGTGGTGCCGGACAACGATCCGTCGCTGCTGCAGGCACTGGCAACGTGGTACGGCGATTCCGCGGCAGTGACGGTGCTGCAGGACCGCGAGCTGCGCCTGCCCAGCAAGGGCGTGCTGCGCGAACTGGCCCGCCTTGGCGGCAGCGAAACGCTGAAAGGCCTGCTCAAGGTCAGCCAGAAGCGCGAACTGGACGCCTACCTGCACGGCCTGGATGTGCTGGACCTTCTGCAGGACCATGCCACGCCGGACAGCGTCCCGCTGGACCGGCTGTGCAGCATCCTTTCGCCGCGCCTGCCGCGCGCCTACTCCATTGCCTCGCACCCCGGCGATGACCAGGTGAGCCTGTGCGTGCGCGAGGTGCGATACCACCTTCGCGGCCGCGAGCGTTGCGGCACCGCCACCGGCAGCCTGCTGCACGGTGCCGGCCAAGCACGCGTGTACTGCCGGTCCAACCCGGGCTTCCACCTGCCCGTCGCCGCCGATGCGCCGCTGCTGATGGTCGGTACCGGTACCGGCATCGCACCGCTGATGGGCCTGATGCAGGAACTGCAGGCCGGCACGCGCGCGCGCGACGTGCACCTGGTGTTCGGCGAGAAGCACCGGCAACACGATTACCTGTACCGCGAACAATTGCAGGACTGGCACGCGCAGGGGCTGCTGGCCGGCCTGCATACCGCCTTCTCGCGTGACGGCACCGAAAAGGTCTACGTGCAGCATGTGCTGCAGCAGCGCGCCGATGACGTGCGTGATCTGCTGGCACGTGGTGGCCACCTGTACCTGTGCGGCAACAAGCGGCACCTGGAAGCAGCGGTGCGTGAGGCCATCGATGCGATCGGTGGCGAGGGGCGCTGGGAGACGCTGCGCGGTGAAGGCCGCACCCACTGCGAGCTGTATTGACGGCTGGATCCATTCCGCCGGGCATGGCCCGGCGCTACCAACTGCGGCACGCACTTGCTCTTGGTAGCGCCGGGCCATGCCCGGCGGGATGCGCGCCGTTACATCGGCACGCCGACAATCACGCTCGATGCCTTGAACAGCACCGTGGCCGGGCCGCCTTCCTGCAGCCCCAGTGCGCGGGTGCTGGTGCGGGTGATGATCGCCACCACGGTGCAGCCATGGCCGATATCCACCACGATCTCATCATTCACCGCGCCTTCGGTGATGCGCTCGACCGTGCCACTGAACTGGTTGCGTGCCGAATAGCGCGTGCCATCGCCCTGCGCCACGATCACCGAGGACGCCTTGACCAGCGCATACGCCGGCACCCCCACGGCCAGGCCCAGAGATTCCACGCTGTCGTGGGTGATGGTGGCGACCACCGCCACGCCGGGCGCGACCTCAATCTGCACTTCGTCATTGACGGCGCCGTTGGCCAGCGCGCTGACGCGCCCGTGGAACTGGTTGCGTGCACTGGTGATCATGCCGATTCTCCGGATCAGGGCCAGATCCTCGTCCAGCCCGGGGGTGGCCTGCAGCGACTGCAGGAATGCGCGGTGCGCACGCTCGACCTGTTCAAAGCGCGCGATCAGCTGCCGGCCACGCTCGGTCAGGCGCGCACCGCCACCACCGCGACCGCCCACGCTGCGCGCGACCAGCGGTTCGCCGGCCGCGGTGTTCATCGCGTCCACCGCATCCCAGGCGTTCTTGTAGGTCATGCCCATGCGCTTGGCGGCCTGGCTGATCGAACCGCAGGCGTCGATCAAACCCAACAGGGCGAAGCGCCCGCGTCCGCCCAGGTTCTGCCCGGCAATGCTCAGCCACAGGTTGCCCTGCAGTTCCAGGGTGGGGTCAGCCTCGCTCATCGTGCTCCGTTCCATGCCGCGCGTGCGGGCCTCCAGTGTAAGGCGTCGCTGCACCGCACCGGCCTTGATATGAATCAAGGTGCCCATTCACCGCACCGCCGACACTACCCCGGTCGGTCATCAGTTGACCCCAGCCAACCGTTATATCATCGTGGATATAACGAACCCGAGGACTCGCGAGGATGCGTACCTGTCGTTTCGTTCTACCCCTGTCGGCCCTGCTGCTCCCTCTCTCCGCACATGCCCTCGAGACGGCCGCGCCGCCACCGGTATTCACCCTGGGCACGGTTGACGTGCACGCCACCCGCGGCACGTCGGCCACCGTGGCCGAGCGCCGCCTGGATGCAGAACGCATCCAGCAGCTGGACCGCAACACCGTCGGCGAGGCCGTCAGCGTGCTGCCCGGCGTCAGCCTCGCCCGCAACTCGCGCAACGAGGACATGGTCTACCTGCGCGGCTTCGATGCGCGCCAGGTGCCGGTGTTCCTGGATGGCATCCCGTTGTACGTGCCCTACGACGGCTATGTGGATTTCGGCCGCTTCACCACCTTCGATCTCGCCGAGATCCAGGTCGCCAGCGGTGGCGCCTCGCTGCTGTATGGCCCCAACATCCTCGGCGGTGCGATCAACCTGGTCAGTCGCCGCCCCGACCGCCCGTTCGAAGGCGATGTGCGCCTGGGCATCGCCGATGGCGGCGAGCGCAAGGCGGCCTTCAACCTTGGCGGCCGCCAGGGCGACTGGTACTACCAGCTGGGCGCATCGATCCTGAAGGCCGATGAATTCCCGCTGCCCGATGGCTTCGTCGATTACAAGCGCGTGCCCACCGACACCGGCAGCGAGCGCCAGAATGCCCAGCGCGAAGACCGTCGCCTGTCGTTCAAGCTCGGCTACACGCCGCGCGAAGGCGATGAGTACGCCATCGGCTATGCACGCCAGGACGGCGAGAAGGGCAACCCGGTCTACACCGGCACCGCGCGCAGCGGCATTCGCTACTGGCGCTGGCCCTGGTGGGACAAGGACAGCCTCTATTTCATCGGCAACACCGCCCTGGGCGAACACACCACCCTGCGCACGCGCGTCTACCGCGATACCTACGGCAACGGCCTGGATGCCTATACCGATGGCACCTACCAGGTGGCCATGGACAACGTCAGCTTCCCCAGCATCTACGACGACCGCACCGTCGGCGGCTCGGTCACCCTGGCCACCACCGTGCTGCCGCGCCAGGAACTGCAGCTGGCCGTGCACTACAAGGAAGACAAGCACAGCGAGAGCAACCCGCATTCGCCGACCAAGGACTACCGCGATGTCACCACCTCGGTGGCCATCGAAGACCGCATCGCGCTCACCGATACCTCGCACCTGCGCGTGGGCATCGGCCACGACCGCCGCGAGGCCAAGCGCGTGTACTTCTGGCCGACCGGCAGCACCGACGCCACCAACGGCGTGGTCGAGTACGTGCAGCAGATGGCGCCGGACCAGCAGTGGTACGCCAGCGTCGCGCGGCGCACACGCTTCCCGACCATCAAGGACCGCTATTCGGCGCGCATGGGTGCGGCCCTGCCCAACCCGGACCTCGCCCCCGAGCACGCCACCCACTTCGAACTGGGCCTGCGCGGGCGCTGGTGGGAAGGCGGCCAGCTGCAGGCCGCGCTGTTCCAGAGCCGCATCGATGACCTGATCCAGACCGCCATCGTGGCCTCGACCGACTGCGGCGGCAGCACCTGCAACCAGGCGCAGAACATCGGCAAGGCTCGCCACCAGGGCGTGGAACTGGGCCTGCAGCAGCGCTTCGGCGATGACTGGAACCTGCAGGGCAGCTACACCTGGCTGCGCCGCACCAACCTGCAGAACCGCGACGTCGCCCTGCTCGACAGCCCGCGGCAGCGCCTGTTCATGGCGGTTGGCTGGCAGATGCTGCCGCAGGTGAAGCTGCAGGCCACGGTGGAAGCCGAACAGGGGCGCAAGGTCAGTTACGCCGACACCGCGCGCCCGGTACGTGCCCTGCCCGGCTACGGCATCGTCGGCCTGAAGGCCAGCTGGGCCCCGCGCGACGCCTTGGATTTCGACGTCGGCGTGCGCAATATCGGCGACAAGTGGTATGAGCTGGCCGATGGCTACCCGATGCCCGGCCGCACCTGGTTCGCCAACGCCAACTGGAGGTTCTGAGCATGGGCACCCCCCCGACACCGCGCATCGCCGCGATCGTGCATGACCACAGCGGCGAGCCCGACGGACTGCTGGCCGCGTTCGCCGCGCGCCAGCTGGCTGCCGGGATACGCGTGCGCGGGCTGGTGCACCTGCCACACGAACCCACTGCCAACGGCAAGCGCATGGCGCTGATGGACGTGACCGACCCCGACTCACGCTACCCCATCAGCCAGGCGCTCGGCCCGGCGTCCTGCGGCTGCAACTTGGACCCGGGCGGCATCGCCGATGCCAGCGTCGTGCTGCGTCGTGCCCTGCAGGAACCTGCCGAGCTGGCCATCGCCAACCGCTTCGGCACGCTGGAATCGGAAGGCGGCGGCATGGCCGACGAACTGCTGGCGCTGATGATGGCCGACATTCCCGTGTTGACCGCAGTGAAGCTGCCCTATCTGCAGGCCTGGCGCGAGTTCACCGGCGGGCTGGCCGCCGAACTGCCCGCCGACGCCGATGCACTGGAGCGCTGGTGGAATGCCTGCCGCAGCGCACCGGTGGCGGCGGCATGAGGCGGCGTGCGCTGCTGCAGGCCTTCGCGCTGGCACCCTTGCTGGCCGCCAGTGCGGAACTGCTGGCCATGCCCGCCCAGCGCGTGCTGCGCCTGGGTGCGCCGAAGGCCACGCCCAGGCGCGTGTTCGCGGCCGGTCCGCCGGCCGCCGTGCTGATCGCCGCCGTGGCGCCGGACCGCCTGCTCGGCTGGCCGATGAAGGTTTCGCCGGATGCGCTGGCGCAGTTGCCGGCATCGCTGCGCACCCTGCCCGTGGTCGGCCGCCTGGCCGGCCGTGGCAGCACCGTCAGCCTGGAACGCCTGTTGTCGATGCAGCCGGACCTGGTGCTGGACGCCGGGGATTTCGATGCCAACTATCGCGACGGCGCCGAGCGCGTCTGGAAGCAGACCGCCATCCCCTTCGAGCTGATTGCAGGCCGGCTGCCCGACCATCCCGCGCAGCTGCGCCACGTCGGCACATTGCTGGGCGTACCTGCGCGCGGCGAAGCGCTGGCCAAGGCCGCCGAAGCACAACTGGCACTGGTGCGCGAGGTGCTGGCCGCGCGTCCGCCCGCATCCCGCCCCACTGTCTACTACGGCCGCGGCAGCGATGGCCTGGAGAGCGGCTTGTCCGGCTCCATCAATACCGAGGTGATCGAATTCTGTGGCGGCCGCAACGTGGCGGCGAGTGCCGGCAGCGGAGGCCTGGCGCGTGTGTCATTCGAGCAGCTGCTGGCCTGGGACCCGGACGTGATCCTGACCCAGGATGCCGGCTTTGCTGCACGCGCCGTGCAGGATCCGCGCTGGCGGGCCCTGCGCGCGGTACGCGAGGGGCGCCTGCACTGCGCGCCGGTGCTGCCGTTCGGCTGGCTGGACGGCCCGCCGGGCATCAACCGCCTGCCGGGCCTGCCCTGGCTGCTGTCGAAGCTGCACCCCGCTGCGACGCCGGCACTGGCACCGGCCGCACTGCACGCAAGGCTGGCGGCACTGCATCTGCTTTTGTGGGGCCAGCCGTTGCCCGCCGACATCGCACGCCACCTGGACCCGCGCAGCTGATGCGGCGTCCGCTTCCTGGTTGGGCCTGGCATGTGGGTGGCTGGGCATTGTTGCTGGCGATGGTGCTGGCGGCGTTCTCGGTCGGCCAGTTCCCCGTGCGGCCCGGCGCGCTGCTGCAGGCCATCGGCTGGCAGCTGTTCGGCATCGGCGAGCCCAGTCCGCCGGCAGTGCAGGCCGCGCTCTGGCATATCCGCCTGCCGCGCGTGCTGGCGGCGGTGCTGATCGGCGCGGTGCTCTCTGCTGCCGGCGCGGCTTACCAGGCCATGTTCCGCAACCCGCTGGTCTCGCCGGACATCCTTGGCGTCTCCGCTGGTGCCGGCCTCGGCGCTTCGCTGGGCCTGTTCCTCGGCCTGCCGATGCTGCTGGTCCAGGGCATTGCCTTTGCGGGTGGGCTGGGTGCGGTCGGCCTGGTCTGCATGGTGGCCGCGCTGGTGCGCCGGCATGATCCGGTGCTGGTGCTCGTGCTGGCCGGCGTAGCGGTTTCCGCACTGCTGGGCGCGGGCATTTCGCTGCTGAAGCTGCTGGCCGATCCGTACACCCAGCTGCCATCCATCACGTTCTGGCTGCTGGGAGGCCTCAACGCGGTGGTCACCGATGATCTGCGGGTAACCGCGCCGCTGCTGCTGATCGGCCTGCTGCCGCTGCTATTGCTGCGCTGGCGGGTCAACCTGCTCAGCCTGGGCGACGAGGAAGCCAGCGCACTGGGCGTGGCGGTGACGCCGCTGCGCTGGACCTTGATCGCAGCGGCCACGCTGTGCACCGCCGCGGCGGTTTCACTGGCGGGCATCATCGGTTGGGTCGGGCTGGTGGTTCCGCACATCGCCCGCCTGCTGGTCGGCCCGGACTTCCGCCGCCTGCTGCCGGCCAGCCTGCTGCTGGGCGCCAGCTTCCTGCTGGCGGCCGACACGCTGGCACGCATCGTGGCGCCGATCGAACTGCCGCTGGGCATCCTCACCGCCTTCGTCGGTGTGCCCTGCTTCCTGCTGGTGCTGGCGCGCAGCGAGCGTCGTGCATGAGCCCGCGCCCGTCGCTGCTGGATGCAGACGCCCTGGTGATCGGTCATGCCGGGGTGGCACTGGGCGCACCGTTCGCGCTGTCGGTGCAGCCGGGCGAAGTGATGTGCCTGCTCGGCCCCAACGGCTGCGGCAAGACCACCCTGTTCCGTACCCTGCTCGGGCTGCTGCCACCGGTGGCCGGCGGGGTACGCCTGCTGGGCCAGCCGCTGCGCGGGCTTGACCGCGCCACACGCGCGCGGCGCATGGGTTACGTGCCCCAGGCCGCGCCACTGCCGTTCGCCTGGCGCGTGCGCGACGTGGTGGCGATGGGTCGCGCTGCGCACCTGGGCCTGCTGGCTGCACCCGGCCGCGCCGATGAAGCAATCGCCGAAGACTGCCTGCGCGAACTGGGCCTGCAGGCGCTGGCCGACCGCCCCGTGACCACCCTCAGCGGGGGCGAACGGCAGCTGGTGCTGATCGCCCGCGCCCTGGCCCAGCAGGCGCAGCTGCTGGTGATGGACGAACCCACCGCCAGTCTCGATTTCGGCAACCAGCTGCACATCCTCGATACCGTGCGCCGCCTGGCCGGGCGCGGCATCGGGGTGCTGCTGTCCACCCATCAACCGCAGCACGCGCTGCAGGTGGCCGATCGCATCGCACTGATGTCGGCGGGCAGCCTGACGGCGCTCGGTCGCGCGCAGGAGATCGCCACGCCCGCGCGGCTGGCCGCCCTCTATGGCGTCGATGCTGCCCGCGTCGCCGCCGCACTTCCCGCGTCTGGAGCATGATCGTGAACACCCCGCTTCCCCAGCCCATCGACCACAGTGCCCGCTACCGCCAGCACCTGCTGGCCTGCGGCTTCCAGCCCAAGCCCGCCAGCGCCTGGGACGCGCGGGCGGCACAGTCCAGCTGGAAGCGCCGGCATGATGACTACAGCGAGGCCTTCCTCGCCCGGCTCGATCTCACTGGCATTGCCACCGTGCTGGACGTGGGCTGCGGTCCCGGCCTGCTCAGCCTGCCCATCGCCGCGCAGGTGGAGCAGGTGCACGCGCTGGACTACAGCAGCGGCATGCTCGATGGACTGCGCGCGGCCATCGCTCGCGACGGCGTGGGCAATATCACGCCGTGGCCGCTGTCCTGGACCGATGACTGGCAGGCCGTGCCGCGCTGCGACCTGGCCATCGCCTCGCGCTCGCTGATGGTGCCCGACCTGGAGGCGGCGCTGCGCCGGCTGGATGCACATGCACGGCAGCGCGCCTGCATCACCTTCGCCACCGGGCCGCGTGCCGGTGTCACGGAACTGGCTGAGCTGCTGGGCCGCGAGTGGGTGCCGATGCCCGATCACCGTTACCCGATCAACATGCTGCTGGACATGGGCCGCGAGCCGCAGGTGGACTACCTGCCCGGATCGGTGCGCGACGTGGACCAGGATGCCGATGGCCTGGTGCGCCAGGCGGTTGACCTGTTCGGTGTGCTGGATGAGAACGAGCAGGAGCGCGTGCGCGCCTGGCATGCGCGTTCGCCGCAGCATCGCTTTGGCATGGCACCGACACGGCGCTGGGCCTTCATCCAGTGGGCGACGGACTGCTGACGGGTAGTGCCGGCCGCTGGCCGGCTGCTCTGCTCTGCTCTGCGCGGTTGCCGGCCAGCGGCCGGCACTACCTCAATCGCTGACGATACGACCGTCCACCACGCGGGCCACCTGCTGGCCGAATACTTCGACATCGCGCGGGTCGTGGCTGATCAGCAGCAGCGGGATGCCCGTTTCATCCAGCACCGCTTCCAGCTCCTGGCGCAGGTGCTGGCGCAGATCGTGGTCCAGTGCGGCGAACGGTTCGTCCAGCAGCAGCGCCTGCGGCTGGGTCACCAGCGCCCGTGCCAGCGCCGTACGCTGGCGTTGGCCGCCAGACACCTGCGACGGCAGCAGATCGGCCACGTGGTCGATGCGGAAGGCCTGCAGCCAGCGCTCCACCGCATCATTGCGCACGGCACGGCGAGGATTGAGCCAGCCGCGGTGCAGCCCGAACGCCACGTTCTGCCGCACGCTCAGGTGCGGGAACAGCGCGTAGTCCTGGAACACATAGCCCAGCCGGCGTTGCTGCGGTGGCAGGTTCACCCCCGCGGCACTGTCGAACAACACCTGGCCCTGCAGCCGCACGTGGCCGTGCCAAGGCCGCAGCAGGCCTGCCACGGCCTTCAGGGTCAGGCTCTTGCCCGCACCGGACGGGCCGAACAGCACCACCTGCCGCTGCCGGCACTGCAGCGCCACGTCCAGCACGAACTGCGGGCTGGCCGCCTGCATCGGCCGGTGAACCTGCAGATCAAGCCACATCGCGCAGCTCCTGCCGGCGCCCGCCTACCAGCCGCGCGGCCAGCAGCAGGATCACGATGCACACCACCGAGGTCAGGATCACCAGCGCATTGGCCTTGCCATCCTGCCCGGCCTGCACCGCTTCATAGATCGCAATCGAGAGCGTCTGCGTGCGGCCCGGAATGCTGCCCGCCACCATCAGCGTCGCACCGAACTCGCCCATCGCCCGCGCGAACGCCAGCAGCAGGCCGGCCAGGATGCCGCGCCAGGCCAGCGGCAGGGTGATGCGGAAGAACACCGCGGCCTCGGACACGCCCAGCGTGCGTGCCGCATTCTCGAGCTGGCCATCCACGCCTTCGAACGCGGCGCGCGCCGGCTTGAACACCAGCGGCAGCGAGGCCACCGCTGCGGCTATCACCGCCGCCTGCCAGGTAAACACCAGGTTGATGCCGAACCACGACTGCAGCCACACGCCTATCGGACCGTTGCGGCCGATCAGTACCAGCAGGTAGTAGCCCAGTACCGTGGGCGGCAGCACCATCGGCAGGGTCAGTATCGAATCCAGCAGTTCACGGCCAGGGAAGCGCCTGCGCGCCAGCAGCGCACCCAGCGCAACGCCCAGCACCAGGTTGATCGCGGTGGCCCAGCCGGCCACCTTCAACGACAGGCCCAGGGCGCTCCAATCCAGATCCATGCCTCAGGGCTTGCCGAATCCGTGCTTGACCAGGATCGCCTGGCCCTGCGGCGAGCGCACGAAAGCCGCGAAGCGCTTGGCTTCGGCCGGCTGCGTGCTGGCCTGGACCACCGCCAGCGGATAGGCGATGCGACCGGCGACCGGCACTTCAAACGCGCGGCGCACGCGGTCGGGCATGGCCTGCGCATCGGTGGCGTAGACGAAGCCCGCATCCACTTCACCGCGCGCCACGTAATCCAGCGACTGGCGCACGTTCTGGGTGGTGATGGCCTTGCCCTGCACCGCCGGCCACAGCCCCGCCTTTTCCAGCGCACCCTTGGCATAGCGGCCCACCGGCACGCTGTCCGGGTTGCCCAGCGCGATGCGCTGCACGCTGCCGCCGGCCAGATCCTTCAGGGCATGCGGGGCGGCCTTGGCCTGCGGCGGCACCACCACCCACAGCGCGTTCACCGCGAACACCTCGCGGGTGCCGGGCGCCAGCAGCTTCTGCTGTTCGGCCTGGTCCATGGTGGTCTCGTCGGCCGACGCAAACACATCCACCGGTGCACCGCGGCTGATCTGCTGCAGCAGCACCCCGGACGCGGCGAAGTTGAAATCAACCTTGGTGCCCGGGTGCGCCTTCTCGTAGGCCGCGCCCAGTTCGCGGAAACTCTCGGTCAGGCTCGATGCCGCCGACACCGTCAGGTCGGCGGCCCATGCCGGCAGTGCGGCCAGCAGGCCCAGCAACAACAGTTCAGCACGTTTCATCATCGGCTCTCGTCAGGTTTCAGTCTGGTTCGGATTCGCCGGCCACCGCCAGGGCGGCCAGACGCTCAGGTTGCAGCAGCAGGATCTCACGCTGTTTGACCGCGATCACACCGTCATCGCTCAGGCGACGCAGCACGCGGCTGGCAGTCTCCGGCGCCATGCGCAGGTAGTTGGCGATCTCGGTGCGGGCCATCGTCAGGTTGAAGCGCGTGGCGGAAAAACCACGGCGCGCGTAACGCTCGGACATGTCCAGCAGGAACGCGGCCATGCGTTCTTCGGTGCGGTGGTTGGCGGCCAGCGTGGCGACCTTGCCGATCTCCGCGCTGAGCAGGCTGAACAGCTTGGCCTGCAGCCCGGGCATGCGCGTGGCCAGCAGGCTCAGCTTCGGGAAGGAGATGCGGCACAGGTGCACCGTGTCCAGCGCTACCGCATTGCAGGGGAAGCGCGAACCATGGATGGCATTGAGGCCGATCACTTCGCCGGGCAGGCTGAAACCGAGCACCTGCTCGTTGCCCTGGCTGTCATCGACGAAGGTCTTGACCATGCCCGCGCGCACTGCGGCGATCGAATCGAACTGTTCACCGGCACGGAAGATGTAATCGCCGGCATGGAACGGGCCGACATGATCCACCAGCACGTGCAGGTCACCCAGCGCGGTCTTGTCGTAGCCCTGCGACATGCAGGCATCGGAAAACGCGCAGGTACTGCAGAAATGCAGGGCGTCGCCATCATCGGCGGCGGCGGGGTTCGGCGTGGCCTGGCCGAGGCGGCCGCGGGAAGGCGGAGTCAAGGACATCGAAGCGACACTCAAGCGATGGCGGCCGCCGGCCGGAAACATGCCGCCATCATACGCCACAGCAGGTGCCCTTCTTCGGCCAGGCGCAGCACGCGCCCGTCCCAGTGGGCCCAGCGGCGTGCCAGCAGCGGATCCAGGGCCGGCAGTGCGTCGGCGAAGCACGCATCAAACGCGATGCCATTGCGCCATTCAAACGCCGCGGCATCGACGGAATGGTCGCAGGCGATGCTCTGCGCCACCTCGGACGATAGTCGCTCCTGTTCAGACAGGATCAGGCCAGCCGTCACCCCGATCTGTCCGGACTGCAGGCGCGCCTGCCAGGCCTGCAGGTCGCCTTCCAGCCGGTAGAACACCTCGCCGATCTGGCTGCAGGCCGCCAGGCCCAGGCCGACGAAGTCGCTGCGGTCACGGCGCGGCACGCCGGCCAGGTCGCAATGGCGCTGCCCATCGCCCGGCCCGTTCGGGTCCGGCAGGTCGCCGCGCTGGTAGTGGTCACCGCCGATGGCCACGTAGCCGGCATCGCGCAGCAGCCGCCAGGTCTGCAGCCACGCATCCGCAGCGGGCCGTTCGGGCACGGCACACGGTGCCGGCAACAGGATGCGTTCCGGTGCCTCGGCCAGGACTTCATGCACGCGCTCGATGTAGCCACCATCCTCCGCCAACGGCACGCGGAACTGGTAGTAGCGCGCAGTGAACCCGACCTGGCGCGACTGCGCCAGCAGGGTCGGGCCCGGCGCATCAGCACGGTCGATCACATTGAAACGGGTGCAGCCCACGGCGCGGAGCTGCGCCGGTGGCAGCGTGCTGCCGGCATCCACGCGGACTTCCACCTGCGGCCGGGCCACGGTGCGCAGCTGCTGTGGCACCGCATCCAGCAACTGGCCCAACGCCACCGGCGCCAGCACCTCGGCCAGGCCGAGCTGCAGCACCATGGCCACCACCTCGCGATCATCGGCCAGTGCATCGGCCTGGCGCCGCAATGCGGTCAGCAGGGTATCCAGATAGCCGGACGCGGCTGCCGCCTGCCCTGCCCGACCGGCCTGGAAGCCCAGAGTCAGCCCGCGCGGGATCAGGTGCTCGTTGCTGGCGCGCAGGGCGCCGCGCCATCCACTTTCGCCGAAGCCGGCACTGAACTGGTCGGCCGCCGGGAACAGCACGTGGCGGGGTTGCCGCAGCAATGCTGCCTGCAGCGCGGTGTCCTCACTCGGGTCGACGTGGAAGCTCATGGCAGACATCTTCGGGCGTCCCTCTTCGCGTTGCCCTGATTGAAATCAAGCGTGCCGCATCGCCGGCTACCTGCCACGCACACGATCGGCCGCAGCCGCATCGATGGCTTCGGGCAGATCGGTCTCGCGGTCGATCTGCGGGAAGTGGCGACGCTCCATCCGGCGGATCGCGAAGTGCATCCATGCCAGCGCCGTAGCCACCAGCACGAACAGCAGCATGAAGCAGCTGCTCCAGATGCCCAGCGCATCGTTGAGCGCGCCGAACACGATCGGCAGGATGAAGCCACCCAGCCCACCGATCATGCCCACCACACCGCCTACCGCGCCCACGTGGTGCGGGTAGTACACCGGAATGTGCTTGTAGACCGCCGCCTTGCCCAGCGACATGAAGAAGCCCAGCACGAACACCAGCACGGTGAACATCACCACGCCGATGGCCAGGTGGAAATGGATCGGGCCATGGATGCCCTTCACCACGTATTCGGTATCCGGGTAGGCCAGCAGGAAGGTGCAGATGGCCGACACGCCGAAGGTCCAGTACATCACCCGCCGTGCGCCGATCCGGTCCGACATCCAGCCACCGACCACGCGGAACAGGCTGGCCGGGATGGAGTAGCAGGCCGCCAGCATGCCCGCATGGCCCACGTCCATGCCGTAGGCACCCACCAGGTAGTGCGGCAGCCACAACGCCAGCGCCACGAAGCCACCGAACACGAAGAAGTAGTACAGCGAGAACCGCCAGACCTGCAGGTTCTTCAGCGGAGCCATCTGCTCGGCGAACGGCACCGGCTTGACGCCGTCGCGGCGGCGCTGCTCGAGCGAAGGATCTTCCTTGCTGAACAGGAAGAACAGAATGGCGGTGACCGCCAGGGCCACCGCCCAGACCTTGGCCACCATGGTCCAGCCGGCCGCCACCATCACCAGCGGCGCCAGCAGCTTGGTCACCGCGGCGCCAATGTTGCCGGCGCCGAAGATGCCCAGCGCCGTACCCTGCTTGCTGGCCGGGAAGAAGCGCGAGACATAGGCCACGCCCACCGAGAAGTTGCCGCCGGCGATGCCCACGCACAGCGCCGCGAACAGGAACTGGGTGTAGGTGTGGGCGTAGGTCAGCATCCAGGTGGCCACCGCGCCACACAGCATCACCAGCACCATCACCTTGCGGCCGCCGAACTGGTCGGACCAGATGCCGAGGAAGACCCGGCTGATGGAACCGGTCAGCACCGGGGTGGCGATCAGCAGGCCGAACTGGGTGTCGCTCAGACCCAGCTGCTCGCTGATCTGGATGCCGATGATGGAGAAGATCATCCATACCGCGAAACACACGGTGAAGGCGAACGTGCTCAGCCACAGCGCACGCTGCTGCTGCCCGGCACTGGCGGGGGCGAGGACCTGGTTCATGCAATCTCCTTTCTCAAGGGTCGGTCAGCCGTTCCCGGCTTCGGCTTCGGCTTCGATCTCGTCCAGCCCGCGCACCGGGTAACGTTCCTGCAGCTGCAGCAGGTAGGCCTGCACCTCGCGCTGGCGCACCTGCAGTTCCAGGTAGTCGCGGATCTGCGGCAGCACCGCCTCGAAAGGCTGCGGCTGGCCGTCCTCGCGGGCGTCGATGCAGACCACGTGGTAGCCCCAGCGTGATTCCACCGGGAACCCGGCCAGGCCCTCGCGCAGGCGGAACACCTGGCGGTCGAACTCCGGCGTGGTCTGCCCACGCTGCAGCCAACCGAGGTCGCCACCGTCGCTGCTGGAGGGGCACCGCGAGTGGCGCAGGGCGAAATCAGCAAACAGGTGCGGGGCCTGCTTCAACTCGGCCACCAGCCGCTCGCCATCGTTGCGCGCGTCCAGGCGCCCGGCCACGTCATCGGCCGGTGCCGCCAGCAGGATATGGCGCAGGCGCACGCGGTCGGGCGAGCGGAAGCGCTCGGGGTTCTGTTCGAAATAGCGCCGGCAGTCCTCGTCGGTGGGTACGCGGTCTTCGATCGCGTCCTCGATCAGCTGCTGGATCAGCACTTCCTCGTCACTCACCCGGCCGCCCTCCTGCGCCTGAAGGCCCAGCCGCTGCACCTCCAGGCGCAGCAGCTCGCGCACCACCAGCGCACGCGCGGCCTCAGCCCGCGACTGCTCCGGGCGCATCGCCCGGTGGTGCTGCATCTCGCGGGCGATGTCGGCCTCGCTGATCGCGGTCTCGTCCACGTACAGCCGGCACGGCGCCGGCTGTCCAAGCGAGCGCGGCCCCTGCTCCGCTGCGTCGTGGTGGTGCGAATGGGCCTCGGTCGGAACCGGGGCGTTGGAGTCGATCACGGTGATCGGCAGGAACTTCGGCAGGCTGCCCATGGCTTACTCCCGCGGACCGTAGCGCAGCGGGCCCTGGCGGCGGCGCACCACCTGGTACGGCCGCCACAGGGAGCTGATCGGAATGCTCCACACGTGCACCAAGCGGGTGAACGGCGCGATCAGGAACAGGGTCAGGCCCAGGAAGATGTGCATCTTGTAGACCCAGCTGACGCCCTCGATGTAATCGGCGGCGCCGGCACGGAAGGTGACGATGTGCTGTGCCCATTCGGCCAGCTGCACCATCACGCCACCGTCCAGGTGGCCCGACGAGATGCGGATGCTGTACAGGCCCAGGCACAGCTGGGCGAACAGCAGCACCAGCACCAGCGT
>PJTS01000752.1_pt1 | contig 15942 bp, 13 predicted proteins | sample 1512251 | NCBI WGS metagenome assembly PJTS01 (sample SAMN08177686, study PRJNA422409) | Soil metagenome, whole genome shotgun sequencing project. | isolation source: Soil (2) enriched on wood chips: alkali lignin treatment | place: USA: Madison | collected 2015-01-15 | reverse complement strand
GTGCGCATGGGCGAGATGGCTGTCGCCCAGCTGGAGGCGTCGATGGACGTCATCGAGAAGCGCGACGAGAACGCCGCCCACCGGATCATTGCCAACGATGAAGCCATCGATGCGCTGGAACAGCAGATCAGCCACGATGTGATGCGCCTGGCCCTGCGTGGCCCGATGGCCCGCGACCTGCGCGAGATCCTGGCCGGCCTGCGCATCCCGGCCGACATCGAACGCATCGGTGACTACGCCGCGAACGTGGCCAAGCGTTCGATCGCGCTGGGCAAGGTGCCGCCGCTGCCGCAGATCCAGGGCCTGCGCGCCCTCGGCCGCCTGGCCGCGCAGCAGGTGCGCCGCGCCATCGCCGCCTACCGCGACAACGACGCCGAGGCCGCTATCGCCCTGCGCCAGGACGATGCCCGCCTGGACGCGCAGTACACCGCACTGTTCCGCGAACTGCTGACCTACATGATGGAAGACCCGCGCAACATCACCCCGTGCACGCACCTGCTGTTCATGGCCAAGAACCTGGAGCGCGTGGGCGACCATGCCACCAACATCGCCGAGAACGTGTGGTTCCTGGTGCACGGTGAGCAGCCGCTGCCGCCGCGCGAGAAGCGCGACGAGACGTCGAGCACCGATACCATCTGATTCCGCACTGCAACACTGAAGTGGGATCCAAGGGGGCCGCTGTCGATAGGACAGCGGCCTTTTTTGTTGGGGCTTCCCAGGCGGCCATCCACGCATGGCGTGGATCTACTGCCGCCACGCCATGCGTGGATGAGGGGTCAGTGCCCTTTCCTGCGGAAAGGGATCCGACCCCGACCTTGCTGCGCCACTGTTCACCAGAATTTTAGCTTTCGGCGAAGATTCCTTGAGTAGGATCGCTGCACTCTTGTTTCACCCCGGGCGCCCGCCCACCACCCAAGGAGTACGACCCATGAGCAGTTCCAACAAGACCCTGTCCCTGCTGACCGCCACTGCACTGGCCGCGGGCCTGGGCGTGGCTGCCAGTGCTTCGGCCCTGAGCATGACCGACCTTGCCCAGGGCTACATGGTGGCCGGCCAGGCCGCCAGATCGGGCGATGCCAAGGCCACCGACGCCAAGGCCGCCGATGCTGCCAAGCACGCCGAAGGCAAGTGCGGCGCGGACGGCAAGAGCGCCGAAGGCAAGTGTGGCGGCGACAAGGGCAAGGCCGCTGCCGGTACCGCGGCTGACAGCAAGGCCAGGACCGGGGCCGGCAAGAAGGCGGCCGAAGGCAAGTGCGGCGAAGGCAAGTGCGGTGGCAAGCACTGACGCTGCGGCCAGCATCGTCCACCCGCGGTTGCCGCTGCCCGCGGCCGCCGTGGGGTTGGGCCTGCGGCGCGCGCTGCTGCAGGACCTGCGTGATGCCCCGGCCGGCGATTTTGATTTCCTGGAGTGCGCGCCGGAGAACTGGATCAATGTCGGCGGCCCTGCCGGCGAAGCATTGGATGAACTGGCCCGGCGCCATCCACTAAGCTGCCATGGCCTGTCCTTGTCGCTGGGGGGCAGTGCGGTGCTGGATACCCAGCTGCTGCAGCAGGTCGGTCGTTTCCTCGAGCGCCACCGCGTGCCGCTGTACAGCGAGCACCTGAGCTACTGCAGCGACGAGGGCCAGTTGTACGACCTGCTGCCCATTCCCTTCACCGATGAAGCGGTGCGCCACACCGCCGCACGCATTGCCCGCGTGCAGGACCTGCTTGGCCGCCGCATTGCGGTGGAGAACGTGTCCTACTACCTGGCCCCGCAGCCGGAAATGGATGAACTGGCCTTCACCAACGCGGTGCTGGCCGAGGCCGACTGCGACCTGCTGCTGGACGTCAACAACGTGTACGTCAATGCCTGCAACCATGGCTACGATGCCGATGCATTCATCGCCGGCCTGCCGGCCCAGCGCATTGTCTGCCTGCACGTGGCCGGGCACCTGGACGAGGCACCGGACCTGAAGATCGATACCCACGGCAGTCCGGTCATCGACCCGGTGTGGGGGCTGCTGGAACGCAGCTACGCCCGCTTCGGCCCACGCCCGACCCTGCTGGAGCGCGACTTCAACTTCCCGCCCTATGCCGAACTGCAGGGCGAACTGCACACCGTCCGCCGCCTGCAGACCCGCCACGCGGGAGCTGCACATGGCTGACGCGCCCGAACGCCTGCGCGCGCAGCAGCACGCGTTCACCGCACATCTGCGCGACCCGCATCGCGTTCCCGCGCCCGCTGATCTCGATCCGCGGCGGGTCGCGGTATACCAGCGGCTGCTGTTCAACAACCTGCTGGGCCTGTTGAGCAACGGTTTCCCGGTCTGCGTGCGCCTGCTGGGCGAACCGGCATGGGCCGAGCTGGTCCGCCACTACTTTGCCCACCACCGCGCGTGCTCCCCGCTGTTCACTGCGGTGGCGGCCGAGTTCGTGCAGTGGCTGCAGGCGCAGCCGGTGCTGCCCCACCCTTCACTGGCCGAACTGGCGCACTACGAATGGGTGGAAACCGAGCTTTACCAGCGCGCGGCCGAGCCGCTGCCAGCGGCCCCCGGCATCGACCCGCTGCAGGAACCGTTGCGCTGCTCACCGCTGGCCTGGCCGCTGCTGTACGCATGGCCGGTCCACCGCCTCGGCGCCGATGATGCGCCGGTCGCCCCGCGCGCCGAACCGACCGGCCTGCTGGTCCGCCGCGATGCCGATGGCGTGGTGCGCTTCGCCCAGCTCAGCCCGTTGGCCGCGCATCTGCTGATCCTGATCGACGAGGCGCCGGGCACCACCGGCGGGCAGCAGCTGCAAGAGCTCTCTACCCTGCACCACCTCGACGCCGATGCGTTGATCGAACCCGGCACCCAGCTGCTGCAGCAGTTCCTGCAGGCCGGTGTAATCGGCCCGCTGCCCGCCGTGGCCTGATTCCCCAACGAGAGTTCCCCCGTGATGAACACCCTGCCCCTGGCCGCCGTGCGCGGCCAGCTGGATCGCTGCGGCCCGTGGTTGGCGCCGCTGGGCCTGCGCCTGCTGCTGGCCTGGGAGTATTTCGAGTCCGGCCGCGAGAAGCTGCTGGGCGAGAACTGGTTTGCCGAGCTGCAGGGCGCGTTCCCGTTCCCGTTCGACCTGCTGCCCGCCAGCGTGAACTGGCAGCTGGCGACCTGGTTCGAGCTGCTGGGCGCGGCCTGCCTGCTGTTCGGGCTCGGCACCCGCTTCGCCGCGGCGAGCCTGCTGGTGCTGACCGCGGTGGCCACCTATGCGGTGCACTGGCCGATGCACTGGCATTCGCTGGCTGATCTGGCGATGGGCTATGCGATCAGCGACCAGGGGTTCGGCAACTTCAAGCTGCCGGTGCTGTTCATGGCGATGCTGCTGCCGCTGCTGTTCAACGGTGCCGGGCGTCTTAGCCTGGACGCGTGGTTGGCGCGCTGGCGCGCCGCAGATCAGTAGGTGCCAACCTGGGTTGGAACGCGGTGTGCCAACCCAGGTTGGCACCTGGCGGAACCCGGATCGTCCACCTCGCACACGTTACATGCCGATACGCGACGAAATCGCGCAAAAGGCCGATTTAATCGCCTATTCATCAAAAAAATCCGATGCTGGATCCGTGGCCTCGATGACCACTTCCTTCCTCCGGAGTTGCCCCATGAAGCGCCTGATTGCCGCCACCCTTTCGCTGACCCTGCTGGCCACCGCCATCTCGCCCGCCATGGCCGCACCCTATGGCGCCGGTGGTCGCGACGACCGCCATGGCCACAGGGATCACCACGACGATCGCCGCGATCCGCCGCGTCGCGGCCACAAGCTCGCCCACGACCATCGCGGTGAGTATGTGCGCGATTACCGCCACCATGGCCTGCGCGCCCCGGCGCGCGGCCAGGAATGGCGCAAGGTCGACGGCCGCTACGTGCTGATTGCCGTGGCCACCGGCGTCATCGCCGACGTCGTGCTGGCCCGCCGCTGATCCATCTGCAGCGCTCCGGCCATGCGATGCGTGGTCGGGCGCTCAGGGTCGCTCTGCTAGAATCCGCCCATGAATGACCCCACCCCCGCAGCTGACGCCGCCCCCGTTCCCGTAGCACCCCCGGCGCAGCGCGCGATGTCGCAACGCTTCCGCGGCTTCCTGCCGGTGGTGGTCGATGTGGAAACCGGCGGCTTCGACAGCCAACGAAATGCGTTGCTGGAAATCGCCGCCGTGCCGATCGAGATGGACGAGAACGGCCTGCTCTACCCTGGCCAGACCGCCAGCGCCCACGTGGTGCCCGCCGAGGGCCTGGAAATCGACCCGAAGTCGCTGGAAGTGACCGGCATCATCCTGGACCACCCGTTCCGGCTGGCCAAGGAAGAAAAGGCGGCGCTGGACCACATCTTCACCCCGGTGCGCGCGGCCATGAAGAAGTACGGCTGCCAGCGCGCCATCCTGGTCGGCCACAACGCGCACTTCGATCTTGGCTTCGTCAATGCAGCGGTGGCCCGCACCGGCCACAAGCGCAATCCGTTCCATCCCTTCAGCGTGTTCGACACCGTCACCTTGGCCGGCATTGCCTACGGGCAGACCGTGCTGGCACGCGCAGCCAATGCTGCCGGGCTGGGCTGGGATGCCAACGAGGCGCACAGCGCGGTGTATGACACCGAGCAGACGGCACGGTTGTTCTGCACCATCGCCAACGCCTGGCCGCGATGAACGGCCAACGGCGACGCCCCTCGTGGCGGGCAAGGCATCCCGCTTGAGGCCGGGCTGGATGGATTCGCGGGGGACGCCGTGAACCCATCCCTGGGGGCTTAGCCGCGCCATCCATGGCGCGGATACCCCCGCGAACCCATCCAGCCCGGCCTTCGACAGAGGGCTGGGCGCCACGGAAAGATCAGAAAAGCAAAGTGCAGTAGATCCACGCCATGCGTGGATGGCCATCAGCCGATGCTGGTGCGGTCGCGGCCGTCGCTCTTGGCGCGGTACAGCGCACGGTCGGCGCGCTGGTACAGCAGGGCCGGAGTACGGTCGTCCGCTGCCAGCTCCACCAGGCCGGCACTGAAGGTCACCCGCAGGCCCTTCACCCCGGCCCAGTCCGGATGGTCATGGAACAGCCCGCGCAGGCGCGCGCAGACCTGCGCGGCTTCTTCCAGGCGCGTGTCGTTGAGCAGCAGCGCGAACTCCTCACCACCGGTACGTGCGGGAAGATCCGAATCGCGGCAGGCTGCGCCGATCACTTCGGCCACTTCCTTCAGCACCAGGTCGCCAATGCTGTGGCTGTAGCTGTCATTCACATCCTTGAAGTGATCGATATCCAGCACGACCAGGCACATCGGGTGGCCGCTGCGCTGCGCACGGGCGAAGTCCCGCGCCAGGGTTTCGTCGAAACCACGGCGGTTGGCCAGGCCGGTCAGCGCATCCTCGCGTGCCTGCCGTTCGAATGCTTCGGCCTGCCGCGCCAGGCGCTCGGCCAGCTCGGTCTTTTCCTGGTTCAGCGCCTGCAGGTGCACCGTCTGTGCCTGCAGGTCGAACGTGGCTTCATCCACGCGTCGGGCCAGGCGCAGGTTGCTGGTGCGGTAGCGCTGCAACAGGAACCGGTACAGCGCCACCAGCCCGGCGATCAGCAGCAGTCCGATCAGCGCCTGCACGCTGTGCCGCTGCCACCAGAACGGCTGCACACTGAAGTTCCACACGGCTTCCTGCTGGCCCCAGGCCCCACCCGGGTGCGCGGCCGAAACATGCAGCGTGTAATCCCCCGGCGGCAGGCCAATGAATTCCACGCTGCGCTGGCCACCGCGTTCCACCCACCCATGGTCCAGCCCTTCCAGCCGGGTGCGGTAACGGATGCGGTCGGACATCAGGTAGCTCAAGCCAACGAAACTGACCGCCAGCCGGCGCCCACCCGGAATCGAATTCTGCTCGGTCCCTTCCCAGTGCACCGGCGCGCCATCCACCTGCACGCTCTCGATCGCCGCCGGCGGCGCCGGGCGCTCGCGGAAGCGCTGCAGGCGCTGCGGGTCGACCGTGCTCAGGCCGCCGGCCGTGACCACCCAGAACGTGCCGTCCTGGCGCAGGATCGCCGACGGGCCGGAACTGCCGTTGGCCTGTGCGTTGGCCATGCCGTCGATCTCGTTGTAGCGCTCCACCGACACCCGCGGCGCACGACCATCGGCCACTGCATTCAACGTGGCCATGTCGGTACGCAGCACGCCACGGTTGCTGCTGACCCAGACATTGCCCAGCCGGTCGGGCACCAGCTGGAACACCGTATCCACCGGCATGCCCTGTTCCAGGCCTACCCGCGACAGCCGTCCGCCCTGCCAGCGATACAGGCCACGGTCGCTGCTGATCCACATCGCATCGCCGATCTGGCGGAAACCGAACACACTGCGGCCGCCGCCCAGCGCGGTCAGGTCGATGTGCTGCACCTTGCCGCCACGCAGCACGTGGATGCCTTCAATCGTGCCGATCCACAGATTGCCCTGGTGATCGCGTTCGAGCGCCGTGATCAGACCGCCGGGCATGCCCGGCACGCGTGACACCTGCACACGGTTGCCTTCGATGGAGACCACGCCCTTCTGCGTGCCCGCCCACACCACGCCATCGGCCCCAACGCTGATCGCGCGGATGTTGCCCCCCGGCATGCCGTCAGCGACATCGTAGTTGTGCCGCAGCTGCCCCTGCGCATCCAGCCGGTACACGCCGTCGCCGAAGGTGCCTACCCACAGATCGCCGTCGGGGCCCTGCGCCAGACTGAGGACCGACGGCGCCTTGCCGCCCCGGTTGTGCAGCGCGATGGCGCGGAACCTCCCGTCTGCCGTCTGCATGTCCAGGCCGCTGGCGCTACCGACCCATAGTTGGCGGTCACGGTCCTCGAACACCGTGCGCACGTAGTCGCCGCTGAGCCCATCACGTTCGGTGAAGCTGCTGAACAAGGTCTCGCGCAGCCGGTACAGCCCCCCATTGGCGCCCACCCAGATGCTGCCTTCCGCATCCTCGCGCAGGCTGACCACCCTCCCGCCCGGCAGGTTCAGTCCGGCCGGCAGGCGCTCGATGCCGTGCGCGGAAATGCGCAGCAGGCCCTGGTTTTCGGTACCCAGCCAGAGATCACCATGGCGGTCCTGCAGCATGGCCGTCATGTGCAGCTGCCCCGGCAGGCGGTGCACCAGCACCAGCCGGTCATCCTCCACCCGGTACAGGCGCTCACCGGCCACGATCCACAACGCGCCATCCGGTGCACGGTACGGCCAGGACAGGCCGCTGCCGACACCCCAACCGGGCGGCGCGCGCTTCATCTCGCCATCGGTGTCGCGCAGCAGCAGGCCGTCAAGCGTTCCGATCCAGACCCGGTCCTGGGCGTCCACCACCAGTTTGGTGAAGCTCATGGCCACGGGCAGCCCCGGCGGCGGGGTCTCGAACACCATGCCGCCGTCTGCGGTCAGATAGCCCAGACCCTTGCCCTCGTACAGCAGCCACAGGCGGCCCTGGCTGTCCATCTGCATGGCCTGGATCAGCACCTGCGGACTGTTGGCACCGTGTTCCCAGACCCGCCAGCGGCCATCGCTGCCCCGGTAGCTGACATTGCCGCGCGAATCGCTGATCCACAGGCCGCCCTGACGGTCGACGTAGAGCGCGCCAATGCCGTTGTCGGGCAGCCCCGGCCGGGTACTGCGGTCGAATACGGTGAAATCCAGCCCGTTGTAGCGCACCAGGCCTTCCCAGGTAGCGAACCACAGGTGGCCTTCCGGGGTCTGGGCGATGTCGCGCAGCGAGTTGTGCGGCAGCCCATTGCGCGAGGTCCAGACGTCGATGGCGTAGTCACGCAGCGGCGGCGCGCCTTCGGTTGCGGCCGCCAGCGGCGGCGCGGCGGCCAGCAACAGGCACAGCAGCACCGACCGCAGCAGCGGCCCGATCCAGGTTCCCGGGTGGCGCCCCGCCAGGCGCCTGCCAGCCCCCGTGCCACCCATTACCGCAGAGGCAATGGCCGGGTGCAGTTGCCCGGCAGGGCAACAGGCGGGGACGGGGACAGCCGGGCGGCACGGGGCCGCACGCCGGCACGGACAGGCTGGCTCATCGGTCAAACGCTGGGAAGGTGACGCGAATGATAGGGCAAACACCCCCCTCGGCGTCACCGCAGCCCCGGCGTGGGACGCCAGCGCGGGGTCAGATCCGTTTTCCTGCGGAAAACGGATCTGACCCCGCGCGCAATGTCATCCGCGCATGGCGTGGATCTACTGGCGGACCTGGGCGCTGGCCGGCCAGTGCACCACCGCTTCCAACCCGCCGACGGGGCGGTTGCGCAGCCACAGACGGGCGCCATCCTTTTCGGCCAGGGCACGGGCGATGGTCAGACCCAGTCCGGCGCCCCCCGTTTCCCGTGAACGCGACGTCTCCACCCGCACGAACGGGTCGAACACCGCTTCCAGCTGGTCTTCCGACAGGCCGGGGCCATCGTCGGCCACCACCACGGTAATGCCGTCCTGGGCGCGCTCCACCCGCACCCGCACCCGGTGCGCGTACATCACCGCGTTGTCCACCAGGTTGGAGAACAGGCGGTGCATGGCCAGCGGGCGCAGCATCAGCACCGCGCCGCTGCGGCCTTCGAAGGCCACATCCGCGCCGCCCTCGGCGGTGTCCTCGACAATGCTTTCCAGCAGCGAATCCAGATCCAGCGCCGCACGCTGCTCGGAGCTCTCGGCGCTGCGCGCCAGTTCCAGGCCCTCGCGCACCAGCGCCTGCATCGCTGCCAGGTCAGCGATCAGGCGTTCCCGCAGGGCCTCATCGCTTACGTTTTCCAGGCGCAGGCGCAGCCGGGTCAGCGGCGTCTGCAGGTCGTGGGTAATGGCTGCCAGCATCTGCGTACGCTCGGCCAGGTGCCGCTGCAGGCGCTGCTGCATGGCATTGAAGGCCTCGGCCGCCCGTTGCACCTCGCGCGGGCCGCGCAGCGGCAGCGGCGCACGCTGCAGATCGTCGCCCAGCTCTTCGGCGGCCGACGCCATGTCCTGCAGCGGCTTGCTGGACATGCGCGCAACGATGTACGCCAGCACGCCAATGGCCAGCACGAGCAGGGTCAGGAACAGCGGATCGACCGCCAGGATACCGTTGTGCGCGACCGCCGGCGAATCCAGCGCCAGCTTCAGCAGCGTGCCATCACTGAGGGTGACATCCACCGCCCGACACTTGGGCGGGATGAACGAGGGATCGCGTTCGCGCGGCGGCCGGCGGTGGCCGTCCGGCGGCGGCGGTGGCAGGAATTCCTGCAGCCGGGGAATGCACGAGCGGAACGAGGTGAAATGCACATGCGCCCGTGCCACCGGTCCGGCACGGTCGTCCAGCACCTGCATCAGCGCGGTGTCCGGCCGCCCAAGCCGCGCATCCGGTGGCAACGAGCGCACGCTCGGCCCGCCGGCTTGCAGCAGGCGCTCACGCAGCTCGGGGTTGCCGTCAAGCATGTTGACGTACCCCTGCAGGCGGTCGGCCACGCGGTTGAGGTTCTGCCGTTCGAACTCCTGCTGGCGCTTGGACGAGGCCAGCATGGTGGCACCGATCGCCGCCACCGCCATGCCCACCAGCAGGATCACGAACAACCGTCCCACCATCGAGGACAGGAAATGGCGCAGGCGCTGCATCGTGGTTATTCCATCTGCACCGATGAGGCCAGCACGTAGCCTTCGTTGCGCACGGTCTTGATCAGGCCGTCCGGACCACCATCGTCGGCCAGCTTGTTGCGTAGCCGGCTGACCTGCAGGTCGATCGCGCGGTCCTGTGCTTCATAGTTGCGGCCACTGCTCAGCGCCACCAGCTGTTCGCGCGACAGCACCTTGTTGGCATGGGCAATGAACACACGCAGCAGGCGGAACTCGGCGCCGGACAGCACCACCACCCGACCGTCGGGGTCCACCAGGTGGCGATGCTCCAGGTCGAACACCCAGCGCGAGAAGCGCGCGCGGCGCACCGCCAGCGGTTCCAGGTTGGCCGGCAACGCTTCAGTCCGGCGCAGCACGTTGCGGATGCGCGCCAGCAGCTCGCGCGGCTCGAACGGCTTGGCCAGGTAATCGTCGGCGCCCATTTCCAGGCCCAGCACGCGGTCGATCGGTTCGGCGCGGGCGGTCAGCATGATCACCGGCGTGTTGGAACGCGCACGCAGGTCGCGGCACAGGGTCAGCCCATCTTCGCGCGGCAGATTCAGATCGAGCACGATCAGATCCACGTGCTCGCGCTCCAGCAGCTGGCGCATGCTGGCACCGTCGGCGGCCGTGCTGACCAGGTAACCTGCCCGGCCCAGCTGCTCGGCCAGCAGGGTACGGATGTCGTTGTCGTCGTCGACGATCAGCAGTCGATGCATCGGGGTTTCGGTCTCCATGTGGCGATTTTCCCCTGTCGGGAGCTGAACCGCATCCTGGCCATTGCGTAGCACTGTATCGGCGCTGGGGCGGGATACCTGTGGTTACGCGCGCTACCCGACAGTGTTACATACAGACACACCCCGAGGATTGAGCGCGGCCTTACCCGCTCTTCACAATGCCTGCCAACGCCGCGCTGCGGCCCCCACAGTGAAGCCCCTGACGTGATCTCCCGCCTGTTGCCCGCGACCCGACGAGGTCGCCTGATGCTGATCGCCACGCTTGTCCTGGTTGTTGCCGTGGCGGCCTGGTGGCTGCTGCGCAAGCCCGCCGCCCCGGCCCTGGCCACCACCGCGGTCAGCCGCGGCGATATCGAACAGACGGTGGAAGCAACCGGCGTGATCGATGCTTACAAGCTGGTCAGCGTGGGTGCCCAGGCCTCCGGCCAGATCAAGTCGCTGAAGGTGCAGCTGGGCGACACGGTCAAGGAAGGTGACCTGATCGCCGAGATCGACGCCACCACCCAGCAGAACCAGGTGCTCAACGCGCAGGCATCGCTGGACCAGGTGATTGCCCAGCGCGCCGTGCAGCAGGCCACCCTGCGCCAGGCCGAACTGGACTTCGCCCGGCAACGGCAGATGCTGGCCGCCGAAGCCACCTCGCGCCAGGAATACGATGCGGCCGAAGCCGCGCTGAAGACCGCCCGTGCGCAGCTGCAATCCTATGAAGCGCAGATCAAGGGCCGCGAAACCGAACTGGGCACCGCCCGCGCCAACCTCGCTTACACCCGCATCACCGCTCCCATGGACGGCACCGTAGTGGCCGTGGTGGCCGAGGAAGGCCGCACGGTGAACGCCAACCAGACCGCACCGACCATCGTGATGCTGGCGCGGTTGGACGTAGTGACGGTGAATGCCGAGGTGTCCGAGGCCGACGTGGTGAAGATCAAGGCCGGCATGCCGGTGTACTTCACCACCCTGGGCGACCCGGACCGCAAATACCACGCCACGCTGCGGCAGATCAATCCGGCGCCGTCGTCCATCGCCAATGAAAGCTCATCCAGCTCCAGCAGCTCGTCCAGTTCCAGCTCCAGCAGCGCGGTGTACTACAACGCGCTGTTCGACGTGGAAAATCCAGACGGCACCCTGCGCATCGACATGACCGCACAGGTGTCGGTGCTGTTGAACCAGGCCAAGGGCGCGCTGCTGGTACCGGCCGTGGCGCTGGGCCCGAAGACGCGCGACGGCCAGCGCATGGTGCGCGTGGTGGACGGGAACGGCCAGCCGCAGCCGCGCAAGGTGAAGGTAGGCATCAGCAACGGCGCCAGCGCGCAGATCCTGTCCGGCCTGGAAGAAGGCGAACGCGTGGTGGTGGGTGAAGCCAGCGCTGCGGCGTCCAGCAGCGGCAGCAACAACCGCAGCGGCAGCATGCGCATGGGCCCGCCGGGCGGCATGGGGCCGCGCCGATGAACCCTGGCGCCCCCCTGCTGCGCCTGCGGGACCTGCGCCGCGAGTTTCCCGCCGGCGACGAGACCATCGCCGTGCTGCGCGATGTCAACCTGGATATCCATGCTGGCGAAATGGTCGCCATCGTCGGCCAGTCCGGTTCGGGCAAGTCCACCCTGATGAACATCCTGGGCTGCCTGGACCGGCCCACCCGTGGCAGCTACCAGGTGGCCGGCCGCGAAACCGGCAACATGGAACCGGACGCACTGGCCGAACTGCGCCGCGAACATTTCGGTTTCATTTTCCAGCGCTACCACCTGCTGGGCGACCTGGACGCGCGCGGCAACGTGGAAGTGCCCGCCGTGTACGCCGGCAGCCCGGGCCCGGTGCGCAACGCCCGCGCCGAGCAGCTGCTGCAACGGCTGGGGCTGGGCGACCGCATGCACCACAAGCCCGGCCAGTTGTCCGGCGGCCAGCAGCAGCGCGTGTCGATCGCCCGCGCCCTGATGAACGGCGGCGAGGTGATCCTGGCCGACGAGCCCACCGGCGCACTGGACACGATATCCGGCGAAGAGGTGATGACCATCCTCGGCGAGCTGCATGCCGAAGGCCACACCATCATCATCGTCACCCACGACATGAGCGTGGCCGAACACGCCCAGCGCATCATCGAGATCCGTGACGGCGAAATCATTGCCGACCGTGCCAACCCGAAGGCGCCCAGCCAGCGTGCGCAGCGTGAAGCCAGCATCGGCGTGGCCCACGGCAGCAGCTGGCGCGCGGCGCGTGACCGCTTCACCGAAGCGTTCCGCATGGCCCTGCTGGCCATGAATGCACACCGTCTGCGCACCTTCCTGACCATGCTCGGCATCATCATCGGCATCGCCTCGGTGGTTTCGGTCGTGGCGCTGGGCAACGGTTCGCAGCAGCAGATCCTGCAGAACATCAGTGCGCTGGGCACCAACACCATCGACGTCTATCCCGGTCGTGGGTTTGGTGACATGCGGTCGGCGCGGGTGCAGACCCTGAAGGCCACCGACGCCGACGCACTGGCCACCCAGAGTTACGTGGACAGCGCCACGCCCAGCGTGTCCACCTCGGTCACCGCCCGCTACCGCAACCAGTCGGCCACCGCACAGATCAGCGGCGTGGGCGACCAGTATTTCCGGGTGAAGGGCATCACCCTGCTCAGCGGCAGCTTCTTCGACACCGACGCGGTGAAGGGCCTGGCGCAGGAAGCGGTGATCGACGAAAACACCAGGACCCAGTTCTTCCCCGACAGCGACCCGGTCGGCCAGGTGATCCTGCTCGGCAACGTGCCGGTGCGCGTGGTGGGCGTGGCCAAGAAGCAGAGTTTCGGCTTCGGCGGCAGCAGCAGCCTGGGCGTGTTCGTGCCCTACACCACGGTGATGTCGCGCATGCTGGGGCAGAGCCACGTGTCCAGCATCACCGTGCGGGTGAATGACGAAACGCCGATGGATGCGGCGCAGGAAGCGATCACCCGCCTGCTGACCCTGCGCCATGGCACCGAGGATTTCTTCCTGAGCAACAGTGCGGAAATCCGCGAGACCATCGAACAGACCACCCGCACCATGACCCTGCTGATCGGCGCCATCGCCGCCATCGCCCTGCTGGTGGGCGGCATCGGGGTGATGAACATCATGCTGGTGTCGGTGACCGAGCGCACCCGCGAGATCGGCGTGCGCATGGCCGTGGGCGCACGGGAGAGCGACATCCGCCAGCAGTTCCTGATCGAAGCGGTGCTGGTCTGCCTGCTGGGCGGCCTGCTGGGCGTGGGCCTGGCGCTGCTGCTGGGCGCGCTGATCGGTCGCTTTTCCAGTGATTTCCAGGTGCTGTTCTCCACCGCTTCGATCGTGGCCGCATTCGCCTGCTCCACCCTGATCGGCGTGGCCTTTGGTTTCCTGCCGGCACGCAGTGCCGCCCAGCTTGATCCGGTGGAGGCACTGGCCCGCGAATGAAGACGATGATGACCCGACTGCCCTTCCCCGCTCCTTCCCGCCTGCTGCTGGTCGGCGCCGTGCTGCTGGCCCTGTCCGGCTGCGCATCGGTAGGCCGCTACCCCACCCAGGATCCCGAGGTGGCGGCCACCTGGGGACGCGGCGACGCCACTCTCAACGCGCCCGCCGACGACCCGCGCAGCAGCCTTGATACGCCCAGCCGTGACATCCGCCAGGACACCTGGTGGCAGGGGTTCGGCGATGAACGCCTGGACCGCCTGGTCGCCCGTGCACTGGCTGCCAACAGTGACCTGGGCGCCGCGGGGCTGGCGGTTCAGCGCGCGCGCCTGCAGGCCGGGCTGGCCAGCAATGCGCTGTGGCCACAGCCCTCCTCGTCGGGGGTCAGTGGCAGCAGCAGCCGCGCCACCGACCAGGCCGACGACTGGAGCCGCAGCTATTCCACCGGCGTGTCGCTGGGCTGGGAAATCGACCTGTGGGGACGCCTGCGCACCCAGCGCGACATCGCCCGCTGGGAAGCCCAGGCCAGCGAGGAAGACCGACAGAACACCGCCCTGCTGGTGATCGGCGACACCATCACCCAGTACTGGGCGTTGGCCTATCTGAACCAGTCCATTGCCAGCGGCCAGGCCAACCTGGAACGCCTGCAGCGCACCCGCGACCTGGTGCAGGCGCGCTTCGACGCCGGTGCGGTATCACGGCTGGAAGTGCGCCAGGCAGAGCAGAACCTGCAGTCGCAGCGCTCGGCACAGAGCGCGCTGGAACAGCAGCGGGTGGAAGTACGCAATGCGCTGACCGTGCTGCTGGACGGCACGCCGTGGCCACAGCAGGACGAGCCGCAGAACCTGGACGATGCGCGCAGCCCGGCCATTGCCGAGGGCCTGCCCGCCGATCTGCTGGGCCGCCGCCCGGACCTGCGCGCGGCGGAACTGCGCCTGCGCAACAGCCTGAAGACCATCAAGGTCACCGCCACCCAGTACTACCCGGCGCTCAGCCTGACCGGCAGCGTGGGTTCCAGCGCCAGCTCGCTGGGCGATGTGCTGCGCAACCCGGTGGCCACGTTGGGCGCCGGCCTGTCCTTGCCGTTCCTGAACCTGCAACGGGCGCAGCTGGACACCGACATTGCCGGCACCGCCTACCAGATCGACGCCACCAACTTCCGCAAGACGCTGTACACGGCGCTGTCTGAAGTGGACAACGCACTGTCGGCACGGGAACAGCTGGCGCGCCAGGTCGAGGCCTCGCAGGCGTCGTATGACCAGGCGGTGGAAGTGGAGCGCGCGCAGGAAGTGCGCTACCGGGTGGGTGCCACCGATCTGCGCACCTGGCTGGAAGCACAGCAGACCCGGCGCGACGCCGAACTGTCGCTGGCCCGCGTGCGGCAGAGCCAATTGAACAACGACGTCACCTTGTTCAAGGCGCTGGGCGGCAGCGCGGGGTAACGGGGTCGGGGTAACGGGGTCGGATCCCTCTCGCAGAGAGGGCTCTGACCCCACTGTGCCGAGGGGGTCAGAGCCCTTTTCCATGGAAAAGGGATCCGACCTCGCCGTTCAACCGCGCTGGCGCACGGCCTCGAACAGGCTGACGCCGGCGGCGACCGAGACGTTCAGACTCTCGATCTCGCCCGGCATCGGAATCTTCACCAGGCCATCGCAGTTCTCGCGGGTCAGGCGACGCAGGCCGTCGGCCTCACCGCCCAGCACCAGCGCGATGTTGCCCTTCAGGTCCAGGTCGTACAGCGAGGCGGTGGCCTCGCCGGCCAGGCCGTAGATCCACACGCCCTGCTTCTGCAGGTCCTTCAGGCAGCGCGACAGGTTGGTCACCGCCACCACCGGAATGCGGTCGGCGGCGCCGGCAGAGGTCTTGCGCACGGTGGCGTTCACCGTGGCCGACTTGTCCTTGGGAATGATCACCGCGGTGGCACCGGAGGCAGCCGCCGAGCGCAGGCACGCGCCCAGGTTGTGCGGGTCCTGCACCTCGTCCAGCACCAGCAGCAGGGCCTTGCCCTCCGCGGCGGTCACCAGCCCTTCCAGCTCGTTCTCGCTGTAGGTGCGCGCAGCGGCGTAGCGCGCGGCCACGCCCTGGTGGCGCACCGAACCGCCCACGCCGTCCAGCGCCTGGCTGTTGACCTTGCGCACGTCAATGCCCTTGCGGCGGGCGTTTTCTTCGATTTCGGTCAGGCGCGGTTTCTGCGGCGACTGCGGCACCCCGCTGACCTACGAGGCCCCGGACGGCAT
>PJTS01000750.1_pt1 | contig 15953 bp, 11 predicted proteins | sample 1512251 | NCBI WGS metagenome assembly PJTS01 (sample SAMN08177686, study PRJNA422409) | Soil metagenome, whole genome shotgun sequencing project. | isolation source: Soil (2) enriched on wood chips: alkali lignin treatment | place: USA: Madison | collected 2015-01-15 | reverse complement strand
CGAAGACCGTATCCGGCTGAAATTAAAGGGCTTGAGCCCGGTAAAGTACCGGGAGCAGGTCGCGCTGGCCGCCTAGCCCCCCACCTGTCCAACTTCAGGGGGTCACTTCACCATGGGGGCTCGTAGGCGCCATCCATGGCGCCTGCGGTCCTGCCCACCCACACCGCCCCACCCCCGACAGTTTCACGCGGCTGTTGGTGGGTGCCGACCGTTGGTCGGCACATCTGTCAGATATCGATATCCAACCCCGTGCCGACCAACGGTCGGCACCCACCTTCAGCAGCAGATTCCGGCAGATCGCAGAAAACTGTCGAAGGCGGGGTGGGTCCGGTGGCAGGGGTGTGAGCCGCATGGATGCGGCGACCAAGCCCCCATGGATGGGTTTACGGCGTCCCCTGCCACCGGACCCACCCCGCCAACCCTCAGGAAACCCAGCTTTTGACGTTGATGTTGACGTTGATTCGGCAGGTGCAGGGCTGCAAGCCCTGCCGAACCCCCCTCAACCCTTACTGGAGCAGCGAGCGCAGCATCCAGGCGTATTTCTCGTGGGTCTGCAGGCGCTGGGTCATCAGATCCTCGGTCGGGGCGTCGTCGGCGTCGTCCGCCACATCCAGCACTTCACGCGCCGTACGGCAGACCGCTTCGTTGGCGACCACCAACTGGCGTACCATTTCCCGCCAGTCCGCACTGTCGGTCAGGCCCGGCTCCTCGGCGATCGAGGTCAGCGCAGCAAATTCCCGGTAGGAGCCCGGGGCATTGAAACCCAGCGCACGGATACGCTCGGCCACATCGTCCAGCGCCGCCCATTGCTCGGTGTACTGCGTCTCGAACATCGTGTGCAGCGAGTTGAACATCGAACCGGTCACGTTCCAGTGGAAGTTGTGGGTCTTCAGGTAGAGCGTGAACGCATCGGCCTGGAACCGCGACAGACCGTCGGCGATCTTCTTGCGGTTCCCCTGGGTGATCCCGATATCGATGTTGGGTGCCGACGGCGCCGCCGCCGCAAGCTTCTGCTTGCCGGTCTTGGGCTTGGTCGTGCTCTTGGTCTTCGCCATGGGGTTCCTCCTTGTGGAATCGTTGGCCTTCACAGTAAATCAGTCTCGATGACTGGTCGCTTTCAAAGTTTTGAACGAACCGATTGATGAACGCTATCGATAAAAATCCGCCGCCCCGCCTGCGCCAACAGCGCGCCGCCATTGACGGCGCCATGAGCCGCGACCGGGGCCGTTTGCTGGGAATGCTCTCGCGTTGCCAGGCCAAGCCGCAGGATGCGGCGCTGGCCGCTACCTTCGAGCAGGCCTTGCAGGCGTCGGTGCAGCGCCGGCAGGTACGGGCGCAACAGCAGCCGGCCATTACTCTGGACCCGCAGCTGCCGATTGCGCGTGAAGCCGAGGCGATCATCGGCCTGATCCGCGACCACCAGGTGGTGGTGATTGCCGGCGAAACCGGCTCGGGCAAGACCACCCAGCTGCCGAAACTGTGCCTGGCCGCCGGCCGGGGCCAGGCCGGCATGATCGGCTGCACCCAGCCGCGACGGATTGCCGCACGTGCGGTGGCCAGCCGCGTGGCGCAGGAACTGCAGAGCGAGCTGGGCCAGCTGGTCGGCTACCAGGTGCGCTTCAACGACAAGGTCAGCGAAGACAGCCGTATCAAGTTCATGACCGACGGCATCCTGCTGGCGGAGATCGCCAGCGACCGCTGGTTGTCGAACTACGACACGATCATCGTCGACGAGGCGCACGAACGCAGCCTCAACATCGACTTCCTGCTGGGCTACCTGAAGCAGCTGCTGCGCAAGCGCCCGGACCTGAAGCTGATCGTCACCTCGGCCACCATCGACACCGAACGCTTCGCCCAGCATTTCGACAATGCGCCGGTGATCAGCGTGGAAGGCCGCACCTTCCCGGTGGAAGTGCGCTACCGCGCGCTGGAAGGCGAGGGCGAAGACCAGGGCGAGCGCACCGTCAACGATGCCATCGTGTCGGCCATCGACGAGATCACCCGCCTGGATTCGCGCGGCGACGTGCTGATCTTCCTGCCCGGCGAACGCGAGATCCGCGACGCGCACCAGTCGCTGGAGCGGCGCAAGTACCGCAACACCGAGGTGCTGCCGCTGTACGCGCGGTTGTCCAACCAGGACCAGGACCGGGTGTTCAACCCCGGCCCGAACCGGCGCATCGTGCTGGCCACGAATGTGGCGGAAACCTCGCTGACGGTGCCGCGCATCCGCTACGTGGTCGATCCGGGCTTTGCCCGCGTCAAGCGCTACAGCCCGCGCAATAAGCTGGACCGCCTGCACATCGAGCCGATCTCGCAGGCCAGCGCCAACCAGCGCAAGGGCCGCTGCGGGCGTATCGCCGAGGGCATCTGCTACCGCCTGTACGCCGAGGCTGATTTCCAGGCCCGGCCGGAGTTCACCGATCCGGAAATCCGCCGCTCCAGCCTGGCCGGGGTGATCCTGCGCATGCTGCAGCTGGGCCTGGGCCGCATCGAGGATTTCCCGTTCCTGGAAGCGCCGGACGAACGTGCGGTGGCCGACGGTTGGCAGCAGCTGACCGAACTGGGCGCGATCGATGCCGAGCGCCGCATGACCACCATCGGCAAGCAGATGGCACGCCTGCCGGTGGACGTGAAGCTGGCGCGCATGCTGGTGGCCGCGCAGGCGGCCGGCTGCCTGCGGCCGATGCTGGTGATCGCCTCGTTCCTGGGCATCCAGGACCCTCGCGAGCGCCCGCCCGAGGCCCGCGGTGCGGCCGACAGCGCGCATGCGCAGTTCGCCGATGGCCGCTCCGAATTCGTCGGTGTGCTGCGGCTGTGGGATGCCTACCGGCAGGCCCACGAAGACCTGACCCAGTCCAAGCTGCGCGACTGGTGCGGGCGCCATTTCCTCGGTTTCCTGCGCATGCGCGAATGGCGCGAGCTGCACCGCCAGCTGCGCCTGCTCTGCGAAGAACTGGGCTGGAAGGAAGAAACCAGCGATGCCTCGATGGCACCGTTGCTGGCCGGCAGCAGTGCGCCGGCGCCGGCGCGTGACGATGCGGCGGCGGTGAAGGCCACCCGTGGCCAGTTGCACCGCGCCGCGCGCCTGGCCCGAGAAGGCAAGGCCGAAGCCGCACCTGCCCCGGTGGCCGTGCGCGCACAGAAGGAACAGGCCCCCGCCGGGGGCGGTTTCAGCGAACGCGTACGTGCGGCCGCCTACCAGACCCTGCACCGCGCACTGGTGGCAGGCCTGCCGACGCAGATCGGCCATCGCACCGAGAAGGGCGATTTCCAGGCCCCGCGCCAGCGCCGCTTCCTGCCGTTCCCGGGCTCGACGCTGTCCAAGCGCCCGCCGCCGTGGCTGCTGGTGGCCAACCTGCTGGATACGTAGAAGGTGTGGGGCATGACCCTGGCTGGGATCGAGCCGGACTGGGTGATCGCCGAGCTGCCGCACCTGCTGCTGCGCAAGCACTTCGATCCGCACTGGTCGCGCGCGCAGGGCCAGGTGCTGGCGTCCGAGCAGATCAGCCTGTTCGGCCTGGTGCTGGCACCGAAGAAGCCGGTGCACTACGGCCGCATCGAGCCCGGCGAAGCGCATGACATCTTCGTGCGGCAGGCGCTGGTGACCGGCGAGATCAACACCCGCGCCAGCTTCGTGGCCGACAACCAGAAGGTGCTGGAACTGGCCCGCGAGGAAGAGGCCAAGCTGCGCCGTGCCGGCATCGTCGCCGACGAGGACTGGCAGGCGCGCTGGTACCTGGACCGGGTGCCGCCGCAGATCCATTCGGCCGCTGGCCTGGACACCTGGTGGAAAGCGCTTGCGCCGGAACAGCGCAGGACGCTGCACTGGTCGCTGGTCGACCTGCTGCCCGGCGAAGGCAGCGAGCAGGAGCGTTACCCCAAGTACCTGCCGCTGGGACAGGCGCGCCTGCCGCTGCATTACCGCTTCGAGCCGGGCGCCGACGATGACGGCGTGACCCTGGACGTGCCGCTGCACCTGCTCAACGCGCTGGACCCGGTGCAGCTGGGTTGGCTGGCGCCGGGCTTCGTGGCCGACAAGGCCTCGGCACTGATCCGCAGCCTGCCCAAGGCGATGCGCCGCAACTACGTGCCGGCGCCGGACTTCGGCCGCGCCTTCTTCGAGGCGTTTCCGCAACCCAGCGCCGATGCCATCAGCGGTGAACTGGCGCGCTTCCTGTCACGTGCGACCGGCGCGACGGTGAGCGCGCTTGATTTCGAGCCCGGTTCGATCGAGCCGCACCTGCACATGAACCTGCGCCTGCGCGATGAGCACGGCAAGGTGCTGGCGACCTCGCGTGACCTCGATGCGCTGCGTGCGACGTTCGGTGGCCGTGCCGGTGATGCCTTCGCTGCGCGTGCCGGCCGCGAGATGGCGGCCGATGGGCTACGCACGTTCCCGGCCACGCCGATTCCGCTGCAGGTTCCGGGCGAAGCTGGCGTGCCGGCCTATCCGGCGCTGCTGGACGAGGGTGACAGCGTGGCGCTGCGCATCTTCGCCGACCGCCAGCAGGCACAGGAGGCCCATCCGCTGGGCGTGCGCCGTCTGCTGGAGATCGCCCTGACCGAGAAAGTGAAGCAGGCGCGCAAGCAGCTGCCGGTCGCGCCCAAGACCGGCCTGCTGTATGCGGCCATCGAATCGCAGGAACGCCTGCGTGGGGATCTGGTCGATGCGGCGATGAACGCTGTGCTGGCCGAAGGGCTGGAGGACATCCGCGATGCGGCGGCGTTCGAGCTGCGTCGCGACCACGCGGCCAAGGCGCTGTTCGGCGAGGCGATGTCGCGGCTGAAGCTGGCCGAGACGATCCTGGCGCTGGTGGCGGAACTGAAGCCGCTGCTGGAAGCACCGCTGATGGGCTGGGCGCGTGGCAACCTGGACGACATGGAAGCGCAGCTGGTGGGCCTGATCCATCCCGGCTTCCTGCGCGATACCCCGGCCGACGCGTTGGCGCAGTACCCGCGCTACCTGAAGGCGATGATCCTGCGCACCGAACGCGCCAAGCGCGATCCGCCACGCGACCAGGCGCGCATGCTGGAACTGACCCCGTTCCTGGATGCGTTGCGCGAAGGCGATGCGCGGGGCCTGCGTGAGCGCCCGCAATGGCAGGCGCTGCGCTGGGACCTGGAAGAGCTGCGGGTATCGCTGTTCGCGCAGGAACTGGGGGCGCGCACCGGCATCTCGGCCAAGAAACTGGCACAGCGGGTGACCGCGCTGCGCCAGGCGTGAATCCTGTCCTGTAGAGCCGAGCCCACGCTCGGCTGCCTTTCGATGCATTGCAAGCAGCCGAGCGTGGGCTCGGCTCTACAGCAAGGCCACGGCGTTACTTGGTGCGGCGCACCTTGGCCTGGGTGTTCACGCCTTCCACCTTCATGTACCACACGCCCATCATGCCGGGCTTGATGCTGACCTTGGGCGACGTGCGGCGCACGCCTCCCAGGCTGGTGGCGTCGCTCTGTTCCCACACCTGGCCGTTGTCCAGGGTGAAGATGCGGCCCTTGCCGAAGCCGCGGAACTCGCCCTGCAGCACGCCGGTCACCGGTTCACTGCTGCCGAAATCGAAGAACCCGCGGTTCTTGACGATCACTTCCTGGCGGCCCTCTTCGCGTGCTTCTTCGCGCACGGCAGCCACGGCCTGGGTGGTGGCCGCTTCGACCTTGCCCTGCAGCCAGCGGTTGAGCGTGGCCAGTTCGGCGGCACTGAGCTTGTCCAGGCCGGCGGCCTTGAACTCAGCCTGGGTCATCTGTGCCTGCAGGTCGCCATCGACAACCCGTTGGGCCAGGGCCGGCATCGCGGCAGTACACAGAACAAGGGCGACGCAGAGCGGGCGCAGCAGGCGCAGGGACATGGCGTTTCTCCTGGAGGTGGCCCGAGTGTAGAGCAGGCCACGCCAGGCGGCACCTGCCCTACGGCCCACGCGGCGTCCGCCAGGCTTTCACCGGCCGCGCCTGCTCATCCATGCGCACGGTCACCACCCGGTGCCGGCGCAGGGTATGCATCACCTGGGCGGGGGCCTGCAGCCGTTCCCGCACTGCCGCGTCGGCCACGTCCGAGCGGCGCAGGCGGCGGTCGGCGTCGGTGAAACGGGCACGGTTGTATTCGGCCCAGCCGATCAGCAGCAGCCCGCACAGCAGCGCGATGATCGGCAGCGCGGCGAGGATGAAGGGGTCGACCGCGTTGCGCTGCAGGTACAGCCGGTCCCAGCCCGCCTGCAGGCCCATTACCCAGGCGATGAGGGTGACCAGCGGCACCCACAGCCAGGCGTAGGCCGACCAGGCCAGCAGGGTGGCTGCGCGCTGCAGGAAGCGCTTCTGGCGCGCCAGCCGCTCGGGCCGGACGATGACAGGTGGTGGCGTCATGAAACCCCCCGATCCGGGCTGATCCAGCGTGCGCGGCGTTGCTGCCGCCACGAGAGCAGGGTGCGCGGCAGGGCCACCACCGCGGCGGCCATACCGATGGTCCAGAAAGCGAGCGGGTACCAGATGACCCAGTAGAACTGGCGCGCCAGGCCGCGTTCGTAGCGGCGTTCGATCAGCAGGCTGGTGCCGAACTGCAGCAGGCACACCAGGGCCAGCACGACGCCATGCCAGCGCGGCAGCAGCGTATCCACGTAGAGCGCGCGGGGCAGGGGCATCACCTTGCCCAGCAGCCACAGCACCACAATGACCAGCATGGTGTAGGCCCACGCCAGGCTCAGCGCGTATTCCAGCAGCACGCCCCACATCCGCCGCCGGCGCCAGGAAAGCACCTTGCGGCCATGCTGCAGCAGCACTTCCACGCCGCCGCGGGCCCAGCGCAGGCGCTGCTGCCACAGGCCGCCTACGGTTTCAGGCATCAGCACCCAGCTCAGCGCATTGGGTTCGTAGCGGATGTCCCAGCCATCCAGTTGCAGGCGCCAGGAGATGTCGATGTCTTCGGTGACCATGCGGTCGTTCCAGAAGCCCACCCGGTGCAGCGCGGTGCGGCGGAACGCGCAGATGGCACCGGACAGGGTGAACAGCCGGCCGTAGACGCGCTGGGCGCGCTTGATCAGGCCGATGATGGCCGAGAACTCGCCCACCTGCATGCGTGCCAGCAGGGTGGTGCGGTTGCGTACGCGCGGGTTGCCGGTGACCGCGCCAACCCGCGGCCCATCGATCAGGTGGCCCACCATCCAGCGCGTGGCATGCGGGTCCAGCAGCACATCGGCATCCACGCAGACCAGGTATTCCGAACGCGCGGCCAGTGCACCGATGCGCAGCGCGTTGGCCTTGCCCTGGTTCTGTTCCAGGTGCACCACGCGCAGGTTCGGGTACTGCGGCAGCAGGCTCTCCAGCACGGTGGCGCTGTCATCGCTGCTGCCATCGTTGATGGCGATGATTTCCAGCCGCGGGTAGACCTGGGCGGCGATGGCGTGGATCGTGTCTGCGATGTGCCGCGCCTCGTTGAAGCAGGGCACCAGCACGCCGACCGGCGGTTGGCTGCGCAGTGGCGGGGGCGCGTCAGGGCGTGGCGCACCGCGTTCGCGGCGCAGGTAGTAGTAGATGCCGCCGACCATCCAGAAAAAGGCCATCACGACCGGATAGAAGAAGGCGAAGTTGAACAGCAGCGTGACGAGTGAAACGTTTTCCATCCACGACATCGGCACTCCCCGAAGGCACGCTGCGGCACACCACCGCAGCGGGCTCGACCATGCCCAGCGGTTTGTAAACCCGGCGTGGTTGTCTGAACCATCCAGTCAGGAACCAGGGCGCCACGCCCGCCGCCACGGGCGTGTGCTGGCATGAACACATGAGCGTCGATGAAGGCGCTGGCGATTGTTCCTGAACGGGCGGAGCGTTACCGTAGAGCCCTCTGTCTTTGATGTCCGATGCTGTGAACCGCGCGTCTGCCCCCGGCCTGGAAGCCTTGTTGAACCGTCCCTCGGCAGCGGTGCTGCCCGCGCCGCTGCGCGAAGCCCTGCTGCAGTGGTGGGACGCTGCCGATACCTCGCACGAGATGCGTGGCAGCAGCCTGTCGATACTGGCCGATACGCTGGACGCTCTGGCCCTGCTGTCGGCCGACGAAGGCGCGGTGCTGGCCGCCCTGCTGTTCGACTTGCCGGGCCTGCGCGCGCACCTGGACGCGCTGCCGCTGGGCAGCCACAAGGCCGCGGTGGCCGGCCTGCTGGACGGCCAGGACGCGGCTGATCCGGTCTGGGCACTGCATGCCGGCCGAGAAGCCGGGCGCAACAGCGAAGGCCTGCGCCGGTTGCTGCTGGCCATCATCCACGACCTGCGGGTGGTGCCGATCCTGCTGGCCCGCCAGCTGGCGCGCATGCGTGCGGCCGACAAGCTGGATGAGGAGCAGCGCCGCGCGCTGGCCCAGCTGACCCGTGACATCCATGCCCCGCTGGCCAACCGCCTGGGTATCTGGCAGTTGAAGTGGGAGCTGGAGGACCTGGCGTTCCGCCACCTGGAGCCGGACACCTACCGCCGCATCGCGCGCGAAGTGGACGAAACGCGCATCGCCCGCGAACGCTACGTCGAGCACGTCAAGAAGACGCTGTCGCGCGAACTGGCCGTGCAGGGCATCCACGCTGAAGTGAGCGGGCGGCCCAAGCACATCTACAGCATCTGGCGGAAGATGCAGAAGAAGCGGCTGGCCTTCGACCAGCTGTACGACATCCGTGCGGTGCGGGTGATGGTGGACGATGTGGCCGCCTGCTACGCGGCGCTGGGCGTGGTGCACGCACTGTGGGCACCGGTGCCCAGCGAGTTCGATGACTACATCGCCCGCCCCAAGGCCAACGACTACCGTTCGCTGCATACCGCCGTGGTCGGCCCGGAAGGGCGCACCATTGAAGTGCAGATCCGCACCCATGACATGCACGCGCAGGCCGAGCTGGGCGTGGCCGCGCACTGGAAGTACAAGGAAGGCAGCAAGGGCGCGGAAAAAGCCTTTGACCGCAAGATCACCTGGATGCGGCAGCTGCTGGAGCAGGCGCAGGAAGGGCAGGGCAACGAACTGGCCGGCGCGCTGGATGCCGAGCTGACCGAAGACCGGGTCTACGCGCTGAGCCCCAAGGATGAGGTGCTGGACCTGCCGCAGGGCGCCACGCCGCTCGATTTCGCCTACCAGGTGCACACCATGGTGGGCCACCGCTGCCGCGGCGCCAAGGTCAATGGCCGCATCGTGCCGCTCACCTACCGCCTGCGCAGCGGCGACCGCGTGGAGATCCTGACCGGCAAGGAGGCCGATCCCCGCCGTGACTGGCTGATGCCGGCACTGGGCTTCCTGGCCAGCAACCGCTCGCGCGAAAAGGTGCGCAGCTGGTTCCACAAGCTTGACCGTGCACGCAACGTGCAGGCCGGCCGCGAGCTGCTGGAGCGCGAGCTGAAGCGGCTGGGCCTGCAGCATTCGGACCTGGCAGCGGCAGCGAAGAAGTTCCATGCCGACAGCATCGACGACCTGTACATCCAGGTGGCGCTGGGCGATACCGGCCCCAACCAGGTCAGCCGCGCGCTGCTGGAAGCCGAGCGTGCGGCCAGCCAGCCGGCGCCTGCGCCGACCCTGCCGCGGCCGACCGCGCGCCGCGAGAACCTGGGCAATTCCAAGTTCACCGTGCAGGGCGTGGGCAACCTGCTGGTGCAGCTGGCGCGCTGCTGCCAGCCGGTGGCGGGCGAGCCCATCGTCGGCTACCTGACCCGTAGCCGGGGTGTCACCGTGCATCGTGCAGACTGCGCGGCGCTGGCACGGCTTGCCGCCGCCAGCCCGCAGCGCATCCTGCCGGTGGAGTGGGGCCAGGCCGGCGGCGGCTACGAAGTGGACGTGGTGGTCAGCGCGGTCGACCGCCGCTGGCTGCTGAAGGACATCACCAACCTGATCGCACAGGAAGACGCGTACGTGCTCGACATCCACAGCGACAACGTGCGCAACAGCGGCCGCGCGCACCTGCGCCTGCGCCTGAAGGTGACCGATTACGGCCAGCTGTCGAACCTGCTGGGCAAGCTGGATGCACTGCCGGGCGTGAGCGAGGCGCGTCGTCTGGGCTGAGCTTCACGCTGCCCCGACTACCCTGCACGCATGGAACGCGAGCCCCCGCATCGCCGCCACGGCGCCGACCACCCCGCGCTGGACCGCGTTCGCCGCGAGGGGCGCTGGTGGTGGCTGCAGGCGCGCCATGCGCGCCGGGTCTGGCGCTGGGCATTGCTGGCGGCGGTGGTGGTGTTCGTGGCGCTGGTGCTGCTGCGCAGGCCGCTGGCGGACTGGTTCTGGGACGAACCGCAGATCGAACAGCTGCTGACCGAGGGCGACCGCGCGCTGGCCGCGGGGCGCTTGAGCGCCGACGACGGCAGCGGCGCCCGCGAACGCTACCAGGCCGCGCTGGCACTCGATGGTGACCGCCTGCAGGCGCGCCAGGGCTTGGCACGCACGGGGGCCGCGGCATTGCGGCAGGCCGGCGAGCGGCTGCAGGCCGATGACCTGGACGGCAGTGCAAAGGCGCTGGCCCTGGCCCGCGAACTGCAGGTGCCGCGGGGCCAGGCCGATGCCGTGGCGCAGCAGCTGCAGGCACGGCGCAGTGCAGGTGCCGGTATCGGTGCGTTGCTGGCGCAGGCGCGCAATGCCTTCGCGGCCGGCCGCCTGGATGACGGCGACAGCAGCGCATTGCCATTGTTCCAGCGCATCCTGGCCCTGCAGCCGGACAACCTGCCGGCGCTGGAGGGGCGTGAGGATGCGCTGAGTGACCTGCTGCAGCGTGCACGGGCGCTGGCTGCACGCGGCGAGCTGGCGCAGGCCGCAGCGCTGTTGCAGCGGGCGCGCCAGTTTGATGCCGGGCACAGCGATCTGCCTGCCAGCCAGGAGGCGCTTGCACGGGCGCTGGACCAGCGCCTGCGGCAGGGCCAGCGCGCGCTGAAACAACAGAAGCTGGAGGCCGCGGCCGACGCCTTCGAGGCGGTGCTGGCGGTGGCGGCCGATGATCCCAATGCGCTGCGCGGCCGCGAGCAGAGTGCGCAGGCACTGCTGGCGCGCAGCCAGCGCCACGCTGCCGACTTCCAGTTCGAAGCGGCCGAGGCCGACCGTGCCCGGGCCGCTGCACTGGGCGCATCGCAGGCGGCCCTGCAGCAGGCCGCGCAGCGCATCCAGCGTGCGCAGCAGGCCCGGCAGGCGCAGCAGCAACCCACCTTGAGCGCGGCCCAGCGCGAGCGGCAGCTGCGCGACCGCCTGCGCCAGATCGACCGCGCCGAGCGCGAAGGACGCTGGATCAGCCCGCCCGGGCACAGCGCGTTCGACGCACTGCGCGAGGCGCAGTCACTGGCCCCGCGCGATGCCCGCGTCAGGGCGGCCGCTGCGCGCCTGTTGCCGGCCAGCCGGCAGTGTTTCGATGACAACCTGCGGCAGAACCGGGTACAGGCTGCGGGCGCCTGCCTGCAGGCGTGGCAGACGCTGGCGCCGACCGCACCGGGCCTGCCGTCGGCACGGGTGCGGCTGGCGCAGCGCTGGCTGGCCATCGGCAGCGAGCGCCTGGGCCGCGGCGATGTGGCCTTCGCCGAGGCCGCCGTGGCCCAGGTACGCCAGCTGCAGCCGGACCTGCCGGAACTGGCCGCGTTCGAGCAGCGCCTGCGGCAGGTGGGGGCGGAGTCCTGGCGGCGTTGACCCTGCGCCGTGCAGGGGAGTCGGGTATAGTCCAGCGGCTCCAACTTCCCCCGTCTGGCCATGTCCCGCGTAGCGTCTGAAGCAACTGTCGGCTGGAGCATGGTGCCGGCGATGCGGTGGGCCCGATGATCCAGCAATCACCTACGAGCCTGTCCGCCACCGACGCGTCCCGCGTCTGTGCAGTGATCGTCACTTACGGACCGGACCCGGTGCTGTTGCAGCGCGTGGTCGACAGCGTGCTGCAGCAGGTCGGCCACCTGGTCGTGTTCGACAATGGCAGTGGCGATGTCGATGTCACCGCGATCCTGGGCGACAGGGCCGGCGTCACCCTGGTGGCGTCGCCCCGCAACGTAGGGCTCGGCTGCGCGCTGAACCGCGCGTACGAAACGGCCGACGCACTGGGCTTCGACCACGTGCTGTTGATGGACCAGGACAGTGTGCTGGCGCCGGGCATGGTCGATGTGTTGTGGACGGCGCTGATCGAGCTGGCGCAGGCCGGGCCGGTGGCTGCGGTCGGGCCGCAGTTCCGCGATTCGCGCAGTGGCGTGCTGGCACCGTTCGTGCGTTTCGGCTTCCCGCTCAACCACAAGCTGCGCGGTGGGCCGGGGCAGCGCGTGTCGTGCGACTTCCTCATCACCTCCGGCTCGCTGGTGCCGATGAAGGCGCTGCAGGCCATCGGCCCGATGGACGAGGGGCTGTTCATCGACAACCTCGACATGGACTGGTGTTTCCGCGCCAAGCGCGCCGGCTATGCGCTGTACGGCATCTGCGACGCGCAGATGAGCCACAGCATCGGCGAGGAGCTGCTGCCTTCGCGCGCGAAGGCGGACGGGGTGATCGTGCACAAGCCGTTCCGGCTGTACTTCATCATGCGCAACCGGGTGCTGCTGTACGCCCGCGCCTACACCCCGCGCGTATGGATCGCCCAGGACATTCCGCGGCTGCTGCTGAAGCTGGTGGGCAATGGCCTGTTCCTGGCCCCGCGCTGGGTTCGACTGCGGTTCATGTTGAAGGGCCTGTGGGACGGCGTGCGGGGCGTGACGGGCGGGCTGCCACCGGGCAGTCGCTGAACAGGCCCGATTCCAGACCTTTCCTGCGGGAAGGGCTGGGGTAGACTCGCCTGACCCTACATTCCCGCATTCCCGTGCCCCGACGCTACGATTCCGACGACATCGACGATTCCGACGACGACGACCTGCAGGACTCCGGACCGCTGTGGCGCCGCCGGCTGATCACCTGGACCATGGCGGCAGTCGCGCTGGGACTGGGTTTCCTGATCCCCTATACGCTGTACCTGAACCAGCAGGTCACCCAGCGTTTCGGCGAGCTGCGCTGGCAGATTCCGACCCGTGTCTACGCGCGCCCGCTGGTGCTGGTGCCCGGCAAGGCCATGGACGCGGCCACGCTGAAGACCGAACTGGCCGCCTCGGCCTACCGTGATGATGGACAGGGCAAGGACCCGGCCACCTACGCGGTGCAGGGCGGGCGCTTCACCATCTCCAGCCGCGGCTACAACGATGTCGATGGCCACGTCGCCGCCAAGCGGGTGGAACTGTCGCTGTCCGGCGGCAGCATCGCCTCGCTGCGTGATGCCGATTCGCGCAAGGCGCTGAAAGCGGCCCGCCTCGATCCGGCGCGCATCGCCACGCTGTACGGGCAGAAGCAGGAAGAGCGCCGCCTGATCCGTATGAACGAAGCGCCGGACCTGCTGGTGACCGGCCTGCAGGCGGTGGAGGACAAGGACTTCAACCGCCATCACGGCATCGACCTGTCCGGCATCGCGCGTGCGGTGTGGGTGACCATCCGTTCCGGTGGCCAGAGCCGCCAGGGCGCATCCACGCTGACCCAGCAGCTTGCCCGCAGCGGCCTGCTCGGCATCGGCAAGGAGCAGACCCTCACCCGCAAGTTCAATGAAGTGCTGTATGCGCTGATCATGGAAGCGCGCTACGACAAGCGCACCATTTTCGAGGCATACCTGAACCAGGTGTACCTGGGCCAGCGCGGCAGCCAGGCGATCCACGGCATGTCTTCCGGCGCCGAGTTCTGGTTCGGCCGCGACCTGTCCTCGCTGGACACCGAGCACATCGCGCTGCTGATCGGCCTGGTCAAGGGCCCGTCCTACTACGACCCGCGACGCAACCCGGAACGGGCGACCGACCGCCGCAACTTCGTGCTGGGCAAGCTGCACGAAGCAACGCTGATCGACGACGCCGAGTACCAGCGTGCGCTGAAGGCACCGCTGGGCGTACCCAAGAGCCCGGGCCTGGTGGCGGCCAACCGCTTCCCGGCCTACGTCGACCTGGTGCGCCGCCAGCTCGGCCATGACTACCCCGAATCGGCCCTGCAGGGCGCCGGCCTGAGCGTGATGTCCGGCATGTCGCCGTCCGCGCAGGCCTACGCCGAAGGTGCGGTGACCCGCACCATCAAGTCGCTGGAAAGCAAGCGTCGCCCCGAGCTGCAGGCCGGCCTGGTGATGACCGACGTGCACAACGGCGACGTGGTGGCGGTGATCGGCAGCCGCGAGGTATCCGAAGTCGGCTTCAACCGCGCGATCGAGGCACAGCGCCCGGTGGGCTCGCTGCTGAAGCCGTTCGTGTACCTGCTGGCCCTGGCCCAGCCCAACCGTTATTCGCTGGCCAGCTGGGTGGACGACTCGCCGGTGACGGTGCAGCTCGGCCGCGGCCGCAACTGGAGCCCGGGCAACGCGGACAACCGCAGCCACGGCACGGTGCGCCTGATCGATGCGCTGGCCCATTCCTACAACCAGGCCACGGTGCGCGTGGGCATGGACGTGGGCCCGGAGCGGGTGACCCAGCTGATCCACGTGCTGGCCGGCATCAAGGCCGATCCCAATCCGGCGGTGATCCTCGGCTCGACCGACCAGAGCCCGTACGCGATGGCCCAGCTGTACCAGTTCCTGGCTTCCGGCGGCGAGATCCAGCCGCTGCATGCCGTGCGTGGCGTGCTTGATCCGCAGGGCAAGCTGCTCAAGCGCTATGACAAGACCCCGGCACCGGCCCAGGAAGGCGATTCGATTGCCGCCAACCTGATCAGCATCGGCCTGCAGCAGGTGGTGGCCAGCGGCACCGCGCAGCGCCTGAACGCCGATGGCCTGGGCCGCCTGCAGCCGGCCGGCAAGACCGGTACCACCAACGATGGCCGCGACAGCTGGTATGCCGGTTACACCGGCGACCACCTGGCGGTGATCTGGATGGGCAACGACCAGAACGAGCAGGCTGGCCTGTACGGCGCCACCGGCTCGATGCGGGTCTGGTCGGGCATCTTCCAGCGCCTGCCGAGTGCGCCGCTGAAGGTCAGCAACAAGGGCCTGGACTGGCAGTCGGTGGCTGGCACCGGCACCAACAGCACTGATGAAGGCTGCCCCGACGCCCGTCGTTTCCCGTTCGTGGTCGGCTACGCGCCGGCCTACGCACCCTGCGCCCCGGCCGCATTGCCGGAGGAGCAGGGAGGCGAGAGCGAAGGCGGCGGCTGGCGCAGCTGGTTCGGCCTGGACCGCAAGCAGGAACCGCCGGCCGAGCCGGCGGCAGCGCCTGCCACCGCCACTCCTCCTCCCAGCCGGTGATGCCGATGACCCTTCGTTCCCTGTATCCGCTGCTGGCCGTGACCGGCCTGAGCCTGGCGCTGGCCGCCTGCGTGAGCAGTCCGCCGCCGGCCGCCAAGCCGGTGGCCACGACCACGCCGGCGCAGCGCCTGGCCGCCGTGGAAGCGGCAGCGGGCCCGGACGACAAGGAACTGTCGGTGCAGCCGCTGCGTGATCCGCAGGTGGAAGACCTGCGCCAGACCGCGCTGGCCCAGCGCCAGGGCAACGACCTGGCAGCGGCCGCGGGCAGCCTGGACCAGGCCTTGCAGATCGTGGCCGGCGACCCGGCGGTGCTGCAGGAACGCGCGGAGATCGCGCTGCTGCAGGGCCAGTGGGCCGAGGCGGAGGCTTTCGCGCGCAAGGCGGTGGACCTGGGGTCGAAGACGGGCCCGCTGTGCCGCCGGCACTGGGCGACGATCGAGCAGTCGCGCCTGGCGCGCGGCGAGAAGGAGAATGCGGTGTCGGCGCATTCGCAGATTGAAGGGTGCACGGTACCGGGGATCAAGCGGTACTGAGGTGTTTCCCTCCATCGGGCGCAGCCCCCTCTGCGGCACGCGCTCGCACTGATGGATGGTCGTGATGGGCCGGGTGGGTGGGGCGTGCAGGACACGCCGTAACCCCCCCTCCGGGGTCCGGCCCAGCCGCTGGCGGCTGTGCGTTCGGGCGCTTGCGAAGCAGTGCTTCGCAAGCAAAGCGCCCTCACCCATGGGGGCTCGATGGCGCCATCCATGGCGCCAACGG
>PJTS01000745.1_pt1 | contig 16043 bp, 10 predicted proteins | sample 1512251 | NCBI WGS metagenome assembly PJTS01 (sample SAMN08177686, study PRJNA422409) | Soil metagenome, whole genome shotgun sequencing project. | isolation source: Soil (2) enriched on wood chips: alkali lignin treatment | place: USA: Madison | collected 2015-01-15 | reverse complement strand
CCAAACCCAAAGTCTGCCCCCGCTCCAATCTTAAGGGCTCCACCATTTAACTGTAAGCTATACAGGCCACTATGACCTTCTGTTTGCATCGCCAGGCCAGAACCAAGGGTGCTTACCGGACTTATGCCAAATTCCCTGTTATAATAAGTATTGGTCAGCTGACTGTAAGAGATTGGTGTACTGCTTCCGGTAAACTTAAGCATCATCCAGTGGTTGCCACTATTCAGACTGAACATATCGTCAAACGAGAAATAGCGTACTTGCTTATACCTTGCATTTTGAGCCACTGCAACCGGAAGGTTCCCTCCATAGCTATATAATGCAGTGGAATACACGCCCGTTGCATCCTGCTCTTCCAACGAAAGCCCATTGCTGCCATATTTGGTAACTTTAGAGGCCAATAACCAGGTAGAGTCTGCCTGCCAACCGGAGCTGTATTTGGAAGCCAGGTCCTGGCAAGAACCAGGTACAATGGTATTGGGATTTTTCCAGGGCTGGGTAAATGATGCCAGGGTACCGTTTTTACGTGCATGGTCATTATTATAATCACGGGAACCTAACAATCCGTATTGTTCCGTTGGCCGGTAGGCCCCCTTTAGCCCACGAACAAAGGCGTTGAAGCCATAGTTTGCCCCCCAGAGTGTTCCTTCAATCTGGTCTTCTTCGGCATTGTTTCCATACCTTGTTGCCTGGGTGGCAAGTACCTTACCCTGCAATGTGCTGTTCGAAAAAAGATCAGCAAAGCTTGTGGGCACATAGCTTCCCGAAAGACTAAGACTAAGCATTGGACTTCCCAGCTGGTTTTTCCTTCCCGAACGGATGACTTTAATGGTAATATTTTCCAATATCGTTTTAGGTGCGCGCCAACTGATACCGTCACCATTAGGGTATTTGGCCCTTGGCGTAACCTTCAATGCACAACACCCTGTTGATTGAGTAGAAGAGCCCCAGGAAATGGTCCCGAAAAGATTGTCTTTGATCGGTACCATTGTGGTGATCGTGGCTCCGCCACCACCTGTGCCTCCACCGGTTCCTCCGCCAGTACCGCCACCACTGCCACTGGTATCAATAACAGGACAGGCAGTTTTGCCCTCAACCCAAAGGATATACTGCGCGCCCTTGTCATCGGTAACCAGCAGTTCATCTCCTTCGGTAAATAAATTGAAGTCCTGGATATTTTTAATATAACCATCGAGGACGCTATCTACATATAGCAGACCGGCGCGGGAACTATATCCCTGGTTGGCGTAAGCTCCTCCCATATTAGGGTGCATCCAGCTGGCTGGGTAATCTATTTTAGTAAGAGGGTCATTAAACTCATTATTTGTTTTTGACACAACAACCTGGCCGTTTTCTGCATTATATACCAGGTTCTCCGTAAGCGTCTTCGCCCCGTGATCAGTCACCTCTGTAGACTTTAAGATGCCATATTGCTGAACCACTTTGGTTACTGTATGGGTTCTGAACGTATTGATATCCTGCTTTACCGGCGAAAATACTGTTGGAACCGGTACCACCACAAAAGGTGCAAAGAATAGGACATTAAGGTTAAAGTTTACGGGTATAGATAAAGAACTATTAACCCGCTGCCTTGAGTCAACGGTTAAATCAACTTCCTGCCCCAGTGTGGTATTTGCAATTTCATACTGCGGATTAAATGGATCGTTACTTCTGCCGACAGCGCTTACCGTATTATCTAACTTACCCTGAGCATTTAGCTGGTAATTATATTTTACAGAAGAGATCAGCTCCCGCTCACTACCTTTTCTTGCCACATAGTTACTGATAGCTTTACTTTTTCCATGCATATCATTGAGCACCAGGCTATAGCCCTGGCTCAGGCTTAAGATTTCCTTTTGTTGCACAAAACCACCACGACGGTATTGCTCATCGGTATTGATCACTGTTTTATCTATATAGTTTGGAAAATCTTTGGCGGTATAGAATTCATATTCGTCCACCCCTTTCGAAGCAGCACCTTCTTGTTTGTGGATACTGCTCACCGTGACTTTACTATATCCTACTGAGCCTCCTGGATAAAAAGATTCACCCAATGGCTCTTCCTGGAACAGTTGTACGGCAGGTAGTAACTTTCCGCCATCTCCGGAGTAATATACCGGCTTACGGCAAGGATTCTCATCTGCGCCAATCATAGGCTCATAATTGGCGACACCGCTACTGATCTGCCTACCGGTGGTGGCATCTGTCATGGTATAGCTATAATCTTTACCCATGACACTTACCTGTCCGCCAGCTGTCATCTGGTTCCAGCCATCTGCGAAGGTCAGTCGTTTAACGCGGCAGCCACCACCCAGCTTAGACATGCCAGGAGTACCTACACGGATATAACAGCGCGTCAGGTCAATAGCTTTTGCGAGCCCGCGTTTCATAAACCGGATATTCGGATTCTGTGCGATAGTAAACAGCTCTTCTGTAGCCCCTACCATACCCTGGATTGTTTGCTTTAGACTGAGTTCCCCGTCGGTATAACCCGGGTAAATGATATGGGGGAGATAGAACCTTCCGATATTCAGACCTGCAAGGGTAACCGGATTCATTAACCTATCCGTACTTTTGCCGGCTTTTTCCTGTTTCAGCTTTACATATCCATATAAGGAATCGTTTGTACATTTACCTATTTCTTCGACTTTTCCATAAGCCTTAATGGGTTCATAGGCATTCTTATTTCCTATATCTACAAAGAAATTGAAATATAACAGATCATCTTCCGGCAGGTAATTTTCTTTCAGGCTCCTTCCACGTATTTCTCTTGCAGTATCGCGTTTAAAGTAGATATAGTTGTTGATGATATTTTCGCCTTCACCTTCATAAAGTTCTGATTTTGCGATAAAATTTTTATCAGCGCCCACTCCGGAAACTTTAAACATTTCCATAGCACGCTTATCCTGCACATAGCTGTAATCATCCGATTCATATTGCACATTAATAGAACCACCTGATGGTAGTTTGACTTCAGTCAGCTGCCAGGCCATCGCACTGCTGTCGGCTGCAGCCTTATTTTGGGTAACATAAGGAAACTCGTAATTTGACAGTCCCCCCACAGCGGGCTTATAATTACCCCAGCGGTCTTTAGCCATAAAATTATATGATGGGTTAAAGGCGCTGTAATTGAACTCATAGGGATTAAGCAGACTGCGATTGGAGTTACCAAACTTAAAATAGATCCTTTTCAACGTGAGTTTACCGATACCGGAATTGGCTCCGGTATAGTTCGGGATGCCTGGGCATAACTGGTTTGCTGCGTTTTCCTCATAAACCAATACAACTGTTTTTATCGCAGTAGCATTAGCTCCATTAATAAAACGGTCCCGTTTGCTAAACAATTTAATGGAATCCAGGCGGTATAACTGCTGGTTGGCATCTGTTCCGATATCGCTGGATACATTATCTACACCCAGGCTACCTTTATACCCCATGCCATCTTTACGTGGAGAAGTATAGAACTCTGCAATGAAATTTTTACTTTCAATGGAATGGATATACCACATCTCCTTTGATCCTACAATGTAGTTGGCCTTGTCATCACCTTTATCAGAATAATATCCAGGGCTAAACTGTGCTCTTTTTTCTCCTGGACGCTCATAGGGAGTTCGCCATTTAAAATCTTTGCTGGTTCTGCTATAATTGATTTTTGTATAAGTCCCATGATCATCCTCTGTTGGGCCGTCGCCGGTAATATCTACATAATCTGCTGATAATACATCGGTAAGCAAATAACTATGTACATACGACGGTGTTGTAGTTGATTGATAATAACGATCACGACCACTTGGATTGGCATAGGAATTTTCCTGGTCTGAATAAGCGCTAATCAGGCCACTGGTATAAGCCGGATCTGACATTTCTTTATAACCGGTGCTAAAAGTTACTTCCCTTTGAACATTATTACGGGCACCGATGCTATAAATATACCTTCTGCCATCAGGAAGTATCTGACTGATCTCTCCGATATGATTAGGTTTTGCAGCGTCGATTTGTTTGGTATTGGTTTTTAACCGATCTACTTTTTCAACCTGAGGATTACCAGTGAATTGGTTTCTTGGATAATTTTCAATTTTTTGATGGATAGCTACCCCTGGAGTGGTGGCTTCTTTATTAGTAAACACGGACATATTATTTGCCCTTGGATTACGATCTTCATGTTGCCCTATAAAACGGGGCAGTAAACCGATGGCTGCACGCTGTTTATTGAACATATTCATCGAACTATCGACCCTTAAAGGTTCTTTACCACTGGTAATGGCTTCTCCTGATCCTACAGAACGGGTCAGCTCTCCTGCCTGTTTGAAAAATACATTTTCAAATAAAGACCCGGTTTGAGACGCAAGGAAAGGACGCTTTTTCCAGGCACCGGTTTTCATGCTGTAAAAAAGCATATTTACATTCGTTCCAATCTCAAACAGGCCGCCAAAGCCCGTTCCGAACCCGGCCTCTACATTGGAAGAAAAGTTATCATTATCACTATCAAGCTTCGGATCAGATACGGTTCCGATATCGTTACGGAACGGGCGGAACATGCCGCCGGTTCCCTGACCTGAAATGGAATACAGGTCATAGGTCAGGGAAGACAGTGGCAAATTCGGCAGGGACTTATTGTAAATGCCATCTTTCTCACGGGAAAAGTCCGTTATGGAACGTTCTCCTGATTTTTCCAAATAAAGGTATCCATAGGCCGGCATGGAGCCATCTTCTTCGTGGTGCGTTACACTTCCTGACACCTCAGTTCTGAAATGGGGAAATGTACCAAGCACTTCCATACCGAGGCCAGTACTAAAAGATATACCTCTTGCATGAGTAGCATTGGTGATCGTAGATACATAGTTGCGCAGACCAATGGGAATATATGAATTAAACGTAAGCGGGAACTGGTTGGTTGAAATCCCGTAACTAAGATCACGTAGCCCGCTTCGGGTATTAAATCCTGTGCTTCCCTGTACAGAACCACTTACACCAGCGCCATCACTGGCATTGGTTGAGAGGTTGGCATCCAGCGTCGCACCTTCTTGTGAGCCTACAGTTAAACCAAGCCCGGTGGTTACATAATTAGTCTTTAAATTTAAACTGGCATCAAAACCTACACCCATTCCCTTGTAGTTATTATAGGTAATGCTGTTTCCTATGCCACCCCTTAAAAACTCAAGACCAAACAATTCCACATCTGCACCAAGCTTTAAGCCGACTGTGGTTTCATCTTTTACATGCAGTTGTTTTTCAATTTGCTCCCCGCTAAAGTCATCCGGTATACCACGAACCGAACGGTTGATCGCGCCCGGGTTAATATTCCATCCGAGCCCTACCCAACTGGCCTCCGACTCTACATTTGAGCCACTATGATAGGCAATATTTACAGGATATCCTTCCACATCAAGTAAAGGAATATTATATACAAAGTCGCCGGAAAAAAGATCAACCATGTCGGTAGTACCCACTGGCTCAAAGCTCTGTACCTCGGGTTGTGACGGTCCACTGGTAAGGCCGTAGCTTCTTATGGCAGGTGAAACAAGTTCCAGGGCCAGAACGGTAAACATAGTTTTGGCGGTCAGTCGAAACAGCTGAGAATTATACTTCATCATCATATTAGTACTGTTTTGCTCTCGGAGCGTTTTGAATATCTTTATAAGCATAACTTGCCCTGATCTGGTAATTATCAAAAGCACGGTCATGGAAAATTAATTGAATGTCACAGGTATCCTTACCTACCGGGAATGCAGCAACCATCCGGTTCTCGGAAACAACACCCATGTTGTTTTCATACAGGTAAGCATCGGGAGATACAGTATCCCGGCAACTGGCCAGCCACATATCCTGCTGTGCATCGGTCTGGTAGTACTGGTAACGCTTAGCATACATTTCTTCATTACCCGCATTTTGTTCCAGTACATTCCGGTCATTTCCACCTTTTTGTGTAATTACAAAATAGAAATGGTCTTTGGTCTGTTCGAGCTCTTCGGCGTATCGCTGTTCATCGAGTTTTTGTGTTTTACTATCAAATGCTCGCAAGTAAGCCATTTGTTCTGCTGTTTGCAGGGTAATGGTATACTGTACCCCATTATTGTTCATGATCTTTGTAAGCGGATCTTTATATTGCCAGCCTTTAGTTTCATTGTCCTGTTGTTTTTGATTACAGGCCGACAAAATGACCAAACCAATCAGAAATATCTTTTTCATTATTTGTCCAGGTATAAAGAATTGATGTAAATAAAAGGAACTGTGTATTTTTTGCCCTTAGCATCAGTTATATACATATAATAGGTTTTCTTGTGCTGGAACTTACCAATCCCTGTCAGATCCATAGCAAAATATGTAGGTTCGCTGTAAAAGGACAGGGTACCGGAAATGACTTCTTTGCCTTTTTCTGAAACGATCTGGTATTTCATAGAATCTTTAAGACGCGTATATGATTGATATTTTAGCTTTAACGTATCCACTGCAAATATTTTTGTTTCTCCGATATGCTTTGCAAAGTCATAGTAGGATATCTCCTTCGGTACCGCTTTCAGCAGCGTATCTTCTACGATCGTAAAAGTCCAGGCCTCTGCGCCACCCAGCAGGATGTCTTTATAATACGCATCTACCGTCCAGGCATAGGTATGATTGAGTTGCAGCGGCTTGGCATATACAGGATAGGTCTGGCTCAGCTGCATCAGGCCTTTCTCTTCATACACAGCATTATTTCGCTTCACGGCACCCGCGGCATTCTGCCCCTGCTTCAGTTCTACGACTTTCAGCTTATAGCTTAAGGCAGCAGCAAAGGGATAATTCACCGTCCAGCTCAGCATAGGATTATACTCATACAATCTGGCTTTATCTTCCGGGTCTACAAGGTTAATAAGGAACACATCCGTACCCCTGCCGTATACACATTCCTGGTAAGTTTCCTTTGCGGTCTCTCCCGAACCGTTACTATTGAGGGTCAGGGTTACGCAGTACTCATAAATGCCTTCCGGCAGTTTACCATATTGTTCAAACAGTTCTTTCATAGAACCGGAAGAGTACGTCATACGTGCGCGGCTGGCGGCTTCGCGAATGTTATTCACACCCGGCTGAATGCTCAGGTCTATGCTATACCCAATGGTATAAGGCATGTTCCGGTAGCGGATCTGTCCGTTCAGCGTGGCCGTACGGCTACTGGCGAGTGTCGAGATGATCTGGTAGTCAAACAGGTTGGTTTTACTTAATTCAACACCGTCTACCATTCCCAGGTTCAGGACCATACGCTGCTGGGCATGGGTATATAATACCCCGCAAAGCAGGAGCAGGCTTAAGACAATGCGTTTGAAAAAATTGTGGTTCATATAACGGTATTAATATGTTTTATAGTTTAGTATTGATCTGCCAATGTAACTCCAGGCTGCCTCCGTAAAGGTGCTCCCATGCTGTAGTTTCAGCCATTTTATAATTACTGTTTCTGAAATTTAATCTTATGGTCAGGGGCTGTTTGGGCAGGCGATAAAATCCGTTACAGCCCCAGCCATACTTAGCCAGGCCGGTTTCATTTACGGCGATATCGGTACTGAGGCCAACACCTGTGCCCTTACTGAACTGCTGCGTACCACTCAGCATCAGGTAACTGCTGTTATTAAATGCCGGATAAGGCACGGTAATGCTGGTCGATTGTATACCAGAGCGACCCAGTGCCAGCATCAGGCTTTGTGTGGCAGTACTGTACAGTGTATTTAGTTGCAGCATAGAGCTGCTATAGTTCAGCGTATCCATGATGCTGGTGTTTTTATTATACACCAGGCTGAAACGCAGCGCATAGGTTTTCTTCTTGATCTGGTAATTGGCTTTAGCGGTCCAGACCTCTCCCAGCACCGGCTTCTGCGGTACATTTAAGGTATCGGTAAAGGTGCGGAAGGTTGTAAATGGCTTATAGGATATGCTTACAGACGGATAACGCTTACTGTGTGTAGACAAGGCAAATCCCCACTTGGCATTCTTTCCGGTATTGGTAAAGTTTTGCTGGATCATGTAGTTGTATTCTACATTCATGCGCAAAAAGGAGCGGAACAGGTTGCCCTCTGCTCCTACCTGCAAACGCTCTGTACCGGACAGCATCATGGGCAGGGTATTGTTCTCGAAATTCTTGCCGGCATATTCGTATTCGCCGCGCAACAGTATATTATTATTTAATAATGATCCGTCTGCTTTCAGGCTATAGGCCGAGCGCTCTTTCCAGGCTATAGCGGCATTGCTCTGATCGGTATACTGGCTACTGCTGCTACGCTGCTGGTTAGAGAAGGCATACTCCCCTTCTACATGAATATCTTTACCGAAGCTGCCGTTATAAGTGGCTGCTACAATACTGATCGGGTTTCGAAAGCTGGGCAACGACAGATCGGTACCTTTAAAAAAGTCATCATTTTTGAGCCAGCGTTTAGATGGGGAATAACCATAGTATACAAATCCCAGTTGCTGCTGCTTCACCGGTTTGCTGGTCATACGCAGGTTATAGGCCTTGTAGGTCTCAACGGTTCCGGTACGGTCTACAAATTCGGTATTACCATAGCCACCGCCGATCTCGGCAAAGCCGATATCATAACCTGCATCCAGGCCTTTCATCATCTGACCCGATTGGGTAAAACGGGATACATATTTGGGGAAGATACCGGCATCGAAGCTGGTGAGTCCGGCTATAAAGGTTTTGGCCTTGCCCTCCGGCAAAAGACCAGCAGCTTTTTTAGCCATATCTTTATATGACATCTGATCAAGATCTTTCAGGTCCTTCAACTGGTCATAAGCCAGCAGCGAGTCATAGTGCAGGTTCTGCTTATATTGCTGCACCAGTTTTTCATATCGTCTGATCTTTTCTTCCAGCGCCTGGATTTTATTATAATATTCCATAGCCTTGGCATAAGTCTCTGTGGCTTTGGCCTGCAGGGCTTGTGCTTTAGCTTTGGCAGCAGCAATGGTGTCGTTACCGGCGGCCAGCTGTTGTGCACTGTCGATCGCTTTTGCTTTCAGCCGGGCAACCTGTTCTTCTGCCCTGGCTTTAAAATACGCTTCGTTGTATACCGATGGGTCGAAATTTTCCACCCCGGCTTCTTTTTTCAGGCGATTCAGCAGGTTGTTTTTTTCGGACTGTAGCCCGTTTACAAACTGGCTGTACACCATATCATAAGAGAATCCTTTATTAAAGGTCTGCTCATATTTTTTATTGTAACTGCCCACCAGTTTCATCAGCTGCTCTTTGGCCTTCTGGGCATCGTAGCTGAACCGGAAGTAACTGGCTTTGGCTTCGCGATGCTGATCCTGAGTAGTATAATATCCTGTAAGGGTAATGGGTATATCGGCTATAGGGAAGGACAGCTGCCCCCCTACTTCGTAGTACTGATTATCCTGCATAGAGTTAGGCTCCTGCTGGTTGGCCCAGTTGCCCGACACATTGATGTCACCGGTAATGCTGCGGTCTTTCTTTTCTCCTTCCAGTATTTCGCGGAACTGGTTTTGCAGGGAACGCATATTCTCCAGCTGATCTTTGGAGAAGTCTGCGATACGATTATTCAACTGCTCTTTTTCCTGCACATAAAGGTTAGAAAAGGATTGTGCAGCCGGCAGGCTTATCGTGCCCACAAGCAGCGTATCGCTGTACAGTTGCAGCAGCTCATCATCTCCTGAGCGCAAATATTGTGCAGTCAGCTGCTTTTTGCGCAGATAACGGTCTATTTTTCTGTGAGACAGGTTCAGTGCATTACTGACTTTATTGGAGGCTTTTTGCTGCAAGGCTTTTAAATCACCATTTCCTCCGTTAGCTTTTATAGAAGTCAGTACGACCTCCATGATCTCCCGGCGCAGCACAGAACCGGCCGATATTGTACTGTCGACCTGCTTGAGAAAATAGGTATGGGTAAGGGTATCATTGCCCTGGTACAGGCTTACAGTATATACATACCTGCCGGCTGGCAACTGATCTGCATACCGAAGACAGGCTGCGAAACCTGGCGCTGTGTACAGATCTTTAGACTGTTTACCGTAATGGTACTGGAGTATATGTTTATCGGCGGGCAGCACGATCTCGTCCGACACGGAACGAAGAATGAGGGTACTATCGCCTTTTGGACTGATGTAGTGGGCTTTTACAGCGAGTGTAGCCTTAAGTTCTTTAGCGGTGGTATAGAAAAAATCCTGGGAAATCGCTTTATCATTAGCCACATACAACAAATCCGTGCTCAATTGTAATGAGTCACGGTAGACCTGGCCTAAGCCCATATTGGGAATCAGGTAAAAAAGTAGCCAGGCAAAAGACGTCTTGAACTTAAAATTGGTCAGGAGTAAATTGTTAATTTTTAGGCTTTTGGCTAAAATTTAACAACGAATCTAATACCTACATTTGAGAAATGCAATGAGCACGAAGCTTATCAAAAAAAAAATCCATTGATAATCAATGAAAAAAATCAAAAAAGGGTGATTTACCCGGTTCACAATGGGAAAAATAGCCAAGTCTTCATATAATATTGGTAGGAAAAGTAAACAATGATTCCATTGGTTATGCTAATTGGACAAAAATACTTTCTCATATCCATCAAAAACCACATTATACCGGTATCCTTCTTTATGTAAAATACGGACGATTTTTGCCCGGTGTTTTATACGGTCTTCATACGGTATACCTCTAAATTCAAATGAACCCAATAATTTTACACATCGCCGGTTGGCATGTAAATAAATATTTCCTAGTTTAAATTCCCCATTTAAAAATGCAGATTGAAACACAACTGGGCAATCATTCAAAATAGTAAGAGCATCTCTAAATTCCCCAACCATTTGAGGTTCTTCCCAGTACGGTGGAATAGATAATAAATTAAAATCAATCCTATTTTTAAAGGATGGATGAGGATAATGAGATAATGCTAACAATGAATTAAACACCGAGTTCCTTATCAGCGGATTAAGCACCTTCATTTGTTCATCAGTAAGATGTTCAACATGAAAATCCTCCAATTGATTTCGGATGTCCATGGCAATAATTTTTGAAATAAGTTGTATACCGTCAAGATTATTGGATACCAGGGAATAGAGAAACTTATTCATATCAAAACCAATGATGAATTTTAAAATTATTGATTTGTCTTAACTTTTAAGTGCATCAGCCTTATTATTAACATTTTTGTAAAATAACAAAACGTAATTATACTTCACATTTTTGTGTTATATTTCAACTTGAATTTTCCCTGATTCACCAATTTTGAAATAGAAAGCCTTGATTTTCAAAAGGCAACTCTACAGATTTGAGCTGTAAACATTTTTGCAACCAAATCGAAGGTTATGATAAATATTGCACAAAAGCTTCACCAGGAACTTAGACAGCAACTTCATGAACTGGATTATGAGGGAATTTCGGGTTTGGAATATTATAAAAAAGCCCACCAAATATCTTGCAGTATTCTAAGGCGGCTACGCTCGGCTTTAACTGGATATAAATTTAAACACCCCGAAGAAGAAATTGAGTTTTTCAAAACGATAAAACCAAGACTTCACGCGGAGGTATTATTCTATATAGAATGCTACCGAATGGAATTAAATAGCCCGACAATAAGGGATAAAAAGGCTCAACTATCTTATCTCAAACAACTGTCTATTCATTATTCGCAGTTATTGAATCAAAATAGCTTACTAAAGTTATATTTCGTTACTGAGCGAAACGAGGAGGATAGACTTTTGTTTCTGCGATCTAGTAATATCAATAGCTTTATCCCGTTTGACCCCTTACTGGAATTTGATGAGGTATTTCCTCCTGCCAGTACCGAATTTGCCAAGATCATAGCCTATCAAAGAATATTGGAGGAAATCAATGAAAAAGGTATGGCTATTAGGAAAGGAAAAAAACAACCACCTCCAAACGAAACTACCGCTCTGAACTGGACGGGAACGAAGATTGAACTTGTTGAATTGGGCTATGCCCTACATTCAGCCAAAAGTATCAATAATGGCAAAGTGGAACTAAAAAAGATCATGATGGGGCTCGAACAGCTATTCAATGTAGAGATCGGGCAGTATTCAAGATACTTCCAAAGCCTGATGATCCGACAGGGTTCCCGAACACCTTATACCGAAAAACTAAATGGAAATTTGAGCCAGAGAATGGATGATGCAGATCTTGGAAAATATTAATAACTAACCTTAATAAATGGGCAGAATAAAATTCTACCCTTTTTTTTTGCCAAATTTATCCATTTTCAAAAGAAATTTTGATAAAAATCCCGCCAATGTAATTACATAGCATTACATATTGCCGATTATTGATTATCAACAACTTATAGCAATACCACTGATAGTTTTATAATCAAAAGCCCACTTTTTCACCCACTAAACCAGCCCAAAATACCATAAATGTAATTACATGCGACTGTCAAAGCCCCGCAGTTTTCTGTAGCAACTTTGCATTGTAAACAAACACAAATGTTGAACAATCAAAACGATAAGCGATGCTACAACACATTACATGGACGCAATTCATAATTGCGATACTCGGCCTCCTGGTCATTTATTATGTGGCCTATTTCATAAGGTTCCATCGTAACCAATACTCCAGATTCCTGGATAAGCTTGAATCAGATACCATTAATGACCTGGAAGAAGAACCAGTCGAGAAAGAACAAAAAGAAGCAGAAGAACTACTCAACCAACTTGAAGTTTTGGTAAACAGAATACGCATAGGCATTTTGGAAAAGGCAGGCACTGAGGCGACCAAAGATCTAATCCTTACCGGATTGGCAGAAGAAGTCGCAAGCTTTGGCGGGTTAAGCCAGCCTGCCTACCAACATGCTCTAAACAACTATATCATTGAACATGCCATCAGAATTTGCGGGGTGGAAATTACCGAAGAGGAATTAACGCATACCTGGAATAGCCTTCCCCGTTTTCGCTAACTAAAATCAAATTATCATGAAAAAAACAATGCACATGATCGGTGCCTTTGGCTTTGCAGCAATATTGCTAAGCGCTTGCAACCAAGAGTTTATCGCCGAGCAGCCCATTTCCAAAGTAAATGACAGCGGTGGGTATTTACCTCCAACAGGGACTGAACAGAACTCAGTAGGTGTTAAAGCTGGCTTTCTTGTATTTCCAAACATGGAGGTTTTTAATAACACGATCAAAACCCTCCAAAGCGGAAAAGACCTGGAAAACTGGGAAGGGCAATTTAAGAATTATGAATCGTTCCGAAACCTAAGGCAAAAATATGAATCAACGAAGGAAGGCTTTGCTGAAAATCCATTAATGAATATGGATATGCCGGATCGCTATTTCAGAACAATTCTAAGTTCTACTGGTAGAATTCAGATCGCAGATACATTATACCAATTTGAACCCGAAAAGGACAAGGTTATTGCATATGCAATTCCCGTTCGTCAGGCAGACGAGATTATAAATGGAAAGTTGCCGGCAGCTTCGGCCAAGGGAGTGGTGACCTATTTTCCGACAATAAGCTTAATGCCGTTTCCACGTTGGGAAGATAACCCGGTACATGTTGATGATCCACAAGCGTGGAATGTCTGTGATTTCCCAAATGCATTTCTATTGCCCTGGTGGGGCCAGAAAGGTGGTAGTATTTACCATGACGACAATGGAGTCGAATTACCCCGCGATAATGGAAGAAGAATCAGGATCGACTATCATCGCTGGCGGGTTGGATATGTATTTTATTCCAGCATTGGGGTAAGGGTAAAGATATATAAAGATACCCGCCTGGCCGGTTGGCTTTCAAATATCCGGATGGATAAAGTAAGTATGGAAGCGTGCACTAAGGGAAAGATCATTACCCCGGGATTATTCCCTGTCAATTTCAGTGAGAATACTGCAGTAAGTGGATCAAATACAAATGAGCTCGAACGAACTTTAAAATGGTCTTCGGCTCCAATGCATACCGAAGTAGTTCCTGAGCATTTCAATTTCCATTTTAAGGCTTATTTCAGAACAAAGCCAGTGGAGCGGTATATCAGGGAATAACATAATCAGACCACCAGTGAAGAGGATTTTAGTGTGGCAGTGAGGTGGTAAAATAGCCTTAAGTGGCTGGGGAGGAGCAGGTTGTTTGGACTATGGAGTTGGTTATGGCTCCTCCCCTTATTATTCAATATTAATTTCTAACAAGGTCGGGGATTGGGATAATGTAGGGTTGATTTGTGTGAGTGGTAAGTCTCTCCCCACCTTTTTATGCCCATACTCGCCGTTTTGAAAATCGAATATGAAAATTCAGAAAATACAAAGAAGACAAAAGGGTATTAAAACAATAATGGTCGTAGTAATAATTGTCAGTACGATCACAACAGTTTATGGTCAGGATGGAGCTGCAGGAATACAGGCTGCCAATTCTCAAGTCCGATCTTATTTTGACAGTGGTACTCAACTCATGTATGGTGTTGGGGCACTGTTAGGACTGATCGGTGCGGTTAAAGTATTTCAGAAATGGAATGCCGGCGATCCTGATACGAGTAAGGTTGCTGCATCATGGTTTGGTTCCTGCATTTTCTTGGTAGTAGTAGCCACCATCATCCGCTCCTTTTTTGGCATTTAATCTTAAAAAAATACAATCATGCACCAACAATTAAAAGAATCATTATGGGCATATATTGTCCATAACAACCCAGAATTAATGTTCAATCTCCAGGAGGAATATTCCGTCACCCGTTATCTTGAAGACAAAGTAAGCAGTGTTATGCCTAAAGTCCTACAGTTACTGGAGCAGGATAAACCAGGCCATGTTATTCTTGAGCTTTGTATGGAGGAATTGACCAATGATCTTAAACCTTCAAAATACCATTACATTAAAAAAGTCCTCAAGCAGGAATTTGGGCTTTTTTATGAACGGTTTAAAGAAGAGGGCATCCTGACTTATGAAGCTATTAACCTTATTGAACATTGTGAACCGATTTTTAAAGAGCTAAGTTTTTGCCGGGACAACGAGGATAACGAACTGATCTGGGCCGGTGTTACCGGTGCCACTGCAGAATATCTTAGGCAATTCCATTCTCAGTCATAAAACATTTACCAATGGCCAATAGTGTATATAAGATCAATAAAGGGATCAATAAATCGATAGAATTTAAGGGTCTTAAAGCGCAATACATCTGGTATGTTGCTATTACTATTCTCGCCTTACTCATCCTTTTCTCCATCTTGTATTTTCTTGGCCTAAGTCAGTATGTATGTCTTGTAATTGTGGGGGGAACTGGTTTCTGGATTTTAAAAGTCATTTTCGGCTTGAGCAAAAAGTATGGGGAACATGGCCTGATGAAGGCCATGGCAAAGAAAATGGTTCCTACGGTTATCAAGTCAAATAACCGGAACATATTTATAAAACCTAAAAAATAAGAACAATATGGAAAGGCAATTACCAACACTAAAGATAGAAGGAACAACCTTCCTTGTTGACGTGGAACAAATGGTACTTGTTCACCTGGATGATCCCGAGACCAAAATCCGTTTTGCTGAAATGGATAATGAAGATACCCATTACACCCTGGAGTACGACATAGCGCATATGGACATTGCAGGAATCCATACAAAGAACCGTGATCTGAGATCAATCGAAATACCAAGAATGACACAACTGGACCCGGAAGGAATGGCTTTAAAATACAATGTGCCCTTAAGGGGTATATCGGAAAAAATGGATTACGAAGTAATGGTGGAAAACCCTGAAATAGCCATGCGTATGCAGGGAAAACTTAACAGGATCGAAATTGAAGGACATCCATTTTATGTTGATTTCAGGATGTGGTCACTCAGACCCCATAATGACTTTTCTACACAGGGTATCAGCATGGAACCCTTACATGAAAATGAAGAATACGAGTATTTCCCTGAAGATACTGTATTCCTATATCAGCCTAAAAAACATGAGTTATTTGAACCGGACTGGAGCAGAATTACTGAATTGCCTAAAGATACGGTGATAATAAAATTTCCAATGTTAAAGGAAATGGATCCTGTAGGTTACGCTCATCGATTCAACCGCCCTTTAAAAGAAGTCTTACTGGAAACAAATTTCAAACCGGTAACCCAGGCAATCAAACGCCAGT
>PJTS01000743.1_pt1 | contig 16093 bp, 13 predicted proteins | sample 1512251 | NCBI WGS metagenome assembly PJTS01 (sample SAMN08177686, study PRJNA422409) | Soil metagenome, whole genome shotgun sequencing project. | isolation source: Soil (2) enriched on wood chips: alkali lignin treatment | place: USA: Madison | collected 2015-01-15 | reverse complement strand
CGGTGCTGCGCAGCCACAGTGCGCCGCCTTCCTCGTAGGTGTGGCCCGAGGCCTGCAGCTTGGCCACCGCTTCGGCCACTTTGCCGTCGGCGTACAGCGAGCTTTCCAGGAAGTAGATGTCGAAATCCACGCCGAACGCGGCCAGATCCAGGTTCTGCTCGTTGCGCAGGTAGGCCACGGCGAAGCGACGGATGGCCTGCAGGTCGTCCGGGTCCTTGGCGCCGACCACGGTGGTGCCTTCCAGGTCGACGCTGGCGCCGGCCATGTAGGCGCGGCCCACATCGGCGATGTACTCACCGCGGTAGCCACCTTCCGGCCAGCCGTCCTGGTCGGGGGCGATGCCCTTCACGCGGGCCTGGGTGGACAGCGCCAGATTCTCGATCTGCACGCCGGCGTCGTTGTAGTAGAACTCTCGCTTGGCATTCCAGCCATTGGCATCAAGCACGCGGGCAATGCAGTCGCCGATGGCCGCCGCGCGGCCGTGGCCGACATGCAGCGGGCCGGTCGGGTTGGCCGAAACATACTCCACACCCACGGTGCGGCCGTTGCCGGACAGATTGCGGCCGTAGTCCTGGGCTTCCTTCAGCACCAGCGCGGCTTCGCGCTGGTAGGCGGCCGGGGCCAGGTGGAAATTGATGAAGCCAGGGCCGGCGATCTCGACCTTGCTGACATCCTCGCTGCGGGGCAACGCCTCGACCAGCGCCTGCGCCACGGCACGCGGATTGCTGCGCGCGGCTTTGGCCAGCAGCATGGCGACGTTGGTGGCGAAGTCACCGTGTTCGCGGGTCTTCGGGCGCTCGACCACGAAGTCCGGCGTCAGGGTGTCGGCGGGCAGGGTGCCATTGGCGCGCAAGGCTTCGATGCCTTGGTTGATCAGGGCGCGGAGGAGATTTTTCACGAGGCCTGCTGTGAGAATGAGCGGCGGAATCGCCAATTTTAGCGCAGATGCCGCTCTGGTCGCTGGCTGGGCCCCCGTTGTGAGCAACGGCTGACCTATGCGTTCAGCCATGCGGGCGCGCGCCTGGCTTCGGCAGGAGGCCTCGTTCAGCAAATGAAACGGGGCGCCCTTCGCCCACTACGAAGTGGTCCAGCAGTCTGACGTCCACCATGGCCAGGGCCTGCTGCAGTTCGCGGGTGATGCGGGTATCGGCGGCCGACGGCTCCGGGTCGCCGGAAGGGTGGTTGTGGCTGAGGATGACCGCTGCGGCGTTGTGCAGCAGGGCCCGGCGCACCACCTCGCGGGGGTAGACCGGCGCCGCATTGATCGTGCCCTGGAACAGTTCCTCGCAGGCCAGCAGGCGATGGCGGTTGTCCAGGAACAGCGCCATGAAGATCTCCCGGGCCTGCCCGCGCAGCCGGTGCTGCAGGTAGCGGCCCACCGCCGAAGGGTTCTCGCCCACGCAGTCGCCCTGTTGCAGTTCGGCGGCCAGATAGCGGTGGGCCAGCTCCAGTCCGGCGGCCAGGGCGCAGCTGCGCGCCGGCCCCAGCCCCGGCAGGCGGGTCAACTCGCTGGCCGGGCGGTCCAGCAGTACGCGCAGGGGGCCATGGGCCTGCAGCAGGTCACGGGCGGTCTGTACTGCGTCACGGCCGCCGAAGCCCGAACCCAGGAACAGGGCCAGCAATTCGGCATCGGACAGCGCCGCCGGGCCGCGGGCCAGCAGTTTCTCGCGGGGGCGTTCGTCAATGGGCCAGTCGTGGATGGTCATGGCCCATTCTGGCCGTGCACGTTCTTTGCCCCCATCGGCGCTTCCCGCGCCCTGGTGTGGGGCCAGCCCTCAATTGCGCCTGCGCTGCAGGTAGTCGTACAGCTCCTGGTTGCTGTGCAGGCCCAGTTTCCGCTTGGCCTCGGCCTTCTGCCGGCTGATGGTCTTGGCGCTGCGGCCACTGTAGTCGGCGATGGCGTTCACACTCAGTCCGTCCGCCAGCAGCTGCAGGACCTCCTCTTCCCGCGCCGACAGCGGCGAGGGCTCGCGCTGGAACAGCAGGTCGCGCGACTGCAGGTGCCGCCGCAGCTGCTGCGAAACGAACACCTGGCCGGCCATCGCGGCGTGCAGCGCCTGCGGTAGTTCGGCAAAGTCGGCGGTCTTGTCGACCAGACCATGCACGCCGTCGCGCAGCAATCCATCCAGCAGCCCGGGATGGCGCGCGCCGGTCAGCACCACCACCGGCAGCGCGGGGTGGCGTTCGCGCAGCGCTGCCACCAGTTCCGGACCGTCAGGCCCGGGACCGGGCATGGCCAGATCGGTCAGCACGGCGTGGCAGCGGTGCTGGTCGACCAGCTGCAGCAGGCCTGCGCCATCACATGCGGCGCCGGCCACATCCAGGCTGTGGCCTTCCAGCACGATGCGGATGCCGTGCAGGACGACCGGGTGGTCGTCGGCAATGATGATGCGCGGGTGCACGGGGGCTCCTGGGGAATACAAACGGCGCACGTGGCGTGGCCACCTGTGATTCTGCAAACACCGCAGGCGTGCAGGTATAGGAAAGTTCCGAATCGAACAATGGTCGATCCGGATGTTCATGTGGTCATAACCCTATGTGCTGATAGCGGGCCGCTATGTGCGCGATGCACCGGGAGGCCACCGCCCTTCGGGTAAGCTAGCGCCCTCGTTTGCACAGGATTTCCAGGTGGCTGATTCTCCCAACGCCTCCCCCGCGCAGGCCCGCGCGCTGGCGGGCCAGAAACTGCTGTTGTGTGTGGGCGGTGGCATCGCCGCGTACAAGGCCCTGGAACTGGTGCGGCGCCTGCGCGACGCCGGCGCCCTGGTGCAGGTGGCCATGACCGCTGGTGCGCAACAGTTCGTCACCCCCCTCAGCTTCCAGGCGCTGTCCGGGCAGCCCACGCGCACCACGTTGTGGGACAGCGCGGCTGAGCAGGCCATGGGCCACATCGAACTGGCGCGCTGGGCCGACCGCATCGTGGTCGCTCCCGGCACCGCCGATCTGCTGGCCCGCCTGGCCCACGGCCACGCCGATGACCTGGTCAGCACGCTGTGCCTGGCCAGCACCGCCCCGCTGACCGTGTGCCCGGCCATGAACCATCGCATGTGGCTGCACCCGGCCACCCAGGCCAACATCGCGCTGCTGCGCCAGCGCGGCGCGCAGGTCATCGGCCCGGTCGACGGCCCGCTGGCCGAAGGCGAGTCCGGGCCCGGCCGGCTGGCCGAACCGGGCGATATCGTGGCCGCGCTGGCCGCCGTGGGCCGTGCCCCGGTAGCCGACGCCACGCCGGAAACGCGCGCGCTGCAGGGCCTGCGCCTGCTGATCAGCGCCGGCCCCACCTATGAGGACATCGACCCGGTGCGCTATGTCGGCAACCGCAGCAGCGGCAAGATGGGCTTCGCCCTGGCTGCGGCGGCCGCCACGATGGGCGCCCAGGTAGTGCTGGTCAGTGGCCCGGTGCAGCTGCCCACGCCGCCCGGCGTGCAGCGCGTGGACGTGCGCTCGGCCGCGCAGATGCGCCAGGCCGTGCTGGACGCCCTGCCCGCTGACATCTATATCGGTGCGGCCGCCGTCTCCGACTACTCCCCGCGCCAGGTGGCTGCGCAGAAGCTGAAGAAGACCGCCGACAGCCAGTCGCTGGTGATCGAGCTGGTGCGCACCCCGGACATCCTGGCCGAAGTGGCCGCGCAGACCCAGGCCCTGAAGCTGGTGGTCGGTTTCGCCGCTGAGACCCACGATGTGGAGAAGTACGCGCGCGGCAAGCTGGTCGACAAGCGCCTGGACCTGGTGATCGCCAACCAGGTGGGCATCAGCGGCGGCGGCTTTGAAAGTGACAACAATGCAGCCACTGCCTTCTGGCAGGACGGCGAACAGGTATTCCCGGCCACCAGCAAGCGCGAACTGGCCGAACAACTGCTGGCGCTGATCGCGCGGAGGCTTACGGCATGACCCAGACGTTTTCCCCGCAGCCGCTGCAGGTGAAGCTGCTTGACCCGCGTTTCGGTGACAGCTGGCCGTTGCCGGCCTATGCCACTGAAGCCAGCGCGGGCATGGACCTGCGCGCGGCGCTGGAAACGGCGCTGACCCTGCAGCCCGGCGACACCGCGCTGGTGCCCAGCGGCCTGGCCATCCATATCGCCGATCCCGGCCTGTGCGCGGTGATCCTGCCTCGCTCGGGCCTGGGCCACCGCCACGGCATCGTGCTGGGCAACGGCACCGGCCTGATCGACGCCGATTACCAGGGCCCGCTGCTGATCAGCGTCTGGAACCGCGGCCGCGAAGCCTTCACTATCGAACCGGGCGACCGCATCGCCCAGCTGGTCGTCGTTCCGATTGCCCGCGTCAGCCTGCAGGTGGTGGATACTTTCACCGACAGCGTGCGGGGAACGGGTGGATTCGGCCATACCGGGGTGCGTTGACGGGGGAGATCAATGAGCGGCAATGGGGAAGCGAAGCAGGCGAAGTCATTGAGTCGGGGGGCACCGCTGCTGGGCGTGCTGCTGGTGCTGCTGGCCGGCTGGTTCGGCTGGAGTGCCGTGCAGCAGTGGCGGCAGGCGGCCAATGGCGAGGCCGTGGAAGCTGCCCGCGACCAGGCCCTGCAGGGGCTGCAACAGGCCGCCGCCGGCCAGTTGCAGCAATTGCAGAAGCACCTGCAGAGCGACCGCGTGCAGCAGGCGCTGCAGGCCGGTGACGCCGCCGCCGCCGCGCTGGCGCTGCGCGAAAGCTGGACCGGCGTGGAGCAGGTGGATGTGCTCGGCGCGGACCTGACCACCGCCTACGCCGACATGCCGGCGTTCGGCTACTCGCGGTTGGCGCTGCTGGAATCGGCGCTGGCCGACGGCAAACCGGCCCTTCGCGTGGTACGCGATGCGGGCGGTAACCGCCTGGGCCTGGCCGCCGCGGTCGAGCTGGGCAGCACGGGTCCGGCCGTGGCCTATGTGCGCCAGCCGCTGCTGCGCCTGACCGCGCCGCTGGACCAGGTGCGCATCCCCGCCGATGGCTTCCTCGCCCTGCGCCAGGGCGGCCATGACATCGTGGCGCAAGGCGATACCGCACTACGCGAAAGCGCAGAAGCGCTGGCGCGTCCGGTGGCCGGCACCCCGCTGCGGCTGGCGGCGGCGGTTCCCAACATCGAGGCCGGCCCACTGGGGCTGGGCGCGCTGGGCTGCGCGATCGTCGCGCTGCTGCTGCTGTTCATTGCCGTGCTGCTGGTGGTGGGTCGCAACCGCCTGCCGAAATCCCTGCCGCTGCGCCGCAGCGCCGTCAGCGAAAGCGAACAGGGCCCGACCCTGCGCGAGAGCCTGCAGATGTCCGCCCCGCCGCCGTTGCAGGCCACTGCCGGGGAGGACGCCGCCACCGCACCGGCGCCGGTTCCGCCGGTGGCGCTGGCGGCAGGCATCTTCCGCGCGTACGACATCCGCGGCGTGGTTGGCAGCGAACTGAACCCGAAGACCGCGGCCCTGATCGGCCAGGCCATCGGTACGGTGGCGCTTGAACAAGGCCTGCGCGAAGTGGTGATCGGCCGCGACGGCCGCCTGTCCGGCCAGGAACTGGCCGCCGCCCTGGCCGAAGGCCTGCGCCGCGCCGGCTGTTCGGTCATCGATATCGGCCTGGCCGCAACGCCGTTGGTCTATTTCGCCGCCTTCCATCTGCGCACCGGCACCTGCGTGGCCGTGACCGGCAGCCACAACCCGCCCGAGTACAACGGCTTCAAGATCGTCATCGGCGGTGAAACCCTGTCCGGTGATGCGATCACCGATCTCTACCAGCGCATCAGCGAAGGCCGCCTGCAGCAGGCCGCCACGCCGGGCGACTACCAGCAGCGCGAGGTTGCCGCCGACTACATCCAGCGCATCGCCGACGACGTGCAGCTGGACCGCCCGCTGAAGGTGGTGGCCGACGCCGGCAACGGCGTGGCCGGTGCGTTCGCGCCGCAGCTGCTGGAAGCCATCGGCGCGGAGGTCATTCCGCTGTACTGCGATGTCGATGGCAGCTTCCCCAACCACCATCCTGACCCGAGCGAGCCGGCCAACCTGGAAGACCTGGTGCAGACGGTCAAGCGCTTCGGCGCCGATCTGGGCGTGGCCTTCGACGGCGACGGCGATCGTCTGGGCGTGGTTACCGGCGAAGGGCGCATCATCTACGCCGATCGCCTGCTGATGCTGTTCGCCGCCGACGTGCTGATGCGCAACCCGGGTGCGATGGTCATCTACGACGTGAAGTGCACTGGCAAGCTGTCCGATCACGTGCTGCGCCATGGTGGCAGCCCGTTGATGTGGAAGACCGGCCATTCGCTGATGAAGGCCAAGATGCGCGAGACCGATGCCGAGCTGGCGGGCGAGATGAGCGGTCACTTCTTCTTCAAGGAACGCTGGTTCGGCTTCGATGACGGCCTGTACGCCGCCGCCCGCCTGTTGGAAATCCTGGCCCAGCGCGAAGAAGCCCCCGATCAGGTGCTGGCTGAACTGCCCGAGACCGTGGCCACGCCGGAACTGAAGGTGCCCGTGGCCGATGGCACGCCGCACGCGCTGGTGGCGATGCTGGTCGATGCCGCGCAGTCGCCAGAGTCGCCGTACACCGGCGGGCGCCTGTCCACCATTGATGGCCTGCGGGTCGATTTCGCCGACGGCTGGGGCCTGGTGCGGGCATCGAACACCACCCCGGTGCTGGTGCTGCGTTTCGAAGGCAACGACGAAGCCGCGCTGGCGCGCATCCAGGCGCTGTTCCGCAGCCAGTTGCAGACGGTACTGGGCGACACCCCGCTGGGGTTCTGATCGCTCTGGGCAGATGCCGACCCTGTTGTGGTGGGTGCCGACCGTTGGGCGGCACGCTTCACCCCTTGAACCTCAACCCCACGCCCGGCTCGGTGAACAGGTAACGCGACTCCAGCGCCGAATCGCCCAGCTTGTGCCGCAGCTTGCCCACCAGGATGCGCAGGTAATGGGTGTCCTGCTGGTGCGTCGGCCCCCAGATTTCCTGCAGGATCTGCGGCTGGGTCACCACCCGCCCGGCATTGCGCACCAGCAGCGACAGCAGCGCATATTCCTTGCGGGTCAGCGCCACGGGCTCGCCGTCCAGGGCCACTTCGCGGCGCACCAGGTCCACATGCAGATGACCGTCGTCGAACACCGGCGGCGTGCCATCGCTGGGCACGCTGCGGGCGCGCAGCAGCGCCCGGACCCGCGCCATCAGTTCCTGGGTGCCGAACGGTTTGGTCACGTAGTCGTTGGCACCGCTGTCCAGCGCACGCACCTTCTCGGCCTCACCGGCGCGCACGGTCAGCATGATCACCGGCACCTGGCTCCACTGACGCAGCTGCTGCAGCACGTCGTGGCCTTCCATGTCGGGCAGGCCGATATCCAGGATCACCAGGTCCATGTCCTCGCTGGCCGCCAGCTGCAGGCCCTCCTGGCCGCTGGCCGCCTGCCGCACCTGGTAGCCCTGCGCACGCAGGCTGATGTCCAGGAAACGGCGGATCTGGGTCTCGTCATCGATCACCAGCACGCGCGCGGCCGGCACGCTGGCGTCAGGGGGCATCGGGCTCATCGTGGTCGGCAGGCGTCAGCAGGGGCAGGGTGATGCGGATCAGGGTACCGCGACCGTCGCGCCCCGGCAGCGCCTGCACGCTGCCGCCATGTGCACCGATCATGCCCTGGCAGATGGTCAGCCCCAGGCCGGTGCCATGGCGACCGCGGTCGCCACGTTCCACGCTGTAGAACATGTCGAAGATGCGTGCGCGTTCGTCGCTGGGAATGCCGGGGCCGGCATCGATCACGTCGATCCGCAGCTGGCCGTTGGCCACGTGCGCCTGCACCTGCACGGCGGCGCCGGGCGGCGAGAACTTCGCTGCATTCTCCATCACATTGAACACGGCCTGCTCGACCAGCGCCGGGTGCACCCAGATCGGCGCCAGCGTGGCCGGAATGTCCAGTTCCAGGCGCACCTGCGGCTGGTAGCGCTGCAGGCGCCGCGCGGCGGAGCCGATCAGCTCGTCCACGCCGATCCAGTCGCGCTGGATCTGCAGCCCCTCGTGGCCCAGCCGGGTCATGTCCAGCAGGTTCTGGATGTAGCGGTCCAGCCGTTCGCCTTCCACCTGGATGGTGTCCAGCAGTGCGCGCCGGTCGGCGCCGTCCATTGCGTCGCCGTAACTGGCCAGGCTGTCGGCCGAGCCGATCATCGCCGCCAGCGGCGAGCGCAGGTCATGCGATACCGAAGAGAGCAGGGCAGAGCGAAGGCGTTCGGTCTCGTTGTTCACGTGGGCCTGTTCCAGCTCGGCCACCAAACGCGTGCGCAGCACGGCCTGGGCGATGTCATCCACCATGGCTTCGGCCAGCTGGCGCTGCTCCGGCAGCAGCCGGGCATCGGCCAGGTACAGGCCGGCCACGCCCAGCGCCTGGGCGTCGCCATCCAGCAGGGGCAGGAACCACCACTGCGCGCCGGCCAGGGTGTCGGTGAAGCGGCCACTGGGCTGGCCGTGGCGCAGGGCCCAATCGGCCGCCGCCAGGTCGGTATCGCCGGGCAGCGGGCGGCCGCCGGTGGCGGTCCCGGTGCCAATGCGCAGCCACGCCGGCGCATCCATCGCCTGCTGCAGGGCCTGCCGACCGGCCTGCGCAACCTCGCTTGGCCCAGCGGCGCTGGCCAGCTGCCGCCCGAGCTGTTGGCGCGCATGCGCGTGGCGGTTGGCCGCACGCAGGGCAATTACCTGCATGCGCAGCCGCGATGCCAGGCGTCCGGCCACCAGGGCGGCGGCCAGGAACAGGAAGACGGTGATCACCCCTTGCCGTGCACTGATGGCAAAGGTGAAGCGCGGGGCGATGAACAGGAAGTTGTAGGCCAGGAAGCACAGGATCGCGGCCATCGCCGCCACGCTGGCGCGCGTGCGCGCGGCCACCAGCACCACCGCCACGATGAACACCATCGACAGGTCGGCCATGCCCACCCAGCGTTCGCCCAGCCACGCCACCGCGCATGCCAGCGCGGTGGCGATCAGCGCCTGCACGGGCTCGTAGCTGATGCCGCGCATCGGCGGCAGCAGGCCTTCGCGGCGTGAACGGGCGCGGGCCTGCGGCGTGCTGATGATGGTGATCTCGTAGTGTGCCCCGCGCTGGATCAGCTGCTGGGTCAGGGTGCGGTTGAACATGCGCGCCAGCGGCCGTTCGCGGGTACGGCCCAGCACTAGGGTCGATATGCCGTTGTGCGCGGCATGGTCCAGCAGGGCATCGGCAATGCTGGCGCCGTGCAGCAGCTCGGCCTCGCCCCCCAGCCGCCGGGCCAGTGCGAACGCGGCGTCGATCTCGCGGCGCGTGGCCTCGTCCTGGCGCCGGCCCTGCACGGTCACCACCGTCCACGGTGCATCGCGACGTTCGGCGATGCGCCGCGCCACCCGCACCAGATACTCGCTCTGGCCGCCACCATCAATGGCTACCAGCACGCCGCGGCGCAACGGCAGGTTCGCTTCGCCGCGCGCGGCACGCGTTTCGCGCAGGCTGCTGTCCACGCGGTCGGCCGCTTCCTGCATGGCCAGTTCGCGCAGCGCGGTCAGGTTGGTCGGGGAAAAGAATGCCTGCAGTGCCTGCGCGGCCTGTTCGGGCACATAGACCTTGCCCTGCTGCAGGCGCGCAATCAGTTCGCGTGGTGGCAGGTCGACCAGCACGATGTCGTGCAGCCCATCCAGCACGCTGTCGGGCACGGTTTCGCTCACCCGAACCCCGGTGATGCGCATCACCACGTCATTCAGGCTTTCCAGATGCTGGATGTTCACCGTCGTCCAGACATCGATGCCGGCCTCCAGCAGTTCCATCACATCCTGCCAGCGGCGCTCGTGTCGGCTGCCGGGCACGTTGCGATGCGCCAGTTCATCCACCAGTGCCAGTGCGGGCCGGCGCGCCAGCAGCGTATCCAGGTCCATCTCGTGCAAAATGTGGCCGCGGTAGGCCATGTCCTTCAGGGGCAGCTGCGGCAGGCCGTCCAGCAGGGCCTGGGTTTCAGCGCGGCCGTGGGTTTCCACACGCCCCACCAGCAGGTCCACGCCACGGCGCTGCTGCTCCTGTGCGCGGGCCAGCATGGCGTAGGTCTTGCCCACGCCCGGCGCAGCGCCCAGGAAGACGGTCAGCTTTCCACCGGCCTCGCGTTGCAGGCGGTTCACCAGCGCATCGGCCTGGCGGGTACGCGCATCAGGGGTTTGAGCCGCTGTCATGGTCACGGGTATGCGCGCGGCCTTTCCCGGCGCAGCGCACGTCAGCCTGCGGGCGTCAGCCCTTTCAGCTCACGGTAGCGCTGCAGAGTGGTCTCGATCTCGGCCTTCAGCGCCACCTGCTGCTGTTCGAAGCTGGCCTGCAGCCGCTGCTGCGAACGCAGCTGTGCGTGACGCTGGCGGATCAGGCCGGCCTGCTTGCTGGCCACAGCGGCGCCGGCCAGCTCGCGATCACCGGCCGCGCCCAACAGCGCCACCAGCGAATCGCGCAGGCTGGCCACGTTGTAGCGGGCGGTCTTCAGGTTGTTCTCCAGCACTTCCTGGCGCTCGCTGAACACGCGCCGCAAGGTGTCCTCATTGGAATAGGTCACCAGCATCGCCTGCTCGGTGCGCTGGCGGGTCAGCTCGGCCATCCTGTCCAGCTGGGTCTGTGCCGCCGCCGTGGACGCGGCGGCACGTTCCTCGTCGTTCAACGCACGCTCGACCTGGGCATTGCGCAGGCCGCTGTTCACATTGAACTCTTCGCGGGCGTTGTTGACCGCATCGGCCGGCAGCGCATCGCTGCAGATCCGTTCCTTGCCCTGGTTCCAGCAATACAGCTTCCTTTCCGCCTTGGCGCTGGCTTGCGCCAGGGCGGTGGCCGGAACCGCCATCAGCAGGCCGGCGGCAACAATGGCAGGAACTCGGAACATGCGACCTTCCCCTGGGTCAGCGTGCGGAGCGGACGCCGTACTGGGCCCGATAGGCTTCCAGCGGCTGCCGGTAGCCCACAAGTTCCGGGTTTCCGGAGGCGAAATCAAGCAGATCGGCCAGGGTGGCCACGGCGATCACCGGAATGCCGGCTTCTTCGGCCACGGCCTGTGCGGCCGAACGGTGGTCGCTTTCCGAGGCGATCTCCTGGCGGTCCAGGGCCACCACGATGCCGGCCGGGGTGCCACCGGCGGAGCGGATGATGGCCATGGCTTCGCGGATCGCGGTGCCCGCGGTGATCACATCGTCCACGATCAGCACGCGCTTGCCGGTCAGGTCGGCGCCGATCAGCTGGCCGCCTTCACCGTGGTCCTTCACTTCCTTGCGGTTGAACGACAGCGGCAGGTCGCGGCCGCGCTGGGCCAGCTCGCAGGCCATGGCGGTGGCCAGCGGAATGCCCTTGTAGGCCGGGCCGAAGACCACGTCGTACTTGATTCCACTGGCGTCGATGGCATCGGCGTAGCATGCGCCCAGCTGGGCCAGCAGCGAGCCGGAGTCGAAACGGCCGGCATTGAAGAAATAGGGGCTCAGGCGGCCGGACTTCAGGGTGAACTGGCCGAAGCGCAGGGCATCGGCGGTCAGGGCCAGCTGCAGGAAACGGTGGCGATGGTCGCTCATCAAAACTCTGTTCATCATCATTTGGAGCACAAATCCTAATCCAGCTGGGCGTTTCGCGCTCGTCCGGCCGGCCGTGAAGGCCCGCCAGGGCGCTGTCGGCGGACTGCGCAGCCCCACGGCCAACCGGTATGCTTGCCCGGTTTCCCGCCGTAGGTTCTTCTGCATGCGCATCATCAGCTTCAACGCCAATGGCATCCGCTCGGCCGCCACCAAGGGCTTCCTCGACTGGTTCCGCGCCCAGGACGCCGACGTTCTGTGCATCCAGGAAACCAAGGCACAGGAAGATCAGCTGACCGATCCGATGTTCCGCCCCGACGGCCACCACTGCTTCTACCGCGATGCAATCACCAAGAAGGGCTACAGCGGCGTGGCCATCTACAGCAAGCGTGAGCCCGACCAGGTCATCACCTCGCTGGGCTGGGCTCCGTTCGACGATGAAGGCCGCTACATCGAGGCGCGCTTCGGCAATCTCAGCGTCGTCTCCTTCTATATCCCTTCGGGCAGCTCGGGCGACCTGCGTCAGGGCTTCAAGTTCGAAGTGATGGAGTGGCTGCGGCCGATCCTGGAAGAATGGGCCCGCAGCGGCCGCGATTACGTCCTGTGCGGCGACTGGAACATCGTCCGTTCGGCGCTGGACATCAAGAACTGGAAATCCAACCAGAAGAATTCCGGCTGCCTGCCCGAGGAGCGCGACTGGCTCAATGGCCTGTGCGCCGACCACGGCCAGACCACCGATGTCGCTTCCGGCCGTGGCTGGGCCGATGCCTACCGCCTGCTCAACCCTACCGGCGAGGACTACACCTGGTGGAGCAACCGCGGCGCGGCGCGCGCCAACAACGTGGGTTGGCGCATCGATTACCAGTTCATCACCCCTGGTCTGCGTGACCGCCTGCGCGGCTGCTCGATCTACCGCGACCAGCGCTTCTCAGACCACGCGCCGTTCACTGTGGACTACGACCTGTGAGTGAGGCCGCTGCGGCGCCCAGCTACGAGGGCTGGGCCGGCATCAAGCGCGCCTTCGGCACGCCGTCGGCGCTGACCATGGCCCTGCTGGGCTTCGGCAGCGGCCTGCCGTTCCTGCTGATCGCCTCGCAGACCCTGTCCACCCGCCTGCGTGATGTCGGCCTGGACCTGGGCAGCATCGGCCTGATCAGCCTGGCCAGCTTCTTCTACCTGCTGAAGTTCGTGTGGGCACCGCTGCTGGACCGGTTCGCCTTCCCGCTGCTGGGCCGGCTCGGTCGTCGCCGCTCCTGGTTGCTGGTGTCGCAGGTGGCGGTGCTGGTCGGCCTGGTGGCACTGGCCTTCGTGCGCCCCGAACAGGGGGTGTGGCCGCTGGTGGGCTGGGTGCTGGCCGCGTCCTTCGCCGGCGCCACCCAGGATTCGGTGGTCGACGCCTACCGCATCGAGATCGCCCCGCAGACCGCACAGGCTGCCCTGGCGGCCACCTATACGCTGGGCTACCGAATCGGCCTGATCCTGGCCGGCGCCGGCGCACTGTACCTGGCCCAGTTCGAAGGCTGGATCGTGGCCTATCTGGCCATGGCCGCGCTGATGCTGCTGCCGATCCTGGCCACGCTGTTCTGCCGCGAGCCTGACCGCCCGGCCAATGCGGTGCAGCGCCGCATCGACGTGGCCGAAGCTTTCGTACAGCCGATCACCAGCTTCTTCAGCCGCAACGGTATCGCCCTGGCACTGGGGCTGCTGGCTTTCGTGGGCCTGTTCAAGTTCCCCGACCAGGTGATCGGCGTCATGGCCGGCCCGTTCTATCTGGATTCGGGCTTCGACAAGGCCGACATCGCTACCGTGTCCAAGCTGTTCGGTGTGTGGATGGGCATTGGCGGGGCCTTCCTTGGCGGTATCGCGGTGGCCGCGTTCGGTTTCCGTCGCATGCTGCTGGTGGCCGCGCTGGGTGTGGCCCTGTCCAACCTGGCCTTCCTGCTGATGGCGCACAACCCCGGCCAGCTGTGGGCGTTCTATGCCGCGCTCAGCGCCGACAACCTGTTCCAGGGGTTCGCAGGCACAGTGCTGGTGGCCTTCATGTCCTCGCTCACCGACCGCAACTTCACCGCCACCCAGTACGCGCTGCTGGTGTCGCTGGCCAACCTGCCGGGCAAGTTCGTCGGTGGCGTGTCTGGTTACATCGTCGAAGCCAGCTCATACAGCACCTTCTTCATGCTCAGCGCGGTCACCGTGCTGCCGACGCTGCTGCTGCTGGCCTGGTTATGGCCGCGCATCCTGGACCGCGGGCCGCCGGCTGCACCCTGATTGCCTGCACGCCCCAGCTGCGGGATGATCGCCTCGTGCGCCGGGGGGGCGGTGCCTTGCGAACGGGGAGTGAGCATGGCTGACATAGTGCTGCGCGACGTCGATCCGCTGCTGCTGGAACGTATCCGGCGGGTGGCGGTCGCGCGTGGCTGGACCCACGAACAGACCTGCCAGGCGGTGCTGGAGCAGGGGCTGTTGAGCAGTGAACTGGAAGTGCGCTCAGGCTTCGGCGATCCTGAGGTGGACGCGTTATCGGCGGCCATCGCCGCGCTGCAGGCCATGCCGGCGGGGCAGGGGTTCGATTGACCTGACACTTCGACGCCGGGCATGGCCCGGCGCTACCGGCCCTTCACCGGATGCATGATGTCGGGTAGCGCCGGCCCATGCCCGGCGGACGCCACCGGCCTCACGCCAGGTGGATCGCCCCCAGGATCCGCGGCCCCTGCGCCCCGGTCACCGCCGGCAGGTTGCCCGGCAACCCGTCCATCGTGCGCTGGGCCAGCCAGGCAAAGCCCATCGCTTCCACGTACTCCGGGTCCAGCCCATGCCGCGCGCTGGATTCAACCCGCACCCCCGGCAGCCGCGCGCCCAGCCGCCGCATCAACTGCGCGTTGTGCACGCCACCGCCGCAGACCAGCACCCGCCGCGTGCGCGGCTGCTGCGCCAGCAGCGCATCGGCCACGGTCATCGCGGTCAGTTCCAGCAGCGTGGCCTGCACATCGGCGGCACTGAACTGGCCTTCGCCCATGTGCGCTTCGGCCCAGGCCAGGTGGAACTGCTCGCGCCCGGTGCTCTTGGGCGGCGGCAGATCGAACCACGGGTCAGCCCGCCAGGCAGCCAGCAGGCTGTCATCCACCGCACCGCTGGCGGCAAACGCGCCATCGGCATCGAAGCTGCGGCCGGTGTGGCGCTGGCACCACGCATCCATCAGTGCATTGGCCGGGCCGGTGTCGAAGCCGCGCACCGCCCCCTGCTGGGGAATCAGGGTCAGGTTGCCTATCCCGCCCAGGTTCAGCACCGCGCGGTCTTCATCGGCAGCGCCCAGCATGGCCAGGTGGAAGGCGGGCATCAACGGCGCACCATGGCCGCCGGCCGCCACGTCGCGGCGGCGGAAGTCGCACACGGTGGTGATGCCGGTCAGCTCGGCAATGCGATTGCCATCGCCCAGCTGCACGGTGAAGGCTGGGTCGGCCAGCGGCCGGTGGCGCACGGTCTGCCCGTGCGAGCCGATCGCCCGTACCTGCGCGCGATCCACGCCAGCCTCGTCCAGCAGTTGGTTGACCGCTCCGGCGAAGGCGATCGCGATCCGTGCATCCAGTTCGCCCAGCTCTTCCAGTGATTGCAGTGGGCCACCTTCGCCCAGCGCGACCAGGCGTGCACGCAGCACCGGTTCCCACCGCGCGGTCAGCCCGTGCACGAAGTGGCAGCCGCCGACAGCGGGGAACTGCACCAGGGCGGCGTCGATGCCATCGGCGCTGGTGCCCGACATCAGGCCAAGGTACAGGGGGGCGTTCGGGTCGGCGGCGGCGTTCATGGCGGGCATAAAAAAAGGACGTGGCAAGCTTGTGCTGCCACGTCCTTGTTCGTCAACGCAGGGGCTCAGCCGCGCTTGCGGGCCGGCGCCCTGGCGTCCTTGGCGCTGGCCACTTCGGTGGCATCGGCCTCTCGGCTGGCCGGGGCCGGGCTGGCCTCGGCGTAGATCAGCTTCTCCATGCCCTGGATACGGGCCATGGCCGGCGCGGTCTGCGCACGGAAAGCCACCAGCTCGGCGCCCTTCAGCGGCTCCGGCGGCGGCATGGTCACTGTCAGCGGGTTGCGGTGCTGGCCATTCACGCGGAATTCGTAGTGCAGGTGCGGGCCGGTAGCCAGGCCGGTGGAGCCCACGTAGCCGATCACCGTGCCCTGGGCCACCCGCTGGCCGTTCTTGATGCCGGCAAAGCGCGACATGTGCCCGTACAGCGTGGTGTGGCCGCGGCCATGGTCCAGGATCACCACGTTGCCGTAGCCACGCTGCACGCCCACGAACTGCACGCGTGCATCACCAGCGGCCATGATCGGCGTACCGGTACGGGCGGCGTAGTCCACGCCCTTGTGCATGCGCATCTTGCCCAGCACCGGGTGCTTGCGGGCACCGAAGGTCGAGCTCAGGCGCGCGAAGGGAATCGGCATGCGGATGAAGCTCTTCTTCAGCGAACGGCCGTTGATGTCGTAGTACTCCGACTTGCCGTTGCGCTCGAAGCGGAAGCCCGAATAGGTCTTGCCGCCGGTGGTGAAGGTGGCCGCCAGGATCTTGCTGGTATCGACCTTCTCGCCTTCGCGCCAGGT
>PJTS01000741.1_pt1 | contig 16165 bp, 13 predicted proteins | sample 1512251 | NCBI WGS metagenome assembly PJTS01 (sample SAMN08177686, study PRJNA422409) | Soil metagenome, whole genome shotgun sequencing project. | isolation source: Soil (2) enriched on wood chips: alkali lignin treatment | place: USA: Madison | collected 2015-01-15 | reverse complement strand
GCGGTCACCGGCCTGTCGGTGGGCAGCCCCGTGCAGTACAACGGCATCGCGGTGGGCTCGATCACCGAACTGAACCTGGTGCCCGATGATCCGCGCCAGGTGGTCGCCCGCATCCGCCTGAACTCCAACACGCCGGTCAAGACCGATACCCGCGCCAAGCTGGCCATCACCAGCCTGACCGGCCCGTCGATCATCCAGCTCAGCGGTGGTACGCCGCAGGCGCCGACGCTGACCACGGTGAACAAGGATCCGGCGCCGATCATTCCAACCACGCCGTCGGCCCTGCAGAACATCACCGACGTGGCCAACCGCATCGTCGAACGCATGGACCAGATCCTGAGCGACCGCAACGTGGCCTCGATCAACGCCACCCTGGCCAACCTGGAAACGATCAGCGGTGGCCTGGCCGACCGTGACCAGGGCACCCAGGCGCTGCTGCTGAGCGCGCGCGATGCCGCGCGCAGCCTGGATAGCACGCTGAAGACCACCAACGGCACCATCGAGCGCCTGGACAAGAACCTGGTGCAGCAGCTGCCGGGCATCATCGACAAGCTTGACGCCACCCTGGGCAAGCTGGATTCGGCCGCCGGCAACGCCGATTCGATCCTGGGCGAGAACCGCGCGGCCATCAGCAGCTTCGCCAACGATGGCCTGGGCCAGCTGGGCCCGACCCTGACCGAACTGCGCGGGCTGATCCGCGATCTGCGCCGCGTCAGCGACCGCCTGGAAAACAATCCCGCGCGCTACCTGCTGGGCCGCGACGCACCGAAGGAGTTCGAACCCAAATGAGCCTGATTCCCCTTCCGCGCCTGCTGCTGGCCGCGTCGGCGGTTGCCCTGCTGGGTGGCTGCTCGATCCTCGGCAGCGGCGACAAGAATCCGGTCACCCTGTATTCGCCTGCGGTGCAGGTGAAGGTAGATCCCGCCTGGCCACAGGGCGACTGGCAGCTGGTGCTGGCCAAGCCCAGCGCCGCGCGCATGGTCGACAGCCCGCGCATCAACGTGCGGCCCACGCCGTCGGAACTGGAGATCTACCGCGGCGCCAGCTGGGCCCAGCCGGCCACCGACATGATCGAGGACACCCTGCTGCGCGGCTTCGAGGATTCCGGCCGCCTGCCCGGCGTGGCGCGCGTGGCCGCCGGCATCCGTGCCGACTACAAGCTGACCACCGATGTGCGCCGCTTCGAGTCCGACTACCAGGGCCAGGCCACGCCGACGGTGGTGATTGAACTGAACGCCAAACTCATTCACGTGGCCGACCAGCGCGTGGTGGCCGACCGCACCTTCCGCCAGCAACAGCCGGTGGGCAGCACCGACGTGCCGGCCGTGGCCGCCGCCTTCGAGCGCGGCCTGCAGCAGCTGGCGCAGGACGTGGTGGGCTGGACCCTGGTCAGCGGGCAGCGCGACCGCCAGGCGCTGCCGCGCTGAGGTTGCCGGGGTCGGATCCCTTTCCCACAGGGGAAGGGCTCTGACCCCGTGCGATAATCCGCGCACACTGTCCTCTGCAACGCCGATGTCCCCAACCGTCTCCATCGCCGTGTGTACCTACAACGGCGAACAATTCCTGCAGGAGCAGCTCGACAGCCTGCTGGCGCAGACGCGACGGCCGGACCAGATCGTGATCCGCGACGACGTCTCCAGCGATGGCACGCTGGCATTGCTGCGCGCGTTCGTGCCGCGCGCCGAAGCGGCCGGTATCACGGTTGACCTGCAGGTCAACCCGCAGAACGTGGGCTACCGCCGCAACTTCGACGGCGCGCTGCGCGCCTGCAGCGGCGACCTGATCTTCCTGTGCGACCACGACGACATCTGGCACGCCGACAAACTGCAGCGGTTCTGCGCCGAGTTCACCGCGCGCCCAACACTGCTGGCCCTGCACTGCGATGCGCAGTTGATCGACGCCGCCGGACAGCCGCTGCCAGGCGCCCTGTTCGACGCTCTGCACTACACCGCCGCCGAACGCGCGCGCATGCATGCCGGCGACGGGTTCCGCCTGATGCTGAAGCGCAATCTGATGACCGGTGCGGCCATGGCCTTCCGCCGCCAGCTGCTGGCCGATGCATTGCCGCTGCCCGCTACCGGATGGGTGCATGACGCCTGGATCGGCACGTTGGCGGCCATGCGCGGCCAGATCGACAGCCTGCCCGACGCACTCATCGGCTACCGCCTGCACGGCAACAACCAGCTGGGGCTCGGCGGCAACGACACTTCGCCGCGGTCCGTGCGCCGCCAGCGCCAACTGCAGACCGAGCAGAGCCAATGCGAGGTGCTGCTGCAGCGCGCGCGCCTTCTGCACCTGCCGCCGCCGATGATCGCGCTGATCGAGCGCAAGCACCGCCATGTCAGCGCGCGGGCCACCCTGCCAGCGTCCCGCCTGCGGCGCATGCCCACGGTCCTGCGCGAGCTGCTGAACGGCAACTACCAGCACTTCGGGCGTGGTGTCCTGTCTGCCGGCATCGATCTGGTCCGCGCCTGACCCCACGGTAATCGCTGCGCTCGCCGGGCATGCCCCGGCGGTCCCTCGTCAGCGCGGGCTGATCCATCGGAAGGTCAGATTGATGCGCTCGCCCACCGGCCGCACGGTACGCGGCAGCGCGTGCTGGTAATACGTCTGGGTGGCGCCGCCCATCAGCAGCAGATCACCATGCCCCAGCGCGACCTCCGCCTTGCGGCCGTGGTCGTCGTAACGGCGCAGCAGAAAGCGGCGTTCGGCGCCCAGGCTGAGTGAGGCGATCAACGGGGCTGGCCCCAGCTCGGGCTCGTTGTCACGGTGCCAGCCCATGGCATCTGCGCCATCGCGGTAGCGATTCAACAGCACGCTGTTGAACGATGCCCCGCAGAAGTCCGCCAGACGGTCGCGCAGTGGCAGCAGCGCCGGATGCCACGGCGCCGGTACGAAATCAGTACCGGAATAGCGGTAGCCCGCATCGGCATCGCCCATCCAGCAGCTCAACCGCGGTGAATCGACCTGTCGGCCGAACATGCGGATGCGATGCACCTCCCAGGCCACATCGGCGTGCAGGGTACTGAACAGCGCATCGGCGGCGCTGCGCTCAAGCCAGCGGCGGTGCCAGTGCACGCGGGCATCGGCAAGGTGCAGGTCCATGGTCGTCCGGCCAGGACCGGGCACCGTTGGCGGTGCCCGGTGATGGATCAGGCGCGGGCGAACGCCACGCCGGTCTTCGCTTTCAGTTCGTCATCGCCTACGCCGGGCGCGGCTTCCACCAGCACCAGGCCATTGTCGGTCACGTCGAACACGGCCAGGTCGGTGATGATGCGATCGACCACGCCCACGCCGGTCAGCGGCAGCGAGCATTCGGCCAGGATCTTGTGCTCGCCGTTCTTGGCGGTGTGTTCCATCAGCACCACCACGCGCTGCACGCCGGCCACCAGGTCCATTGCGCCGCCCATGCCCTTGACCATCTTGCCCGGCACCATCCAGTTGGCCAGGTCACCCTTGTCGGTCACCTGCATGGCGCCCAGGATGGCCAGGTTCACGTGGCCGCCGCGGATCATCGCGAAGCTGTCGTGGCTGCCGAAGTAGCTGGCGCCCGCACGTGCGGTCACGGTCTGCTTGCCGGCATTGATCAGGTCGGCGTCCACTTCGCTGTCAGTCGGGAACGGGCCGATGCCGAGCAGGCCGTTTTCCGACTGCAGCCAGACATCCACGCCTTCGGGAATGTGGTTGGCCACCAGGGTCGGCAGGCCGATGCCCAGGTTCACATAGGCGCCATCGGTCAGCTCGCGGGCGGCGCGGGCCGCCATCTCGTCACGGGTCCACGCCATGTCAGTTGCCCTCCGCGCGGATCGTGCGCTGTTCAATGCGTTTTTCGGGATGCGGGTTGTGCACGATGCGGTGCACGTAGATGCCCGGCAGGTGCACCTGGTCCGGATCGATCGCGCCCACCGGCACCACCTCTTCCACTTCCACGATGCACACCTTGCCGGCCATCGCGCAGGCCGGGTTGAAATTGCGCGCGGTCTTGCGGAACACCAGGTTGCCGGCCTCGTCGGCCTTCCACGCCTTCACCAGGGCCACGTCGGCGCACAGCGCGGTTTCCATCACGTAGTGCTTGCCGTCGAATTCACGGGTTTCCTTGCCCTCGGCCACCACGGTGCCGTAGCCGGTGGCCGTGAAGAATGCCGGGATGCCCGCACCACCGGCACGCAGGCGCTCGGCCAGGGTGCCCTGCGGGTTGAATTCCAGCTCCAGCTCGCCGGCCAGGAACTGGCGTTCGAATTCCTTGTTCTCGCCCACGTAGGACGAGATCATCTTCTTGATCTGCCGCGTTTCCAGAAGCTGGCCCAGGCCGAAGCCATCCACGCCTGCATTGTTGGAAATGACCGTCAGGCCCTTGGCGCCACTGTCGCGCAGCGCCGCGATCAGCGCTTCGGGAATGCCACACAGGCCGAAGCCACCCACGGCCAGGATCTGGCCATCGGCGACCACGCCCTGCAGCGCCTGCGCCGCCGAGGCGAAGCGCTTGCTGCGCTTGCTGCTGGAAGTCGATTGCTGCATTGCTGTACTGCCCTGCACGGTAAGAATGAAGGCATTCTAGCCGCAGCCCCGCCCAGGCCCTGGATGCGCCGCAGCATTGTCGGGGCGTTGCAGGGGCTTTGGGTAGAATGCCGCACCCTCCACGCAGCGTGGCCCCGCCACGCCGCCGCCCCCCAGGTAGCGATGGCCCTGACCTATACCGACGAAGACCTTCTGCGCTGGATCGACGAACGCACGCTGCAGAAGACCGCGCACTACCTGTCCAGCGTGCGCGACCTGCAGTTGCAGGGCGACATGCTGACGGCCGAGGTGCAGGGCAGCGCGCGCCAGCCCTATCACGTGGAAATCGACCTGGCGGCCAGTACGCGCACCGCGCGCAGCCGCCTGCACAGCCACTGCACCTGCCCGGTGGGGCAGAACTGCAAGCACGTGGCCACGGTGCTGGTCATCCAGCTGCTGGAACCCGAGCTGGCGCAGGACCCGGCACCGCTGAGCGCGCAGGACCTGGCCATGCCGCCCCGTGCCGAACTGCTTGACGAACTGTCGCGCTGGCAGGCGGCGCGCAGCACGCCGGCGCGCGTGCAGCCCCGTGGCATCGCCTTCGACGTGGGCACCTTCCAGAACCGGCCCGCGATCCTGCCGCGCCGCACCCACCAGCCCGCCGGCGGGCCACTCTCCTTCGAAAAGCTGCTCGACATCACCCCTGAACTGCTGCTGGAGCCGCCCGGCTACCTCAGCCAGGACGACGTAGCCGTGCTGGCGCAGCTGTGGGCGCTGCGCCAGGGCCGCATGAAGGGCCGTCAGTTCGATATCAACGCGACCCTGCAGCTGATCGTGGCCAGTGGCCATGGCTGGATCCATGGCGACGGTCCGGGCCAGCGCGTACCCGCACGCAGCGGTGCGCCGCGCCGCGGCACGCTGGGTTGGCGGGCCCTGCCGCAGCAGGGCACCACCCTGCCCACGCCGTGGCTGGAGGTGGAAGGCGGTGCGCAGGGCATGGTGCTGGGCCAGTCGGCCTGCTACCTGGACCCGGCCACCGGCGAGGTTGGACCGCTGCTGCTGGACGTAGCCGTGGCCGACGCCGATGAATTCCTGGAGCTGCCGCCGCTGCTGCCCAACGAAGAACCCATCGTGGCCCAGCTGCTGATGCAGATCGACCCCGCGCTGCCGCGACCGGGCGGTGACGCCGCGCTGGCGACGCTGCAGGTGCAGGCCATGACCCCCGTGCTGCGCCTGCATACGGTTGAGTTCCGTCCGGCCTGGCTGGGCTACCGCGCGCCCTCGCAATGGGCCGACGTGGCCACGGTGGCGTTCGAGTACGACGAACACGTGCGCTTCCTCGATGACCCCACCCTGTTCGCGCACGATGCCGAGGGCCGCCTCGCCCTGCTGCCACGCGACCTGGCCGAAGAAGCCCGGCGCGAAAAAGAACTGCGCAGCGCGCAGCTGTACCGCGACCAGAACCCGCGCGCGGTACTGGACGGCGCCGGCCCGCAGTTCGACCTGCGCACGCATGACTGGACCCACTTCCTGCTGGACGAAGTACCACGCCTGGAAGCCCTGGGCTGGAAGATCGAACCGGCCGACGATTTCCGCCACCGCATCACCCGGGTGGACGATATCCAGCTCGATATCCAAGCCGACCCGAAGGACGAGGGCTGGTTCAACCTGGCGCTGGACATCGAGGTCGATGACCGCAGCGTGCCGCTGGCCCCGCTGCTGCAGCAGGTGCTGCAGACCGATCCGCGCTGGCTGCGCGGGCAGATCGACAGCATCGGCGATGACGAGAACATCCTGCTGTCGGCGGGCGACAACACGCGCATTGCGCTGCGCGCCGGCCGGTTGAAGCCGGTCATCGCGCTGCTGGCCGACCTGTTCACCCAGCGCGGTGGCGCCCTGCGCCTGTCCGCGCGCGATCGTGGCCGCCTGCGTGCGCTGCAGGACGATGCACGCCTGCAGTTCAAGAGCCGCAAGGACACCCGTGCGCTGGTGCAGCGCCTGATGCAGGCCCCCGCGCTTGGCGAGGTAACACCGCCGGCCGGCCTGGCCGCGACCTTGCGCCCCTACCAGCGCGAAGGCCTGGCCTGGCTGCAGTACCTGCGCCAGCAGGACCTGGGCGGCGTGCTGGCTGACGACATGGGCCTGGGCAAGACCCTGCAGACGCTGGCCCACATCCTGCTGGAAAAAGAGGCAGGGCGGCTGCAGCAGCCGGCGCTGGTGGTGGTGCCCACCTCGCTGCTGCACAACTGGCAGAGCGAAGCGGCGCGCTTTACCCCCGACCTGCGCGTGCTGGTCCTGCACGGCAATGACCGCACCGATGACTTTGCCCGCATCGGCGAACACGACCTGGTGCTGACCACCTACCCGCTGCTGTGGCGCGATGAAGCCGCGCTGCAGGCGCACGATTACCACCTGCTGATCCTGGACGAGGCGCAGCAGGTGAAGAACCCGAAGTCGCGTGCAGCGGTCACCCTGCGCACGCTGCATGCGCGGCACCGCCTGTGCCTGACCGGAACGCCGCTGGAAAACCACCTGGGCGAACTCTGGACCCAGTTCGATTTCCTGCTGCCCGGCCTGCTGGGCAGCGAAAAACTGTTCAACCAGCACTGGCGGCACCCGATCGAGCGCGGCACCGACCCGCAGCGCGCGCACCTGCTGGCCCAGCGCCTGCGCCCGTTCATGCTGCGCCGGCGCAAGGACCAGGTGGCCACCGAACTGCCGGCCAAGACCCTGATCACCCGCAGCGTGGCGCTGGAAGGTGCGCAGCGCGATCTGTACGAAACGGTGCGTGCATCGATGGAAGCCAAGGTGCGCGAGGCGGTGGCCAGCCAGGGCCTGGGGCGCAGCCACATCGTGGTGCTCGACGCACTGCTGAAGCTGCGCCAGGTCTGCTGCGACCCGCGCCTGCTGCCCGGTGAGACCCCGGCCCGGCAAGCACCCTCGGCCAAGCTGGAGCTGCTGCGCGACATGCTGCCGGACATGGTCGAAGAGGGCCGGCGCATCCTGCTGTTCTCGCAGTTCACCAGCATGCTGGCGCTGATCGGCCAGGCCCTGGACGAGCTGGGCCTGGGCTATGTGCAGCTGACCGGCGATACCCAGGACCGGGCCACCCCGGTGCAGCGCTTCATGCAGGGCGAGGTGCCGATCTTCCTGATCAGCCTGAAGGCCGGCGGCGTCGGCCTGAACCTGACCGCCGCCGACACGGTCATCCATTTCGACCCGTGGTGGAACCCCGCCGCGGAGAGCCAGGCCACCGACCGGGCGCACCGCATCGGCCAGCAGCAGCCGGTGTTCGTGTACCGGCTGATTGCCGCCGGCAGCATCGAAGAGCGCATCGCCGAGCTGCAGCAGCGCAAGGCCGCGCTGGCCGACACGCTGCTGGAAGGCGCTGATTCGGCCGCACCGCGCTTCAACGATGAGGATCTGGAGGCGCTGCTGGCGCCGCTGCCGGGGGTGACGCCGAAGCGTGGCCGTGGCCGCCGCCGCGCGGCACCGGAATAACGGTATCGCCCGGTCAGGTGCCGTTGCGGCACGGGAACATTTCCCAAACCCGCCTCGGATTACACTAGCGGACTGATCTCACCAAGGATTCGATCGATGACCCTGCCCGCCTTCAAGGCTTATGACATCCGCGGCCGCGTACCGGAAGAGCTGAACGAAGACCTGGCCCGCCGTATCGGCACGGCCCTGGCTGCGCAGCTGGCCCCCGGCCCGGTGGTGCTGGGCCATGACGTGCGGCTGACCAGTGCCGGCCTGCAGGATGCGCTGGCCGCCGGCCTGCGCGGGGCGGGCCGCGAGATCATTGATATCGGCCTGTGCGGTACCGAAGAGGTCTACTTCCAGACCGACCACCGCGGCGCCGCCGGCGGGGTGATGGTGACCGCCAGCCATAATCCGATGGATTACAACGGCATGAAGCTGGTGAAGGAAAACGCGCGGCCGATCAGTTCCGATACCGGCCTGTTCGCGATTTCCGACGCGGTGGCCGCCGATACCAGCGCGCCCGTGCCGGCGCAGGCCGCGCAGCACACCGACCACGACAAGAGCGCCTACATCCAGCACCTGCTGAGCTATGTGGACGTTTCCCGACTGAAGCCGCTGAAGCTGGTGGTCAACGCCGGCAACGGTGGCGCCGGTGCCATCGTCGACTTGCTGGCGCCGCACCTGCCGCTCGAGTTCATCCGCATCTGCCATGAGCCGGACGGCAATTTCCCCAACGGCATTCCCAACCCGCTGCTGCCGGAAAACCGCGCGGCCACGGCCGAAGCGGTGCGCGAACACGGCGCCGATTTCGGTATCGCCTGGGACGGTGATTTCGACCGTTGCTTCTTCTTCGACCACAGCGGCCGCTTCATCGAGGGCTACTACCTGGTGGGCCTGCTGGCCAAGGCGATCCTGACACGCAACCCCGGCGGCAAGATCGTGCACGACCCGCGCCTGGTCTGGAACACCGAGGAAATGGTGACCGCCGCCGGTGGCGTGCCGGTGCTGTGCAAGAGCGGCCATGCCTTCATCAAGGAGAAGATGCGCGCCGAAGACGCCGTGTACGGCGGCGAAATGAGCGCCCACCATTATTTCCGCGAATTCGCCTATGCCGACTCGGGCATGATTCCGTGGCTGCTGATCGCGCAGCTGGTGTCCGAAAGTGGCCGTTCGCTGGCCGACTGGGTGGAAGACCGCATGGCGGCCTTCCCCTGCAGCGGCGAGATCAACTTCAAGGTTGCCGATGCCAAGGCGGCCGTGGCCCGGGTGATGGCGCACTACGCTGACCAGAGCCCGGCGCTGGACCACACCGATGGCATCAGCGCCGATTTCGGCACGTGGCGTTTCAACCTGCGCAGCTCCAATACCGAGCCGCTGCTTCGACTGAATGTGGAATCCCGCGGGGACGCTGCGCTGATGCAGGCGCGCACCGACGAGATTTCCTCCCTGCTGCAGAAATAATCAAAGGAAGGTCATGAGCATCATCCAGCCCGTCATCCTGTCCGGTGGTTCCGGCACGCGCCTGTGGCCGTTGTCGCGCGAAGCCTATCCGAAGCAGTTCCTGCCCCTGGCCGGCGACAACACCATGCTGCAGGCCACCTGGCAGCGCGTGGCACCGATCGCCGCACGCGGGCCGCTGGTGATCGCCAACGAAGAACACCGCTTCGTGGCGGCCGAACAGCTGCAGCAGGTCGGTGCCGAGCCGGCCGCGATCATCCTCGAACCGATGGGCCGCAACACCGCCCCGGCTATTGCCGTGGCCGCACTGGAAGCCACCCGTGACGGTGCCGACGCGCTTCTGCTGGTGCTGCCGTCGGACCACGTGATCACCGACGAGGCGGCCTTCCGCGCAGCCGTACAGGGCGCCGCCGGCGCTGCCGACGCCGGCAAGCTGGTCACCTTCGGCATCGTGCCCACCGGCCCGGAAACCGGCTACGGCTACATCAAGGCCGCCGAGGGCCAGGGCGTGCGCGCCGTCGAACGCTTCGTTGAAAAGCCTGACCTGGACACCGCCACCGGCTACGTGGCCAGCGGCCAGTACTACTGGAACAGCGGCATGTTCCTGTTCAAGGCGTCGCGCTACCTGCAGGAGCTGGAGCGCTTCCAGCCGCAGATGCTGGCCGGCAGCCGCACGGCCTGGCAGCAGGCCCGCCGCGATGCCGACTTCACCCGCCTGGACAAGGACGCTTTCGCAGCGGTGCCTTCGGATTCGATCGACTACGCAGTGATGGAAAAGACCGCCGATGCCGTGGTGGTGCCGCTGGATGCCGGCTGGAACGATGTGGGCTCGTGGACCGCGCTGCGCGATGTGTCCCATCAGGACGGTGACGGCAACACCCACCAGGGCGATGTGATCGCCATCGACTGCCGCAACACCTACGCCTATGGCCAGCGGCTGGTGGCCATGGTCGGCCTGGATGACGTGATCGTGGTCGAGACCGACGATGCGGTGCTGGTCGGCAAGGCCGACCGCATGCAGGAGGTCAAGACCGTGGTGGCGCAATTGAAGGCCGGTGGCCGCAGCGAAGCCACCTGGCACCGCAAGGTGTACCGTCCCTGGGGGGCCTACGATTCAATCGACAGCGGCGACCGCTTCCAGGTCAAGCGCATCACCGTGAAGCCCGGTGGCACGCTCAGCCTGCAGATGCATCACCATCGCGCCGAGCACTGGATCGTGGTCAGCGGCACCGCCGAGGTGACCCGCGGCGATGAGGTGATCCTGCTCAGCGAGAACCAGAGCACCTACATCCCGCTGGGCGTGACCCACCGCCTGCGTAACCCGGGCAAGCTGCCACTGGAACTGATCGAAGTGCAGTCGGGCAGCTACCTCGGCGAAGACGACATCGTGCGCTTCGAGGATACCTACGGGCGCAGTTGACCCTGTCAGGGCCCTGCTTCTGCGGGGCCCTGTCGCGACCCGGCGCCCTGCGCGGCCGCCGGATCGGTCTGCTGCAGCGGCGGCAGAACCCGGCGCAGCGCCGGATCATCCAGATACACCTTCAGGCGGGCCGCATCGGGATAGGGCAATTCGAATTCCCCTACCTGCAACATGCTGGGCTCCCCGGTGGCCAGGTAGCGCTGTACGTTGTGCTGCTGCAGCAGGGTTGCGGCCTTGAACTCGCGCATCGTTTCCAAATCCTTGCCGATACGCCCCAGCAGCGGATACACCACCAGCAGCGCGAACAGCACGGCCACGGTACGACTGGCGGTGCGCAGCCGCGACGCCACCGGCAGCAGGCTCCACAGCTGGATCGCGAACCAGGCATTGGCGAACAGCCCGGGTACGAACAGGTCCATGTAGCGCGGCATGGGCGAGCGCAGGCCATGCCCGCGCCCATAGGCGATGGCAAGCGCCTGCAGGGCCGACCAGATGCACAGGCCGGCCATCACCAGGTCCGTCGGCGACGCCTGCCGACGGATCACCATGCGCAGGATCATCACCGTCGCCGGCAGCCAGATGATCAGCGCGAAGCCGCCAGAGCGCATCGGCCAGGCCAGCGTGCGCGAAGCGGCATAGAGGAACTCGCCAACGCCCTGCGCGCGCAGGCCACCATTGGCTTCGATCACCGGAATCCAGGCATAGGCCGCCACGGCAATGGCCACCAGAAGCCCCGCCGCACACAACGCAGGGCCGCGGCGGCCGGGAAGGCACAGGCAGGCCAGCAGGCATGCGGCGGCGGTGGCGACGGCCGTCAACATGCCCGACGCCATGATCGTGGTGGCAAATCCGCTCAAGGCAATGGCCGCCAGCAGCGCCGGAATGCGCTGATGGTGCCTGGCCACCAGCGCGATGGAGGTGATGCTGGACAGCACCAGTACGTAGAACTGCGTCTGGAAGCCGACCAGGAAGTTCTCCCAGGTAAACGGCAGGACTGACAGCAGCAGCGCCAACGGCAGCAGCAGCCAGCGCCCCGCCGCCGCCCCCGCGTCGCGCAGCGCATGCCACACCAGCAGGCCGGGAATCAGGCAGAACAGCAGCGCACCGATACGCGCCTCGTACACGTTGTTCCACTGCCCGGTCACAGCGTAGGACAGCAGAGCCAGCAGGCGGGTGGGCAGAATGCGGTGCTCGTTGTGCGGTTCCAGCAGCGTCTGCCACTGCAGGGAGCCATCAAGCCAAGGCTTCAACGCCGTCGCCCATTCTCCGTCCCACTGGTCCCAGTAGGGCATGGGCGTGCTGAAGTGCTGCACGTACAGCAGACGTGCCACCAGAGCCAGCAGAGCGATCGCCCCGGCCAGCAACAACGGCGACGATGCGCGCGCGGCGCGGGGCAGCGAAAGGGATTGATGCATGGTCGTGTCCTTACGGGAGGGCATGCGGCACGCGCGGTGCGCAGCTGACGTAGATCCAGCCGGGCATGGTAATTCAGAACCGGGGACCTGCGCGCGTCGACCGCCTGGCCACTCCACAACGCAGACGCCCGGCCGAAGCCGGGCGTCTGCTGCAACAGGTGGGATGCGACATGGCCGCTCAGAGCTCGGCCATCACCCGCTGCAATCCATCCTGCCACGCCGGCAGCACGATGCCGAACTCCTGCTGCAGCTTGCGGTTGTCCAACACCGACCACGCCGGACGCTGGGCCGGCGTCGGGTATTCGGAACTGGCGATCGCCTCGACCGCCGGCACCTTCGCCAGCACGCCACGTGACAGCGCTTCGGCAAATATCGCTTCAGCAAACCCATGCCAGCTGGTCTGGCCGCTGGCGGTCAGATGCCAGGTGCCGGACAGCTGGCCCGGATGCTGCAGCGCCTGCGCGGTCACATCGGCAATCAACGCGGCCGGGGTCGGCGTGCCGATCTGGTCAGCCACCACCCGCAGCTGATCGCGCTCGGCACCCACGCGCAGCATGGTGCGCAGGAAATTCGCGCCATGCGAGGCATACACCCAGGCCGTGCGGAAGATCAGGTGGCGACCGCCCGCCGCACGCACGGCGTCTTCGCCGTCACGCTTGCTGGTGCCGTACACGCCCAGCGGCGCGGTCGGCTCGTCTTCCCGGTAAGGCGCGGTGCCCTGCCCGTCAAACACGTAATCGGTGGAGTAATGCACGAACGGCACGGCATGGGCCGCACACCAGCGCGCGATCACGCCCGGCGCCTGCGCGTTGGCAGCGAAAGCCGCGTCCACGTCCTGTTCGGCACGATCCACCGCCGTATAGGCCGCTGCATTCACCACCACTGACGGCTGCAGGCGATCCAGCAGTGCCGGCAGACTGTCGGGCTGGCCGAAATCGGCCACTTCACAGGCGCTGCCATCGGGCAACTGGCCACTGCGCGTGGTGGCCACCACCGTTCCCAGCGGCGCCAGTGCGCGCAGCAGTTCCTGGCCAACCTGGCCGTTGCCGCCGAACACCAGCACCGTCATGGGCTGTAGACCGGCAGGCGGTCCTCGGCGATGTCCTTCAGGAACGGCGCGTTCTCGTCCTTGGCTGACAGTGTCGGCGCACTGATCGGCCAGTCAACGGCGATGTCGGCATCGTTCCAGCGCACGCCGGCATCGAAGTCCTTCAGATAGACCTCGGTGCACAGATAGCTGAACACTGCACGCTCGGACAGCACGGCAAAGCCGTGGGCGAAGCCTTCGGGAATCCAGAACTGCTTCTTGTTCTCCGCGCTCAGCACCACTGCTTCCGACTGGCCGAAGGTCGGCGAGCCGCGGCGGATGTCCACCGCCACGTCGTACACCTCGCCTTCCAGCACGCTGACGAGCTTGCCCTGCGGGCGCGGCCACTGGTAATGCAGGCCACGCAGCACGCCCTTGGCCGAGGTGGACACGTTGCTCTGCACGAAACGATCGGGCAGGCCCAGCGCGGCGAAGCGCTCCGCGTTCCAGGTTTCGAAGAAATAGCCGCGGGCATCGCCGAACACGGCCGGCTCGATCACCACGCAGCCGGGCAACTTGGTTTCAATCACTTTCACGGAACAACTCCACGCAATGCGAGCTTGTGCAGGTACTGGCCGTAGCCATTCTTGATCAGGGGTGCGGCCAGTGCTTCCAGCTGCTCGGCGGTGATCCAGCCCTTGCCGAAGGCGATTTCCTCAGGGCAGCAGACCTGCAGGCCCTGGCGGGTCTGGATGGTCTCGATGAAGTTGGACGCTTCCAGCAGCGACTGGTGGGTACCGGTATCGAGCCAGGCATAACCACGACCCAGCGCTTCCAGATGCAGGTTCCCCTCGGCCAGGTAGCGCTTGTTGAGATCGGTGATCTCCAGCTCGCCACGCGGTGAAGGCTTCAGCTCGGCAGCGTACTCACTGGCACGGCCGTCGTAGAAGTACAGGCCGGTCACGGCATAGTTGGAACGCGGGTGCTCCGGTTTTTCCACAAGATCGATCACCTTGCCGCTCTTGTCGAACTCGGCCACGCCGTAGCGCTCCGGGTCGTTCACCCAGTAACCGAACACGGTGGCGCCGTCCACGCGCTCATCGGCGCGCTTGAGCACGTCGCGCAGGCCATGGCCGTGGAAGATGTTGTCGCCCAGCACCAGGCAGCTCGGCTTGCCGTCCAGGAAGTCGCGGCCGATCAGGTACGCCTGGGCCAGCCCATCGGGGCTGGGCTGCACGGCGTACTGGATGTCCATGCCCCACTGCGAACCGTCGCCCAGCAACTGCTGGAACAGCACCTGTTCGTGCGGGGTGTTGATGATCAGCACTTCACGGATGCCCGCCAGCATCAGCACGCTCAGCGGGTAGTAGATCATCGGCTTGTCGTACACCGGCAGCAGCTGCTTGCTGACGCCCTTGGTGATCGGGTACAGCCGCGTACCGGAACCGCCAGCCAAGATGATGCCTTTGCGTTGGGTCATGTCGTCTCCCGGGTTCAGGCAGAAGTGCCGATGCGCTGCAGGCGGTAGCTGCCATCCAGCACGCCGTTCACCCATTCCTGGTTGTCTAGGTACCAGTCAACGGTAAAGGCGATGCCCTGATCGAACGTATAGGCCGGCTCCCAGCCCAGGTCGTTCTTCAGCTTGGACGCATCGATCGCGTAGCGGCGGTCATGGCCGGGACGGTCGGTCACGTAGGTAATCTGGCTGCTGCGCGGCTGGCCATCCTCGCGCGGGCGGCGCGCATCGAGCAGCGCACAGATGGCGTGCACCACCTCGATGTTCTGCTTTTCCGAATTGCCGCCCACGTTGTAGGTCTCGCCCACCTGGCCCTTGGCCAGCACGGTGCGGATCGCCTCGCAGTGGTCAGTCACGAACAGCCAGTCACGCACCTGCTTGCCGTCGCCATAGACCGGAAGCGGCTCACCGGCCAGCGCCTTGGCGATCACCAGCGGAATGAGCTTTTCCGGGAAGTGGTACGGGCCATAGTTGTTCGAGCAGTTGGTGGTCAGCACCGGCAGCCCGTAGGTGTGGTGGAACGCGCGCACCAGGTGGTCCGACGCCGCCTTCGACGCCGAGTACGGCGAATTCGGGGCATACGGGGTGGTTTCGCTGAACTTGCCGGTCTCGCCCAGGGTGCCGTACACCTCGTCGGTGGACACGTGCAGGAAGCGGAACGCCGCGCCCTGCGCGGCCGGCAGGCCCTTCCAATGGTCGCGCACCGCTTCCAGCAGGCCCAGGGTACCCACCACGTTGGTCTGGATGAAGGCACCCGGGCCGTCGATCGAACGGTCCACGTGGCTTTCGGCAGCGAAATTCAGCACGGCATCGGGCTGGTGTTCGGTCAGCAGGCGCGCCACCAGCGCACGGTCGCCGATGTCGCCCTGCACGAAGATGTGGTTGGGGTTGCCGTCCAGGCTGGACAGGGTCTTCAGGTTGCCGGCGTAGGTGAGCGCATCCAGGTTCACGACCTTGATGCCGCGGGCGACGGCTTCGAGAACGAAGTTACCGCCAATGAATCCGGCGCCGCCGGTGACAAGCCATGTGGGCACTACCTGATCTCCTGTTCTTGAATTCATTCTCGGGGCACCCGCAGGCACCCCGACACAGCGCCACAGCATACAGGGCGGCGTTCTTCACGACTGCCTGCCTGAGGTGAACGGCGAGGAAGACTCAGCGTTTTTCTGACGCAGCGCAACAAAACCATACGCATTCGCATGGTCGGTCAAGGCCAGTTAGAATCCAGATCCCACCCCCGAACCGGTTGCTGTTGCAGGACCGGACGTTCTCCCTGTTACTGAAGGACCCCGTACCAGATGAAAATCCTCGTCGCGTACAAGCGCGTGGTGGACTACAACGTCCGCATT
>PJTS01000740.1_pt1 | contig 16167 bp, 14 predicted proteins | sample 1512251 | NCBI WGS metagenome assembly PJTS01 (sample SAMN08177686, study PRJNA422409) | Soil metagenome, whole genome shotgun sequencing project. | isolation source: Soil (2) enriched on wood chips: alkali lignin treatment | place: USA: Madison | collected 2015-01-15 | reverse complement strand
GGTCGGCGGTCGGCGGTCGGCGGGGTAGAGTCGACTGTTAGTCGACTATCGCGCGCAGCGCGGGCTTCCAAACGGTGTCGCCAACAGCAGTCGACTAGCAGTCGACTCTACCCAGTCGGGTACGCCAAGCCAGACGAACGCCCCCGCGCACATGCTCCACTGGCATCACCACATGCCCGCGCGCCGCTGCGCCCACCGCAACCACCTCGGTAGCATCAGGCCATGAGCATCGACCCGACCGCGCCCACCGTCGCCATCGTGGCCTGCCACGGCCAGGGGCTGTTCGAGTTCGGCTGCGCGGTCGGCCTGTTCGCGCCCATCCGCCCGGAACTGGGCGTGGCCTGGTACCGCACCCAGCTCTGCGCCGGCGAGCCTGGTGCGCTGCGCATGTTGGGCAGCGCACAGGTGCAGCTGCCCTGCACGCTCGATGCCGTCGACGACGCCGACATCATCGTCATCCCCGGCTGGCGCGAGCCCAGTGAACGGCCACCGCAAGCGCTGCTGGATGCGCTCATCCGCGCCCACGCGCGTGGCGCACGCATCACCTCCATCTGCTCGGGTGCGTTCGTGCTGGCCTGGGCCGGCCTGCTCGATGGCCGCCAGGCCACCACGCACTGGCGGCTCACCGAAGCGCTGGCGCGCGACTTCCCGCGCATCCATGTGCGCGAGGATGTGCTGTACGTCGATACCGGCGACATCATCACCTCGGCCGGCTCGGCCACCGGCATGGACATGATGCTGCACATGGTGCGCAAGGATTACGGCGCGCGCGTGGCCAACCTGGTGGCCGAACGCCTGGTGCTGGCGCCATGGCGTGATGCCGAGCGCAGCCAGCGCGTCAGCCGTGCCATTCCAATTGGCGAACCCACCCGGCTGGCCAGGCTGATGGAATGGATGCGCCACAACCTGCGCGAGGCGCATTCGCTGGCCAGCCTGGCCGAACAGGCCGCGCTGAGCCAACGCACGCTGCAGCGGCAGTTCCTTGAAGCCACCGGCCTGTCGCCCATCGACTGGCTCATCCGCGAGCGCGTGGCCTACGCCCGCGAGCTGCTGGAAACCACCGACCGGCCACTACAGTGGATCGCCGAGCAGGCCGGATTTGGATCGCAGGAATCGTTCCGCCGTCATTTCCGCAGCCAGGCGGCCGCCAGCCCAACCGAATACCGTAGCCAGCATCGCAACGGGATCGGGGCGGACCGGCTGGTCGGCTGCTGAGTGCCTCCCCAACCGGCTTTCCACGGCGCCACCACCGCTGCAAGATAGGGGCTGGCCCTGCACTGCCGATGGAACGGTGATGACTGACAGCCCCTACCGGAACTACCGCGTTGGCATCGGCGTGTCGCTGCTGCTGGCCGCGCTCATCGCCACCCTCTCGCTCATCGCGGTGGCGACGCCCAACCTGGGCTGGGGCGTCATTGCGCTGGCCACTGTGGCAATCTGCATCGGTGGCCCGTTGCTGCTGGTTCTGCTGCTGGCGTGGCTGCGCTACATGGTGCGGCAGCGCGGGCGCGTGCCCGGCCGCGTACACGCGTGGATGTTCCTGCCCACCGTGGCGGCCGTGCTCATCATTCCGTTCTGGGAGTCCGTACGGCACAGCTGGGCCAACATGGTGGGCGGGTCGCGTGACCCTGTTGCCGAGCTGCACATCAATCTCAGCGGTCAGGCGCTGTGGCTGGACACCTCGCCGTATGCGTCCACCGGCTCCGGCGCTGGCCCGGACCTGCCCATGCAAGGCGATACGCCCGAGCGCTTCGTGGCCTTCCGCCGCTATCCCAATGCGCAGTCCGATGTGGACCGCGCGTTTCCGTACCAGGACGCGCGCCTGAAGCGCTCCGTGGAACACTACCGTTACGCCACGCCATCCGGCGATCGCGCCGTCACCGAGGTGCCACTGGTCCGCCGGCCCTATCCGGACACCACACGCCTCAACGCCGGATGGCGCAGCACAGGCACACCCGAGCTGGTACACCTCTACTACCACTACAGCGATCATGTGGAGGTCGTACCCACGCTCGCGCGCCTCAGCGGATCGGCTGCCGACCATCTGCAGCGCAGCCGCTTCGAGGGCCTGGTGCTGTTCAGGATCCACAACTATGGCCACACGCCCATCGTGCGGATGGAGGCCGAGGGCATCGCACTCGACATCGGTGACAAGGCCATCGAGAACATCCCGGCGGTGCCCGCGGATTGCACCGCCTATGGCTATCCGGCCGGCGTCGCGCTGCTGCCACTCGACCAGCCGCTGCAGGTGCGCTGGCAGACCGTCGATGCACCCACGCGGTGGCACAGCGCGCGCGTGCAGGTGCCTGCGTTCCGGCAGGCGCAGCCGTTGCAGGGGCAATCCACGTTGCAGCACGTTCTGCTGTACGTCCTGCCTGACGGCACGCTGGCTGCCGAACGCTATGCCGAAGTGTTCGACGGCGACACGCAGCGCGGCATCAAGGCCACCGGCCTGCCGGCCAGTGCTGCCGCCTTCGCACGCTGTGGCAGCGCCCGCGCTGGCTACAGCGAGCGTGCCGGCGCCGTGCTGGCTGACTGATCCGCAGCGCTGGCGGTCCCAGCCGAGCGCTCGTGCAGCGCGCACCCGGGTCAACTCCGCCGGGCATGGCCCGGCGCTACCAGCGGCGCATCGCCCCGCGCATGGCCCGGATTACCCGGGCAAGCCTCTGCCCCGCCCTCAATGCGATGAGACGTACACCGCGTCCACCGGCGCCGGCGGCAGCGCGAAGCTGCGCCGCATCCGCGCCACCTCGGCCGCCGGTGGCAACCCGAACAGCCGCTTGAACTCGCGATTGAACTGCGACGGGCTGGCATAGCCCACGCCCAATGCGGCCGCCTCGGCGGTCATGCCCTGCCGCAGCATCAGCAGCCGCGCCTGGTGCAGCCGGGTGGACTTCACGTACTGCATCGGCGAGGTACCGGTGATGGCACGGAAATGGTCGTGGAAGGTCGGCACGCTCATCTCCGCCTCCACCGCCAGCGCATCCACATCCAGCGCCGTCGCGTAGGCCGCATGGATATGCCGCAGCACCTTGCCGATGCGCCCGAAGCGCCCGCGCATCGCCAGCGCCTCACGCATCGCACCGCCCTGCGCCCCGGTCAGAACACGGAAATACAGCTCCCGCACCAGCGCCGGGCCCAGCACCACCGCTTCCAGCGGATCGCCCAGCGCTTCCAGCAGGCGCAGCACGGTCGCCTGCATCGCCGCCTGCATCGGGCTTGCCATCATGCTCTGCGCCGATGCCGGGGCATGGGCCGCGTGCGCCTCCAGCTCCAGCATCAGGTCCGCGGCCAGCTGCAGGTCCAGGTGCAGGTAGATCGCCAGCAGCGGCGCGTCGGCCGTCGCCTCGGTTTCCATGGTGAATGGCACCGGCACTGACACTGCCAGGTAGTGCTGCGCGTCGTACTGGTACACCTGCCCACCCAGGTAACCACGCTTCACGCCTTGGCAGACGATCACGATGCCGGGGTCGTACAGCACCGGCGTCCGCGCCAGCGGTCGGTTCGAGCGCAGCAGGCGCACGCCTGGCAGGGCCGTCAGCTTGTAGCCCTCGTCCGTGGCGAGGGCCTGCAACAGGCCCACCATGCGCGCCTGCATCGTCTGTTCCGCAAAAGGCATGGGCACCTCATAGGAATAGGCAAGAATGGACGAAGCCTAGGCCTGGGATGCTCGTGGTGCAAGCACTAACGTGCAAGCTCCCAACCGAGAGTCGCCCCCATGACCACGTCCTGCCTCTTCCTCATCACCGGCGTCAGCAGCGGCTTCGGCCGTGCGCTGGCCGAGCACGCCCTGCTGGCCGGCCATCGCGTCGTCGGTACCGTGCGCAACGAAACCGCCCGTCACGACTTCGAAGCCCTCGCCCCGGGCCGCGCGTTCGGCCGCCTGCTCGATGTCACCGATGCCGACGCCATCACTGCCCTGGTCGCCCACATCGAAGCCGACATCGGCGCCATCGATGTGCTGGTCAACAACGCCGGCTACGGCCACGAAGGCGTGCTTGAGGAATCGACCCTCGCCGAGCTGCGCCAGCAGTTCGAAGTGAACGTGTTCGGCCCTGCCGCACTCATCAAGGCCGTGCTGCCGCACATGCGCGCGCGCCGTCGCGGCCACATCCTCAACATCACCTCCATGGGCGGCTTCATCACTCTGCCCGGCATTGCCTGGTACTGCGGCAGCAAGTTCGCGCTGGAAGGCATCAGCGAAGTGCTGGCCAAGGAAGTCGCTGGTTTCGGCATCCATGTCACCGCCGTCGCGCCCGGTTCGTTCCGCACCGATTGGGCCGGCCGCTCGATGGTGCGCTCGCCCCGCGCCATCGAGGATTACGACGCGCTGTTCGATCCCATCCGCAGCGCGCGCGAAGCCAAGAGCGGCCAGCAGCTGGGCGACCCGGCCAAGGCCGCGCAGGCCATGCTGCAGCTGATCGACAGCCCCACGCCGCCCGCCCACCTGCTGCTGGGCAGCGATGCCGTGCAGCTGGTGCGCGGCAAGCTGCAGGAACTGGGCACCAGCATTGACCAGTGGGAAGCCCTGAGCCGCAGTACGGATGGTTGAACCGATTGGTGAGTGCCGACCGTTGGTCGGCACGGGTCGGGCTGGTGGGTGCCGACCGTTGGTCGGTGCCAACTCCTGGTGGGTGCCGACCGTTGGTCGGCACGGGGTCAGGCCCATCGGCCTCCGCGTGAAGACCGCGCGCACGGTTCCCCTGCCCCCTCGGCTGTAACCTGAGCCCCTACCAGCCGCCAGGGAGGCGCAGGCGTGAATGCATCGATCCGGCAGGTGAACCTGCAGCGACTGATCCTCGCGCTTGCCACGCTGTCGGCGTTGGTCATGCTGGGCAACACGCTGTGGGCCAGCTACCAGGTGCAGCGCCAGCAGCTCATCGAAAAGAGCCTGGAAGCCAACCGGGTCTACGCGCACTCGCTGGCCCAGTCCACCCAGCATTTCGTGCTGAACGCGCAGCAGCAGCTCGCGGTCGGGGCCGAGCGCCTCAGCCGCGGGCTCGACCAGCCGGCGGCACACGATGATGAAGTGGAACGCATCAAGCTGCAGACCGATGCCTTCAACAGCGTCATCGCGGTGGATGCCCAGGGCGTGGTGGTCGGCACCTCACCCGCCCTGCCGGAACTGCAGGGCAAGGCGCTCACCAGCGCCGCCAACCGCAAGGCACTGCAGCAGCGGCTGCCGATGGTCAGCGATCCGTTCATCGCCCACACCGGCAACCTGGTCGTCACCCTCTCCCACCCGGTATTCGATACCGACGGCGACTACGCGGGCTACATCACCGCCTCCATCCACCTGCGCGACCCGAACGTCCTGCATTCCCTGCTCGGCACGCACCCCTACGAGGATGGCTCGTACCTGTACGTGGTCAGCCGCGATGGCACCCTGCTCTACCATCCCGAACCGGACCGGGTCGGCCAGCCCGCCACCCGCAACGCCGCCGTCGAAGCGCTCAGCCAGGGAAGCGCCGGTGCCCTGCATTCGCACAACAGCCGCGGCGTGCACATGCTGGCCGGTTTCGCACCGGTGCCCGCTGCCGGCTGGGGCGTCGTCGCCCAGCGCCCCATCGATGCCGCCACCGCGCCCATGGGCAGCCTGTTCGCCACCGTGCTGCGCAACGCCGCACCGCTGGGCCTGCTCTCGCTGCTGCTGATCTGGCTGTGCTCGCGCCGCATCGCCTCACCGCTGCAGCAGCTCGCGCAGCACGCGCAGGAAGGCGATGTCGGCGCCGCCATTTCCCAGGTCAAGGCGGTCAATTCCTGGTACTTCGAGGCCGCGCAGCTGAAGCAGGCCGTGCTGGTCAGTTTCCGCAACCTCAGCGATCGCATCGGCAAGCTCGACCTGGCCGCACTCACCGATCCCCTCACCCAGCTGCTCAACCGGCGCGGGCTGGAACGCGCGCTCAGCGCCCTCACCGCCTCCGGCGTACCGTTCGGCGTCATCACCCTCGATGTGGACCACTTCAAGGACGTCAACGACCGCCACGGCCACGACGCCGGTGACCAGGTCATCGCCGGCGTCGCCCAGAGCATGCGCGCCAATGCCCGCCCGCAGGACGTGCTGTGCCGCCTCGGTGGCGAGGAATTCCTGGTGCTGCTGCCCGAGGTCAGCGCCGATACCGCGCTGCAGGTGGCCGAACGCCTGCGCACCGCCATCGAAGCGCAGGCCTTTGCCAAGGTCGGGCACGTCACGATTTCTGCCGGGGTCAGCCATTACCCTGAAACCCAGTCCAACCCCGATCTGGCCATCCGCCAGGCCGACAAGGCGCTGTACCGCGCCAAGCACGGCGGCCGCAACCAGAGCGTGCTCTACCGCAAGCGCAGCCAGCAGCCTCCGCCGCCGTCTTGACGCGCTGTTGGCCGCATCTACACGGCATCGCCGCCGCGTACCTGCAACCCTGCCATCACCCCCATTGCCTGCAGCACCCCCGACCGGCTCTCGCGCTCCCGTTCAACCGGAAAAAGCACATGGCCCCGACCCGTACCGAAGAACGCATGTCGACGCTGGGCAGCCTGGACGTCCTGGATGACGTCGCCGGGGCCTCGCTGGATCGCCTCACCGATCTGGCCGCACGCACCTTCCACGCGCCGGTCGCCTTCGTCTCGCTCATCGAAGTCGACCGCCAGCGGCTGATCTCGCGCAAGGGCCTCACCTCGACCGGTTCGCATATCCGCGATTCCATCTGCGCGCACACCATCGGCTCCACCGCGGGGCTGGTCATCAACGATCTCGCCCTGGACCCACGCTTTTCCAGCCTGCCACTGGTGGCCGGGCCGCCACACCTGCGTTTCTATGCGGGCACCCCGCTCATTGCCGCCAACGGCGTGGCCATCGGTGCGCTGTGCGTGATGGACAGCGTGCCCCGGCAGTTTTCCGCCGATGATCGCCGCCAGCTGCAGACACTGGGCATGGCAGTGATGAACGAACTGGAGCTGCGCACGCTCAGTGGCCGTCGCGATCCGGTCAGCGGCCTGCCCAACCGCCACCAGTTCGCCATCGATTACGCCGCGCGTTCGGTGCGCACGCCCGGGCGGCCGTGCTATGCCGTGATGATCGACGTGCTCGACCTGCCACGGGCCAACGAGGCCGGCCAGGTGCTCGGCATGGTGCCGCTGGAAGCACTCATCCGCCGTGCCGGCGTGCGCATCAACCTTGCCCTGGACGGCGTGGCCCAGGTCTACCACGTGGAAGCCACGCGCTTCGCCTTCGTGATCGAACTGCCCGACCGCGATGCCATCGAGCGCCTGGTCCACCTGCTGCATGACGATCTCATCCGCCCGATCATGGCTGCCGCCGTACCGCTGGCGCCGCAGTTCCATGCCGGTCTGTGCGAGGCCACGCTTGGCCGCGACAGTGCCGACGATGTGCTGCGCAAGATGATGATCGGCATGCATTCGGCGCTCGCTGGCCATGTCACCTGCTGCTGGTATTCGTCCCTGCGCGATGAAGGCCTGCAGCGGAGTTACCGGCTGGCCACCGACGGCCAGCAGGCGCTGCAGCAGGATCAGTTCCACCTGGTCTATCAACCCCGCTTCCGCGCCGAAGACCTCACCCCCGTCTCGGCCGAAGTACTGCTGCGCTGGGACCATCCGCAGCTGGGCGCGGTCAGCCCTGCCGAGTTCATTCCCGTGTTCGAACGCACCGCGCTGATGGACGGCGTCACCGCATGGGTGCTCGACCACGCGTTCACCCAGCTGGCGCAGTGGCGACGCGAAGGCCTATCGCTCACCCTGTCCATCAACCTCTCCGCGCGCGATGTCGCGCGCAAGGGCATGGCCGATGCCTTCATTGCCACGCTGCTGTGCAAGGGCCTGTCCTGTACCGACGTGGAAGTGGAGATCACCGAGGGCGAATGGCTGCGCGCCGATTCCTTGCCCGGCGAACAACTGAAGCAGCTGGCGGCGGCTGGCGTGCGCGTGGCAATCGATGACTTCGGCAGTGGCTACAGCAACTTCGGTTATCTCACCGAACTGCCCATCCACACGATCAAGCTGGACAAGTCGATGATCGACGACCTGCCCACCGATACCCGCGCGCAGCTGAAAGTGCAGGCGGTCATCGGCCTGGCCCATGGCTTGGGTTACAACACCGTGGGCGAAGGGGCGGAAACGTTCGAGCAGGTCGCCCTGCTGCAGGCGTATGGCTGCGATGAAATCCAGGGCTTTGCGCTGTCACGCCCGATCAGGGCCACCGATCTGGCCGCGCTGCACACGGTGCCGTACGTTCCGGCCTGAGCCCAGTACTGGCTGAACGGGATTTTCGGCATTCATCTTTTGCTGACACCGTTGAGCTCGCCAAGACGGCATGATGGCGCCGCAGCAGCATTGCCCCTTCCACTGGATCTCCTTTGCAGCCGTCTTCCCCTTCGGCCGGATCACCGGCCTCGCCGTCGCGTTCCTTCTTTGAATACCTGGCCGTACGGGCCGGTGAACAGTGGTTTGCCGTGGATGTGCAGGCCACCGTCGAGATACGCGGCCCGGAAACCTTTGACCGCCCCGGCAGCGAAGGACGCCTCACGCTGACCGTGCGCGAGAACGTCCTGCGCGTTGCCGATCTGCGCCGCCTCAGCGGGCTGACACCGTTTACCTACACCTGCCCGGCCATGGCGCTGGTGCGCGCCGGGGTGGATGTGATCGGCCTGGCCGTGGATGAAGTGGGCGACATCGAGAGCGTGCCGCGCAAGCAGCTGCGGGCCGATAATCCGCTGGGCTATGTGTTCTGCAGCCAGAGCATCGCCATGCCCGACAAGCGCGAGATTCCGCTGATCGACCCGATGTTGTTGATCGCGGCGTAGCCAGGCATCGCCCGTGTCCGGCGGATCCCGCCGCCGCCCGAGCGCAGGCTCGGGCGCTACAAACGATCCAACCGCGGACGTGTAGAGCCGAGCCCACGCTCGGCTGCTCCCACGCACCCCGCCCAGTAGTGCCAGCCCATGGCTGGCAGCACGTACCCCGTCCGGCATCACGGAGCCGAGCATAGGCTCGGCTCTACAGCCCACCGCACACGGCCTACATCACAATCGCAAACCCCAGCGCCAACACCAGCGCCGAGGTCAACAGGAACGACGCCAGCACGAACCCTGCCGCCGGCAAATACCCCACGTCATTCAATGCCACGAACGTGCGCGTGCGCGCCCACAGGTACCACACCACGGCCACCACCCCGATGGCCACGCCCCAGCCTCGGGCCTCCGCCGTCCCCGATCCACCCACCGCCTGCGAAACCGCAAGCAGCAGCACGAACGGGCACGCCAGGAACGCCTGGATGGAAAACGGCTCGCGCAGGGTGTCGCGGTTGATCGGCAGGCGCTGCCGCCACAACGTACTCAACGCCGCGCCCAGCGCAAAGATGCAGAACACCGCCGAGCGCGTCAGCAGCAGGCCCTGCTCACTCGAGAACAGCAGCTTGCCCAGCGGCCCGGACAGGGACAGCGGCGCCGTGCGCATCGCCATTTCCAGCGCATGCGCCAGCACCACCGACAGGATCAGCATCAGCACCGGGCTGATCGCATCGGCAAAGCGGTGTTCCGGATCCTTGGCGAATTCGCGCCGCGTGTAACGCGCCACCTCCCCCGGCCGCACCAGCACCCGCCACAGCGTGCGCGGGTAGAACACCAGCCAGCCCACCAGCTCGTAGAGGAACTCCTCAAGCGATCGAAGCAGTCGGATCAGGTCCATGGGATCACAAACGCCGCCAAGGGTTGGCGGCCAGCTTACAGGCAGCGCGCCCCGCTTCAGTAGTGCCAGCCCATGGCTGGCAGCTCACAAGGCAGCCGAGCATCGGATCGGCTCTACAGCGCTTCGATCAGCGTCCCGGTTGCGATCTACACCGCGTCCAGAATAATCCTCGGCAACCGCGCAATCGCCCGCGAAAACACCGCCGGCGCATCCATCCCGCGTGCCACCACCAGCGCGCCATGCAGCTCCACCAGCACCTGCTCGGCCAGCAGCTCGGCCTCGTCATCACCCACACCGTGCTGCCGCGCCACACCCGCAAGCGCCTCCTGCAGCCGGTGGAAGGTCGAGGCAATCGCATCGCCACAGCCGTTCTGCACGCCACGCGGTGGCGACAGCATGTTCAACAGGCACGACTGCCGGCCGTGGTCGTACATCGCGTCCATCGCCGTAACAAAACGCGCCAGCTTGTCCGCCACCGGCGCATCGCCGGCCAGCACCGGGAAGATCTCCGCATCCAGCACGCGCCCGACCTGGGCCAGCACTTCCTGCGCCATCTCCTCCTTCCCGTTCGGGAAGCGGTGGTAAAGGCTGGATTTCTTCAGGCCCGTCGCCTCGGCAATCACCGCCAGCGACGCGCCTTCATAGCCGACGTCCTTGAACGTCAGCGCCAAGCGGTCCAGCAGGGCCGCGTCATCGATTTTTCTGACCTGGGGCATGGGTCACCTCCTGCCTGAACGATAACCGACCGTTTGGTCCAATTCAAGCTTGACGTGGACCGATCGTTCGGATTCAATTAATCCCGTACCGACCGTTCGGTACATTTCATCCGACCCCTCAAGGAACCTCCCATGTCCCGTCTCGCCCTCGTCACCCCCGAAACCGCTACCCCGGCCCAGCAACCGCTGCTGGAGCAGACCAAGGCCAAGTTCGGCAAGCTGCCCATCATCATGACCGCGCTGGCCAACTCCCCGGCCACCATGAACAGCTATCTCGCGCTGTTCCAGAACCTCACCGATGGCCGCTTCAGCAAGCAGCTGGCCCGCAAGATCGGCCTGGCCATCGGCGAAGAAAACGGCTGCGAGTACTGCATCTCCCTGCTGGCCGCCATCGCCAAGCTGCAGAAGCTCACCGAGGAAGACATCGAGCTGGCCCGCCACGGCAAGTCCACCGACCCGAAGGAACAGGCCCTGCTCGACTTCGTGCTGCTGCTGGTGCGCCACAAGGGCGACGTAACCGACGAAGAACTGCAGGCCGTGCGCGCCGCCGGTTGGGGCGATGAGGACATCGTGGAAGTGTTCGGCCACCTGGCGCTGAACTTCATCACCAACTATCTCTGGAAGGTCAGCCGCAACGACGTCGACTTCCCGATCCTGCGCCTGTTCGACCAGGGCAAGATCTCGCGCGGCAGCAGCCACCCGTTCCAGCAGGTCGCCTGAGGAGCCCACACCATGAACACCCCTGCCCGTCTGGCAGCCGGCCTTGCCGGTGCCCTCGCCGTTGCTTCCGCCCACGCCGCCGCGCCGGCCGTCACCTTCCACTATGCCCAGGTGGACGACGTGCGCGTGTTCTACCGCGAAGCCGGCGACCCCAAGGCGCCCACCGTGCTGCTGCTGCACGGCCTGCCCTCCTCGTCCTTCATGTACCGCGAACTGATCCCGATGCTGGCCGACCGCTACCACGTGATCGCCCCGGACCTGCCCGGCTTCGGATTCACCGAAGCACCGCCGCGCGACAAGTACGCCTACACCTTCGCCAACCTGGCCAACACCATCGACCGCTTCACTGAAGTGGTGGGCATCGACCGCTACGCCATCCAGGTGTTCGACTACGGCGCACCGGTAGGCTGGCGCCTGGCCACCCAGCACCCGGAACGCATCACCGCCATCGTTTCGCAGAACGGCAACGCCTATGAAGAAGGCCTGGGCGAGCTGTGGGAGCCGATCAAGCGTTACTGGAGCGCGCCGACCACTGCCAACCGCGATGCGCTGCGCGGCATGTTCACCCCGGAAAGCATCCAGTGGCAGTACACCCACGGCGCGCCGGATGCGATGCGTATCGCGCCGGAAACCTACACGCTGGACAACGAGCGCCTGGCGCGCCCGGGCAATCTGGATATCCAGCTGGACCTGATGCTGGATTACCGCACCAACGTGGTGATGTACCCGCAGCTGCAGAAGTACTTCCGCGACCGCAAGCCGCCGCTGCTGGCGGTGTGGGGGCGCAATGATGCGATCTTCATTCCGGCCGGCGCGGAGGCGTTCAAGCGCGATCTGCCGAAGGCGGAGGTGCGTTTCTACGACACCGGGCATTTCGCGTTGGAAAGCCATGTGCACGAGATTGGCCCGGTGATCCGCGCGTTCCTGGATGCGAATCTGTAAGGGTTGATTGGCCGCACCCGACCAACCCACTGGTAGCGCCGGGCCATGCCCGGCGAGCGCAGCGGCCGCATGACGCATCCGGCACGCCAAACCGGCCGGATGCGTCACGCTGGCCTTTGCTGTTCGCTATCGACGCAATCAGTTGAAATGTTTCATACAACTATTCGTAAGCGCAAAACGTCACACGCTGCATGCCCTCGCGAGCCGCTTACGTCACCAGACGTCGCCCCTGCCACTGAGGCGGTGAGCTGGCGTCTTCTCTTGTCGCATGTGCCATCTGAGTTGCATGCAACAATTCCTGGCTCGCGCTCGATTCGTCCGAAATCTTCGGATTTTCCTCATTGAACCGAACGTGCATGCGTAGACAACATGGCGCGCCACTGAAAACGAGTGGCCGGGTCTGCAAACCCGCGATGCATTGATGTGCCTGTTGTATGCGCTTGCCCGCCGGTACCGCCCGGAAACCGGTACCGGCGGGCAATCCGTCGGCCTATATGGCGGGCGGTGCGTGGGGGTATTCGTACCCACCGGTCAATGGCACTCATGCGTCCCGGTTTGCAGCCACGCACCGTCCGCCACCTCGCTTCCGCGCGGTGGCGCTGTTAAGCACAGCCACGGAAGCTACTGCCATGACCACTCGCAAGAACCCGCCGCTCCATGCTGTTGGCGCCGTCACCGACGACGAAAACCCCACCTCCGATCTCAGCACCTTCCAGGGCTGCCTCACCCGCATCCGCGATGGCGAAGGCTCCGACGGAATGCTCTGGCCGGAGGAAAACCTGTCCGACGGCCGACGTCAGTCCCTCGCGCGCATCGACCGCGCGGCCACGGGCATCCTCACTGCGGTGGAGATGCTGCACGCCGCCAACCGTTGCAAGACCATGGCCACGCCGCGCCGGCACTTGGATGAGGGCGTGGTGGAGGGCTTGTTCTTCGCGTGTCGCGAGCTGGCCGAACTGGTGTGCAGGGAAGTCAGGCCAACCTGACCGCGCCGCGCCACGCCCGGCGGGAAATCAAAACCGCCGCGCTGCGCGCTCGCGGGGCACGGCCCCGCGCTACCGCCACCCCGCCCGGTAGCGCCGGGCCATGCCCGGCGGGAAATCAAAATCACCGCGCTACGCGCCACCACCTCGCACCCGCCCCGGTAGCGCCGGGCCATGCCCGGCGGAAAATCAAACGTCCCGTGCAACCCCGCTTAGCGCGCGGTCCAACCGCCATCCATCGGGAGCGCCGTGCCCGTCATCTGCGCGGCGGCGTCCGACGCCAGAAACACCGCCATGTCGCCCAGCTGCTCCGGCGTCACGAACTGCAGCGACGGCTGCTTCTCGGCCAACAGCTCACGCGCGGCGGATTCCTGGTCCGTTTCTTCCCGCTCCGCCAACGCGGTGATCTGCTTTTCAACCAGCGGCGTCCGAACCCACCCCGGGCAGATGGCGTTGGCCGTGATGCCTGTGCCCGCGTTTTCCAGCGCGGTCACCTTGGTAAACCCGACCACGCCATGCTTGGCCGCCACATAGGCCGACTTGTTCGGCGAACCCACCAACCCGTGCGCCGACGCGATGTTGATGATGCGACCCCATCCCTGCTGCTTCATGTGCGGCAAGGCCGCTGCCGTTGCATGGAACACCGCCGATAGATTCAGCGCCAGGATGGCATCCCACTTCTCGACAGGGAATTCCTCGATGGACGCGGTGTGCTGGATGCCCGCGTTGTTCACCAGAATGTCGATGCGCCCCATCGTGGCAACGGCACGGGCGATCATCTCCCGCACCGCCTCGCCGTGCGAAAGATCGGCACCGTCATGCGCCACCCGCACACCGAACTCGGCTTCCAGGCTGGAGCGGATGCGTTCGATGTCCTGCGCGTCACCGAAGCCATTCAGCACGATGTCGGCCCCCTGCCGCGCCAGCGCCGTGGCAATGCCAAGACCGATACCGCTGGTAGAGCCTGTAACTACCGCGACCTTTCCAGAAAGCATAGGGGAGATTCCTTAGGACGGAGGCCCAAGTGTAGATCCACGCCACGCGTGGATGCTCCACCTCTCGGCACAAGCCCACCGTGCCAGTGTAGATCCACGCCATGCGTGGATGCTCCACCTCTCGGCACTAGCCCGGGCTGGCCGTATAGTCAGCCCATCCAGCCAAGGACGGTCCGATGAACCTGCGCCACGCCCTGCTGCCCGCTGCCCTGACCGCACTGCTTGCCCCCGTGGCAAACCTTGCGGCACAACCGCAGGCCCCCAGCACACCGCTGACCACCGGCAGCGTGCGCCTGGATATTGCCAGCGGTCGCGTCGAGGGGGACATCTGCGTGACCCACCTGCCAGCCGATTCACGGGGCTCGTTCGCACTCAACGCCGGCCTGAATGTTGCGCGGGTCACCGATGGTGACGGCAAAGACGCGGCCTTTGGTGGTTGGTACGAACCCGGCGTGGACGGCGAAGCACGTGTCTACACCCTTTCCGAACCCGCAACCACGTTGTGCGTGCAGTACGTCGGCGCGTTTCCGCTCTACCCGAAGCACGATGCCATTGACGACTTCAAAGGCATGATGGCCTTCAACGGCGACAGCGCCCGGTTCACCGAGCAGTCCGCATGGCTGCCACTGGCCTTCAACCCCAAGGCCCGTGTGCGCAGCCGCGAGAGTCGTTACGACCTGCAGGTGGACTGCACCGGCTGTCGGTTCCTGTATCTCAACGGCAGCCCGGCCATCGAAGGTGCAGAAGGCCGCTTCCGCAGCAATATCGCCCGGCCGATTCTGCTGTTCGGCGGCAGCGGCCCGATCACCCGCACCGCACAGGTCACCCTGCTCAACGAGAGCCTGCCCGCGGCCAAGGTCGATGCGCTGTCCAACGCGGTACAGAAGGTGGCCGAGGTCTATACGCGCTACATGGGCGCATCGCCGGCCGAGCGCCCCACCTTCCTGCGCATGGTCACGCTTGACCAGGTGGAGCGCGACCGCCGTGGCAACGAATGGGGCTTTGCCGCCTGGCCGACCATTGCGATGAGCGGCAGCATCGGCAACGTGGCCGCCTCGCTGCTGGCGGGTGGTGAACGGGCCGAGCGGCGCGTGCAGTACATCGCACACGAAATGGGCCACTACTACTTCGGCACCTTGAACCAACCGCAGGGCGCCTACTATTGGTTCCTGCTCGAATCCAGCGCCGAGTTCCTGTCGATCAAGGCGCTGCGCGAGGTCAGTGGCGATGCCGCCGCGGATCGCTACGTCGCGCGGCTGCAATCGTCCATCGACAAACAGGACAAGCCCCTACCGGCACTGGACACCATCGATGCCAGCGCCAATCTGGGCGAGCTGTATCGCTACGTCTACGCGCCCTTGTTGCTGCTCTCGCTGGAGCAACAGGTTGGCGAAGCGAAGATGCAGGCATTCATGCGCGGTCTGCTGGCTGCGCCCTCCCCCATAGATTGGGCCGAGCTGCGAAGCATTGCGATGAAGGCCGGCATCGACGCCAAAGCCTGGGAACAGTGGCAAGCCAGCTGCGTGTCAGGCGGCGCGCCACGCTGTAGATCCACGCCACGCGTGGACGCTCCCCCTCAGCGCCCCATCACTTCAAGTGCTCAACCAGCCGCTGGCCCACTTCCAGCGCCGACGCCGGGTTCTGCCCGGTGATCAGCTCGCGATCCACCACAACATGGCTGGTCCACGGCGTGGTGTTGCTACTGAACTTCGCACCCGCCCGCTGCAACGCGGTCTGCGGATAGAACTTCATTTCACCGCCGCCCAGCATCGGCTTGGCCTGCTCCTCTTCCTGGTTGCTGATCACCGTCATCTGGTAGCCGCTGTAGATCCATTTCGGCGTGGCCGGCGTCGCGCCCGCTTCCAGCTTCGCCACGAAACCGTTGGCATCCGGCAGCGTGGACAGCAGCGCGATCGGGCCGTGGCAGACCAGCGCGGTGGTCTTGTTGCGCTGGTGGAAGTCGGCCAGCAAGCGGCCCAGCGCCGGGCTCTTCAGCAGATCCTGCATCGGCGCGTGGCCACCGGGAATATAGACCGCATCGAAGCGCGCGTAGCCCTGCTGCTCGACGCGCGCCAGGCTGACCACCGGTGAGGCCGTCGGCGAGTTCAGCGCCAGCTTCTCCAGCAGCTCCTT
>PJTS01000731.1_pt1 | contig 16453 bp, 8 predicted proteins | sample 1512251 | NCBI WGS metagenome assembly PJTS01 (sample SAMN08177686, study PRJNA422409) | Soil metagenome, whole genome shotgun sequencing project. | isolation source: Soil (2) enriched on wood chips: alkali lignin treatment | place: USA: Madison | collected 2015-01-15 | reverse complement strand
CTTCCACCAGGGTCTCGAAGCCGGCCTGCACCAGTGCCGAGGCACCGCCGCACAGCACCGCCTGTTCGCCGAACAGATCGGTTTCGGTTTCTTCCTTGAAGGTGGTCTGGATCAGGTTGGCGCGGGCGCCGCCCAGGCCGGCCGCATAGGCCTTTGCATGCTGTTCGGCATTGCCGCTGACGTCCTGGTGGATCGCCCAGATGCACGGCACGCCGCGGCCGATCTCGTACTCGCGGCGCACCAGCGCGCCCGGGCCCTTCGGCGCCACCAGCACCACGTCCAGGTCGGCGCGCGGTTCGATCATGCCGTAATGCACGTTCAGGCCGTGGGCGAACAGCAGGCAGGCACCCTGCTTCATGTTCGGCGCCAGCACCTCGTTGTACAGCTTCTTCTGCACCATGTCCGGGGTCAGCACGGCGACCAGGTCAGCGTCCTTCACCGCTTCGGCCGGTGCCACCACGTTGAAGCCATCGGCCTGGGCCTTGGCTTCGGTCGGGCCGCCCGGACGCAGGCCTACCACCACGTCGAAGCCGGATTCGCGCAGGTTCAGTGCGTGGGCGCGGCCCTGGCTGCCGTAGCCGATGACGGCGATCTTGGTCTGGGGCAGTTCGTTGGTGCTCATGGGGGAGGTTCCTTGCGTGGGAAGAAAAAAGACGGCCGGCAGTCGAAGCGACGTACCGGCCGGTCAGGGGAAAACGGTGGGGGAGGCGCCGTGCGTCGCACGGGCACAGCCACCACGAGGCGTCGTGGCGTGGCAGGTCCGGGTTTTGCAGTGGGCGGTGTTCATGGTGGTTGCGTCTGAAACCAGGTCTTGAAATGAAAAAACCCGCACCGGGGCGGGTGCGGGTTTTTGTCGAGTTCCGGTGTGTCTGTTGCTTACACGCTGGCTCGTCCCGCACCTGTTGGTTGGGTAATAAGTACGAGCACGAGAATCGAACGCAGCGAGGCGGCGCCGGTGTCGGCGGCTTCAACGTGGGTTCGCGGTGGCGTGGTGTGGTGCAACATGTGATCGAGAGAAACATGGGCGATTCGGCAGTGTCAACCCTGGCAACGGATATTTTTTTGGTTTCCGCTGCATCCGGCGCAATCGCTTGTGGCACAAGGATGGTTTCCAGCGAAAGTGTTTCGGTGAACCGGAATTCACTCTTTTCAGGGGGTCTTTTTGCGCGGGAATGAGGGTCTTTCACCGCTGCGCTCGCCGGGCACGGCCCGGCGCTACCGGATCCCGTGCAGGTAGCGCCGGGCCATGCCCGGCGGATTGCCGCGGCCTTCCATGACCTCTGCCCGATACCGCGTGAAGGCCGCAACGGCGAAGATCGGGGGACCACCCTTCCATCGGAACCCGACCGTGTCCCGACGCCTTGCCCGTTCCCTGCTTGCCGCCGCCCTGCTGGCGACCCTGCCGACCCTGGCTTCCGCCGCCGATCGCATCACCGGCCACACCTTCGCCACCCGCTCGGAGGTGATCGCCCCGCACGCCATGGCCGCGACCTCGCAGCCGCTGGCCACCCAGGTCGCGCTGGACGTGATGAAGGCCGGTGGCTCGGCCGTCGATGCCGCCATCGCCGCCAATGCCACCCTGGGCCTGATGGAGCCGACCGGCAACGGCGTCGGCGGTGACCTGTTCGCGATCGTCTGGGATCCGAAGACCCAGAAGCTGTACGGCTACAACGGCTCGGGCCGCTCGCCGAAGTCGCTGACCCTGGCCGAGTTCCAGCGTCGCGGCCTGAAGGACATCCCCGCCACCGGCCCGCTGCCGGTGTCGGTACCCGGCGCGGTCGATGGCTGGTTTGCCCTGCACGAACGCTTCGGCCGCAAGCCGATGGCCGACAACCTGGCCCCGGCCATCCGCTATGCCCGCGAGGGGCACCCGGTGGCCGAGGTCATCGCCTACTACTGGGACCGCTCGGTACCCAAGCTCTCGCAGTACCCCGGCTTCAAGGAGCAGTTCACGATCAACGGCCACGCCCCGCGCAAGGGCGAGATGTGGAAGAACCCGAACCTGGCCAACACCCTGCAGCAGATTGCCGACGGCGGCCGCGATGCCTTCTACAAGGGCGCCATCGCCCACACCATCGGCGACTACTTCAAGGCCAACGGCGGCTACCTGAGCTACCAGGACATGGCCGACCACCATGGCGAGTGGGTCGAACCGGTCAGCAGCAACTACCGTGGCTATGACGTGTGGGAGCTGCCGCCGAACAGCCAGGGCATCGCCGCGCTGCAGATCCTCAACGTACTGGAAGGCTACGATTTCTCGAAGATTCCGTTCGGCTCGCCCGAGCACGTGCACCTGTTCGTCGAAGCCAAGAAGCTGGCCTTCGCCGACCGCGCGCGCTTCTACGCCGACATGGCCTTCCAGCCGGCACCGGTGCAGAAGCTGATTTCCAAGGAATATGCCGCGCAGCGCCGCGCGCTGATCTCGATGGACAAGGCGCTGAAGGAAGTGCAGCCGGGCACGCCCAAGCAGCTGGAAGAGGGGGACACGATCTACATGACCGTGGCCGACGCCGACGGCATGATGGTGTCGCTGATCCAGTCCAACTACCGCGGCATGGGCAGTGGCATGGCACCGCCGGGGCTGGGCTTCATCCTGCAGGACCGCGGCGAGATGTTCGTGCTGCAGAAGAACCACCCCAATGGCTACGCACCGGGCAAGCGCCCGTTCCAGACCATCATCCCGGGCTTCATCACCAAGGACGGCAAGCCCTACGCCAGCTTCGGCGTGATGGGTGGCGCGATGCAGCCGCAGGGCCACGCGCAGATCGTGATGAACCTGGTGGACTTCGGCATGAACCTGCAGGAAGCCGGCGATGCGCCACGCATCCAGCACGAGGGATCGACCGAACCGACCGGGCAGGCGACGGCGATGAGTGACGGTGGCGAAGTGAACCTGGAAACCGGCTTCCCATACGAGACGGTGCGCGCACTGATGCGCAAGGGGCATCGCATCGTGTTTGCCGACGGCCCGTATGGCGGCTACCAGGCGATCATGCGTGATCCGGAGAGCGGGGTGTACTACGGCGCTTCGGAGAGCCGCAAGGATGGGCAGGCGGCGGGGTACTGAGGTTTCCGGCCAACGGGCTGAGCCCCCTCTGCGGTGGTGGTGGTTTCAGTGATGCTTGGCTTGGCCGGGCGGGTGGGTTGTCTGGGGGACGCCGTGAATACGTCCATGTAGGCTCGGTCGCCGCATCCATGCGGCTCACGCCCCCAGCCAACCCACCCGCCCGGCCCCTGACAGTTTCCGTGGCCATCACCGCAGGAAAAGAAAAAAGAAGAGCAAGAGCAAAGGCCGCAGCCGCGCGCTTTGGTTGGGGTCGGATCCGTTTTCCGCAGGAAAACGGATCCGACCCCTTCTTGTTTTCCGATACACCTCATCCACGCGAAGCGTGGAAGACCAACCGTCACCAGGAAACTGTCGGGGGTGGGGCGGTGTGGGTGGGCAGGACCGCAGGCGCGATGGATGGCGCCTACGAGCCCCAATGGACGGGTTCACGGCGTGTCCTGCCCACCCACACCGCCCCGCCAAACCAACATCAACCCAGAGCCGCTTTTGATCTTGCTTCGGCTTCTGCAGGTGCAGGGCTGCAAGCCCTGCAAAACACCCTCAATCCGAATCCTGCGCGCGCGCCGCCTCCGCCTGCGTCTCTTCCTGCGCCGCCATCTCGCGCGCAATCCACGCATCGATCATGTGCCGCTGCCGCAGCGCCTGCCGCCGCTCCCGCGTGTACTCATCATCCAGTACCCGGTACAGCGACACCATCACCAGCACCATCAGCAGCGCGAACGGCAGCGCCGCGATCGTGATCATCCCCTGCAGCGCATCCAGGCCGCCGGCCAGCAGCAGTGCCCCTGCAATCAGCGCAATGCCCACGCCCCAGGCCAGCTTGCGCTTCAGCGGCGGATCGCCCGCTTCATCGGTCGACATGCTGGCCAGTACCAGCACCGCCGAATCGGCCGAGGTCACGAAGAAGATCATCAGCAGCACCAGCGCGATGCACGACAGCAGCAACGGCAGCGGCATGCTGTCGAACAGGGTGAACAGCACGGTCTCGTAGCCATTGCCCAGCGCCTGCACCAGATCGGCATGGCCGAAGATCTGCGACCAGATGGCCGTGCCGCCGAACACCGAGAACCAGAAGAAGCCCAGCAGCGTCGGTGCCAGCACCACGCCCACCACGAACTCGCGCACGCTGCGCCCGCGCGAGATGCGGGCGATGAACGAGCCCACGAACGGTGCCCAGGAAATCCACCACGCCCAGTAGAAGATCGTCCAGTCGGCCACCCACGTGCTGGACGAGAATGGCGACATGCGCAGGCTCATCGTCACCAGCTGGTTGAGGTAGGACCCCAGCGTGGTGGTGAACGTATTGAAGATCGCGCCGGTCGGGCCGAGCACCAGCACCAGCGCCAGCAGCAAGGCCGCCAGCGCCAGGTTGAAGTTGGACAGCCACTTGATGCCCTTGTCCACGCCACTCAGCGTGGACGCCATGTACAGCACGAACGCTACCGCGATGATGGTCAGCTGCAGCGGCACACCCGCATGCAGGCCGAAGATGCGCTCCACGCCGGCGCCGATCTGGATGGTGCCGAAGCCCAGCGTGGTGGCGACGCCGATCGCGGTGGCGACGACGGCGGCGATGTTCACCACCTTGCCGATCCAGCCGCGGTGGTGGCGGCCGATGATCGGCTGCAGCATGTCACTGACCAGGCCGCGTCCATTGCGGTTGAACTGGAACCAGGCCATCGCCAGGCCGATCAGCGCATAGATCGCCCACGGGTGCAGGCCCCAGTGGAAGAACGCGTAGCGCATCGAAGCCCGCGCCGCTTCCATGCTTTCAGGCGCCAGCCCTTCCGGTGGCTTGCTGAAATGCGAGATCGGTTCGGCCGCGCCCCAGAACACCAGGCCGATGCCCATGCCGGCGGCGAACAGCATCGACATCCAGCTTGCGCGCGAGAATTCGGGTTCGGCATCTTCGCCGCCGATGCGCAGGTTGCCGAAGCGCCCGAACGCCAGGTACATCAGGAACACCAGCGCGAGGAACACGACCAGCAGGTACAGCCAGCCGATGCCGCGGATGAGTTCGCCGAGGATGCTCTGCACGACGCTGTTGAAGGGGCCGGGAGCCACACCGGCGAGCAGCACCAGCAGCAGAACCAGTGCAATGGAAACGCGAAACACCATGAAGGAGCTTCTCCGATCAAGGGATTGAGGGGAGCGAGCCAGAGCTTGCAGCGAGTACCGCGCATGCGGCACCGCATCACGTTACTGAACGGAATGTCATCGTTGCGTTAATGAGCTGCATCCTGTGCTCTAATGCGCGGCAAGAAGCGGGGGTACCGTGGCCTGGTGGTCGCGGTTGAGATAGTCCCTTGGAACCTGATCCGGCTCATACCGGCGTAGGGAAGCTTTGCAGTGCAGCCGTGCCCGGAGTCCGCCCAAGGACCGTCCGGGCGCGGTGCGCAGTGCGCCGCCGCTTCGTCCCTGACCTTTCCTGGACGATGCCCGATGAACGCACAGCTCTCCGCCCTGCAGCAACAGGCCCAGCAACTCTCCGCCTCGGTGACCGAGCCGATTGCCGGTTCGCGCAAGATCCACGTGCCCGGCTCACGCCCGGACCTGCGCGTGCCCATGCGCGAGATCGCGCTGGCGCGCACGCCCGCGCTGTTCGGCGGCGGCGAGAATGCGCCGGTCACCGTCTACGACACGTCCGGCCCGTACACCGATCCAGAGGTGCAGATCGATCTCTCCGCAGGGCTGCCGGCGTTGCGCCGTGGCTGGGTGGAGGAGCGTGGCGATACCGAGCAGCTTGATGGCTTGAGCTCTGCGTTCGGCCGTGGCCGCGAGCAGGATGCAAAGCTCGACCCCGTGCGTTTCCCGGCGCGCAGCCTGCCACGGCGTGCGCGTGCCGGTGCCAACGTCACCCAGATGCATTACGCGCGGCGCGGCATCATCACGCCGGAAATGGAATTCGTCGCCATCCGCGAAAACCAGCGGCTGGAAGCGATCCGTGATGCAGTGCTGCTGCAACAGCATCCGGGGCAATCGTTCGGCGCTGCCATCCAGAACATCATCACCCCCGAATTCGTACGCGATGAAATCGCCCGCGGGCGCGCGGTGCTGCCCAACAACATCAACCACCCGGAAAGCGAGCCGATGATCATCGGCCGCAACTTCCTCACCAAGATCAACGCCAACATCGGCAACAGCGCGGTGTCCTCGGGCATCGCCGAAGAGGTGGAGAAGCTGGTGTGGGCAATCCGGTGGGGCGGCGACACCGTGATGGACCTGTCCACCGGCAAGCACATCCACGAAACGCGCGAGTGGATCATCCGCAACTCGCCGGTGGCGATCGGCACCGTGCCGATCTACCAGGCGCTGGAGAAGGTCGACGGCCGCGCCGAAGCGCTGACGTGGGAGATCTTCCGCGACACGCTGATCGAACAGGCCGAGCAGGGCGTGGATTACTTCACCATCCACGCCGGCGTGCTGCTGCGCTATGTGCCGCTCACCGCCAGCCGGGTGACCGGCATCGTCAGCCGCGGCGGCTCGATCATGGCCAAGTGGTGCCTGGCGCACCGCAGGGAAAACTTCCTCTACACGCATTTCGAAGAGATCTGCGAAATCATGAAGGCCTACGACGTGACCTTCTCGCTGGGTGATGGACTGCGCCCGGGCTGCATTGCCGATGCCAACGACGCGGCGCAGTTCGGCGAGCTGGAAACGCTGGGCGAACTGACGAAGATCGCCTGGAAGCACGATGTGCAGACCATGATCGAAGGCCCTGGCCACGTGCCGATGCAGCTGATCAAGGAAAACATGGACAAGCAGCTGCGCGAATGCGGTGAAGCGCCGTTCTACACGCTGGGGCCGCTGACCACCGACATCGCGCCGGGCTATGACCACATCACCAGTGCCATCGGTGCGGCGATGATCGGCTGGTTCGGCACGGCGATGCTCTGCTACGTGACGCCGAAGGAACACCTGGGACTGCCCAACCGGCAGGACGTGCGCGACGGCATCATGGCCTATCGCATCGCGGCGCATGCGGCAGACCTTGCCAAGGGCCATCCCGGTGCGCAGGTGCGCGACAACGCACTGAGCAAGGCACGCTTCGAGTTCCGTTGGGAAGACCAGTTCCACCTCGGCCTGGATCCGGAAAAGGCCAAGGCTTTCCACGACGAAACGTTGCCGAAGGATGCACACAAGCAGGCACATTTCTGTTCGATGTGTGGCCCGAACTTCTGTTCGATGAAGATCACCCAGGATGTGCGCGACTACGCCGAGGCAGGTTGGCAGCGGTAGCGCCAGGCCATGCCCGGCGAGCGCAGCGGCTTGTGGAAACCGCCGGGCACGGCCCGGCGCTACCACCACGCATCCACGCCGCACCGGCTATCCTCGCGCCATCGACCAGGGGAAGGACGCCATGCCCGTTGCCATCACCACCCGCTGGCTGGCCATCGCCCGCCGTCATCCTTCCGCCTGGTTGCTGGGTGCGCAGCTGATTGCCGTGCTGCTGTACCCGGCGCTGGATGACACCGCAGGCGGGCGTGCCGCACTCGGTGTGTTCGGCATGGCCGTGCTCGGCCTGGCGCTGTGGGTGGTGCAGCGCAGCCCGCTGGGAACCTGGCTGGCGCTGGTGCTGGCCATCCCGTCAGTGGTGTTCTCCATCGCCGGTGCGCTGCTGGACCGCCCGGCGCTGGGCACCACGGCGCAGCTGCTGGAAAGCCTGCTGTATTTCTATACGGCAGGCGCGTTGATCGCCTACATGCTGCAGGACCACAAGGTCACCCGCGATGAACTGTTCGCTGCCGGTGCCACGTTCACGTTGCTCGCGTGGGGATTCGCGTTCGCATTTGCAGTGTGCCAGCAGTGGTATCCGGGCAGTTTCCAGGGCAGCGGAGAGGGCCCTCAACGCACGTGGATGGAGCTGCTTTATCTGAGCTTCAGCTTGCTGTCGGGGGTAGGGCTCAGCGACGTCGTTCCGCTGCATCCGCAGGCACGCGCATTGGTCATGCTGGAGCAGTTTTCCGGGGTTATGTACGTCGCTCTGGTGGTTTCGCGACTGGTCGGCCTGACCATGATCCGGCGGCTTTGAAAATGAACGTCAGATAAAAATTTCGCGCCCAAGAGGGCGCGAATGATGTTGCTGCTTATGTGAATGCGTCGGCGAGAGAGAGCCTGATGTCGTCCACGCGTAGGCGAGGTAACCTGCATAGGCTAATATTCGTCGGCTTGGTTTTTTTTGCGGTATGCGCTGATGCTTTTTGCGGAATCTGGCTTCTCGCTGTGCCCCGGACTGAGTGGTATCGACCCATCGTTGTTTCCGTGGCCCGTTTCAAACCTGTAGCAGCAGATGACCAGCAGCGAAACCCAGCCGCCTGAAGCCGATCGCATACGCATCGGCGATTGCACCGTGACATTGTCCTCGCGAGAGGTCGATGTCGTGGGCGCACGTCGTCCGCGTCGGCTGACGCCGAAGGCGTTGGGCGTGCTTCGCGTGCTGCTGCGTCAACCCGGGCGCGTGGTCACGCGCGAAGAACTGTTCGCCGAAGTGTGGCCCGATACGCTGCCGACCAACGATGTGCTGACCCAGGCCGTGACGCAGTTGCGCAAGGCGTTCAGCACCGACCAGGACAACGGCCAGGCGTACATCGAAACCATCGCCAAGACCGGCTATCGATTGCTTGTACCAGTGCAGGTGCTGGCCGATGCAGCGCCGGAAGGCGCTGAAGACGCAACGCCGCCGCTGGCCGAAGGCATCGATGCTGCGCTGGCAACGCCGCCGCCTGCTGCGCAGTCGCTGGCACGCCGTCGCTGGCGTCACTGGCGCCGGCGCCTGCTGCTGGCGCTGGGCATTGCCATGTTGCTGGCGTTGCTGGTGATGACCGTGCTGCTGGTGCGGCGTCCGTCGCCGGTGAGTTCGCCGGTGGATGCCGCCGTGGAAGACGGCACGCGCGTGATCGGCAGCCCCGAGCGCCCGTATCGGCTGATCACCGCAACCGCTGGATTCGAGACCTATCCCACGCTGTCGCCGGACGGTTCGCAGGTTGCCTATGAAGGCGCCAACGAGGACGGCAAGGGCGGCAACGCGATCAAGGTGCAGACCTCCGGCAATGCGCCGGCGCGCCAGCTGCTGTCGCCGCCGGAAGGTGCCAACGATCGTTTCCCCACCTGGTCACCGGATGGCCGCGAGATCGCCTTTGCGCGTTTCGGCGCTGGCGGCAGCTGCCAGGTGCTGGTGGCCAGTGCCACCGGCGGCGCGCTGCGCCAGGCCACCCGCTGTGATGGCACCGAACTGCTGAGCTTCGACTGGACGCCTGATGGCCGTGGCCTGGTGTTCGGCAGCATGGTGGGCCGTTACGCCCATCGCGGCATCCGCGTGCTGGACCTGCCCACCGGGCAGTGGCGTGCGCTCGATTACGCCGTGGACGAGGACGATTTCGACTACGCGCCGCGTTACTCGCCGGACGGCCGCTGGCTGGTGTTCGTGCGCAACCCGCAGCTGGGCGATCTGTGGCGTGTGCCGGCTGCGGGCGGCACGCCCGAGCAGTTGACCAACGAGGCAGCGGAACTGCGCGGCTGGGCCTGGCTCGGCGATGGCCGCAGCATCGTGTTCGGCCGCCGCGTGGACAGCGAAGCGCGCCTGTACTACCTGGACGTGGCACGGCGCACCCTGCGTGATGCCGGCCTGGATGATGCGCAGTGGCCGGCGGTGTCGCGACGCGGCGACATGCTCGCCTTCGTCCATCGCCGCGCTCAGTTCGGCGTGTTCAGGATGCCGTCGACCGGCGCCAGCGAGCGCCTGTTTGCCTCCAGTGGGCGTGACGGGCAGCCGATGCTTGCCCCCGATGGCCACCAGATGGTCTTCAGTTCCGACCGTTCCGGCAGCTTCGCGTTGTGGTGGGCGGACCTGCAGCGGCCTGATTCGCTGCGGCCGATCGAAGGGCTGCGCCCGGAGGGCCGGCAGGCCCCGGACTGGTCCGAGGACAGCCGCCAGGTGCTGGTGGTAGGCCGCGATGAACATGGCAAGGCGGTGGTCTATGAGATCGCTCCCCGCGACGAGCGGCTGCAGCTGCTGCCAGTGCCGGTCGAGCAGCCCCTGCAGGTCCTGTACGGGGCAGCGCCGGACCAGCTGCTGGTGCTGGAGCGTGATGCGGACCAGCACACCCGCTTGAGCCTGTTCGACCGCAGCAGCCAGCCGTGGCGGCGCCTGGCCAGCCTGGAAGGCGTGTCCCAGGCCCGCTTCGACCGCAGCGGCGGGCGCGTGGTGTTCACCCGCTTGGCCGCAAGCGGGCTGTGGTCGATCGATCCGGCCCTGGCGCCGGACAGCGTCCAGCAGATCAGCCAGGACCGGCCCAGCCGTTGGCGCTACCGGACCTGGACCGTGGCGGGGCAGGGCGGTGTTGATTACCTGGGCACGAGCAATGCCTGCGCCACCACGCTGGTGCGCATGCGCGATGGCCAGGAGCAGCCGGAGCGCTGCCTGGATGCGCAGCGGCTGAGTGCTGGCAATGGCCTGAGCGCCAGCGCCGATGGAAACGACCTGTATCTCGCCCTGGCGGTCAGTGACGGCGCCGACATCGGCGTCATGCGCCTGCCCCGGCAGCCGCCGCCGCTGTTTCCGGCCTTCAGCAAGTTCATGATTTTCAAAGAGAATGGGCCTTCGTAACTTCTTCGTGGGGATCTCGTCGCGAATTCGTGGCGATCTCGTCAGACTTTCCTGACACGGAGGCACCTGATTAGGCAAAACGGTGGCCTGTACTTGGCAAATCCGTGGTGCCTCCATGCGTCAACTCTCCCTGGCCGATCGCGGCCAAACCGTGTCCCTCGATAAGGCCATCGACGACGTCTCGCCGACGTGCCTGGGCGTGGCCCGTCTCGGCAGCCTGCAGACCTCCGGCACCAGCTTCACGGTGTGGATGCAGGTGCGTGGCACCTCCTGGGTCGAGGCGAAGGAAGGCCGCTTCCGGCTGCGCCAGGGCGAATGGATCGCGTTCGAGAAGGAATCGCGCCCGCTGGTGCAGGCCGGCCGCAATGGCCTCTGCGTGGGCCTGAGCCTGAACGCCGAAGCGCTGCGCGTGCTGGCCGAGATGGCCGACTGCGGCCTGTACGCAGGGCGCGGCCGGATGAGCCGCAGCGACGCCCGTGTCGGCCTGCGCCTGTGGCGTGATGCGCTGGCCAATGGCCTGCCGGCGCCGGCACTGCGCCCGCTGCTGCTGCACCTGGCCGGCCTGCAGCGCAGCATGGCGGACAACGTGCAGCGTTGCCCGGGCCGCTCGCGCAGCCGCAAGCGCCAGGTATTCGGCCGCATGCAGCGCGCCCGCCTGTACCTGGAAGGCAACAGCCACCGCGTGGTGCGCATCGGCGAACTGGCCGAGCTGACCAACTTCTCCAGCTGGTACCTCTCCAAGACCTTCCAGAGCCTGTACGAGGAAAGCCCGCAGTCGCTGTCCGCACGCCTGCGCCTGGAACGCGCCGCGGACCTGCTGCGCGACACCGACATGATGGTGGGCGAGGTGGCCGCCGCCAGCGGCTTCGACAACTGCTGCAGCTTCGCCCGCGCCTTCCGCGCGCGCTATGGCACCTCTGCTTCGCGTTTTCGTGAAAACGGCGCGAAGCTTCCGCCACAATCGGCAAAGTCTCCGGGTGTGTCGCGCAAATACAGCGCTGCAACGCAATCGTAACGTGCTGGGGTGTTTTAACACGCTGCTAACACGTACCTTGGAGAGATTGATGAACTTCCGTAATCCCGCAGTGCGTCTCGGCCTGCTGCCGGCCGGCATTGCGCTGGCGCTGACGCCTGCGTTTGCTTCCGCCCAGGAAGCGGCTTCTGGCACCACCGACCTCGATCGTATTTCGGTCACCGGTTCGCGCATCCGCGGCGCCGCCATGGAGACGCAGCAGCCGATCCTGACGATGACCCGTGAAAGCCTGGAAAAGCAGGGCTTCTCGAGCGTCGCTGACGTGCTGAACAACCTCACTTCGGCCGGCTCCCCGGCCATTTCCCGTTCGGAGTCGCTGGCTTCGGGCGAGAACGTCGGCGGCTACTACGTCGACATCCGCAACCTGGGCGCCGAGCGCACCCTGGTGCTGATGAACGGCAAGCGCCTGGGCGCTTCCACCGCCGGCCTGCAGGACCTGAGCCAGATCCCGATGTCGGCCGTTGAGCGCATCGAGATCCTGAAGGACGGCGCGTCCTCGATCTACGGTTCGGATGCCATCGCCGGTGTCGTGAACGTGATCACCCGCAAGAACTTCGACGGTGGCGAAGCCCAGGTCTACGTTGGCCAGTACGGCAATGGCGACGGCGACACCGAAACCTATTCGATGACCCTGGGTGCCCGCGGTGAGCGCGGCAGCCTGACCCTGTCGGCCGAATACAACAAACAGGATCCGGTGTGGGCCAAGGACCGCTGGTACAGCCGTGACGGCTCGCTGGGTCCGAACTCGACCTCGGCTGACTGGAGCCCGATCAGCCAGAACAGCACCTGGTGCAACCCGACCCTGTACGACTGCTCGCGCACGTCCAAGACCGCGGTGTGGGAAACCCTCAACGCCGGTGGCAACCCGACCAACGCAGCCGACTACCACGAGCTGACCGAAGACGAGTACTCCAACGCCAACCAGCAGATGACCCTGCTGACCGGCGTGAAGCGCAAGTCGGTCTACATCAACGGCACCTACGACTTCACCGATTCGATCAGCCTGAACACTGACCTGCTCTACAACGAGCGCCAGACGTTCCAGCAGATCGCCGGCTACCCGTACCAGTCCAATTCGACGGACATCAACACCCCGCTGAGCGGCAGCAGCGCCTTCAACCCGGTGAAGGGCCAGGACGTCAGCTTCCGCCGTCGCCTGTGGGAAGTGCCGCGTACCACCGACAGCCAGCTGAAGACCCTGCGCTTCGCGCCGACCGTCAGCGGCTACTTCGACTTCGCCGGCAAGACCTTCGATTGGGACGTCGGCGCACTGTGGAACCGCAACGAGTCGATCAAGACCAACCGCGGTGACATGAGCCTGATCGGTGCCCGCCAGGCACTGGGCGCTTCGTACATCGACGACAACGGTGTCGCCCAGTGCGGCGTCAAGGGCGTGCTGGACCCGTCGCTGTCGGGCTGCCGCCCGTGGAACCCGCTGCTGCCGTACGGCGTTGCAGGCCAGGGTTCGCTGGCTGACCAGGAACTGCAGGACTTCCTGTTCCCGACATTCACCACCCGCGGCATCACCAAGACCACCAGCTTCACCGCCAACCTGGCCGGTTCCATCGTGACCCTGCCGGCCGGTGACCTGGGCTTCGCCCTGGGTGTCGAGCACCGCAAGGAAGAAGGCAGCTACGTGCCGGACGCCTTCGCACAGTCGGGCCAGTCCACCGGCCTGGGCCAGAAGCCGACCCGTGGTGAGTACGATCTGAACGAGGTCTACCTCGAACTGAACGTGCCGCTGCTGGCTGACGTGGCCTTCGCCAAGGAACTGACCCTGAACGTTGCCAGCCGTTATTCGGACTACAGCAACTTCGGTGGCACCACCAACAGCAAGTTCGGCCTGACCTGGCGTCCGATGGACGGCCTGCTGGTCCGCGGCACCTACGCCGAAGGCTTCCGTGCTCCGACCATCAGCGACCTGTACGGTGGCCTGAGCTCGAGCTTCGAGTCGTACATCGATCCCTGCGGCATCACCGCTCCGGGCTCGGTCAACGGCAACGCCGCGTGCAACGCCGGTGGCGTGCCGGTGGGCTACACCCAGATTGGCCAGGGCAACAAGGTCTGCTCGACCCTGCCGTGCCAGTCGGGTGACCAGTTCGTCTCCGGTGCCAACCCGAACCTGAAGCCGGAAACCTCGAAGAGCACCACCTTCGGCCTGGTGTGGAGCCCGCAGTTCGTGCAGGGCCTGGACCTGTCGCTGGATTGGTACAAGTACGAAATCAGCGACATGATCATCGCTGACAGCGTCGACCGCATCCTGCGTGACTGCTACGTGCTGGGCAACTCGGCCCGTTGCGCGGACGTCGTCCGTGCCGATGACGGCCACGTCAGCGCCATCACCTACGGCACCGCCAACCTCGGCAAGATGGAAACCGAAGGTTACGACCTGGGTGTCAAGTACCGCCTGCCGGAGCTGGCCATCGGCCAGTTCAACATCGACTGGACGACCAGCTACATGTCCAAGTACGACGAGCAGGGCCAGAACGCTGCAGGCAACAACATCATGATCGGTCGTGTCGGCGAAGCCGGCCTGTTCCGCGTGCGTTCGAACCTGGGCGTCAACTGGCAGTACGGCGATTTCGGCGTGAACTACACCGCTCGCTACTACTCGGGCATGAAGGAAAGCTGCATCGACACCGGCGAGTTCTGGTGCAATGCGCCGAACCACTACGCCAATGGCGAGGCTGATCCGCTGCGCAAGACCGGCTCCAACACCTTCCACGACCTGCAGGTCAGCTGGAAGGCACCGTGGGATGCCACCATCGCCCTGGGCGCCAACAACGTGTTCGATCACAAGGGTCCGCTGATGTACTCGGCCCCGAACTCGTCGTTCGCCTACTACGGTGGCTTCGACGTGGGTCGCTTCCTGTACATGAAGTACACCCAGCGCTTCTGATCCATCGAAGCGTCGCAATAGGTACGTAGTAGAGGAGGGCGGGCCGCAAGGTCCGCCCTCTTTCTTTGTGCGGCGCCTGCCGTGTGGCACGCGCCCATGAAAAAAGGGCAGGCCTCGCGGCCTGCCCCCTGGTCTTTGCCCGCGCCGCCAGGCTCAGGCTTCGGTCGGTACCAGCCCCATCAGGCTGTTGGCATGCTCGCGCCACTGCGGCAGCTTGTTCAGCACGCCGGCACGCTGCAGGTAGTCCTCGTCCACCGGGTCGCCGTTGACCAGCGCCAGGGCCACGTGCACCGCACCGGTCACCCAGAAGCTGCGCGTGTTGGCACGCTGCGGCTGCAGGTGGAAGGCCACTGCTTCGATGATCGGCATCGGCAGGCCCCACAGGCCCAGCAGATAGGCACCGGCCTCGGCATGGCCGGGGCGCGGATCGTCGGCCAGCGCCGGTTCGCTGCGCTCGTTGCGCACGCCCGGCAGCAGCAGGCCGATATCGGCCAGCAGGGCGGCCGTCGCGCCCAGCTCGGCACTGGATTCGGGCAGCAGGCGCGCGGCAAGGCGCGAGGCCATCAGCGCGCGCTGCTGCAGCGAATTGCGCTCGGCAGTGGACAGCGTCGGTGCGGAAAACACTTCGCTGGCCAGCACCAGATCACGCAGCGTGGCCAGGCCCAGGCGGGTCACCGCGGTGCGCAGGTCGGCAATGGTGCGGCCCTGGCTGAAGAACGCCGAATTGGACAGCTGCAGCACCTTGGCCGCGATCGCCGGATCGGCGGCAACCAGCTTGGCCACGTCGGCACTGTCGGTGTCGTCGTCATGTTCCAGCGCCTGGGTCAGGCTCAGGTACAGGTGCGGCGGCGAGGGCAGCTTCTCGATGCGGCCGATGGCATCGCGCAGGCGCGGGCTGTCCAGCACCTCGCGCAGCTCTTCCAGGCTGGTCAGCGCTTCCAGCAGCACTTCCGGCGCCAGCGGCAGCGGCAGGAAGCGGTGGGCCACGCCGATCAGGCGCGCCGGCGGCGGCCGGTTGCCATGCTGGGCATCGACCAGCGCGATACGGATGGTTTCAGGCCGCAGCGTGCGGATCTGGCCGAGCAACGTGGTTGCGTTGAGGTCGGGCAGCTGCGGGCAGACGATCACCGCATCCACGCCCTGCGCAGCCACCGCGGTCATCGCAGTGTGGCCATCGACGGCGGTCAGCGGTTGCCATTCTTCCCCAAGATCGGCAATGAATTCGCTCAGCTCAGCCGGCAGGCTGGCTGAATCCCCAACTAGCAGAATACGCACGACACATTCCCCTGGCTGTCTCGACGGTGTGCGTCGATGACGTGTGAAGTGACGCAATTTACCTAATACGGCGCCAACAGTGATGGCCCGCAGTGTTGAAACGTGACCAGCATCGCTCCGGCGCGCAGCACCGGAGCGATCCTGTTCAGGCTCAGGCCTTGCTGTCGAGGTGGCGCTGGTGCGCCTCGATCAGGATCTGCTTGGCCTCGGCCGCGCCACCCCAACCGTCCAGCTTGACCCACTTGCCCTTTTCCAGGTCCTTGTAGTGCTCGAAGAAGTGGCCGATGCGCTCCAGCCAGTGGCTGGACACCTGGGCGATGTCTTCGACATGGGCGTAGCCGCTGAAGATCTTCGAGACCGGCACGGCCAGGATCTTCTCGTCGCTGCCCGCTTCATCGCTCATCTTCAGCACGCCGACCGGACGGCAACGCACGACCGTGCCCGGGACCAGCGGCAGCGGCAGCACCACCAGCACGTCGGACGGGTCGCCATCGCCGCCCAGGGTGCTCGGCACGTAGCCGTAGTTGCACGGGTAGCGCATCGGGGTCGACAGGATGCGGTCGACGAAGATCG
>PJTS01000728.1_pt1 | contig 16564 bp, 11 predicted proteins | sample 1512251 | NCBI WGS metagenome assembly PJTS01 (sample SAMN08177686, study PRJNA422409) | Soil metagenome, whole genome shotgun sequencing project. | isolation source: Soil (2) enriched on wood chips: alkali lignin treatment | place: USA: Madison | collected 2015-01-15 | reverse complement strand
GCTGACCTCCTGCATGCCATGCAGGCGCTCCCCCAGCTGAGCTATGGCCCCGTGTTACCGAGCCGCCTATCTTACCAACGTATTCACTTTTGTGGAAGCTTTTTTTTAGCTTTCTTCGTTGGGGTTCCGCCAGGCCACGAGGGCAGGGGATCCACAACGCCACAACCTGAACGCCGGTGGGCGGTGAACAAAAAAGACCCGGTTATCGGCCGGGTCCTTGTTGTTCATGATGAGTTGGCGTCCCCACGGGGATTCGAACCCCGGTCGCCACCGTGAAAGGGTGATGTCCTAGGCCTCTAGACGATGGGGACGCAGATCTCATCAATGTTCTTTGCGACCTTTCGACGGCCTAATGCCGAAAGTTTGGTGGAGCCAAGCGGGATCGAACCGCTGACCTCCTGCATGCCATGCAGGCGCTCTCCCAGCTGAGCTATGGCCCCACGTCGCTGAGGAGCGAAATAATAGCTGTGCCCACGGGGGTTGGCAAGCGTTTGTTGCACTTTTCTTCACGTTGTCTGCGACGCCCGTGTCAGCCACCCAGCAGACGCTGCGCGCGCAGGCGCAGCGCGTTGCTGATCACCGAAACCGAACTGAGGCTCATGGCCACTGCTGCCAGCATCGGCGACAGCGAAATGCCCCAGGGCACCAGCACGCCGGCCGCGACCGGAATGCCCAGGCCGTTGTAGAGGAAGGCGAAGCCGAGGTTCTGCCGCATGTTGCGCACGGCCGCACGCGACAACTGGCGCGCACGCAGGATGCCGCGCAGATCGCCCTTCACCAGCGTCACCTGTGCGCTGGACATCGCCACGTCGGTACCGGTGCCCATGGCGATGCCGACGTTGGCACTGGCCAGCGCCGGCGCATCGTTGATGCCATCACCGGCCATCGCCACCACGCGCCCCTGCGCCTGCAGCTGCTGCACCAGGGCGGCCTTGTCGGCCGGCCGCGTTTCACCGTGCACCTCGTCCAGGCCCAGCGTGGCTGCCACCGCCTGCGCGGTCAGTTCGCCATCGCCGGTGGCCATGATGATGCGCAGGCCATCGCGGTGCAGCGCGGCGATGGCTTCGGCGGTGGTGGACTTGATGGGGTCGGCCACCGACAGCAGGCCGGCCAGCTGTCCGTCCACCGCCAGGTACATCACGCTGGCACCGCGCCGACGCAGCACATCGGCCTCCTCACGCAACGCGGTCACGCTGATCTGCTCGCCGGCCATCAACGCGGTATTGCCCAGCAGCAGTGCGCGGCCCTGCACGCGGCCGCGCACACCCAGGCCGGTGATCGAATCGAAGTCTTCCACCGCCTGCAGGGCCAGGCCGCGTGCGCGCGCTTCGGCAACAATCGCGGCGGCCAGCGGGTGCTCGCTGCCCTGGTCCAGGCTGGCGGCCCACTGCAGCAGCGCCGTGCCGTCGAATCCGTCGGTGGCACGTACCGTGTCGAACGCGGGGCGGCCCTCGGTCAGCGTGCCGGTCTTGTCCACCACCACCGTATCGACCTTGCCGAGTGCCTCGATCGCCTCGGCATCGCGGAACAGCACGCCGTGCTGCGCAGCGCGGCCGGTGGCCACCATGATCGACATCGGCGTGGCCAGGCCCAGTGCGCACGGGCAGGCGATGATCAGCACCGCCACGGCACTGAGCACACCGTGCGTCCACGATGGCTCCGGGCCGAACAGGCCCCAGCCGAACAGGGTCAGCGCGGCCACCGCCAGCACGGCCAGCACGAACCAGTACGCCACGCGGTCGGCCATGCGCTGCATCGGGGCACGTGAACGCTGCGCCTGCGCCACCAGCTGCACGATCTGCGCCAGCATGCTGTCATCGCCCACGCGCTCAGCTTCGATCACCAGTGCGCCGGAGCCGTTCAAGGTTGCGCCGATCACGCTGTCGCCGGCCTGCTTGGTCACCGGCACCGGTTCGCCGGTCAGCATCGATTCGTCCAGCGCCGAGCGGCCCTCCAGTACGCGGCCATCCACCGGCACTTTCTCGCCGGGGCGCACGCGCAGGCGGTCACCGGCCTTCACCCGCGCCAGTTCGACGTCATGCTCGCTGCCATCGGCGTCGATGCGTCGCGCGGTCTTCGGTGCCAGGCCCAACAGGGCCTTGATCGCTGCCGAAGTCTTGGCCCGCGCCCGCAGTTCCATCAGCTGGCCGAGCAGGGTCAGCGAAATGATCACCGCCGCTGCTTCGAAGTAGACGCCGACGTGGCCGTGCTGCTGGAATGACGGCGGGAACAGCCCCGGGGCGACGGTGGCCACCACGCTGTAGCCATAGGCGGCGATCACGCCGGTGCCGATCAGCGTCCACATGTTGGGGCTGCGGTTGCGGATCGACTGCGCCCAGCGTTGCAGGAACGGCCAGCCCGCCCACAGCACCACCGGCGTGGCCAGCGCACCTTCCATCCACACCCGCAGGGTGGGGGAGAGCGCGTGCAGCAGCGGCGTCATCGCCAGCATCGCCAGCGCCATGGTCGCCACGCTCAATGGCAACGACACCCAGAAGCGGCGGCGGAAGTCGGTCAGTTCCGGATTCTCGCCCTCGTCCAGGCTGGGCATCAGCGGTTCCAGCGCCATGCCACAGTTGGGGCAGGTGCCAGGGCCTTCCTGCACGATCTCCGGGTCCATGGGGCAGGTGTACAGCGTGCCGGCCGGCACCTCCGGTGCGATGTAGGACGCCGGGTCGAGATAGCGCTGCGGGTCGGCGATGAACTTCTGCCGGCAGCCGCCGCTGCAGAAGTGGAAGTCCTGGCCCTGGTGCTGGGCGTGATGCGGCGTGGTGCCCGGGTCAACGTTCATGCCGCACACCAGGTCCTTCACCGTGTTGGCCGTCTTCTTCGCGCCGCCGCAGCAGCTGCCCTTGGCGGCGGGCGCGTTCTGGACAGGGCTGTGGGCGTGCCCGGAATGGGGGCTGTTCATGCGTTGTCCTCGGTCAGGGCGGCCAGGATCGGGCACTGTTCCAGTGCCCCGTGGCCGGGGCAGGCATCCACCAGTTGCGACAGCGCCGCCTGCATGCGCTGCAGTTCGGCCATGCGCTGCTCGATGTCGGCCAGGCGCGCGCGCGCGGTGTCGCGCACGCTGCCCATGTCCTGCGCGTGGCGGTCGCTCAGCGCCAGCAGTTCGGCAATCTCCTCCAGGCTGAAACCCAGTGCCTTGGCGCGGCGGATGAAGCGCAGGCGACGCAGGTCCTGTTCGCCGAAGATGCGGTAACCGCCTGCGGATCGTGCCGCGGTCGGCAGCAGGTGCTGGCGCTCGTAATAGCGGACAGTGTCGATCGGCACGCCTGCCTGGCGGGCCAGTTGACCGATGTTCATGGCGCACTCCTCTGTGGTTCTGGCGCCATTGTGAACCTTTGAGTCTGGTCCAGAGTCAAGGGTTTGGGTCCGGCGCACCTCATTCAGGGACTTTTGCAACTTTCTTCATAGCCCTGCCTCCAGTGCCGTTTCTACCCTGCGCTTGTACCGGCCGCTGGGTGGCCTGAACGAAAGGAGGAGGGGCTGTGGAAGCACTTGATAGCGAAGGATTCGTGGAAGTTGCAGTGGTGGAATACCCGGGCGGTGATCCCTCGGCAGCGTCAGTTCTGGCCGAGATGGCACACATTGCCAATCGCCTGGCCCAGCAGAAGAAGCGCGCCTATCCACGGGTGCTGGTCACCCGCTGGATCGTGCCGGCCAGCAATACCGGTGTGCACCGGCTGGCGGGTGCGGACATGCTGGATGCGGCGATTCCGGCGGTGATCGCGTTGCCAACCCTGGTCAGCCCCGGGGCAGCACTGCGCGCCGAGGATGTCCTGCTGGACTGGCTGCGCGCGCACTACGACGGCGGCAGCCTGCTGGCGGCCGCCGGCGATGGCGTAGGGGTTCTGGCACGCGCCGGCCTGCTGGCAGGCCGGACTGTATCTGGACCCGATCTGAGCCGCTATCCCGGCCTGCAGGGGCAGCCTTCCAGCTGGGCGCCCAGTGAGCGGGCGCTGGTTGACGACGGCGATGTGCTGACCGTCGGCGGTCCCCAGGCGTGGCGCTACATGGGCCTGCGGCTGTTGTACCGCCTGCACGGCCAAGGGGTGGCGAGCGAGGTGGCGGCGCAGCTGGGCATCACCGTGCCAGTGGCGATCCAGCAGGACCTGGAGCGCTTCAGCGCCAACTTTGCTCATGGTGACCGCGACGTGCTGAAGGCGCAGCGTTGGCTGCACAACACGGCGGCACGGGGCGCCACGCTCACCAGCATCTGTGAGATGTCAGGGCTTGAGCCGCGCACCCTGCAGCGGCGCTTCCTGAAAGCCACGGGGCTGCGACCGATCGAATACTGCCAGCGGCTGCGCATTGCCAAGGCCCAGGCCATGCTGCAACAGGGGGCCAGCATCGATGAGGTTGCCTGGGGCGTGGGCTACGCCGATCAAAGCGCGTTCCGGCGTCTGTTCCTTCGCATCATCGGCATGACGCCGGCCAATTATCGACGCCACGTGTGCTGCAACAAGCGACGCGAGCGCGCGGCTGTCGCAGCAGCGACTGCTACCGTACGCGGGTTGCGGCCGTCACCGGAACTGCAGATGCGGCGGAACGCGGCTTGAACCAGCGCCGTGCGCGTGCATCCGGGCCGCCCCTTGCGTTTGCAGCGGGCGGCTTCGAACATGCAGTGTGCTGTCGTGGATTGAAACGGGTATGTCGAGTGTAGGGCCGGTACCCATGCCGGTGATCGTGATTCTGCTGGCGCTGTTGGTATCCATGGCGCTGGCACGGCTGTGGCCACGCCCTCGTGCTGCTGCCGAACCGTCTGCCGCTGGGCTGGTGCTGGACATGCTGCTGCTCGGCCTGCTGTGCGGCAGGGGAGTATTCATTGCCGCGCATCTCGAGCTGTATCGGCAGGCGCCTTGGTCAGTCCTGCAGATTGCCGACGGTGGCTACTCGTTGCCCGTAGCGCTGGTGTCGGGCGCCGGCTGGGGTCTGTGGGCATTGCGCCGGCACCCGTCGCTGCGCCTGTCCGTGCTCTGCAGCGCAGGCGTGGGTGTGCTGCTGTGGGCCGCCGGTGGCCTGGTCATCTCGCAGTGGCAGGGCACGCACATGCCACTGCCAGCCGCACAGACGGTGGATCTGCAAGGGCAGGCACGACCGCTGCAGCAGTATCGGGGGCGCCCGCTGGTGCTGAATCTGTGGGCGACCTGGTGCGGCCCGTGCCGGCGCGAGATGCCGGTGCTGGCGAGGGCGCAACAGGCGCATCCACAGATCCAGTTCGTCTTCGTCAACCAAGGAGAAACCGCCCAGGACGTGCACACATTCCTGTCCATCGCCACGCTTTCGCTGGACAACGTGCTGCTGGACGAAGCGTCGGACACGTCCGCGCTGCTGGGCGTACAGGCGTATCCGGCCACCCTGTTTTTCGATGCGCAGGGGCGCCTGCAGGAACTGCACGTAGGCGAACTGACGGCCGCCGGTCTTGAACACAAACTGCGCCGGCTGCGGTAGCCTGCCCCGGCATTTCATTTCGGAGTTTCCATGCTGTCCATTTCCCCGCGCTTTGCGCACAAGGCCCTGATCCTGCCAGCCCTGTTGGCGCTGGCCGCCTGCAGCCAGGCGCAGACCCCGCCGGGCAAGACGGACGCCCAGCCGGCGGCTGCCGCTGCCGCCAAGGGCGATCGCCCGGCGGTGTTGAAGGGCATCGAGAAGCATGGCTTCCAGGTGATGGCCGAGTTCGATGCGCCGGGTGGCCTGCGCGGCTTTGCGGGTGTGGTCAATGGCCAGCAACCGGCCGCCGCTTATGTGACGGCCGACGGCAAGAACGTGCTGGTCGGCAGCCTGTTCGACGCTGAAGGCAATGAGGTGGCCGCAGACACCGTGGAAAAGCTGGTGTCCGGCCCGATGTCGGCGGCCATCTGGAAGGACCTGGAAGGCAGCGCCTGGGTGCGTGATGGCAAGGCCGATGCGCCGCGGGTGGTCTACACCTTCAGCGATGCCAACTGCCCCTACTGCCACAAGTTCTGGGAAGCGGCACGGCCGTGGGTCGACACCGGCAAGGTGCAGTTGCGCCACGTGCTGGTGGGGGTGATCCGCGAGGACAGCCCGGCCAAGGCGGCCGCGATCCTGTCCGCGCGCGACCCCACTGCAGCGCTGCTGCAGAACGAACACCAGTTCGAGCAGGGTGGCATCAAGCCGGTCGCCACGATCAGCCCGGACCTGGCGGGCAAGCTCAATGCCAACCAGGAACTGATGATCAAGCTGGGCTTCCAGGGCACGCCGGGCATCCTGTTCCAGGATGCGCAGGGTCAGGTGCAGCGTCGTTCGGGCATGCCGCAGGGTGCCGATCTGCAGACGGTGCTGGGCCCGCGCTGATCGCGCAGGGGCGTGTGCCGACGGGGTTCGGCACACGCCTGTCATGCTGTCGCATTCTGCGACATGACGGCTTCGCAGGCTGCGCAGTCGTCGTGCCGGTGTCACCGATGAAGCGTGACCTGGTTCAAAACTTGTGCCTTGATTGCGATCAAGGCCAAAAGCGACACCATGACTACGCTGGTGCGCATGAAATCCCGCACGTCAGCCCATGTCGCACGTCCTGGCCGATGGCTGAAAGCGCCGCGCCACGACGTGCTGTTCACGACACTCTCACCACACGCTTGCTACCCAGACCGCTGCGACCGCTACCTCTTCGGCAGCGCGGGCGCAGCGGCGAAGACGTCGACAGCCGCAGGGCAGTGTCATCGTCCTGTTGCCTGCAATCGGCAGGCTGTCAGCGCTCGTCAACACGGTACCTGCATTTCCAGTAGCGGCGGGGTGTGCACCCGGCAGCGCGCATGCGCACGCCGGCAGCGCCGCGCGATCGTTCGTTTGGGGAGAATGCAATGCGCGTTGCGGTACTGAGTATGGCGTGTGCGGCGGTGCTGGCAGCAGCACCTGCCCAGGCACAGGAAGGTGCAGCCGATGATGCACAGGCGCTGCGGCGCGAGATCGACGGCGTGCGGCAGACGCTGGAGCGCCTGCAACAGCGCCTGGACCGGCTGGAGCAGCGCGAGGGCAGTGCCGCAGTCGCTGCGCCGCTGCCGCCGCCGTCGGCAGCACTGCCCAGACCCGAGCCGGCCTCGCCCGCAGTGGCCGGCGCAGGGTCAGGACTTCACCCCACCCAGGTCCCCGGCGTTGCGCAGCCGGTGCTGCCGCAGCGTGATTCGGTGTCCGATCCCTCGACGGCGGCCTCGCGCCCCGACAGTGCGGCCGGGCCGACCGATCCGGACCTGAAGGGCTTCTTCGCCATTCCCGGCACCGACACGGTGATCCGCATCGGCGGCTACGCCAAGCTCGACGCCATCGCCGATTCACGGGCGGCCGGTGACGAGGATCAGTTCATTCCCTCGTCGATGCCCGTCGGCGGCAGCCATCGCGATGTGTCCAACTTCAACCTGCACGCCAAGCAGACCCGTTTCAGTTTCGAGGCGCGGCGGCCGACCACCCACGGCAACCTGCGCTTCTATCTTGAGAACGACTTTTTCGGCAGCAGCGACGGCTATCAGTTCCGGCTGCGCCATGCCTACGGGCAGCTGGGCAATACCTATGCAGGTTACGGCTATTCCAGCTTCATGGACGCCGACAGCCTGCCCGACACACTGGATTTCGCCGGCCCCGGTGGCGCGGGCTATCTGCTGGTGGCCGGCATCCATCATAGTTTCGCGCTCGGCAAGGGCGCCACGCTGACGCTGGCAGCCGAAGACCCTGACACCGAGCTGGCCGGCGCCAACGACAGCGTGATTGCCGCCAACCGGCTGCCGGATGTGACCGTGGCCGCGCGCGTGGAACGCGACTGGGGCCATCTGCAACTGGGCGCGGTGGCGCGCAGCCTGGCCTACGACGGTGACGGCGAACGCGACCGGCGCATGGCCGGTGGTCTGCAGCTCAGTGGTTCGGCAGCGGTGGGCGAGCGTGACCTGCTGCTGTTGGGTGCATTGGGCGGACGCGGGCTGAGCCGCTACACCGCCGACCTGACCGGCTCCGGCCTGGATGCGGTGGTCGGTGCCGATGGGCGTCTGCGCGCGCTGGACGTGCACGGCGGTTTCGTCGGCTACACCCATTACTGGTCCGAACTGTGGCGTTCAAACCTGATCTACGGGCAGCTGACCCTGGAGCGCAATGCGGCGCTGCCCGCCGATGCGTTCCGCGAAAGCCGCTACGGCGTGTTCAACCTGATCTGGAGCCCGGCACCGTCGTGGACGATGGGCATGGAGCTGCTGTATGGCCGCCTGGAGCAGCAGAGCGGCGCGCGCGGCGACACCGTCCGGGTGCAGGGCAGCCTGCAATACAACTTCATCAAGTAGACGCCAGCGGCGGTACGCCCGCGTTTTCCGTCCCCATGCCCGGTGTTGCCGGGCCCATGCCAGGTGCAGGAGAGTGTCATGGCAGAAACGAAGAAAATCGGGGTGGTCGGTGCCACCTTCCTCGTAGCCGGCAACATGATGGGCTCAGGGGTGTTCCTGTTGCCATCGAGCCTGGCCAAGATCGGTACCGCCTCGATCTGGGGCTGGTTGATCACCACCGCCGGGGCGCTGCTGCTGGCGTTCGTGTTCGCCAAGCTGGGCAAGCTGGCGCCAAAGGCCGGCGGCCCGTATGCCTACGCGCGTGACTGGTTCGGGCCGTACATGGGCTTCCAGACCAACACCATCTACTGGTTCGCCAACTGGATCGGCAACGTGGCCATTCCGATCGCGGCAGTGGGCTATTTCAGTTACTTCTTCCCGATCCTGTCCGAGCCGCTGGTGCGCTGCATCGCCGTGCTGGCGCTGGTCTGGGCCCTGAGCTTTGCCAACGTGATCGGTCCGGCGTTCGTGACCAAGGTGCAGACGGTCACCACCAGTTTCGCGCTGGTGCCGATCCTGGGCATCGCGATCTTCGGCTGGTTCTTCTTCGACGCGGACATCTTCAAGGGTGCCTACAACGTTTCGGGTGAGTCGAACTTCGGCGCCATTTCCAGCGCTGCCGCACTCACCCTGTGGGCGTTCATCGGCGTGGAATCGGCGTCGGTGACCGCCGGCGTGGTGGAGAACCCGGAAAAGAACGTGGCCCGCGCCACCCTGGCTGGCGTGTTCCTGGCGGCGGTGGCCTATATCGCCAGTTCGTCGGTGATCATGGGCATGGTGCCCAATGCCGAACTGCAGACCTCCGATGCGCCGTTCGCGCTGGCCGCCGCCAAGGCAGTGGGTGGCTGGGGCGGTGGCCTGGTCAGCCTGTGCGCCTTCATCGGCGCGGCCGGTTCGCTGGGCGGCTGGATCCTGCTGACCGCGCAGAGCGCCAAGGCGGCGTCCGACGATGGCCTGTTCCCGAGCATCTTCAGCAAGACCAACAAGGACGACGTGCCGGTGAAGGGCGTGCTGATCGTGGCAGTGCTGATGACCCTGGCGGTGCTGGTCACTTCCACCTCGGAAACCGCCTCGGCGCAGTTCGATGTGATCACCTCGGCGGCGGTGGTATTGACCCTGCTGCCGTACATCTATTCCTGCGTGGCCTGCTATTTCGTGGTGGAGCGCTCGCACACCATCGTGCACACCGGCGCGTTCTGGGCGTTGACCAGCCTGACGGTGGTGTATTGCCTGTGGGCCATCTACGGCTCGTCGGGAACCATCGTGCAGTACGCCTTCCTGTTCGTGCTGTTCATCACCGTGTTCTATCCCTTCTTCAGCGAGGAGCGCCGCCAGCAGCGGCAGCGCACCCGTGAGGCGGCCGCGTTGTCCGGCGGTGCCCAGCGTTCCTGAGTTCGACAAGGAGAATCAACGTGTACTTCAAGTCCCTGGATTACCCGGTCATCGTCATCGATGGTGATTACGAGTCGCCGCGCATCGGCGGCATCCTGATCCGCGCGCTGGTGGAAGAACTGCGTGGCAACGGCCAGCGCGTGCTGTGCGGCCTGAACCTGGACGATGCCCGCGCCGGTGCCCGCACCTACGTGGCGGCGTCGGCGGTGCTGATCTCGATCGATGGCAGCGAGGAGGGCGAGGGCGAGTTCCAGCGCCTGGCCGCCTTCCTGCGTGAACAGAGCGCACGCCGGGCCAACCTGCCGGTGTTCCTGTACGGTGAGCGGCGCACCATCGAGAAAGTGCCCAGCAAGCTGCTCAAGTACATTCACGGCTTCATCTTCCTGTTCGAGGACACCAAGAACTTCGTCGCCCGCCAGGTGATGCGCGCGGCCGAAGACTACATGCACAACCTGCTGCCGCCGTTCTTCAAGGCGTTGATCCACCACGCGGCCGAATCGAACTATTCGTGGCATACCCCGGGCCATGCCGGTGGCGTGGCGTTCACCAAATCGCCGGTGGGCCGTGCGTTCCACCAGTTCTACGGTGAGAACACCCTGCGCAGCGATCTGTCGATCTCGGTGCCGGAACTGGGCTCGCTGCTGGACCACACCGGTCCGATCAAGGACGCCGAGGACGAGGCCGCGCGCAACTTCGGCGCCGACCACACCTTCTTCGTGACCAACGGCACCTCCACCGCCAACAAGATCGTCTGGCACGGCACCGTGGCGCGCGGTGACGTGGTGTTCGTGGACCGTAACTGCCACAAATCACTGCTGCACGCGCTGATCATGACCGGCGGTGTGCCGGTGTACTTCACCCCCAGCCGCAACGCGCACGGCATCATCGGGCCGATCAGCCTGGACCAGTTCACGCCCGAAGCGCTGCAGCAGCGCATCGCCGACAACCCACTGGCCAGCCAGGCCTACCAGGCCGGTTCGAAACCGCGCATCGCGGTGGTCACCAATTCCACCTACGACGGCCTGTGCTACAACGCCGAAAAGATTGCCGAAGAGATCGGCAGTGCGGTGGACTTCCTGCACTTCGATGAAGCCTGGTACGCCTACGCGGCATTCCACCCGTTCTACGAAAACCACTACGGCATGGCCAAGGGCAAGCCGCGCGAGCAGGATGCGATCATCTTCACCACGCATTCGACCCACAAGCTGCTGGCCGCGTTCTCGCAGGCTTCGATGATCCACGTGCGCAACTCGGCCAGTCGCGACCTGGATGCCGAGCGCTTCAACGAATCGTTCATGATGCATACCTCCACCAGCCCGCATTACGGGGTGATTGCCGCCTGCGACGTGGCCTCGAAGATGATGGAAGGCGAGGCGGGGCGCTCGCTGGTGCAGGAAATGCACGACGAAGCGATTGCCTTCCGCCGCGCCATGCTGCACGTGCGCGATGATCTGGGCCGTGACGATTGGTGGTTCAGCGTATGGCAGCCCACCCAGGTGGAGCGCAGCCTGGACAAGGGCGATACGCCGGCGCCGCTGGTAGCCAAGCGTGAGGAATGGTACCTGCAGCCCGATGCGCACTGGCACGGCTTTGATGGGCTGGTGGACGACTATGTACTGATCGACCCGATCAAGGTGACCCTGCTGACCCCCGGTCTGTCGATGGATGGCAGCATGGGCAGGCTGGGCATTCCGGCGGCGGTGCTGAGCAAATTCCTGTGGGGCCGCGGCATCACCGTGGAAAAGACCAACCTGTACTCGGTGCTGTTCCTGTTCTCGATGGGCATCACCAAGGGCAAGTGGAGCACCCTGGTGACCGAGCTGATGGCCTTCAAGGAACTGTACGATCGCAACGCGCCGCTGAACCAGGCACTGCCGACACTGGCCACCGATTATCCGGTGGCCTATGCCGGCTGGGGCCTGCGCGATCTGTGCGATGCACTGCATGCGTTCAACCAGGAATTCGCCGTGGCCAAGGTGATGCGCGAGATGTACGTGGACCTGCCGACCCCGGTGATGACCCCGGCCGATGCCTACAACCATCTGGTGAAGGGCGAGATCGAACGGGTCGATATCGAACAGCTCAGCGGTCGTATCGCCGCCACCATGCTGGTGCCGTACCCGCCGGGTATTCCCACCATCATGCCGGGCGAACGCTTCGGTGCCAGTGACGAACCGATCATCCAGTCGCTGCGCATTGCCCGCGAACAGAACGCGCGCTTCCCCGGTTTCGAGTCGGACGTGCACGGGCTGATCATCGAGCACGATGAGGAAGGCATCAGTTACCGGGTGGAGGTGCTGAAGGCCTGACCGTGACGGTCGGACCTTCGGCACTGCATGGATACCACCCGCGAGCAGCGCATCCTGCGGTTGTCCATCGGCATGACTGTAGCGGTCAGTGCAGCCGGCTTCCTGGGCGGCCTGCTGGTGGGATCGCAGGCCATCCTGTTCGACGGCATCTACAGCCTGGTGGACGTGGCCCTGACCCTGGTATCCCTTTCGGTGCTGCGGCTGGTGGCGCGGGAGCAGAGTCCGCGCTTCCAGTATGGCTATTGGCACCTGGAACCGATGGTGGAAGCGCTGGGCGGGGTGATCCTGTCGCTGGCCTGCGTGTATGCGCTGGCCAACGCGGTGATCGGTCTGACCACCGGCGGGCACGTGGTGAAGTTCGGGCCGGCGCTGTGGTGGGCCGGTCTGATCAGTGCCAGCAACCTGGGCATGGCCGCGTTCGTGGCCGGCCAGGCGCGGCGCCTGCATTCGCCCTTGCTGTGGCTGGATGTGCGGGCCTGGCTGCTGGGCGGGCTGATGGCATTGGCGGTGGTGCTGGCGTTCCTGCTGGCTCTGGCCCTGCAGGACGGGCCGTGGCAGCACTGGGTGCCGTATCTGGATTCGATCGTGCTGATGCTGATCAGCGTGGCCGTGCTGCCGGTACCCACGCGGGCGGCGTTCAAGGCGCTGCGCGAGGTGCTGCAGGTCGCGCCCGATGACCTGGATCAGCGCGTGCAGCAGGTGATGCAGGCGTTCGTGCGCGAACGGGGCTATGCCGGTTTCACCAGCCATGTGGCGAAGATGGGCCGCATGCGCTTCATCGAGATCCATGTACTGACCGACCCGGCCACACCGTTGGGCACGGTGGGCGAGGTGGATGCCATGCGCGATGAGATTGCGGTGCGCCTGGATGCCCGCGGCGGCATGTTCTGGCTGACGATCGATTTCACCGCCGACCCGGCGTGGACCTGAGTGGCGTCAGCGCAGGTAGTACTCCACCGGTACCACGCGTTCCTGCGGCGCCGGCAGATCGTCGGGAATGCGCGGCAGGGGCTGCGCGCGGCGGAAGGTCTGCAGGGCGGCTTCGTCCAGCAGGGGTTCGCCGCTGCTGCGCTCCAGCAGCAGCGTGCGCAGGCGGCCGCTGCGATCGACGCTGGCGCGGACCCAGGCGGTGCCCTGCTGGCGGCGCGCGCGGGCGGCGCTGGGGAAATAGCGGTGGCGCTCCAGGCGCGCCATCAGCCGTGCTTCCCAGCTGTCGCTGTGGGCGCCCGCCAACTGGGGTGCCGGTGGTGCGTCGGGTGTCGGCGGCGCAGCCGTGATCGACGCCGGTGCCGGTGCGGCGTCGCTGGCTGGCAGGATCAGCGCCGGTACCGGTTCCGGTAGCGGCTGCGCTTCGGCGCTGCGGCCGTGACCGGACGCCAAGGTGCCCTGCGGTGCGCGGGTGGGTGGGGGCGGTGACAACGGACGCGGCTGCGGCGCACGTGGTTGCTGCGCCTGGCTGGGGCGGTCGGCGTTCAGTTCTTCCAGCGGCTGTGGCGGCGCGGTGGGCGGCAACAGCCGCAGGCTGATGCGCACCTCTTCCGCTGGGGGTGTGGGTTGGCGTGTGGACGTTGTCCAGTGCAGCAGCCCCAGCACCGGCAGCAGATGCAGGCCGATGGTGATCGCCACCGCCATCCAGTGCGGGCGGCGCTCGCGTGCACCGGTCTGCGCTCGGCGGTCCGATGGCAGGGGCGAGGGCAATGAGGGAAGCGCTTGGACTGGCACGGACGGAGTGCGGAGAGCGGGACAGGAACGGCCCGCGGCGGCAAGGGCAGCGCGCGCACCTTACCGCAAAGGAGAATCGTTTGCATTAATCCCCGGCCTGTACCGGGCCCGCTCAGGGCGCCGCGTTGACCCCGGGTCGCACGTAGTAGGTCTGGCCGCTGTCGTCCAGGAACAGCAGTTCCGGCTTGCCCTGCCAGGAGGTGAGCATGGCGCCGGTGTTGTTCTGGTGGCGCACCATCAGTGAAGCGCCGCGGTCGGGGTTGGCTACCACCTTGAACACTTCGGTGGTGCCGCTGGCATCGTCCAGGGTGAGCAACGCTTCGCCGCCACGGTCACTGGTGCCGTAGGCGCCGCGTTCCGAACCGTCGGGGCCGAGCAGGATCACGCCGGACAGTGCCGCCGCGCGCGGGCCCTGGGTGCGCCCCTTGCTGGCCGGGTCGGGGACTGGCGCGCCGACAATGACGCGTGCCTGGCCGTTGGCATCGTGGACGACCAGGCCACGTGCATGGACCACGCGTTCGGGCGACTGGCTTCTGTGCAGGTTCCAGGCCGTCCAGCCTGAGGTCAGCAGGGCGAGGGTGGACACCCCCAGAGTGGTAAACAGCAACGCACGGGCCATCGTGTAGTCCTTCCTTGGATCTGGCGACGATAGCGGATGCAAAAGCGGATGGGTAGAGTCGACCCATCAATGGAAATCGCGGCTGTGGCTGCGCAGGCCCTGCAACAGATCGTCCAGGCCCAGCATGCGTTGCACGATGACGTGCTGCACGCCATCCACGCGTTCCAGCCTGCCGTCGATCTGCATCAGCTGGGTATCGACCAGGATGCGGTGCTGGCGATCGGCCACGTGGCGCCAGACCACGGCGTTGACCATGCCGGTCTCATCTTCCAGGGTCAGAAACGTGACCCCGCTTGCGGTCTGCGGCCGCTGACGCATGCGTACCAGACCCGCGATGCGCACGCGCCGGCCATGCCCGTGCGCGGCCAGTTGTGCAGCATCCAGGCAGCCGCGGCTGCGCAGCTGCGCGCGCAGGAACGACAGCGGGTGGCGGCCCAGGGTGGTGCCGGTACTGCGGTAGTCGGCCTGCATGTCGTCCCAGGCGCTGGGCAGCGGCAGCGGCACGCGTGCTTCGCCGGTGGCGCGGGCCGGGTCGAACAATGGCAGGCGGTTTTCCACGCCGGAGACGTCCCAGCGTGCGCGGTGGCGGTGGCCACTGAGGCCGCGCAGTGCACCGGCATCGGCCAGCAGGCCCTGCTGGCGGCGATCGAGCGCCACTCGCTGGCACAGATCACCCACATCGTCGAACGGACGCCGCGCGCGTTCGCGGACCAGCGCCTGCACCGCCTGTTCGCTGCAGCCATCGACCAGACGCAGGCCCAGGCGCAGGGCGGCGGCGCCCTTGCTGAAATCGAGCGTGCAGTCCCAGTGGCTGTGGCGCACATCCACCGGCAGCACCGCGATGCCATGCCGGCGTGCATCCTGCAGCAGCTGGTCGGGGCTGTAGAAGCCCAGCGGCTGGCTGTTGATGAGGCTGGCGGTGAACGCGGCCGGGTGGTGGCACTTCAGCCAGCAACTGACATAGGTCAGCAGGGCGAAACTGGCGGCGTGGCTTTCCGGGAAACCGTAATTGCCGAAGCCCTTGATCTGCTCGAACAGATGTTCGCCGTACTCGCGGCTGAAACCATTGCGCAGCATGCCGGCCAGCAGCTTTTCCCGGTGCGGTTCCAGCCCGCCGCGGCGCTTCCAGGCGGCCATCGAACGGCGCAGGGCATCGGCCTCGCCGGGGGTGTAGCCGGCCGCTTCCACCGCCAGCTGCATCACCTGTTCCTGGAACAGCGGCACGCCCAGGGTGCGGGCGAATACGCGTTCCAGCTGCGGTGGATAGAGCGGGTTGGCCGGGTCGTTCAGCGCATCGGGCCCTTGTTCGCGCAGGATCCGGCGGCGTTCCAGGTAGGGGTGCACCATGTCGCCCTGGATCGGCCCGGGGCGCACGATGGCCACTTCGATCACCAGGTCGTAGAACGTGCGTGGCTGCATGCGCGGCAGCATGGCCATCTGCGCGCGCGATTCGATCTGGAACACGCCGATGGTGTCGGCGGCGCAGATCATGTCGTAGGTCGCGCTGTCCTTGGCGGGCACCGCATCCATGCGGCCGCTGTGCAGCCCGTGCTGCTGCAGCAGGGCCAGGCACTTGCGGATGGCGGTAAGCATGCCCAGTGCCAGGCAGTCGACCTTCATCAGGCCGGTGGCGTCCAGATCGTCCTTGTCCCACTGGATGACGGTGCGATCGGCCATGGCCGCGTTTTCCACCGGCACCAGTGTGGAAAGTGGATGTTCGGAAATCACGAAACCGCCCGGGTGCTGCGACAGGTGGCGCGGGAAATCGATCAGCTCGGCGGTGAGGGACAGCAGCCGTCGCATCAGCGGCGTGTCCGGGTCGAAGCCGCGTTCGCGCAGGGTATCGGGCAGCGGTATGTGGCCACTCCAGTGGTCCATCGCCGCGCCCAGCTCGTTCACCTGGTCCATCGGCAGGCCCAGCGCGCGGGCCACATCGCGGATGGCACTGCGGCCGCGGTAGCTGATCGCTACGGCGGTCAGCGCGGCGCGTTCGCGGCCATAACGCTTGAACACGTACTGCAGCACTTCTTCGCGGCGCTCGTGCTCGAAGTCGATGTCGATGTCCGGTGGTTCATCGCGTTCTTCGGAAATGAAGCGCTCGAACAGCAGGTTGCTGCGCGCCGGGTCGATCTCGGTGACGCCCAGCACGAAGCACACCGCCGAATTGGCCGCCGAGCCGCGGCCCTGGCAGAGGATCT
>PJTS01000724.1_pt1 | contig 16685 bp, 18 predicted proteins | sample 1512251 | NCBI WGS metagenome assembly PJTS01 (sample SAMN08177686, study PRJNA422409) | Soil metagenome, whole genome shotgun sequencing project. | isolation source: Soil (2) enriched on wood chips: alkali lignin treatment | place: USA: Madison | collected 2015-01-15 | reverse complement strand
CGCCTCAACCACCGCATGGTCGAGCGCGCCCGCCGCATCGTGGTGCTCACCGACGCCTCCAAGTTCGGCCGCGTCAGCCTGCACCGCATCGCCCGCCTCGACCAGATCCACGCTGTCATCACCGATCCGGGCATCGACGAAGCCACCCGCGAGGGGCTGCAGCGGCTGGGCATCGAAGTGATCATCGCCGAGACACCGCCATGAACCCGACACGCACCCTGTACGGCCGCATCCTGACCCCGCTGGGCTGGCGGCTCGGCCACGTCCACTTCGATTCACACGTGCGCCAGCTGCAGGTGGATGACCACAGCGGCGCGGATGATCTGCAGTTGCCGGTGATCCTGCCCGGCTTCATCGACCTGCACGTGCACGGTGCGGCGGGCGTGGACCTGATGCAGGGCGGCGACGTGGCGCGCACCATCGCCCGCACCCATGCCCGGTTCGGCACCACCACCCTGCTGGCCACCACCATGACCGCCGGGCTGGACGAGATCGAACACGCCCTGCGTGGCGTCGCGGCGACCCAGGCCGCGCCGCAGGCCGATGCCGCCCGCATTGCCGGCGTGCATCTGGAAGGGCCCTTCATCAGTCCGCAGCGATTGGGCGCACAACCCAACCGCACCATCGAGGCCACCCTGGCACTGGTGCAGCAACTGCATGCGCTCGCCCCTATCCGGGTGATGACGCTGGCACCGGAGATCGGCGAGCACACCGCACTGATTCCCGCGCTGGCCGCCCTGGGCATCCGTGTGCAGCTGGGCCACAGTGCCGGCACCTACGACGAAGGCGTGGCCGCCTTGCAGGCCGGCGCGTCTGGGTTCACGCATCTGTTCAACGGCATGACCGGCGTGGACCACTACCGCCCCGGCATTGCCGCCGCCGCACTGGCGCATGCGCAGTACGCGGAAATCATTCCCGATCTGCAGCACATCCATCCGGGCGTGATCCGCCTGGCCGCGCGCGCGATTCCGCGCCTGTACGCGGTCACCGATGCGACCGCCGCCACGGGCATGCCCGATGGCGAATACGCACTGGGCGAACAGCGGGTACACAAGTGCGGCGGCTGCGTGCGCCTGGCCAGCGGTTCACTGGCCGGCAGCGCGCTGACCATGGACCAGGCACTGCGCAACCTGGTGCAGGTGGGCCTGGACCTGGCCGACGCCGCGCAACGCGTATCCACCTTCCCGGCCGATTACCTGGGCCTGCAGGATCGCGGCCGCATTGCGCCCGACACCCTGGCCGACCTGGTGGTGCTCGACGCCAGCCTGCGCCTGCAGCAGGTGGTGGTGGGTGGGCACGTGATTGACCTCAACGCTGCACCCGCCTGACGCACCACGTTCGTAACACCCGAAAACGCCTGACGTACCGCCTCTCGTAGAGTCGAGCTTGCTCGACCGCTCTGCCGCGCCGTGCGCGCTCAGTCGAGCAAGCTCGACCCTACAGAAGCAATCCGCCCCGAAACGCCGCACAGGAAACCTGTCGATGACTGCACGTACCGCTCCGCGCTGGCCCGTTCGCTATCTGCTGTTCATCGGCGGCCTGGGCGGTCTGCTGTACGGCATCGACATCGGCATCATTGCCGGCGCCCTGCCCTACCTGGAAGCCACCGCCAGCCAGGCCTGGCACCTGAGCAGCCAGCAGCTGGGCTTCGTGGTGGCGGCGGTGCTGCTGGGCAGTGTGCTCTCCTCGCTGTTCGCCGGGCTGGTGGCCGATCTGATCGGCCGCCGTGGCGCCATGCTGCTGGCCGGCGTGCTGTTCACCGCATCCATTCCGATCATGGCGCTCGCCTCCGGCTATACGCCGCTGCTGCTGGGCCGCCTGCTGCAGGGCATCAGCGGCGGCCTGATCGGCGTGGTGGTGCCGCTGTACCTGGCCGAAGTACTCAGCCCCGAAAGGCGTGGCCGGGGTGCGGCCATGTTCCAGCTGCTGCTGACCATTGGCCTGGTGCTGGCCGCGTTGATCGGCCTGTACCAGGCCCACGCCGTGGATGCCGTTACCGAGGCAGCGCGGCGCCTGCCCGACGCACAGCAGGCGCAGGCACTGTTCGCGGCCAAGGATCATGCCTGGCGCACCATTTTCTGGAGCTGCCTGACCCCGGGCATCGTGTTCTGCGTGGGCCTGTTCTGGCTGTCTGAATCGCCGCGCTGGCTGGTGCGGCGTGGGCGCGTGGATGACGCGCGGCGCAGCCTGCAGCGTGTACTTGCGCCCGACCGGGTGGAGGCCACGCTGGCGCAGATCCAGGCACCGGATGCCGACAGTGCCGACGGGAAGCGTGAGCCGCTGCTCAGCCGCCGCTACGTGAAGCCCTTCCTGCTGGCCTGCGTGGTGCTGGCCTGCACCCAGGCCACCGGCATCAACTCGGTGCTGGCCTATGCGGTGAACATCCTCAACCAGGCCGGCCTGTCGGGTTCAGTGGCCAATGGTGCCGACGTGGCCATCAAGCTGCTCAACGCGCTGATGACCGTGGCCGCGCTGCTGCTGGTCGATCGCAAGGGCCGCAAGTTCCTGTTGATGCTGGGCAGTGGTGGCATCTGCGTGGCCCTGCTGGCAGCCGCCACGCTGTTCTTCCAGGCCGAGCGCGGCCGTGCCGATGTGCAACCGCAGTTGCACGCAGCGGTACAGGGCGATGGCCTGCGCCTGCTTCTGGATGACGCGCAGTGGCAGCAGTTGGGCGCGGGCATCGACCGCGAAGGGCGGCCGCTGCAACTGACGGTCTCCTATGCCTACGGCGATTTCACCAACGGGCGCGCGTTGCGCAGCGACAACCCGGGTGACCGCGAACTGCGCATCGAGCGTGCCGGCACTGTGCAACCGGACAGCGTGATCGGTACATTCTTCCGGCGCCTGCACCTGAATCCCTTCGCCGACCCGGCCAGCGCCGCGCAGGCACCGCTGCGCATCGAGCAGGCACGCATCGGCCCGGTGCCGCCGCCGGCCCATGGCTGGGCCGTAGCCGCGTGCATCCTGGTGTTCGTCGCCTTCTTCGCCGTCGGCCCCGGTGTGTGCGTATGGCTGGCGCTGTCCGAGCTGATGCCCAACCGCATCCGCTCCAACGGCATGAGCATCGCGTTGCTGATAAACCAGTTCGTTTCGACCACGATTGCGGCACTGTTCCTGCCTACGGTGGGCCACTACGGCTACGCCAGCATGTTCCTGTTCTGGGCTGGCTGCACGTTCGTGTTCTTCCTGGTGGCCGCACTGTGGCTGCCGGAAACCAAGGGCAGATCGCTGGAAGAGATCGAAGCGCATTTCCGGTAAGCAGCGGGCCGCCCTGCCTGGTAGCGGTCGACCTTGGTCGACCACTTTGCTCGGTAGCGGTCGACCTTGGTCGACCCTCCCACAGCCGTCGAGCAAGCTCGACGCTACGTCAGCTTGCGCAGCTTCAACGCCACTACGATCTGCAATACCCCATACACCAGGCTGCCAATGCCGATCCACAGTGTGGTGACCGCCAGGCCTGCCACCGGGTTGGCGGCCAGTAGAACGCCCAGCACCACCGCCAGCAGGCCACTGAGTATCAGCAGCCACTCGCCCTGGATCTGCTTGCGCACACGAATGGCGAAGACGATGCGGTACAGCCCGGCCAGCAGCAGCCACACGGCGAGCAGCAGCACCAGCACACTGGCCGTGGCCAGCGGATTGGCGATCGCCAGAACGCCAAAACCCAGCGAGGCCAGGGCATACAGCAGCAGCCAGCCGCGCGGCGCGCCACTGCCGCCGCTGATCAGCGCCAGCAGACTGATCACCCCTTCGGCAATGGCCATCACCCCCAGCACCCATGCCAGTGCGGTGGCCGCCGACAGCGGCCAGCCCACCGCGGCGATGCCAAATCCAAGCGCCACCACACCGTACAGCAGCAGGATCGGCCAGCTGCGGCCAATGGCAGTTACCAATGCTGGGCGGGACGAGTCTGGAGACAGCATGACCACTCCTTCGATCAGGATCCAATCTGCATCCTAGCGCGCGCGCAAGGCCGGCCATCCACGCCCTCTATACACGTTCGGAACCGCATGCCTTCATGGCACCCGTGCGCAGACCCACGCGCGTATCTCGCCCACGCCCATCAGCTTCAGTGTCTCGGCGATTTCCAGCAGCGTGCTTCCGGTGGTCATCACGTCATCCACCAGCGTCACCTGTGTGGGCACCGGGCCGTGCACGTCGAACGCATCGAACAGGTTCTCCCTGCGCTGCTCGGCACTGCGTTCTGACTGCGGCGCGGTATGGCGACGGCGGTACAGCCCGCGCCACACCGGCTGCTGCAGGAACCGGCACAACTCACCAGCCTGGTTGTAGCCGCGCAGGCGCAGGCGACGGCGATGCAGCGGCACCGGCGCCAGCGGCGGGCAGGTCCACGCCGGGGGATGGCGCAGCATCAGCTGCGCCAGCAGTCGCCCGGCCGCCAGGTCATGGTGGAACTTGAAGCGCAGCAGCAACTGGTCCACCGGCGGCAGATACAACAGGCTGGCATGCGTGGCTGTCTGCGGCGGCGGTTCGTCACGGCAGGTGCCGCACACCGGCAGCGCGGTGTCGGGCAGCGGCAACGCGCAGCGGTGGCAAGCGCGTCCTGACCAGGGGATATCGGCCAGACAGGCTGCGCACAGATCCAGGCCATCGTCGCCGGGCTCGCCACAGACCAGACAGCGCAGGGGCAGCAGGGCACGTTGCACACGCCCAGCCATCAACAGCAGCCTTTCCGTCAACATCCATCCAGTCTGCGTGCTGGACGGTTTCCACAGGCATCGGGTATGTGCCCGTCGTACTGCCGGTTTCCCCTCCTTCAGCCTGTCGGATACGCCGACACAGATGCTGCACAGGGCCGCTGCTAGCGTTCGTCGTCTGTATCCCTCTTCTGCGGAATCCAGATGAACAAGCGGACCCGAATCGTCATTGTCGTACTGATCGTCGGCCTCTTGGCCATGGTCCTGCCCACGGTGCTGTGGTACTTCAAACAGGGCGAATCCCACGACCCCGGCCTGCAGAACGAGGCGCAGAAAATGCAGCAGGAACAGGCCAGGCCTTGAGCGATCCGATGCCGCACACCCAGCCCTCGCCCGATTGGCTTCCCGCCCAGTGGAGTGCGTTGCCGCGCGATTTCTACCGACGCCATCCCACCGTGGTCGCGCCGCAGTTGTTGAACAAGCTGATCGTGCGTGACGACGGCCGCGCCGCGCGTATCGTCGAGGTCGAGGCCTATGCGGGAAGCGAAGACCCCGCCGCGCACTCGTATCGAGGGCAGACCGCGCGCAATGCCACGATGTTCGGCGAGGCCGGTCATCTCTATGTGTACTTTACGTATGGCATGCACTGGGGCAGCAATGCGGTGTGTGGAGAGGTCGGCGAAGGCGTCGGCGTACTGCTGAGGGCGGCCGAACCGTTGGCCGGTGTGGCCGCCATGCAGGCGGCGCGGCCGGCTGCCAGGCGCGAGCGCGATCTGGCCAACGGCCCCGGCAAGCTCTCCCAGGCCTTCGGCATTACCCGCGAGCTGGATGGTGCGGACCTGGTCGGCGCCGACCGTGGCATCGTCATCGCCTCCGACGGCACGCCACCGCCGGCCGCACCCGTGGTGGGACCGCGCATCGGCATCAGCCGTGCCGTGGACCTCCCTTGGCGCTGGCATGTGCCGGACCACCCACACGTATCCGTGCGGCCGCGACGCCGGTAATGCTGCGCTGACGGCTCAGGGTGCCGCCCCCAACAACGGCGGCATCACCTCCACCAGCCAGTCGATGAACACCCGCAGCCGCGGGCTGACATGGCGGTTATCCGGGTACACCACATGGAACGGGTACGACGCCGGCCGCCAGGGCTGCAGCACCTCCACCAGCGCCTTGCTGCGCAGCGCCGCGCCTGCGGCATAACCGAAGGTCTGCACCAGGCCCAGGCCTGCCACCGCCGCGGCCAGATGGCCATTGCTTTCATTGATGCCCAGGCGGTGCTCGGCCTTGATCTCGAAGGTACCGTCGGGGCCGCGGAACCGGAACGGCACGGCGCGCCCGTTCGATGGCAGCAGATAGCTGATCAAGCGGTGGCCATTGCGCAGCTCCTGCGGATACGCCGGCACGCCATGGGCCTTCAGATAGGCCGGGCTGGCGCAGGTGATCAGGCGCGCATCGCCCAGGTGCCGTGCGACCAGCGACGAGTCATCCAGCGCACCGCCGCGGATCACGCAGTCCACGTTCTCGCCGATCAGGTTCACCGTGCGGTCGGACACGCCCAGCTCGATGCGGATCTCCGGGTAGCGCGCCATGAACGCCGGCAGCAGCGGAATCAGCACGTCACGCGCGGTGGAACCGCCGATGTCCACGCGCAGCAGGCCGCGCGGCGTTCCGCGTGCCGCACTGAACGAGGCATCGACATCCTGCAGGTCGCGCAGCAGGCGGCCAGCCTTCTCGTAGTACGTCTGGCCTTCGGCGGTCACCGCCACCCGGCGCGTGGTCCGCTGCAGCAGCCGCACGCCCAGGTGCGCCTCCAGCTCGCGCACCAGCTTGCTCAGCGAGGTGGTGGGCATGTCCAGTGAATCGGCGGCGCGGGTGAAGCTGCCGGTCTCGACCACGCGGGCAAAGGCGTGGATGGCGTTGAGCTGATTCATGCCGCGCATTATGCATGTAGGTGCATAGTCATTGTCATTACGCAGGATTTATTGCCCAACCAAGGCCACCCATCATTCTCCCACCCGCTGCCACCTCCCTCCCCGGCAGCCCCTACAGGAGAACACCATGAGCACTGATTTCAACGGCAAGATCGCGCTGGTCACCGGCGGCACCACCGGCATCGGCTTGGCCACCGCCCAGCACCTGGCCCGCCTGGGGGCAACGGTCTTCATCACTGGCCGCCGCCAGCCGGAACTGGATGCCGCCGTGGCCAGCATCGGCGCGCAGGCCACCGGCATCCGTGCCGACGCCTCGCAGCCGAGCGACCTCGATGCGGTCTACGCGCAGATCGCCCGCCAGGCCGGCCGCCTGGACATCCTGTTCGCCAATGCCGGCGGCGGTGACATGCTGCCGCTGGGGGCGATCACCGAAGAACACTTCGACCGCATCTTCGCTACCAACGTGCGCGGCGTGCTGTTCACCGTGCAAAAGGCGCTGCCGCTGCTGGTCGATGGCGCCTCGATCGTGCTGACCGGTTCGACCGTGTCGATCCAGGGCACCGCCAGCTTCAGCGTGTACAGCGCCAGCAAGGCGGCGGTACGCAACTTCGCCCGCTCGTGGTCGCTGGACCTGAAGGACCGGAAGATCCGCGTGAATGTGATCAGCCCGGGCCCGATCCGCACCCCTGGCCTGGGCGACCTGGTGCCCGATGAAGCCCGCCAGGGCCTGTTCGATCACCTTGCCGCGCAGGTGCCGCTGGCACGCCTGGGCGAACCGCAGGAGGTGGCCAATGCCGTGGCCTTCCTGTCCTCGGATGCGGCCAGCTTCGTCAATGGCGTCGAGTTGTTCGTCGATGGCGGCATGGCGCAGGTGTGATGCGCGGAGGCCCGTGCGGCCATGGATGAATCAGCGCTGCCGGCTCAGGCCGGCATGCGCGTGGGCACCCGGACCCGATGGCCTGCAGCGGAACATCGCAGACGCCAACCACGAGAATCTCAGTCAACGCACATGCCTGCCACCACGCGCCCGTCCTCCACATGGTCAATGCACCCGAAGATGTCATGGGAGTTTTCCTGGCACGTGCCGGTGGCGGCTTCGCCGACCACGGCATTCGACCCGGCCTGGCATGCTCCCTGGCAGTCCGCGTTGCTTCTGCAGGCCTTGCCAGCATCAACTTGGGGCTTCACGCAGGCTGGCGTAGCAAACATGCCCACGCCCTGGATGACACCGCCCTGTGCCTGACAGGCCATGGCATCGATGCGGTCTTGTGGCCGCGTACTGCACCCGCAGACCAGAACGGCGCCCACCAGCAGCGCGATGGCCCATTTCATTTGTACGCGCACTCCTCCGCAAAGCCCCAGTGCTCGCCGGACCGTTCCGGCAAGCCTGCCTGCTCCTGTCAGTCGTAGTCCTGGTAGCCGCCCAGCTCACCACAATGCCGGCAGCGGAACAGATAAGCCGTCGGTGATCCGTCCTTGTCCAGCGCCGCGAGGAAATGCTGCCACTGCGGCCCGTCCTCCAGCCCGGTACTGTCCTGGATCGCCGCCATCGCGGCTTCACCGTGGGCTTCCAGTTCGGCGCGACCGGCGCGGCCGATGAACTGCGCGGCATCCCCGCAATGGGTCCACCATTGTTCCTGCTGCCAGCCGTTGAAGCCAGGGGTGCGCTGCGCGATCACGTCGATGATCTCCTCATCGACTTCATCCCACTCGCCGCCACCACCGACGCCTTCCTCATCAGTGAACGTGACGCCGAGGCGCTCATGCGCGGAGCCATCAGCGATGCACCACGGGCAGATTTCCTGTCCGTACTCTTCTTCGGCATAGACCGGGCCGGTGTAGACGTAGCCGCGCGACTGTCCGCAGCACACGCACGACGTATCGGCGGCGATCACGCTACCGGTGGCGATGGGATCGGGGTGATAGGTGAAGCGCGGCAGATCCATGGCAGTTCCGTTGCTGGGCGGCCCAGTGTAGCGGTGCGATCAGGGTCCAATATCCTGTAAACCATAGAGCGCCACGAAAAGTTGACATGCTTCACCAACCCAACCACACTGCCGCCCTCGCTACACGCCCCTCCAAGGTCCCTTCATGGCATCGGCCATCCGCCACGACTGGCAGCACGATGAACTGCAGGCGCTGTTCGACCTGCCGCTGCCCGAACTGCTGTTCCGTGCCGCCAGCGTGCACCGCGCGCAGTTCGATCCGGGCCAGGTGCAGGTGTCCACGCTGCTGTCGGTAAAGACCGGCGGCTGCCCGGAAGACTGCGCGTACTGCCCGCAGGCGCAGCGCTACAACACCGGCGTGAACGCGCAGAAGCTGATGGACACCGAAGCGGTGCTGGCCAAGGCGCGCCAGGCCAGGGCCGCCGGTGCATCGCGCTTCTGCATGGGCGCCGCATGGCGTTCGCCGAAGGACCGCGACATTCCGAAGGTGGCCGCGATGATTGCCGGGGTGAAGGCGCTCGGCCTGGAAACCTGCGCCACCCTGGGCATGCTCAGCGGCGAACAGGCACGTGCCCTGAAAGAGGCCGGCCTGGACTACTACAACCACAATCTGGACACCGCGCCGGATTACTACGATTCGATCATCCACACCCGCCAGTACCAGGACCGCCTGGATACGCTGGGCCACGTGCGCGATGCAGGACTGAAAACCTGCTGTGGCGGTATCGTCGGCATGGGCGAAACGCGCGCACAGCGCATCGGCCTGCTGCTGGCGCTGGCCACGTTGCCGGCCCACCCCGATTCGGTGCCCATCAATCAGCTGGTGCAGGTGCCCGGTACACCGCTCCATGGCAGCGCCGAACTGGACCCGTTCGAGTTCGTGCGCATGATTGCCGTGGCCCGCATCGTCATGCCGCGTTCGATGGTGCGGCTGTCGGCCGGTCGCGAAGCCATGAGTGATGAGCTGCAGGCGCTGTGCTTCCTGGCCGGTGCCAATTCGATATTCTACGGCGAGAAACTGCTGACCACCGGCAACCCGGAAGGCGAACGCGACCAGGCCCTGTTCGCGCGCCTGGGCCTGCAGCCGATGCCGCGGCAGGTGGACGCGGCCGGCCATGACCACGGCGGCACCGTGCATGCCGACATCGGCGGCGGCGCACGTGCCAGCGCCGCGTGATGCGGGGCACAAGCGGGCGCGACGGCAACGCGCTACCCTAGCCGCCCCGTCGTCGCCCGTAGCCACCATGGCCCGCCCCGACCTGACCGCCCGCCTTCAAGCCCAGCGCGCGTTGCGCGATGCCCAAGGCCGTCGCCGCCCCCGGCGCACGGTGTCGCGCCGCGATGGCGTGCGCCTGGAAGTTGACGGGCGCTGGCTGACCGGCTTCTGCAGCAACGATTACCTGGGCCTGGCCCAGCAGTTCAGTGTGGTCAACGCGCTTCAGGACGCCGCCGCGCGCGAGGGCGCCGGTGCCGGTGCCTCGCATCTGGTCTGCGGCCACCACGCGCTGCACGACGCACTGGAACGCGAAGTCGCCGACTGGCTGGAGTACCCGCGCGCCCTGCTGTTCGGCAGCGGCTTCGCCGCCAACCTGGCCGTGCAGCAGGCACTGCTGAGCGAAGAGAACGACGTCTGCGTGCAGGACAAGCTCAACCACGCCAGCCTGCTCGATGCCACCCGCCTGGCCGGCGCACGCCTGCGCCGCTACCCGCATCTGGATCCGGAAGGCGCCATGCGCCAGCTCAAGCACGCGCCCGACGGCGCGGCCATGCTGGCCACCGACGGTGTCTTCAGCATGGATGGCGATATCGCGCCGCTGCGTGCGCTGTCACTGGTGGCGCGCCTGCAGCAGGCGCTGTTCTATGTGGACGATGCGCACGGCGTAGGCGTACTGGGTGACGGCCGCGGTGCCGTGGCCAGCGCCGGGCTGGGCGTGGACGATGTGCCGTTGCAGCTGGTCACCCTGGGCAAGGCCCTCGGTGGCGCTGGCGCGCTGGTGCTGGGCCGCGACGATCTGATTGAACACCTGGCCGAAACCGCACGCCCCTACATCTACACCACCGCGCTGCCGCCGGCCCTGGCCGCCGCCGCGCTGGAAGCGGTTCGCCTGGCCCGCCGCGACCATTGGCGGCGCGAGCGCCTGACCGATCTGATCGCCCTGTTCCGCAGCGAGGCGCGCCGCCAGGGCCTGGACGTGATGGCCTCGGAAACGCCGATCCAGCCGCTGCTGTGCGGCGATGACCACACCGCCGTGGCGATGTCGCAGGCGCTGGAACAGGCCGGCTGGCTGGTCGGTGCCATCCGCCCACCCACCGTGCCTGAAGGCAAGGCGCGGCTGCGCATCACGCTGTCGGCGCTGCATACGCCCGAACAGGTGCGCGGCCTGGTGGACGCCATTGCCAGCGCGCGCGACCAGGTCGGCCGCGCCGCCCCCGCCCCCGATCCGCTGCCGCCGTCGCTGCCGTTCGACCGCGCCATCGCCTGATACACGTAGGGCCGCGCATGCATATCGATGTCACCGGCCGCGGGCCGGACCTGGTGCTGATCCATGGCTGGGCCCTGCAGGGCGGCGTGTTCGCGCCGCTGGTGGAACGTCTGGCCGAGCACTTCACCCTGCACGTGGTGGACCTGCCCGGCCACGGCCACAGCCGTGACGACAGCACGCCACTGCGCCTGCCCTACGTGGTGAACGCGATCGCCACGGCCACCCCGCCAGCGGTGTGGTGTGGCTGGTCGCTGGGCGGGCTTTTCGCCCTGCACGCGGCGGCCACGGTACCCAAGGTGCGCGGCCTGGCGATGATCGCCGCCACCCCGCGCTTCGTCCGCGGCGATGACTGGCCGCACGCTGTGGAACCGGCGGTGTTCGAGCAGTTCGGCCGCGACCTGGCCAGCGATTTCGCCGGCACCCTGGAACGCTTCCTGGCCCTGGACGTGATGGGCTCAGCGCATGCCCGCGAGGAACTGCGCACCCTGCGCCAGCGACTGGTGGAACGTGGCGCGCCGACCGAGCGCGCCCTGCTGGAAGGCCTGCGGCTGCTGGAAGGCACCGACCTGCGCGGCGCCCTGCCGGCGCTTGGCACACCCAGCCTGTGGATCGCCGGCCAGCGCGACCGCCTGGTGTCACCGGCGGCCATGCAGGCCGCCGCAGCGCTGGCACCGAACGCGCAGGCACTGACCATCGCCCACGGCGGTCATGCACCGTTCCTCGGCCATGCCGAACAGGTGGCCGCTGCCCTGCAACACTTCGTTGCCGGCCTGTCACCGGCCGATGGCGGACAATGAGCACTTTCCGCATTCGGCAGGGTTGACGCATGGATCTCGGTATTTCCGGCCGCTGGGCACTGGTCTGCGGCGCAAGCAAGGGCCTCGGCCTGGGCTGCGCGCGTGCGCTGGTGGCCGAGGGCGTGAACGTGGTGATCGTGGCCCGTGGCGAAACCGCCCTGCAGGTCGCCGCTGAGGAACTGCGCGCCCTGCCCGCTGCCGCCGAGGTCCGCACGGTCGCCGCCGACGTCACCACCGAGGCTGGGCGCACGCGGGCACTGGCCGCCTGCCCGCAGGTGGACATCCTGGTAACCAATGCCGGAGGCCCACCGCCGGGCGATTTCCGCACGTTTGAACGCGACGACTGGATCGCCGCGCTGGACGCCAACATGCTGGCGCCGATCGCGCTGATCCGCGCCACCGTGGACGCGATGATCGCGCGCGGTTTCGGCCGCATCGTCAACATCACCTCGTCCTCGGTGAAGGCGCCGATCGACACGCTGGCGCTGTCCAACGGCGCGCGCAGCGGCTTGACCGGCTTCGTCGCCGGGCTCGCGCGGCGCACGGTCGGCCACAACGTCACCCTGAACAACCTGCTGCCCGGCCAGTTCGACACCGACCGCCTGCGCGCCAACTTCGCCCATGCAGCGGGCCAGGACGGTGATGCCCAGGCCGTGGCCGAGCGCCGCCGCCAGCAGATTCCCGCCGGCCGCTTCGGCACGCCGGACGAATTCGGCGCGGCCTGCGCCTTCCTGTGCAGCGCACAGGCCGGTTACCTCACCGGGCAGAACCTGCTGATCGACGGCGGCGCCTACCCCGGTACGTTCTAAGAGACTTTCGCAATGCCGTCCCACTTCGACGCCCGCCACGTCCGCCGCGCCTTCGGCCGCGCCGCCAGCAGTTACGACGCCGCCGCTGCCCTGCAGCGCGAGGTGCAGTCGCGGCTGATCGAATCGCTGGACTACCTGGAAGCACGCACGCCGGCCGTGGTGCTGGACATTGGTTCGGGCACCGGCCACGCCAGTGCGCTGATGAAGAAGCGCTGGCCGAAGGCGCAGGTGATCGCGCTGGATGTCGCGCTGCCCATGCTGGGCCAGGCCAAACGCCAGGCCGGCTGGTGGAAGCCGTTCCAGCGCCTGTGCGGCGATGCGACCGCGCTGCCGCTGGCCGACAACAGCGTCGATGTGATCTTCAGCAACCTGTGCCTGCAGTGGCTGGACGACCTGCCGGCGGTGTTCGCCGGTTTCCGTCGCGTGCTCAAGCCCGGCGGCCTGCTGCTGTGCTCCACCTTCGGCCCGGAAACGTTGGTTGAACTCAACGAGGCGTTCGCTGCTGCTGATGACCGCCCGCACGTCAGTCGTTTCGCGCAGATCGCCCAGTTCGGCGATGCGCTGATGATGGCCGGCTTCCGCGACCCGGTGCTGGACCGTGACCTGTTCACCCTGACCTACGACGACCTGCCGGCGCTGATGCGCGAGCTGCGTGCGATGGGCGCGACCAATGCGCGGGTGGACCGCCGCCACACGTTGACCGGGCGCGGCCGTTTTGCCGCCGCTGCAGCGGCGTACGAACCCATGCGGCGTGCCGACGGCAAGCTGCCCAGCAGCTGGGAAGTGATCTATGCCCACGCCTGGGCACCGGACCCGGGCGCGCCGATCCGCGAAGGCGGGCATGACATCGCCTCGGTGCCGGTGTCGGCCATCCCGATCCGCCGCAAGCAGCCCTGATCGTCGTCTGCGGTCCGCTTGTGGCGATCGCCCGCGGTCCGCTCTGGTAGGTGCCGACCTTGGTCGGCACAATGCCGGCGGCATCGCGATCTGACAGGTTGTGCCGACCAAGGTCGGCACCTACCAAGGGCAGATGTCGACGAGCGCGCGATATGGGTAGCACCGGGCCATGCCCGGCGAGCGCAGCGGCAGCCGCTCAGGTATTGGCCGTCGAACTCAACGGCGGGCGCACCAGGTCGCGGTGGAAGAAATAGATTTCCTGCACCAGGAAACGCCAGCTGGTGTGGAAGCTGCGGAAGCGCGTGCTCGGCGTGGACGAGGCCAGCGCATCGATGCCCAGCGCCTGGCTCAGGCGCAGCGCGCGGGCCATGTGCAGCGGGTCGCTGACGATGATGACCGTATGCAGCTTGCGCTGCTCCATCAGCCGCTTGGCTTCCACCAGGTTCTGCACGGTGTTGCGCGAGGCGGTCTCGATCAGGATGGCGTCATCGGGCACCCCGTGCTTCAGCGCATAGCGCCGTGCCACCTGCGATTCGGAGAAGCGCGCGCCCGTGCCGCCGTAGCCACCGGTAAAGATCAGCAGCGGCGCATAGCCGGCCTGGTACAGGTCCAGGCCATGGCGGATGCGTTCTTCAAACACCGGTGAAGGCTTGGCATCGTAGGCTGCTGCACCCAGCACGATGATCGCGTCGGCCTTGGCGGCCTGGTCACGCTCACCCACCCAGACGATCCAGGCGGTCACGCCCAGCAGCCACACCAGCACCAGCACGAACAGGCGCCACAGCCAGCCCAGCAGGCCGGTGCGCGGTCGATGACGGCCGCGGCTCACGCCGCCTCCCAGCGCAGCGCTGGCAGATCGACGTTGCCGCCGGACAGCACCAGGCCCACGCGCTGGCCGGCAAACCGCGCCGGCTGGGCCAGCACCGCCGCCAGCACGATGGCCGAGGACGGTTCCACCACCTGCTTCAGCACCTCCCACAACAGGCGCATCGCCGCACGGGTGGCGTCATCGTCCACCACGATCACCTCGGCACCGGCCGCCTGCAGCAGCTGGAAGTTCGGCGCGCCGATCAGGGTGCGCAGGCCATCGCAGAAGGTGTCGGGGGTGAAATCGGTCATCCGCTGGCCGGCAGCCAGCGAACGCGCCGTGTCATCAGCGCCGGCCGGCTCGGCCAACACCAGGCGGGTCTGCGGGCTGGCGTGCTGCAGGGCCAGGGCCGTTCCGCTGGCCAGGCCACCGCCGCCCACCGGCACCACCAGCACGTCGAACGGGCCGTCGCTGTGCAGCAGCTCCAGTGCCGCGGTGCCCTGCCCGGCCATCACCGCCGGGTTGGCATAGGGATGGACCAGGGTCGCGCCGGTATCGGCCTGCACCCGGGCGCAGGTGGCCTCACGGTCGGCGATGGTCGGCGGGCAGCGCCACAGGGTGGCGCCATGGCGGGCGATGTTGGCCAGCTTGGCGGCCACCGCCCCTTCGGGCACCACCACGTGGCACGGGATGCCGCGGGTGCGGGCAGCCAGGGCCAGCGCCGCGCCATGGTTGCCGGAGGAATGGGTGACCACGCCCGCCGCGGCACGCTCAGCGTCCAGCGACCACACCGCGTTGCAGGCCCCGCGGAACTTGAACGCGCCGCCCCGCTGCAGGTGCTCGGCCTTGAACGCCAGTTGTGCCCCGGCCAGCGCATCCAGCGTGTGCGAGCGCAGGACCGGGGTGACGTGGGCATGCGGCGCGATCCGCGCGGCGGCGGCCAGGACATCTTCGGCGCGGGGCAACAGTGGATCGCTCATGACGCAAGATTAACGTATGCCCCGACGCTGGCGGCCACGCACCTTGCCGTGCCAGCATGCAGGCCTTCACCGCCATTCATCCTGGGCCGGCACAGTTAAGGGGCGATTCAATGCCCACGCACGAAGCTGGCCCTACACCCGTCCTTGGGGGGACCCACATGAAAACGCGCCTGTTGCTTGCCGGTGGCCTGTTGCTGGCCCTCACCGGCTGTTCCACCTACGACTATGTCGGCGGTGGCGGCGGTGGCAGTTACTACCACGGTGCCCCGTCGACGGAGTACCGCTATCCGTATGGCTACCCGTCCACCTATGGCTACCCGTATTACGGTGGCTACGGCGGTGGTGGTTACGGCTATGGCTACTACGGCAACCCCTATTACTCGCGCCCGATCTACCGGCCGCCGCACCACAACCACCGTCCGCCGCCGCGCCCGGGCAACGGTGGCGAGAACCGTCCGCCGCCGCCGCCGCGCCAGAACAATGGTGGTTCGCCCTGGCGCAACATGGACTCGATGCGTCGCCCGCCGCAGGCTGGCAGGCCGGCCCAGGCGCGTCCGTCGGCACCGCCCCAGGCCCGTCCGTCTGCACCACCGCAGTCACGTCCGGCACCGGCACCGCGTGCGCCGAGGTCGAACGGTTCTCCGTGGCGAAACATGGAACGATGAACGGTTCCCCGTAGCGAAACATGAATCGTGCGACGCAGCGCACAGTTGGGCCCTGAAACATCTTGCATTTCATCCGGTTCAGGCCGCAATCTACGCCGGTGGTGACGGCCCGCGTCACAAAGTGACGAAAGTGTTAAGGGCCGGTCCCAAACAGCTCTACGTCGATATCCGACAGGAACATCTGGATCCCCCCTGTTCCGGCCCTGTCGGATGTCGGCACCTCTGAAAGCAGACGGCCCCGCAATGCGGGGCCGTTTGTTTTTGGCGTCAGTAGATCCACGCCATGCGTGGATGGGCCCTCTCGGCAAACCGCCAAAAAAACAGGGCCGGACAGTCCCCCGACTGCCGGCCCCCCGCTTCCCCACCGTGCGCCTGTACCGGCCCCTGTTCCAATTCCGGTCAACGGCGCCTACGGCGCCAGCCACGATGGGTGCTATTGGGTTATCTGCAAAAATCCTGCCAACTTTAGGGCGGATTTCATCCCGTACCCGATCCGGGCCCGTCGCCCCCCTCCGAATGGCGCTAAAATCGCCACCCCGGCGCCGCCCCCGGCCGCGCCCGTCCCTTGTTGACCTGCCCCCATGACCCAGTCCTTCCATCGTTACGACGTCATCGTCATCGGCGGTGGCCACGCCGGCACCGAGGCCGCGCTGGCCGCGGCCCGCACCGGCGTGCGCACCCTGCTGCTGACCCACAACATCGAAACCGTGG
>PJTS01000718.1_pt1 | contig 16860 bp, 11 predicted proteins | sample 1512251 | NCBI WGS metagenome assembly PJTS01 (sample SAMN08177686, study PRJNA422409) | Soil metagenome, whole genome shotgun sequencing project. | isolation source: Soil (2) enriched on wood chips: alkali lignin treatment | place: USA: Madison | collected 2015-01-15 | reverse complement strand
ATTTTATATCGCTGATGCCCGAATCTGCGCACATGATTATGTGGACTATGTCAGATCGAGCGATACCCCGAAGTTTAAGGATGATGGAAGGTTTTGGTGTCCATACGTTTAAATTTGTGAATGCCCAAGGAAAAGGCACATTCGTTAAATTTCATTGGAAACCGAGATTGGGAGTACATTCAGTCGCATGGAACGAAGCCCAAAAGATTTCAGGATTTGATGCTGATTTTCATCGAAGGGATCTTTATGAAGCTATTGATAGGGGCGATTTTCCGCAATGGGATCTCGGCGTCCAATTGATTCCCGAAGCGGATGAATTTAATTATTCGTTTGACATTCTTGATGCGACAAAGATTATTCCAGAGGAACTGGTGCCAGTTCAGATTATCGGAACGATGACACTAAATCGCAACCCCGAGAATTTTTTTGCAGAGACCGAACAAGCCGCTTTCGACCCTGGAAGGTTGGTACCGGGTATAGATGTTTCGGATGATCCACTTTTGCAAGGACGGATATTTTCATACATGGATACCCAAAATTATCGATTAGGTGGGCCAAATTTCCATGAGCTTCCTATCAATCGTCCAGTGACCGGCAAACATAATAACCAAAAAGATGGTTTCGCGCGGTCTGAGATTACTAAAGGTGCTGTGAGTTATTTCCCTAACAGCAAGGCTGTCGGTTGCCCTTATCATGCAATGCTTAATGATGGAGTAGGATTTGAATCCCACAAGCAGCCGATCGAGGGTGCAAAAGTTAGGGCTCGCTCAGATTCCTTCGCAGATCACTTTACGCAAGCAAGACTATTTTTTAATTCACAGAGTCCGGAAGAACAGGAGCACATGGTCAATGCCCTGAGTTTTGAGCTTTCGAAAGTGAACGATGTCAATATAAGAAAGCGAGAACTGGCTATTTTGAACCAGATAGACCAAGGATTAGCAAAAAATGTTGGTGTAAACCTCGGGCTTACCCCGCCAAAAGAACTTGATCCGTTAACCCTCAAATTTGCACGTCAGAACCATCCCAAATATCCTCTTAAACCAGTCCAACCGGAAGTTGAAAAGTCTGCTGCTTTGAGTATGAAAGTAAAAGACGGCGAGGGTACAATCAAGAGTAGACAGGTTGCTTTTCTTGTTGATCATGGAGCTAGCAAATCCTCCATAGATAAAATGAAAACAGCACTTGAAAGGGAAGGAGCGCAAGCAGTGCTGATCGCATCCCATGTAGGAAAGATCCGGTTCAAGGAAGGGACAGAAGAAGATATCCAACATTCCTATCTTACGGAAGCATCAGTTTGTTATGATGCATTCTACACAGCAGCAGGCGAATCGGTCAAAACTCTTGCGGAAAATGCCGATTACCTTCATTTTATCAATGAAGGTTACCGACACTGTAAGGCTTTGGCATTTGCACAAGGTGCTGAAGAGTTGGCTGAAAGATCATTTATTAAAAAAGATAAAGGCGTTATTTTCGAAAGCAAAGACAATTTAACAGAAGATTTTATAGCGGTAATGAAAGGCCACCGTGTTTGGGAGAGAGAAAAATCCAGAAAGGTACCTTCTTGATATACAACAAATAGTTCTTCGGTAGAAGGACTATTTGTTTCTTACACATTATCGAAATCGCATATTGTTTGTCATTATTTAAAGGAAGTAGCATGAAAAAAGTAGCAAGTAAAAAGATTAGACCATTGCAAAAGCAAAAGCGACCGGGACTGGAAATAAATATGACACCAGTTCCTGACACTTTTCCATTAAAGTATCCTGCAGAAGGAAAATTAAAAAATAAGGTAGCGTTAATTACCGGAGGAGATAGCGGCATCGGGAAAGCCGTAGCTTTGTTATTTGCGAAGGAGGGAGCTGATATTGTTGTAGCCTATCTTAGTGAAACAAAAGATGCAAAACAAACCCAGAAAGAGGTTGAATCCTTCTCTAGAAAATGTACCTTGATTAAAGGTGATTTAGGAAAAGAAAACCACTGTAAAAAAGTAATTGAAATGGCGATAAAAACGCATAAGAAAGTTGATATTATTGTTAATAATGCGGGGCTTCATTGGGAAGTAGGATCAATTGAAAAAATTACCACGGAACAGTTACTTAAGACTTTTCAGAATAATTTCTTTTCCTATTTCTGGATCACGAAGTACGCTATACCTTATCTTAAGAAGGGGGCAAGCATCATTAATACATCCTCGGTGACGGCTTATCGAGGTAGTCCAAAGTTGATAGATTATTCTGCAACAAAAGGTGCAATAATTTCTTTTACACGAAGTTTGTCAGCAAATCTTATCGCTAAAGGAATTAGGGTAAATGCTGTTGCCCCAGGTCCGGTATGGACTCCATTGATAGCATCTTCATTTGATCCTAAAAAGAACGCCGAATTTGGAAGCGACTCTCCAATGAAAAGGGCAGGAATGCCAAATGAAATTGCACCAAGCTTTTTATTTCTAGCTAGCGAAGATTCACATTTTATGAGCGGTCAAGTTTTACATCCCAATGGTGGAGAAATCGTAAATGGTTAGTCAACGAATAACTTATATTTTGGATGTTCCAGTCTGTGGCTCGCATAGAATTTTTAATGGTAGTTAATTCAGGAATTTATATACAACGAACTTTTTTTTAAAAGCATTATTTGTATAATGCTGATTGAAAGATGAAGATAATGATCTTGAATGCATTCCTTTTATAAGCGAAAATTTATGATACTTATTTTGAAAAAAATGTGATCCCCAGTAGTAAACAATTTTAAGTACAAAGTCGTTATATATCTATCTTAAAATTTTCGGAGGAATGATGACTGAAATTCTTTTAGTTGACGATCACCATTTAGTTCGTAATGGCATACGTCTGATATTGGATTCTTGTGATGATCTTTCTGTCGTAGAGGAAGTCGGTAGCGGGGAGGAGGCTTTGGACTATCTCGAGAAAAATAAAACACCTGATCTGGTACTCACCGACATCAATATGAAAGAAATTGATGGTATTGCATTAATACATATTGCCAAAAGGAAATTTCCCACAATAAGGACTTCGGTACTATCCATGGTTGAAGATAGTACGGTCGTCGTAGATGCATTCAATGCAGGTGCCGATGGTTATCTGTCAAAAGGAACGGATTATAGTGAGTTGTTGTTTGGTGTATCTCAGGTTGCTCAAGGTAAAAAATATTTGTCGAGCGCAATTGCAATGGAAATGGTCGGTAAATATAGTACTTTAGTGCCTTTGATTTATGATAGATCGGAATTGCTTAGTCGCTATGAGATCAATGAAAGAGAGTTTTCCGTATTAGAATTGATATCACAGGGACTTACCAATGCTCAGATTGCAGATCAGATCTTTTTAAGCAAGCGGACAATCGAAGGAATTAGGCAGCATTTGATTGATAAAACTCAGACCAAAAATACAGCTGATCTCGTCCGTTTTGCGTTTCAGAATAAACTTTTAGAATAACTTTTGCTTTGAACCAACATAGCAACTGTCGGTAATCTATTTTAAGCTGTAGTCAATGCTTTTTTAGTTAGTTTTAATTTGTGTCACTATTAACTGATTGGAGTAACATGCAATGACCGATAAATGAAGCCCGGGATCAGATAGCTGACCTAAAACCTTAAGGTTTAGGTCAGCTTCAAGAATTATTTAGAAAAGGGCTTCGTTCCTCTTCATTTACTAATTGAGGTGCGAATGTAATAGCTGCCAAGATTAAATTTTGAGATTTCATATTTTCATTTTTAATTAACATTGGCATAAAACTATAGATTGCTTCGAATACTTTGGTAAAACTTTTTTGATAAATAATTTTGTTTTAACTATCTTGTTATTAGTTTTTTGGCTTCTATTTTCTTGTTTGTTTTATTGGTAATCTCATCAATAAAACATCAATTTTAATCAATATAGTATAGTAATCACTTGCTCTTTGTAACAATTTTTTTATTAGTAGATTGAATCAATTCCGACTTTTCGGTATATCCAACTATCGTTTACATACACCTTCTTTCTCTCAAACAGATTATTGGGAATCAATTTCTTTTTTATCCAAGGTGGAAAAATTCGTCAGGCCGTATATTCAGAAGGGTGCTACCCCATGTATTATGTTAGCGGTAATTGATGGAAAGCAGCAAAGAAGTAAATATCTGCCCGATTCTATCCCTCACTTAGCATGGCATGGTCATTCGATTTCAGTTATGCAATTATCAAATCATACCGCTGGATTTCCTCGTCTCCCGGAAAATATTTTTACGACTCATGCAGTTCTGGCAGATCCATGTCGTCATTATAAGGTTGATTCACTCTTCCATTTTCTGAAAAAATTAAAGTTTCGTCTCAGACCGGAGTCAAGTTTTCTTATTCAAATTTAGGCGCGGGTGTATTAGGTATAGCGTTAAAATGCCATAATAGCAAAAGTTTTGAACAATTAGTCATTGACAATATTTGCTTGCCCTTAGGAATGAAACATACATCACTAAAAGATGTCGGGATTGTACAAGGATACAATGAAAAGGAAGGCCGACGTCGTATTGGCACTTGGAATCTTTGGCGGGGTCTGGTGCTATAAGATCTACATTAGACGATATGATTATTTTTATGAACGAGCAGTTAGGCTCCAAAAATAAACTGACCAAAGCCATTCATTTGACTCATCAAATAACTTTCGCAAATGACGATCAAACTATGGCATTGGGCTGGCGTATTAAGAAGGTGGGAAATAAGGAGATATTTCATCATTATGGAGGTACAGGTGGATTTAGGTCTTTTGTTGCATTTTATGATAAATCCCAAAAAGCCATTGTTATTCTGTCCAACGCAGCCTTAGATGTCACTGCTATCGGATTTTCGATATTTGAAAATTGTTTATAGGTAACTACGTTCAACATCAACATATCAGCACCATTTTCCTTATAAAAAAAGTATTGCTAAGACACCTGTCCACCAAAGGTATAGCACGGACCGTTGTTCAATTTTTTCATTCCCATCATTTTTTTGAATGCGCCGGGTCTTTTGTTAAGTTCTTCCCAATTTTCTTGGGAAACCTGCCAGCTTAATCCGTATTTGTCTTTCAGCCATCCACAAACGCTCTCCTGTCTTCCATCTGATGTCAGTGCGCGTTATTTAACTTTTACCATTTCCTCAGAATTTTTAGTCATTACCTATTGGTAACTAGTTACCAATGGGTTTAGTATATGTTTTTTATACTTAGAAGTATATACTTTTGGTGTATAAATATATTAAATACAATGAAAATAGCTGTAATTGGAACTTCGGGGTTTGTTGGATCTCATATAACAAAAGAACTTCTATCACGCGATTATGAAGTGATAGGAATTTCAAAGGACATTAAAATCTCACAAGAGGAGCATTTATCCTATGTCAAAGTTGATATTTTAGATTTATTGGAGCTAACAAAAGCACTAAAAGATTGTGAAGTAGTAGTAAGTGCATTTAACGCTGGTTGGGATAACCCGAATCTTTATGAGGATTTTCTTTCAGGATCAAAAGCAATCCAAGAAGCTGTAAAAATGGCAGGTATCAATCGTTTTATTGTTATAGGTGGAGCTGGTAGCCTTTATGTTTCAGATGGGGTACAGGCTGTTGATACTGCTGATTTTCCTAAAGAATTTTATAATGGGGCCTTAGCAGCTAGAGATTACTATAACATTTTGGAAAAGGAGAAGAACTTAGACTGGACTGTATTTTGCCCTCCATTTGAAATGCATAAAGGCGTCACAATTGGTAGAACTGGTAAATATCGTCTGGGGCATAGCACGCCAATTTATGACGAAAGGAATAGAAGTGTCTTGTCTGTCGAAGATCTAGCGGTAGTTATAGCAGATGAGATAGAAAATAAGACCTTTCCTAAAACCAGATTTACTGCAGCCTACTAGTAATGCGATCATATACTCAGATTAAAAATATGTTTTCAATTAGATAATATTTAACACAAGAATATAGTATGAAAACTTTAGAAAGATTAAATGTTAATGATATCACTATTGTCTTGGCCGATTTGCAACCAGAAATAATTGCTTCGGCTAATCGAACTTTAGCTGAGAAGGATTTGCGTAAAGCCGTATCAATATTGGTAGAAGGGGCGGAAATTTTAGATATTCCTGTTTTTATATCAGTAGTGTCTTTACACCCCGATCTTTATCCAAACGTTATAGATGAAATTGGCGCGTACGAACCTATAATTCGTTCCACTTCTAATGTATTTGACAATGGCCCAAGCCTCGAAAGATTTTCCACCCAAACGAGGTCAACGATTATTCTTGGGGGAGTGGCTTCCGAATTGGTTGTTGTTCAGTCAGCGTTGGAAGCCCGTAGGCTTGGCTATGATGTCCACCTATTGACAGATGTTTGTGGTGGTTTGAGTGAAAGAACCGAAAAGGCAACATTTAAACAGCTGGAGGGGGTCGGTGTTACTTTATCAAGTGTTGCAGTCTTCTTAAGTAGTTTACTTCCACCTACAGACGATCCTAGGTTCGCTTTAATGTTTCGTGCGTTAGGCCGTTTTTTGGATAATTAAAATGTTTAATTAATCTTTAGGCCTTTAGATTATTGTAATTTTTGACCGTAATCTTTCTGCAAGTAATTAACGGCCAATTTTAACTTGCTGGTTTGCAGTGCTTCAAAATTTACATGCTAAAAAGAATCTGATAAGCCATTTTCGGTCTAAGTCTGATTATGGCTTTTATAAACAATTTGCCGATAATCCATGCCCCATTCTGACATACTTCCAAGTAAGATATAGAGGCTCGCTCCAATTTTTGTGAGTTCATATTCGACGGTCAGTGGCATCGTATTGAGTACGGTTCTGTCAATAATCTTATCTATTTCAAGATCTTTCAATTCCTTGGATAATACTTTTGGCGCGATTCCATCAATATGTCTTACAAGATCCATAAATCTGAAACGTCCATTGTTGTAAAGTGCTGTTATAATATGCGGTTTCCATTTACCACTTAAAATATCCATTGTATCTCGTATACCTTGAATCTGCGACATACAATCTTTATCAATTGAAATACCTTGTTTTCTCATCCAGATAAAATTACAAAACAAATTTTTGATTTTTTTTAAAAGCAATTACCAATTGGTAACTGAATAGCATTAAATTATATCATACATTTTGACGAAATTCAATATATAGCGACTTCAAGCGCGTAAACTTAGTAATTAAAAATAGCTTGTCAATTGGTTTAATGGGCTGACAATTAATTGTTATTTTGCTGGGAAAGAAATTATTTTCCTAAATTGTCCCAGCAATTGTTAGCCTGATTATAGCGGCTTCTGATAACTTATGAAAACATTTGAAACTTTGTTCAAAGATAATTTTGTGAAATTATGTGAGTTTGCCTACCAATGGACAAGGTCGGACGAAATGTCAAAGGATGTTGTACAGGATGCTTTTTTGGTACTGATCGAGAAACCTGATCTTCTGGATAAACCATTTCCTGTGATCAAGAGCTTTCTGTACACGACAGTCAAAAATAAAAGTATTGATGCCTATCGTTATTCTAAACTGCGGGAAATAAAAGCAACCGAGGATACTGCAGATGCAGCTGATGAAAGCAATTATCTCGAAACGCTCATCCGCGCGGAGATCGTAGGTGAACTGCACAAGGAGTTAGATAAATTACCTGAGGCCTGTAAGAACATTTGTGAACTCATTTATATTCAGGAAAAAAAATATGAAGAAGTTGCGAAGGAACTGAATGTAAGTATTAACACCGTCAAGACACAGCGGCAGAGAGCCATAAAAGCTTTACGGGAGAAGTTTTTGAGTCTGCTTTTTTCCATTCTTATATAAATATATTCTTAATTTACAGGGTTTTAATTATTTTTTTTAAAACCTTGTCACCCTTTTTTAATTTTCGGACGACTAAGAAGAAATTATGATCAATACAGAAGAGATACTTTTGGGCGAATTAATCGCTGCCCTAATTCGGGGGCAAGAGTTAACCTTAGAGGAGGATATGCAGCTAAAAGCGCTATTGCATAAATATCCGGAGGCTAAGATCTTGTTTCATAAGTTATTGGATGAAGGAAAGATTCAATCCAATATAAATTGGGCAGAATTTAATACTGACGACCAATGGACTGCATTTCAGCTCTTCCGTCAATCTGGTATGCAACGCAAAAAGACCCTGACGCTTAGACCATGGTTGATTGGGGTTGCCGCATCGCTTCTGTTTTTGGTTGGCTTATATACATTTTGGGCGTTATATTTCAATGGAAATCAACCGGCATATATTGTTAAAGATAAGTACTATGGACAATTGAACGATGTACTGCCAGGAAGCAATGCTGCTATTTTGCAATTAGGTGACGGACGGCAGGTACTGCTGGATTCTCTACACCCTACGGTTGACCTTAAAGGGGTAAACGTCGAAAATAATCAATTGATCTATGGTTCTTCCATGCAATCTGAGAGGACAACTCAACACAAACTAGTGATTCCATCACGTGCGATCTATCAGGTACAACTCTCGGACGGAACCCGTGTGTGGCTGAACTCCGAATCGGAGCTAGAATATAATCCCAATTTTGACAAAAAAGAGCGCCGGGTACATTTGAAAGGCGAGGCATATTTTGATATCGCGCACGATGCCGCGAGACCTTTTATTGTTGAAAGTGCCGGACTAAGACTGCAGGCTTTGGGGACAGAATTTAATGTCAACAGCTATCAAAACAATTCCAGAGTAGCACTAACGGAAGGAAAACTTAAAATTTCCTCATCTGATCAAGATGTAGTCATACTAGCGGGTAAAGAGGTTCGATTGGAAAATAAACTTCTGTCGGTTTATGAGATACGGGATATAGAAGAAATCACGGCTTGGAAAAATGGGTATTTCTATTTAGGTAACAAGGATCTGAAGCAGACTCTGGATGAAATAGAGCGTTGGTATGGGGTCACTGTTGTTGTTGAGAAAGGGGTGAATGCACAGCGTCAATATGACGGCGGAATGAAAAAAGATGTATCGTTGGCTAGTTTATGTGAGGCGCTTTCATATCTAACAGGTTACAAGTATGTAATAGAACAAAACAAACTCATTGTAAAACCAAAATAAAGAGGAAAGGAGAACCTACTATGAATTAAAATAAACCTAACATTATGAGAAAAATAGCAGAGGTACTGGCATACCTCTGCAGTAAATAAATTAACGTTTTACTAACCATTAATTCAGTCCCAATTTATGAATAATTTTTTTTATTCAAAGGGTTTGTTGTGCCCTTTATGGCCAAAAAATGCTTTGAAGATCCTACTTATTATGAAAATAGCATGTTTTCTGATCATCCTATCTTTTTTTGGAGCATCTGCATCAACCTTGGCACAAAATAAAATTAGCCTTCATGCGCGTAATACGGAAATAGAGACCGTGTTAAAAAAAATTACCGAGCAGACGGGAACACAGTTTGTCTATGAGAAACGAATGTTCTCAAATCGAAAAGTTTCATTTTCGGCTCAGGCGGAAAGTTTGAAGAACGTGCTCGATAGACTCTTTGAGACAAGTGAGTTCGAATATAAAATATTCCAGAATACCACTGTAATTAAGAGAAAAGCCAATATTCCAGTTACCATGGGCAGACAAGATCACGTTTTTCGGGGAAAGGTGGTCAGTAGTGAGGGTGACCCATTACCCGGCGTAACCGTTAGTGAATTGGGTACAAGTAATCAGACACAAACCAATGAAGCAGGTGCATTTATTTTGAAAGTCTCTTCGCTAAATTCCAAAATAAGATTCTCTACCGTCGGATTTAAGTCTGCTGACGTTCTTTACACGGCGACCGAACAGATCGTTACATTGGAAACTGACGCTGAAGAGATGGATGAGGTGGTAGTTGTTGGTTTTGGTAAACAGAAAAAGGCAAGTGTCGTAGGAGCGATATCATCTATATCACCCAAAGCGCTAAAAGTGCCGACGAGCACATTGAGCAATGCTTTTGCTGGAAGAATTGCTGGTGTTATCGCTGTACAGCGTGGAGGTGAACCCGGTGCCGACGGTTCGAACTTTTGGATACGTGGAATTTCTACTTTTACGGGCGGGACAAGTCCATTAATATTTATCGATGGGATCGAGTCGAGCATAGGAGATATGAATAATCTCGCACCGGAGGTAATCGATAATTTTTCGGTTTTAAAAGATGCTTCTGCTACAGCACTTTATGGTGCCCGTGGTGCCAATGGTGTAATGCTGATCACAACAAAGCGGGGCGGAGACATGGATAAAGCCCGGATTAACGTTCGCTTGGACAATACATTTTCCACACCTACTAAATTGGTGAAAATGGCAGGTGCCGTAGATTATATGACTGCCTATAATTACGCAATTCTAAATAGGCTACCAAATGCTTCACCACGTTTTTCAGAGGAAAAAATTCAAGGGACGAGGGATCGTTTAGATCCGATCGCATATCCAGATGTAGATTGGCAGGATTATCTTTTCAAAGATTTTGCAACAAACCAATATGGCAATATTAATGTGACCGGTGGTGGTAAGAAGGCAGACTATTTTATCAGTGGAACCTTCAATAACGATAACGGAATGCTTCGTAAAGATCCCTTGAACAAGTTCAACAATAATATTCGCCAACGAGAATATAATGTTATTGCAAACGTGGGGGTCAACCTTTCCAATTTTACGAAGGCCGTGGTACGGATCAATTCCCAACTGGCAGATTATTCGGGTTCATCTTCCAGTACGGGAACCATTTATAATTCAATTTTTTATGCGCCACCAGCCTTGTTTGCACCTGTATTGCCAAGTGCCATTCAACAGGATCATATCCTTTTTGGCAATATGGCCGGCGGACCGATTCCGCAGGCTTCCGGAGATGGGATCTATGAAAATCCCTATGCCCGGATGGTAAGTGGCTATACTAACCGCTTTAGCGTGACCAATACCGCAAGTTTTGAGCTGAACCAAAATATGAAATTCCTTCTCGATGGGTTAAGCCTAAAAGGTTTGATATCTTATAAAAACTATTCAACAAATTCCATATCCAGATCTTTTACCCCATTTTATTATGGTGTGAATTCGTTTCGCGTCAATGATAATAAGCAGTACGAATATGATTACAGATCGATAACTCGAGGAACGACAGCTTTGGCTACTACTTCGAGTTCCAGTGGAGATCGATTAATGACGATCAATCTGGTGGCTGACTGGTTAAAATCTTTTGGTGATCATGACGTTTCCGCTATGCTAGCTTATTTGTCCCGGGATTACACCACCAATGCTGGAGGTACCGCCATATTCCCATTATTACCTTTTCGTAACCAAGGCCTAGCCGGAAGGGTGACCTATGCTTATAAATCACGCTATTTCTTCGAAGGAAATTTTGGATACAATGGTTCTGATAACTTCGAAAGTAAACATCGATTTGGCTTTTTTCCATCCCTTGCTGCTGGGTATATGATTTCAAACGAGGATTTTTGGAAGCCTATAGCCCCTGTTGTCAATAGCTTGAAGATCAGGGGGTCTTGGGGTATTGTCGGAAATGACCAGATTTCTGGCGCGCGCTTCCCCTATCTGGATGAAGTTAATCTGGCTACTGGGAGTTACACTTTTGGTAACGAATGGCAGACCTCCGCTACAGGGGCCAATATCACACGCTTTGGAGCGACAGGAGCTACTTGGGAGGAAGGACGTAAATATAATCTAGGTATAGATCTTGGCCTTTTTAAAAAACTAAATTTAACCGTAGACTATTTCTCCGAAACCCGGGAGAAGATTTTTATGCAACGTCGGGTGATTGCGGCAGAATCCGGTATAGTAGGGACCAATCCCTATGCCAATATTGGTAAAGTGAAAAATAGTGGATTTGATGGCGAATTAAGTTATCAACAGCAGTTTAGCCCCCACTTCTATCTTAATTTTAGAGGAACTTTCACCTATACCAAAAATAGCCTATTGGACAGAGATGAACCACAACTTCCTTACGCATACCTCTCTGAACTTGGGAAACCGCTGAACCGTGCTTTCGGATTGATGGCCGACGGTTTATACCAATCCGAAGCCGATGTAGCAAATAGCCCACAATCAACTTTTAATAATGATCTCAAACCGGGAGATATTAAATATCGTGACCTAAACGGTGATAATAAAATTGATGATAACGACAGGATGCAGTTCGGTAACCCTTCTGTACCGCAGATTGTCTACGGTTTTGGGGTATCGTCTCAATATAAGAAGTTTGATTTTTCGTTCTTCTTTCAGGGAGTTGCTAAGACAAGTTTAGTTATCTCTGGTATTCATCCTTTTAACTCTGATCAATCGAGTCTGTTGGATTTTATAGCACAGGATTATTGGACTCCGGAAAATACGGATGCAGCTTATCCCCGCCTTATCAGTAGTGTCAACGAGCACAACAACTTTAGAACTTCTACCTTTTGGATGCGTGATGGGGCATTTATCCGTCTAAAAAATGTGGAATTGGGCTTTACCTACAAATTTGCAAGGATTTATCTGTCAGGGCAGAACCTCCTGACCTTTTCTAAATTCAAATTATGGGATCCCGAACTTGGAGGGGGAAGCGGCTTGAGCTATCCCAATTTACGTGTAGGATCCGTTGGTCTACAATTTCAATTTTAAATTCGATAACGACTAGATGATGAAAAAGATTATATTTTATATCATGTTTGTATTTATTGCCAGCAGCTGTAATAAATACCTTGAGGTGGTACCTGCCGATGTCCCAAAATTGGATGATGCATTCAAAAATGAGAACACAGCCGAGGGATATTTGTATTCTTGCTATAGTTATATCCCCGTAGTCAATGACTCCCGTACTAATTTTTCTTTACTTATGTCCAATGAAACGGTCGGTTCCTACCATTGGGGTGTGCAGTATTTTTCTTTCTTACGCGTGCAGCAAGGTATGTACAGTGCTTCCGAGCCTGTTTTGGATATCTGGCAACAGTGTTATAAAGGCATCCGTCAGTGCCATACTTTTCTGAAAAACATTGAATCAGTTAAGCCATTAACCATAAGCGAGGCAGAATTCGCGATTAAGAAAAAGGGATGGATTGCTGAGGCAAAGTTTCTGATCGGCTACTTTCATTTTGTCCTGTTGCAAAATTATGGTCCTATTGTTTTGGTGAAGGAAGAAATTTCTTCAAATGCATCTGGGGATCAGATGTTTGCTGCAAGAAGGCCTTATGATGAATGTGTAGCATTTATAGCGGGGATGTTTGACCAGTCGCAGCAAGATTTACCGCTTTCCTATTCTGCCTCCGAACAGGGCAAACCGACCAAAGCTGCTGCGCAAGCATTAAAAGCGCGTATGTATCTTTTTGCAGCAAGCGCACTTTTTAATGGCAATAAAGAATTTTATGCTGATTTTGTTAATAAAGATGGAAGCCCTCTTATTGCACAAAGCTATGATAAGGAGAAATGGAAGAAGGCGATGGATGAAACAAAGAAGGCTATCGAACTTTTTGAATCCGCTGGCGGCAAATTGTATACTTATACGAAGACAGCTATCCAGGATCCTTTTACACAGGCAGTGATGAATACACGTTGGCAAATGGTTGATCCCATAAATCCAGAATTGATTTGGGGATATACGGGTAGAAAGGAAACCGCAGATTGGGGCAACTCTTTTCAAGCCCTTGCTATTCCAAAAGGATGGAAATCAGGTGCTCCTTTTGGTGGGATAGGTGCTACCATGTCTGCTGTAGAAAGATTTTATTCGAAAAACGGAATTCCTCCAGAAAAAGATCCGTCGTTTGACTGGAACAACCGATTTAAGATCGCGGATGGAGACGAAACTATAAAACTCCATCGCAATCGCGAACCTCGCTTTTACGCTTATATCGGTTTTGATCGGGGAGATTATGAGATCGGAGGAGTGACTAAGAAGTTGATGTTGCGAGCCGGAGAGCTCAATGGTATGGTCAATCTAAATAGCGATCATCTTTATTCCGGCTACGCGATCAAAAAGGGGATACACCCCAATTCAAATGTTACTTCAACACAATTTACTGTTGTCGCCTTTCCGTATCCGATAATACGGTTGGCTGAACTGTATTTAAATTATGCGGAGGCTTGCGCAGAATATACTGGAGCACTAGATGCCGATGCGACAAGATATATCAATGCGGTCAGAAGCCGTGCCGGAATACCGAGTCTGACCCAATCATTTGGTAGTCTCGGTGGAAGTAAGCTGATTGAAGTCGTCCATCGGGAAAAATTAATCGAATTTATGTTCGAGGGGCATTCACTGTATGATATTAAACGTTGGAAACAAGGCGAAAGATATTTTGCGGCAGACAAAAATGGTATGCGGGGGCTATATTCACAGGGTAAGACAGCGGATGAATTTTATAAAGATTACATACTTGTCGGAAGACCTTTCTTTTTCGAGAAAAAAAGTTACTTATCCCCGATAAAGCAAGATTATATCAATGTTAATCACAACTTGGTCCAAAATCCAGGCTGGTAAATATAATACTTATAAAAAAATAAAACTTAATTTATATGAGAACGATATTATATATGTATATAGCATTTCTATTTGCATGCGCCACCTCCTGTAGCAAGAGCTTATCGAATGAAGAGGTTGTCACCTTACCCCAAATCGACAGTGTGGCTTATTATGATAGTATCCAAAATGTAAATCTAGCCAACAGAATTTCTGGAGCATCCACGGGATACTTTCAAAGTGCACTGAAATACAATTTAAATATTGTCTATTTTATTCCAAATGATGTACAGCCAGCTGCAAACTTCCAAAAGCGATTGAGCGAACTCATGTTATGGACCCAAAATTGGTATAAACAGCAGATGACCGCCAATGGGTATCCGAATAAGACCTTTGGGCTTTTTACGAATGCAGCGGGCGACAATGTACGTTTTAATATTATCTTTGGTAAGAAAGATAAGACCCAATATGATTACAACAATGGATCGTCCAATGTGATTGCCGAGATAAACGAATTTTATACGGCCAATCCGCAATTAAAAACCGGAGACCATAATCTGATTATTCTTCCAAGCTTTTATACACAGTCTAATGGTGTTCCTGGAGGCGGTCCGATCGGTCCTCCATTTTATGGATTGGGTAGAAATTGTTTTGCGTTGGATTATGCCGATTTGGACATCATGCATATGGGGACGAATCAGACAGCACTTGGCCAGGCTTTCATTACTTGGTTTGGAGGATTGGTGCATGAATTGGGGCATGGATTAAATCTTCCCCATAATAGACAGAAAGTTTCGGAAGGTAGTGATCCCCAAAAAGGAATGGCGCTGATGTGGGCTGGTAATTCTACGCTAGGCCTTTCACTAACATTTCTAACAGGAGCTGATGCAGCGGTTTTGAATGCAAATCAGGTATTCAATAGTGATAATGGAATATATTACGGAAGTGTGAATACTACGCTCCAACGATTAAATGCATCTTATGATCAGAGCAAATCGGCTATTGTCCTGAGTGGAAAATATACTTCCGACAAAGTCGTTACTGATGTATTGTGCTTTAATGATCCGAATGTAAACAATGAAGGCACTGGTGTAAATAAGGATTACAACGCTATCGCCTGGGCGGCAAAGCCAGTTGGGGTCGATAGTTTTTATATCGAAATGCCTATTAACGAATTGGTAGAGAAGTCGGATGGAATGACCTACGAAGCAAAGCTTAAATTTGTTCATACCAACGGAGTCGTTAAAGAATATAACTATCTTTACAAATTCCAAAATGGCATACCACTTATTAATTTTGGCGATAAGACATACCATGATAAGAGTAATTGGCAGGTCATTGGTTTTAGTAGTCAGGAAATAAGTACTGCTTATCCAGGGTTTGCGATAAGGGTAATTGATGGTAATATAAACACATATTGGCATTCCAACTGGTCGCAACAGCCTGCATCCACACACCCTCATTTTATTGCAGTTGATCTTGGCATTAGTCGCACACTGCACGGAGTGAGCTTGTGGCAACGACTAAATTCATTTGCTGGAAATTCAAAAGATATAGAAATTTATACAAGTACTAATAATCAAAACTGGTCATTGGTAAAAGCTACAAGTCTAGCCAGCTCGGGGACACTACAGAATATTGATTTTGCGACCTCGATCCAAGCCCGCTACTTAAAAGTTGTTGTCCTATCTTCTTATGGAACCAACGAAAATAACTGTTCTTTGGCTGAGATCGCTACTTATTAATTTTTTAAATTATGGCCACCTAATGATTCTTTTGGGTGGCCTTTCTATTTAATTAATGGGGTACGTTACTTTTTTTTATTTCAATTTCAAACGATCGTTTTCTTCATCTTTTAGGCGTTGAAATGACGAAAAAGATTGGCTATCGCAATTTTTAGTTATAAAATCCCCAACTTTTCGGTATCTCGCCACTACCGCTTACATACACCTTCTTTTCCTCAAATAGCGGTACCAGCCCGCCTACTTTTGCTATACACTTTAGATCAAAGAAATATGGCAAATCAGATTTTAATTAAAAACACGATGCAGGGGATGAGGAACCTCTCCGCAGATGAAATTGCAGGACTACAAGGAACTACTCCAATCTATTCAGGGGTAAAGCTACTGGGCTATTACAAAGAAGGAGATACCCCAGAGCCGATTATGTATTACCTCTCTTCAACTGATCCTGGACCGGAGGATGGTGGCAGCGTAATTGCAACTGGAGGAGTTAAATTGATCCATAATTTCGTCGGTAACGTGAATGTGCTATATTTTGGCGCTAAAGGTGTCGAAACGGGCGGACAGCCACCACATCCCGATGATTATCCTTATTTGCAAAATGCGTTAAACTACTGTGCAGGCAAGGGAAAATGCATCAGTCTTCCGGGGCGTAAATTCTATACTTCAAAAACACTCGGTATACCACACGATAGCCT
>PJTS01000717.1_pt1 | contig 16867 bp, 16 predicted proteins | sample 1512251 | NCBI WGS metagenome assembly PJTS01 (sample SAMN08177686, study PRJNA422409) | Soil metagenome, whole genome shotgun sequencing project. | isolation source: Soil (2) enriched on wood chips: alkali lignin treatment | place: USA: Madison | collected 2015-01-15 | reverse complement strand
TTGCGCGGGTAGCCGTCCAGGATGAAGCCCTTGGCGACATCGGCCTGGGTCAGGCGCGACTCCAGCATGCCCAGCAGGATGTCGTCGGACACCAGGTTGCCGGCATCCATCACCGCCTTGGCCTGCTTGCCCAGCTCCGAGCCCGCGGCGATTTCCGCGCGCAGCATGTCACCGGTCGAAATATGGGCGATGCCCAGCTTTTCCTTCAGGCGCGTCGCCTGCGTCCCCTTGCCCGAACCGGGCGGTCCCAACAGAACCAATCGCATTGACCTGACTCCAACGTGTTGAAAACAAAGAAAGTTCGCGCCCCGGACGGACCGGTATCGCTGCACCGCAATAGCGCCACTTTAGCGCATACGGGTAATGTCACTGCAATGTCCCCCTCACCGAGCAGGTAGAAGCATGCGCAACGGTACCCTCCTCTACGCCCAGTCCGGCGGCGTCACGGCGGTCATCAACGCCACCGCAGCGGCGGTCATCGAGCAGGCCCGGGCCAAGGGCATCAAGGTCCTGGCCGCCCGCAACGGCATCCTCGGCGCCCTGCGCGAGGAGCTGATCGACACCAGCAAGGAGAGTGCCGCCGCCATCCGCGCCCTGGCCCACACCCCGGGCGGCGCCTTCGGGTCGTGCCGGGTGAAGCTGAAATCGCTGGAGGCCGACCGGGCCCGTTACGACCGCCTGCTGGAGGTGCTGCGCGCCCACGACGTGCGCTGGTTCCTCTACAACGGCGGCAACGACTCGGCCGACACCGCGCTGAAGGTCTCGCTGCTGGCCAAGGCCTCCGGCTACGACCTGACCTGCATCGGCGTGCCCAAGACCATCGACAACGACCTGGCCGTGACCGACACCTGCCCGGGCTTCGGCTCGGCGGCCAAGTACACCGCGGTTTCCGTACGCGAGGCCGCGCTGGACGTGGCGGCGATGGCCGAGACCTCCACCCGCGTCTTCATCTATGAAGCGATGGGCCGCCATGCCGGCTGGCTGGCCGCCGCCGCGGGCCTGGCCGGCAACGGCGAGGACGAGGCCCCGCACATCATCCTGCTGCCCGAGCGTGCCTATGACGAGGCCACCTTCCTGGCCAAGGTCAAGGCCGTGGTCGAGCGCGTCGGCTACTGCGTGGTGGTTGCCTCCGAAGGCATCGCCACCGCCGACGGCCGCTTCGTCGCCGATGCCGGCGGCAGCAAGGACTCCTTCGGCCACTCGCAGCTGGGCGGCGTCGCCGCGCACCTGGCGAGCCGGGTCAAGGACCAGCTGGGCCTGAAGGTGCACTGGGCCCTGCCCGATTACCTGCAGCGCTCGGCCCGGCACCTGGCCAGCAAGACCGACTGGGAACAGGCGCAGGCGGTGGGCAAGGCGGCCGTGCAGCTGGCACTGAAGGGCCAGAACGGGGTGATGCCGGTGATCGTGCGCAGCAGCGATGCGCCCTACCGCTGGAAGATCGAGGCCGCGCCACTGGCGAAGATCGCCAACCACGAGAAGAAGATGCCCGCCAGCTTCATCCGCCGCGATGGTTTCGGCATCACCGCCAAGGCGCGCGCCTATCTGTCGCCGCTGATCAAGGGCGAAGCCCCCCTGCCCTATGGCAGCGACGGCCTGCCGAAGTACGTCACCCTCAAGAACGTGGCGGTGAAGCAGAAGCTGGCCGCCTTCGAAGGTTGATCCACGTCACAACTTGCAGCCAAGGGCCCTTTCCAGCGGAAAGGGCCCTTGCTGGTTGGATTGCGGCGATCTGAGAAGCAGCCCACAATCGGTGCCCGGCCCGGGGCAAGGGGCCGATGCGTGCCAACCCGTCTGTCGCCCGCTCCTGCGGGCGCGTAGTGCCACACCACAAGGACTGTATCCATGAAGCGCCAGACCTTCCTCGCCGTGCTGCTGTGCACGGCTGCCGCGCCCGCGTTCGCCGCGACCTGCGAAGCCAACTTCCAGAAGAAGGGCAACCCCTTCACCGGCACCACCTTCACTTCGTCGGTCAGCCATCCGGACCTGAGCGTGGCCAGCGCCATCGGCCAGATGCGGGTCATCGCCAAGAACGCCAACATGGACGTGCTGAGCGAGGACATCGAAGGCGGTTCGATGCTGATCGAAGAACCGGAGAGCATGGCGCACAAGCCGATCCCGATGATCATCAGCGCCACCTCCGAAGGCGGCCAAGGCACCGTTGCCATGGTGGTGAAGGTCAACAAGGGGGCCATCGCCTCGGCTGACGGCGTCCGTACCGAGATGTGCAAGCTGCTCAACCAGGTCAAGCCGGGCAAGGCCGGTGACCAGGCTGCCAAGGCCACGCCGCAGGCATCGGCAGTGACCATTGCCGCTGACCGCTTCGGCTTCCAGCTGCGCAACCAGAACAAGGACAACCCCGCTGCGATCGAGCCGCGCTACAAGGGCAAGACCTACGTCATCACCGGCCGCATCGCCTCGGTGCTGAAGAGCGGTGGCACCTACAACACCACCTTCGACCTGCCCAGCGATGGCAGCATCGATTTCGAGCGCGTGGCCATCTCCTGCTCGTTCGCTGCCAACCAGACCGCTTATGCGCTGTCCCTGCGCCCGCGCGAGAAGGTGACGCTGACCGGCGTGGTCGACAACTACGACCAGATCGGCCGCGTGCTGTGGCTGAAGGACTGCCGCGGCAACTGACCGCCGCCGGCATGGCATGACCGAAGGCCCGGGTGCGCAAGTGCCCGGGCCTTCTGTTTGCGGCCCGGTTCACGCCTGCGGCACGTCACGCGCGCGAAGATGCGGTCCTGCGCAAGGAGAAACAGCATGGCCCTGCATGTGGTCCGTCTTGGCAGCCCGCGCACGCCCGGTGAGGGCCTGCGCATCGGCACGGTGCGGCGGCCGCCACGTGGCGTGGCACGCCGCGAATTCGCCCGGCAGGACTGGTATGACGTCTGGTTTCCGACCCTGGCCCCCAGCCCCGAGCTGGTGAAACAGGCCCACGGAGCGACCACTGCGGCGGACTGGAATGCCTTCTTCCGCCACTACAAGGCCGAAATGAAGGCGCCCGATGCGGCGCATGCGCTGGATCTGCTGGCGGCGCTGTCGCAGCACAGCGACATCGCCGTGGGTTGCTACTGCGAAGACGAGGCGCACTGCCACCGCACGGCACTGCGCGAGCTGCTGGTTGCGCGCGGGGCGAAGCTGGCCGGGGAGTAGATCCACGCCATGCGTGGATGAGGCATCGGTGCCGACCAACGGTCGGCACCCACCGACAATTCACCAACGGCCGGCACCCACCTGTATCAATTGCAGGCCTTGCCTTCCACCTGCAGCTGCGCGGCGAACATCGTCACCTGCGGGATCTTGCCGGCGGCGGCCTGCTTCTTTGCCTCTTCCAGGTAGATGCGCGACTGGCCCTGGCCATCCAGCGCCTGGGTGTTGTTGACCGGCAGGCGCCACACCCGCACCACTGCCTGCTGTGCCGGGCAGGCGGCATTCGGCACGCGGATCACGTCGTTGAGCTTCCAGCCCTTGTCGGCACTGGGCTGTGCCTTGGCGTAATCAACGAAGCGGGCGCGCGGCTGGCACTGTTCGCTGGTACGCACGGCGGAGAAGCGGTACGGCTCGGCGGCCTGGCCGGTGAACACGCCCTCCAGCCGCGCGCAGGCCTCGGGAATCTGCCGCAGGGTGTGCACGGCGCCCACCGCCTGCGGGGCGCCCACCGCCCGCTGCAGTTCAGGCGTTTCCGCAGCGAGCGCGGGCATGGCCGGCACCAGGGCGGCAAGCATCAGCAGGGACAGGCGCATGGGGAATCTCCGTCAGGACTGTGCGCAGGCTTGCAGAGCGTGGCTTAACGGGGTGCAAAGGGTCTGTGGCTCTCAAAGCATGCCCATGGACCGGCGGCGGGTTCCGCGCGCATGGCGATGCGTTCATCTGGAGGGCGCCCACGGATCATGCGGCGCGGCGCGGCCCGGCGCTACCATCCGGGCGCGGAGCGACGCATACTGCGGGCACCAGGGAATGCTGAACACCGCCATACGTCGGACGACCGTTTCGGTCGGCACGGGTTGGTTCCAGGCTGCAACCCGTCGTCCCCCTCGTGGTGCCGTTCATCGCCACTGGATGCTCACCATCCATTCTGCGGAGGGGTCTGATGCTGGAACGTCATGGGCTGTCACTGGCGCTGGGCTGCGCCATTCTCGCGATCCTCTACGGGATCATCTCGGCGCGCTGGATCCTGCGCCAACCCACCGGCAATGAACGCATGATCGCGATCGCCACCGCGATCCAGGAAGGCGCGCGTGCCTACCTCAACCGCCAGTACCTGACCATCGGCGTAGCCGGCGTGGTGCTGTTCGTGCTGGTCGGCGTGTTCCTCAGCTGGTACACCGCCATTGGTTTCGCGGTCGGTGCGGTCCTGTCCGGCGCGGCCGGCTACATCGGCATGAATGTCTCGGTCCGCGCCAACGTGCGCACCGCCGAGGCCGCGCGCAACGGCATCAGCGCGGCGATGGACGTGGCCTTCCGCGGCGGTGCCATCACCGGCATGCTGGTGGTCGGCCTGGGCCTGCTGGGCGTGGCCGGCTATTACGCACTGCTGCTGCGCATGGGGCTGCCGATGGAACAGGCGCTGCACGCGCTGGTCGGCCTGGCCTTCGGTTCTTCGCTCATCTCGATCTTCGCGCGCCTGGGTGGCGGCATCTTCACCAAGGGCGCTGACGTCGGCGCCGACCTGGTGGGCAAGGTGGAAGCCGGCATTCCCGAGGACGACCCGCGCAACCCGGCAGTGATCGCCGACAACGTCGGTGACAATGTCGGCGACTGCGCCGGCATGGCTGCCGACCTGTTCGAGACCTACGCGGTCACCGTCATCGCCACGATGCTGCTGGGCAGCCTGATGCTGAGCGAAGCCGGTGCCAATGCGGTGCTTTACCCGCTGGTGCTGGGCGGGGTGTCGATCATCGCTTCGATCATCGGCGCACTGTTCGTCAAGGTGAAGCCGGGCGGCTCGATCATGGGCGCGCTGTACAAGGGCGTGATCGTCTCCGGCGTACTGGCCGCCATCGCGTTCTACCCGATCACCACCGGGCTGATGAACGACAACGTGCATGGCCCGATGGCGCTGTATGGCTGCGCACTGATCGGCCTGGTGCTGACCGGCCTGATCGTGTGGATCACCGAGTACTACACCGGCACGCAGTACAAGCCGGTGCAGCACGTGGCGCAGGCCTCGACCACCGGCCACGGCACCAACATCATCGCCGGCCTCGGCATTTCGATGAAGTCCACCGCCCTGCCCGTGGTCGCCGTGTGTGCGGCGATCTGGGGTGCGTATGCGCTGGCCGGTCTGTACGGCATCGCCATCGCCGCCACCGCGATGCTGTCGATGGCCGGCATGATCGTGGCCCTGGATGCCTACGGACCGATCACCGACAACGCCGGCGGCATCGCCGAGATGGCTGAGCTGCCCTCGGACATCCGCGACATCACCGACCCGCTCGATGCGGTGGGCAACACCACCAAGGCGGTGACCAAGGGCTATGCGATCGGTTCGGCGGCGCTGGCCGCGCTGGTGCTGTTTGCCGATTACACCCTCAACCTGCAGGCCGCCAACCCCGGCCAGGAATTCCGCTTCGACCTCAGCGACCACACGGTGATCATCGGCCTGCTGATCGGCGGCCTGATTCCCTACCTGTTCGGTGCGATGGCGATGGAAGCCGTCGGCCGCGCGGCCGGTGCGGTGGTGGAGGAAGTACGCCGCCAGTTCCGCGAGATCCCCGGCATCATGCAGGGCACCGCCAAGCCGCAGTACGACAGGGCCGTGGACATGCTGACCCGCTCGGCCATCCGCGAAATGATCGTTCCTTCGCTGCTGCCGGTGGCCGTGCCGGTGGTGGTGGGCCTGCTGCTGGGACCGCGCGCACTGGGCGGCCTGCTGATCGGCACGATCGTCACCGGCCTGTTCGTGGCCATTTCGATGACCACCGGCGGCGGTGCCTGGGACAACGCCAAGAAGTACATCGAGGATGGCCACTTCGGCGGCAAGGGCAGCGAGGCGCACAAGGCTGCGGTCACCGGCGACACCGTCGGTGACCCGTACAAGGACACCGCCGGCCCGGCCATCAATCCGCTGATCAAGATCATCAACATCGTGGCGCTGCTGCTGGTGCCGCTGCTGTAACGCCCGAGCGGCTGACGGCCATGTCAATGGCCGTCAGCCATCGCCCCGACGCAATCGCGCATTACCTCGTAAGGAATTCTTCCTCCGCGAGGCAGTGGCTCATTGAACGGATCCTCGTCGTCAGCGGTGGCCAGAAGCACCTGCAATGGGACATTGGAAGGCATGGGAATCGCGCAGATCAATGTGCGGACTTCATACTCCCCCCGTCCATTTTTCGGATCGATTCCCTCCGCGCTCCCAGCGACGGCCCAATGACAGCTTTGAACGCTCCCATCGACAGCGCGCACTACACAGCGCAAGTAGACGGGACGGTAGTTGCCATAGCCACTACCGCAAAGTGCATCGCTGCAGGCATCGTCGAATCCAGATTCCCAACGCCTCTCAAATTCTGCAAACGCAGCAACTCCAGCACCTTTGACCGGGTAATCACGCGCGTCAACGTATACGGGCGCCGAGCGAGCACACACCGGCAAGCAGAGACATATGCTCAACACGGCATAGATTAGCCGGCTCATAGGAACCTCCCCGGAATACACTCCTTGCTGAGACTCCACAAGGACCGATTGATTCCGGGCAAAGGAACATGAAGTGGATCTTCAACGAACATCGCATTTGCGAACTCATCTGCCCCGACCTGCTCTGGCAGGGGAATTCTGCATTCCGTAACAATCGTCGACGAATGCGTGTCGCCAGAATCCTCATCCAACTCGATGTGCATGGCAACAAGCACCCAATAGCATTCACCAATGAGGCCTGTACGGCGGTTTGCCGAGCACTGGAAATGGACAGGTCGGTAATGTCCCGCCCAATTTACACATACTTCCCGCGTGCACGTTCTTTCGAAGCCCAGCCGTACTTCCCAAGCGGACTCGTCGAAACGCTCGGTCTGTCTCGAGTAGCCCGCAAGCTCGACATAATCGCCTTTTGGCGGGGAGCCTCGCGCAGCGGAAGAAGTTGCAATAACGCCCATAACCAACAACACGGTGACTGCCCGCATAGGAACTCTCCAGCGCCGAGTGGAGTTCCAGTTTGATCGCCGAAGTAAACACGCAGTACCGAGAAACCCCGCACGCTGGTATCAGAGTTCACCGCAACTGCCTTCTTGGTCGCCGCAAACGCCACGCAGGCAGCGAAGACCACGCTGCACCAGGCAGGTACCCGCAGCGTCCGTGTTGTCATTGCAGACTACGGTCATCCGTTGACGGTCGGGGCGATGATAGAGCTCCGCTGATGCAGCCGAGCATGGGCTCGGCTCTACAGGACCGGTCAGCGGCCGCGCAGATGGAACGCCACGGGCACCATCACTTCCACCGGGTCGCCGGCCACTTCGGCCGGCGGCACCGGAACCGGGCTGGCGCGCTGCACGGTTTCCAGGGTTTCCTGGTCCAGCAACGCGAAGCCACTGCCGCGCTCGATGCGCGCGGCGGACACGCGCCCATCGCGGTACACGGCAAACCGCACATACACCACGCCCTGCTGGCGCAGACGCTCGGACTGGCGCGGGTAGCGCCGGTGCTGCTGCAGGTGGCCCAGCAACAGGCCCTGCCAGGTGGCGTTGGCGCGGCTGCGCTCGCCGGCGGTGGTCTGCTGCGCGGCGTATCGCGTGGCCACGTCGGCGGGAACCTCCGGCGGTGCGGTGCTGCGCTCGACATTGGCGTCCGCGCTGTCCTGCGCCGTGCTGGCCGGCACCTGCGGTTTCGGCGGCAGATCCCCCTGCGGCTGCGGCGGCACCTTGGGCACGGGCGGCGGCTGCGGCGTGGTTTCGCGGCGCTGCTGTTCCTGCTGCAGCGGCCCGGTCGGCAGCGCGCGCGGCGGTGCCGGTGGCGCCTGCACGGTCGGTGCCAGCTCCAGCATCAGCGCGGCCGGTGGCGCTGCCGTGGGCGCCGGTGCAGCGCGCGCATGCCACCACCACACGGCGCTGGCCAGCACCGCGTGTGCCAGCAGCACGATCGCCAGGCTGGTCGCCCAGCGCCGCAGCGTGCTCATCGTGCGCCCTGCTCCAGGCCAACCAAGGCCACCTTCAGGTAACCCGCCGCACGCAGCGCATCGAGGGTGGCCATCAACTCGCCATAGGGCACGCGCTGGTCGGCGCGCAGGTAGATGCGCTGCTCCGCATCGCCGTGCGTGGCCGCCTGCAGCGCAGCGGACAGCCCGTCGCGCGCGACCGGCATTTCGCCCACGCGCAGCGACAGGTCGGCCTGCACGGTCACGTACACCGGTGCCTGTTCGCTGGGCGTGGCCTGCGCGCTGCTGGCCGGCAGCTGCACCGGCACCGACACGGTGGCCAGTGGCGCGGCCACCATGAAGATGATCAGCAGCACCAGCATCACGTCGATGAAGGGCGTGACATTGATCTCGTGCGCTTCTTCGGGCGTGTCGTCGCGGTCGGATGCGGTCCTGATCGCCATTCAGTGCACCGCACGCAGTGCACTGGCCGGGGCACGCGCAGCGGCACGGTCCAGATCGCGCGAGACCAGCTGCTGCACCGCCGCCGACAGATCACCCAGCAGGCCACGCAGGCCAGCCAGCACGCGGCTGAAGTGGTTGTAGACCAGCACGGCAGGAATCGCAGCGACCAGGCCCAGCGCGGTGGCCAGCAACGCCTCGGCGATGCCCGGTGCAACCACGGCCAGGTTGGTGGTGTTGCTGTGGGCGATGCCGATGAAGCTGTTCATGATGCCCCACACGGTGCCGAACAGACCCACGAACGGCGCCACCGCACCGATGCTGGCGAGTACGCCGATGCCGCGCCGCTGCACGCGTGCGGTGTCCAGTTCCAGCCGGTCCAGGCGCGAGGCGACGCGTTCCTTGATGCCGTCGCGGCATGCCAGATCCTGCGACAGGCGCAGTTCGCTGCGTGCCGCCTCCAGCATCGCCGCCGCAGTGCCTTCGGCCAGCGCAGCATCCATATCGCCGGCGGGCAGGCTTGGCGCCTCCAGCAGCCGCGCGCGGGCCGCACGCAGCGCGCGCGCCTGCCGCGACAGCTCCCAGCCCTTGGCCAGCAGCACGGTCCAGGTGGCCAGCGAGGCGACGGCCAGCGCGATCATCACGGCTTTGACCACCACGTCGGCGGCCAGGTACATGCCCCACGGGGTCAGGGCGGAAGTGGCCAGGGGCGCCAGGTCAGCAGGCAGCATCGTCGGGGGTTCCATCAGAATCATGAGTAGACGCGCGGCGGCGGGCCGCGCGGGGTTCGGCATCGTCCACTTCCACCAGCGGGGTGGGGTCGAGCCGGGGCGCTGGCCGGCTCAGGACGTAGCCGGCGCTGGCCGCAAAGAACAGGCCCACGCCCAGCAGCAGCCGCCAGGAGGGATGCGCGCCCCAGCAGAACAGCGCGAAGCCCACCGCCATGCCGGCGCTGGCGAACGCCTTGCCCTTGCCCGACACCGCCCCCTGCTCGCGCCACAGGCGCAGCGAGGGGCCATAGCGCGGATGGGCCAGCAGGCGCTGCTCGAACTTCGGCGAACTACGGGCGAAGCAGCCCACCGCCAGGATCAGGAAGATGGTGGTGGGCATCACCGGCAACAACGCACCGATCACGCCCAGGCCGACCATCAGCCAGCCCAGCGCGAACCAGAGCCAGCGCATCAGCGGTGGCCGCTCATGCACCGAATTCCACTTCGACATGGCCATGCACGCTGCGGAAGGCCGCGTCGGCGGCATCGATCACCTGCTGTTCCTGCTCGGCCGACAGCGGCACCGCGTCCAGCGCCGCCGTGAACTCGCGCCAGTGGCGAGCGGCGCCATCGGGGTGTGCCGCCAGGTGGCGGGCACCGAAATCACGGTCCAGGCCCAGCGCGGCGGCCATCTTGTACAGCACCGTGCCGCCCAGGTTGGAGCCTTCGGCCACGTACAGCCAGCCCAGCGCGGCCGGCAGCGGCAGGTCCGCAGCCAACGGCGCGATGTCCTGGCCCGGCAGGGTCTGCTCGAGATCCTGCAGGTCGTTGCGCACCTGCTGCAGGCGGCGGCGTTCGTGCAGGGCCGGCAGCAGTGCGTCCAGTGCGGGGCTGGCGTAGAGCGCGTCGATGCTGCGGTGGAAACGGTACTGCACGCGCAGGAAGCGGGCGAAGTTGCCACGGTCGGCGAAGATGTCACCGGCCATGATGCGCTTGTCGAGCGCGCCATGGCTGTCACGGGTGGCGGCCTTCAGGCGCACGCTGCGGCTGTCGTCGGGGGAAGTTGTCGCGGTCATCGGGGGGTGCCAGGGGGAAGCGTCGATCATGAGACGTGCCACGAGGGGGTTCCCCCAAGGCGGCATGCGTCGATAATGCAGCTTACCTTTCCCCTCCAGGCAGCATCCGATGATCACCACCGAACCGAGCATGACCAACCTGTTCCTGCAGCTGGGCCTGGACGCCAGCGCCGAGGCCATTGCCGGGTTCATCGCCGGCCACCAGCTGGCCAACGGCGTGGAAGTGGCCGATGCCGCGTACTGGAGCGATGCGCAGCGCCAGTTCCTGGCCGAATCGCTGCAGGCCGATGCAGCCTGGAGCACCGTGGTGGACGAGCTGAATGAAGCGCTGCACGAAGACGCGGTGAAGGCCGCGCGCGGGTTGTAAGCGCGCCAAGGGGAACGCCGGGCATGGCCCGGCGCTACCGTCTTTCTGCCTGATCCGCGCTACCGGTTTTCAGTAGATCCACGCCATGCGTGGATGGCCGGTCAGTACTTCCAGGTCAACGCCAGGCGCGCGGTGCGGCCCGGGGCCGGCATCACGCCCAGGGCCAGCGGGTCCAGGTAGTAGCGGTCGGTCAGGTTGTCGACGTTGGCTTCCACCGACAGCTGGTCGTTGAAGCTCCAGCTGGCGAACACGTCCACCAGGGTGGTCGGCCGGTACAGCTGCTGGATCGCCGACAGGCCGACGTTCCATTCCTTGTCCAGCTTGCTGATCGGGCCGGCGTTGTGGACCACGCGGGTACCGAAGGTCAGCCGTTCGTCGAACAGGCGCGAACCGACGGTCAGGTTGACCATGTAGCGCGGCGGGTTCTGCGTGTTCGAGTACGAACCCTCGAAACCACCATCGACGCAGTCGGGCGTGTTGGCCAGTTCCTCGATCCTGCGCTGCACGCCATAGGCGCGACGCTCGGCGGCGATGTCCGGTGCGCAGGTCTTGGCCTTGAAGTAGTAGTGCGCCGACAGGTCGGCGAACAGCTTGCCGCTGTCATAGCTGGACTGGAACTCCAGGCCCGACACCTTGAACTGGTCGACGTTGCGGATCAGGCCGGCCGACAGCGTGCGGTAGTCGCGGGTGATCAGGTCGTCGATGCGGGTGTCGAAGTAGGCCAGCTTCAGCGCCAGGCGGTCACCGGCGGTGAACAGGTCGTGGCGGATGGTGCTGGCGCCCAGTTCCCAGCTGCGCGCACGTTCGGGCTTGAGTTCGGCCACCGGCTTGGCGGCGGTGAACAGCCCCAGGGTGGTCTCGAACAGGCTCGGCAGCTTGGTGCCTTCGGCGTACTTCAGGTAGACCATGCTGTCTTCGCTGAAGCGGAAGGCGACGCTGGCGGTCGGCGAGAAGGCGCTGTCGCGGCGGCGGATCGGCGTGGACCAGGTCCAGCTGACCGGCACTTCCAGGTCTTCGGCATCATCGGCGTCGTAGAAGTTCCAGCCGCCGATGTCGGCCACGGTACCGCGCTCATAGGGCGAGGCCAGCAGCGAGTCCTGGGTGAAGTTGCCGTTGGCATCGGGGTACCAGTTCAGCAGGGCGATGCGCTTGGCCCGCCACGACGGCAGGCTCGGGTCGCCGTTGAGCAGTTCGGTGTAGCGGTACTGGCCCTGCACCTCGTACTTGTCCGGGGTGGCCAGGCGGTTGCGGTCGTGCACGTCCACGCGGTTCCAGCGGCCACCGGCCTGCACTTCCCAATGCTCGTCCGGCGCCCACTTCAGCGAGGCCACCGCACTGTATTCCTTGCGCTCGGCATTGCGCAGGAAGCGGTTGTTGACCAGGTCGTCGTGCATGATCGGGCCGGAGCTGCCCGGCGCGATGTCCTCGTCGCTGTAGGCCAGGCCATAGTCAAGGGTGAAGCGGCCGGCGCCGGTCTCGAAGATCGAGGTGTTGCTGGCGTCCAGGCCGAAGCGCTTCTGCCGCAGCGGATTGCGGTAGGCGTCCTTGTAGCCGGGGTTGCCGCTGAAGCTCGGTGCGTCGTACCACTCGGTGCGGCGGTCGTAGTACCACGGGGTGATGCCGGTCAGGTTGTTGTACATCACGCTGTCGGTATCGGTGTACCAGGCGTTGATGCGCAGGTCGACCTTGTCGCTGTCCGGGTTGAAGCGGTAGCGCGCGCTGTAGCTGTCCATGTCGACGTGGCCCGGGTCCCACTGCGGCACGCGGTCGCGGTCCACGCGGATGATCTGCGAGGCCATGATCTCGCCCGCCGTGCCTTCATAGCGGCGGTAGCCCAGCTCCAGGGTCTGCACATCATCGATGCGCCAGGTGCCCTTGAGCAGCGCCGACTTCGACCGCGAGGACGTGTTGAACACTTCCGTGCGCGGCGGGTTCAGCGGTGCCAGCGTGCGCCGCGTCTGCGGAAAATCGTCGTAGCCGTGCTTGCCCGCGAAGTAGTTGCCGTTGTCGCGGTACGCATAGGCGGCGACCAGGTCGAAGCGATCCCAATGGCCGGCGGCGGCGACGTTGAAGAACTGGCTGCCGCTGGCGCCACGGTCGGTGCGCGGTGAGGCGTCGTAGCCCGGCAGGTTGTTGGCGCTGTTGTTGGCCAGGCCGCCACGCACGCGTACGCCGGCATCGCGGCCTTCGCGCAGGACGTCATCGACGTTCAACGTTTCCATTTCCACCACGCCACCGATGCCGCCGGAGGCGTTGGCCTGCAGGCTCGGGCCCTTGGTGATGGTCAGCCGCGAGATCAGGTCAGGGTCCAGGTAGGTGCGCTGCGACTGGCCGGCGTAGCCACGGTAGGTGTCCATGCTGGACTGGCCACCGTCGATGATGACCGGCACGCGGCTCTGCCCCTGGATGCCGCGGATGTTGACGTCGAAGCCGTTGCCCACGCGCGGATCGCCCGCAGTGACGCCGGCCACGCCCTTGACGATGTCGCCGTTGGACGTGCCGCGGAAGCGTTCCAGCTGGGTACGGTTGATCGTGGTGGTGGAACCGACGCTGCGGTAGCTGTCGAGCAGGCGCGCTTCATCGCTGACCGCACCGCCTTCGATGTGCTCACCGGACACGCTCAGCGTGTCGGTGACGATGACGCCGCTGCCAGCCTGTGCCGGCGCCGCTTCCAGCGTCACCGCGTCCCTGCCGACCCGGCGCGCGACCAGGCCGCTGCCCTGCAGCAGGCGCGACAGCGCATCGCTGGCCGACAGCGTGCCGCTGACCGCCTGCGAGGTGACACCGTTGCCGAGCGTGGCCGGATAGGCCACCTGCACGCCGGACTGGCGCATGTAGGCGCGCAGCGCGCCATCCAGCGGCTGGGCAGGAATGTCGAAGCGCAGCAGCGCGGCGGGCGCGGTGGTGCTGGACTGGGCCAGCACGGTCGGCGCGGCGCCGGCCAGGCCAGCGGCGAGCAGGGCGATGCACAGACGGGACGGGCGCGGTGCGCGGCCCGGACGACGGAAGTCGGACATGGGAAACCTGTGAGGGGAACGGAGCCGCGGGCGCGGCGTCATCCGCGCGGGGCGCGGACACAACGACGTACGTGGCGGCGGCGGGTACGTTCGCTGGGTAGGACGAATGGGGCGCGGGGAACCCCAAGGCCGATTCATCCACGCATGGCGTGGATCTACCGGTGCGTGATCCAGTAGAGCCACGCCGTGCGTGGCTGCAGGGTTGCCGACCGATTCATCCACGCATGGCGTGGATCTACCGGTGGACGATGGCTACGCCGAGCGGCAGGCGGGTGACCTGCAGGCCCGCAGTCGCGGCCAGCGTGTCCAGCGCCTGTTCCGGCTGGTCGATGCGCAGGGCCGCGCTGACTGCCGGCAGGCGCGACAGGTCACCGCGCACGAAGGTCGGGCCACGGCGATAGCGGCCCACCTCCTGCACGGCATCGGCCACCGTGGCGTCATCCAGCAGCAGCTCGCCCTGGCGCCAGGCGCCGACGCGGTCGGCAGCCACGTCCGCCAGGCGGGTCACGCCGCTGTGTGCGCCGTACATCGCGCGCTGCCCCACCTGCAGGTAGGTCCAGCCGCCATCGATCGGGTTGGCCACGCGCACCCGTCCCTGCCCCACTTCGGTTTCCACGGTGCTGTCATGGCGGGCGACGGTGAACGCGGTGGAGATGTCTTCGACCACGCCATTGCCGGCGGCCACGCTGAAGCGGCGCTGCGCATCCGGGGTCACCTCGAACCAGGCGCGCCCCTGCAGCAGCTCGATACGGCGGGCGCGTGCATCGAAGTGCACGGCAATGGCGCTGTCGGCATCGAGCACTGCACGGCTGCCGTCAGGCAGCTGCACCGCCTGCACCTGGTGGTTGCTGCGATGGTCGGCCTGCAGGCGCAGCCAGGCGTCGGGGGCGGTTACCAGCAGCGCCAGAGCGGCGGCGGCGGCGGCGGCCCAGTGCAGGCGGCGGCGGGAACGCACACGCCCACGCGCCGCTGGAAGCGTTGCGGCAGGGGCCACTGGCACCGGCGACGCGCCGAGGCTGCGCCACAGGCGCCGTTCGTGCTCGAAGGCACGACGATGCCCTGGCTGCACCAGCCACTGCTCGAACGCCTGCATGCGCGCATCGCTGTGCTCGCCGGACGCCAGGAACACGATCCAGTCCCGGGCCTGTTCGGCCACGGGGTCGTCTGCGCGGGCGCTGGAAGGAGAGTGCGGGCTCATCGGCTGGCAGGCGGGCGCGGTCAGGCGCAGTGGAAAGGACGGAACCGCACTGCGGCCCGTGGATCAAGACGTTCGTCGTGCAGCGGCCCCCAAGGGCGATTGATCATCGACCCTCGCGGGCCCAGGCCAACCGGGCCAGGGCGCTGCGCACGTGGTTTTCCACCGTGGTGACCGACACGCCCAGGCGGCGGGCGATCTCGGCCTGGGTCAGCCCCTGCAGCCGGTTGAGGCGGAAGATGGTGCGGGTCGGCTCGGGCAGGTGCCCGGCGGCATCCAGCACCCGCTGCAGCTCATCCTGGGCCATCACCTGATCCTCGGTGGACACCTCGTCCTCCTCCTGCCACAGGTAGTGCTCGGCCAGCAGGCGGTTGCGGCGCGTCGACTCGCGGCCATGGTCGGTGGCCAGGTTGATCGCCAGGCGGTACAGGTAGGCCCGCGGGTTGTCGATGCACTGCTGGTTGTCGACACCACGGGCCTTGAACCAGACCGCCTGGATCACATCCTCGGCACCACTGTCGCCGCCGAGAATGCGCTGCACCCGGCGCAGCAGCGCCGGCCGTTCACGGATCAGCAGTTCGGTGAGGGTGGCGGCATTGGAAGGCATGCGCGGAGGACGGGACAGACGGGGGCGGCGCGCATGCTACTCCGTAAATGCGAATCAGTCACGTTTGCATCGATTGCCGGGCCTACAGGCAATTGACCAGCGCGTCGTAGACACTGGTCGAGGTACCGGGCAGCGGCACGTCGATGGAATCCCGCGGCGGCACCGTTTCCAGCGCGTGCAGCAGGCTCTCCAGGGGCGTGCCCTCCGCCAGCGGCAGCACGCAGGCATAGCTGCGCAGATCCACATCGATGCTGCCGTCATCCAGCACCGTGGTGTTGCTGCCCGCGAACGTCCAGGTGCAGCCCGCCACCTGGCCACTGGCCCGCTCCACCGAACAGCGCAGGCGCATGGCCTGCAGGTTGTAGTACTCGCCTTCGCAGAAGGTGTCGCCGCAGACGTCGTCGAAGCCGGCCACCAGTGCACGTTCAACGCCGCGGAAGCGCTCCCAGCCACTGCCCTGATCCGGATACAGCCGGGCGTCGACGTAACGGTCCCCGGCGAGGGCGGGCACGCCTGCCAGGAGCAGTGGCAGGCCGATCATCCATCGCAGGACGCGCATCATTGCCCCCTCCCATGGTTGCCGGGCCCCTGCAGGCATCCCAGCAGACCGTCAAACAGGCCCCGGCCCAGACCGGGGAATGGCGCCTCCACCCCGTCCGGCCCCGACAGCACCGCGTGGAACTGTTCCACCGGTACGCCCGGCTGCAGGTCCACAGGACAGACCCAGCGGCCATTGTCCACCTCCACTTCGCCGGTATCCGGCTGCACACGCAGCTCGCTGGCGGCCACGACCCAGGCGCAGCGGTCGACCACGCCGGCCTGCCGCTGCACCGCGCAGCGCACCTGCATCACCCGGTAGTTGGTGTAGTCACCGGCGCAGATCGTATCGGCGCAGATCCGGTCAAACCCCTGCATCAGGGCGGCTTCCAGGTCGTAGAAGCGGTCCCAGTTGGCCTCGCTGGTGGGGAAATCGATCAGATCGACATGGCTGCCGGCAAGCGACGGCGGGGTAACGGACAACAGGACAGCAAGGCCACAGCAGCGTATCCAGGTCATGGCGGCGTTCCTCGGAAATGAAGCCACAGCCTGCCCCGCCCCTCGCACCGGCCCCATCGGGGAACCCCGCTCCGGCACCTCCGGCGGGGACCACTACGAAGGTCGGCGCTGCCCTACCCTGCACAGCGCCCGGCAAAGGCATAAAATGGTCAGCTATCCGTCCACATCCCCCACCTGGAGCACACCATGGGTCTGGAACTCGTCTCGCCCGGCAAGAACCCGCCGGAAGAAATCAACGTCATCATCGAGATCCCGAAGGACTCGGAGCCGGTGAAGTACGAAGTGGACAAGGAAACCGGCGCGATCTTCGTC
>PJTS01000715.1_pt1 | contig 16953 bp, 20 predicted proteins | sample 1512251 | NCBI WGS metagenome assembly PJTS01 (sample SAMN08177686, study PRJNA422409) | Soil metagenome, whole genome shotgun sequencing project. | isolation source: Soil (2) enriched on wood chips: alkali lignin treatment | place: USA: Madison | collected 2015-01-15 | reverse complement strand
TCGCTTCATATTATCTTTTATTTTGAATAATTAAAGGGTTGTTTGCAATAATTTTTGGAGCAAAAGGTATCAGGTACCTAGGCGATCCTGCCTGCAGGTTTGCTATCGTACTGCCATCGCCCAGTGATTTCCTTTCAAGATTCTTTTTAAAGGCCGCATCATTGTTCAGTCTTTTCAGGTCAAACAGGCGCCCCCTCCATGCATGTAAAGCTCTCTTCTCCTTTCGTCCAGCACCAGGCTGAGCGCATCTGTGCCACTGGTATCAAGCGCAGTATAATCGGCATCCCTAAACCGGTATACCAGTGCTACCGCTCCCGCATCATCTCCCTTTCTGGCTAGGCATTCGGCTTTGACCAGCATCATTTCGGGTACCCCAAGTCTATAATTGAATTGCATGTGCTGCCCCCCATTCTGGTAGTACAGGTGTCGCGGCGGAATTGTACCTGAACCTGGCCCAAAGCTAAATACAAACCTTAGGTCTTTTGCCCCATAAAGTGCTTCTATATCGCCGCCGGCATTAAATGTCCCCGCAAAGTTCCCAATAAAACTATCATCCAAGCAAACCCTTGTGAAAAGGTTTTCAGGGTTTATCTGCTGATCCTTCAATGTAAAGGGTTTGTTTCTGATCCCCATCTCTGGCCATTTGTCTGAATTAAAACTAAACGTTCTATAGTCAAGCAGGGTATTCCTGATATTTAAAGCCGCATCCGAAGCCGTCAGGGCTTTCCCATAATCGCCCATATACAGGTAGGTCCTGGCCAGTAGGGCAAACGCTGCCGCTTTGCCAGGATGGATCACGTCGATACCAAAATCTGGCAATGATGCCGTTTTCAAAGCTTCGTCAAGATCGGCCAGCACCTGCCCATAAACTTCTTTTACCGTATTGCGCTGAGGCAGCATAGTAGGGTTTGCATGCAGTACCAAAGGTAATGCCAAGTCCTGCCCGGCATTGGGGGACTGGTAACCATTGCCATACAAATTTGCCAGCTGGAGATAATAATAGGCCCTGTTAATCTTCGTCTGGGCATTTACAGTTGCCTTGCGCTCATCGGTACCCTCTTTGGCCTGGGCAATATTGTCTATAACGATATTCATCTGCAGGATACTTTTATAGGTATCATTATACATGGCATCATCATCTGAAGCTGTCCAGACAATATCGGCCCATAGATAGGCATTAACGTAAAAGAAACTATTCCCTCCTGTAGCCAGTATATCATTAGAGAGGGTGATTTCATCGATTACCATTTCCGCTATACGATTCCTCATGCTGAGCCCATTTCAAAATGATTGTTTGGGATCAATCAACATACGATTTTCCCAGATCTTAATAAGAGTATTCTGAACTACATCTTCTGAAAAATCAAAGGATTTCGCTGTTTTTAATATGACATACTTAAGCTGCAGTATATGAGAAAAGGGCAAGTCATTCAATACATAAGTATTATTCTGCTTTAGTAGCATCAGAAGCTCCTTTTCGGAATGCATTTTATATCTCTTCATCGATATCGATCCTTATAATTGTGTTGTATTAATTAATCTATCTATAAATGGTTCATCTAGGGAAATCAGATTATTTTTTCTTGAATCTTACATGATGTTAATTTCATTTCAAAGCTAAATATTAAGACACACTTGTTTCCATAAATTAAAACACACAGTTCTTCACAAATCAAAGTAAACCATGTGATTTTGATCATATAATATGAAATCAAGTCAATTATATTAGTTCGGCTGTTCATTCCATATATGTTTTTGGTCTTACTAGTTGCCGTAAAGGCATGCAGGATAAAGCCCTAACAGACCAGCCACAAAATGAGAGGTCAACAAAGAAAGAATTTGTAAAACTAAATTCTGGTGTGGTCTTACAAAAATCAGGTTCACAGCACTTTGTACAAGAAGATATTCAGCTATTTCCCAATCAGTTTGATTTACCGGAGAAGGAAGTGAACGAATCTAAAGAAAATGCCTTAATCAACATATGGAATAGCTTTTTCTAATAATTTCCAGTTGAGAAGTGTTAGTCGCCATTCTTATGAAAACAAGATGTGGGCCATGGTTAGGTATATTGTAAACCCTGGGTTTGGTTCGCATGTAAGAAGCATTATCAACCAGGCTATCCAGCATTTGGGGCTACGACTAATATACGGTTTTACAACGGAACGGGTCAGCCGACCATTGATCTCACCTACGGGTTTTATTATCCTTATCTTGAATTCTTTCATGAGTCAAATGACGGACGCCATGGAATAAATCTGGAAACTGGCCTTATGTTAGAAGATGGGATTTAGTAAAAAACAACGCTCAACATGGTCGCAGCGATGAGGGACAGAGGCTAAGTTTGGATACTTATCCTAATTTGAGTGCAGCAGTACATGAGATTGGGCATGCAATAGGTCTCTATCATGAGCATACTAGGACCCGACAGGGATAATTATATCACCGTCCATTATGACAGGATTGACCCAAGTATTGGTAAGTAGGAAATACAAACTGGTATCCCATATCTAAACCTTCTAAATCTTAAGCAATGAATATTAAGATAAAGTCAGCAGTGTTTTTCATTTCTTTTTTCTATCATCAACTGTTTTTAGTCGAGGGACTAAATTTACTGACGATAGTTCATGGGGCAAAATCAAATCAAAAGCACAATATGAAGGAAAGCTATATTTGTAGATACTTATACTATATGGTGTACACCTTGCAAAATAATGGACTATGCAGGATGCAGTTGTAAAGTACTTTAATACAAAATTTATATCCTGCCAGAAGGATCTGGGAAAAGGCGATGGGAAACTATTTTCCCAACCGTATGCAGTGAGGTCTATTCCTACTCATACTGAATTTATTTGTCTTGAATTCTTTAAAAAATGATGATTTTAAATGCTTAACAAGAATGTATATAACAATTAATGTTATTAAAAAACTGATTTATACCTGAATAATTTATTTACACTAACTTTTTGGATATTTTCAATAGATTACTTTCATTCATGTCTGGAGAAATAGCCAAAGGGAAAAGCTGTTGTCCGGGCCTGGCAAGAAATGCTGTCTGCCAACCTGCCCACTTAGCTCCGGCAACATCCCAGCCATGTGTGGCGATAAGCATGCAATCTGAATTGTCAACATTCATTTTTCTTGCAGCCCAATGATACACCTCAATATGAGGTTTATATTTCCCATAATCTTCAACACTAATAATAGAATCAAAAAATGGAGTAATTCCTGCAAAATCCAGCTGTTGCTTGACTGCATTATTTGAAGAATTGGAAAATGATACCAAACGATAGCCTGCCTGCTTTAAAATCGATAATCCTTGTTTAACTTCAGGATGCGGATGAAGAGAGAGAATTGGTTTTACGGTAGCTTTTGCTTCTTCTTCGGAAATATTTATGTTATTGTTTCTTGCAACCATCATTAATGTTGCTGAACCTATTTTACCAAAATCAAAATATTGATCTCCAACAGTTGTAACTAATGAATATTGAAGCATCATTGTAAACCATAAATTTCCCAACTCTTTGCTGCCACCTAATTTATTAACAACTGAATTTTTTAGAGGTTCTAAATTCAGTAATGTCTCGTTGATGTCAAAAAAAATTACCTTTGGCCTATTCATTTTATCTCTTTTGGTTTCTTGTTTAGTATTTAAGATTTGTCCTATTCCCGATAAAGGAGTTAGGGCTGCTAAACTTAAAGGAATTGTCTCTTTTAAGAATGTTCTTCTGTCTGTCATTTTGTGTATAAATTTAACGCAAATATGCTGTTTGAAAGGCATCAAATAGCATACCAGAATGATTAAGATGAGGACACTTTTAATATTGCAAAAACTTAGCTTAAATAATAGTTTAATCATTTTGGTTCACGGCCTATTATTTAAAGGAACTTCTAATACGGTTGTGTAATTTGTTTGGAATAATTGTGCATTATTTTGTATCCACCCGATGAACTACAGGTCTGTTAAGTTTTTATGATTGATGATATATTCTGCAGGGTATGTCTGATCCACTGAAAAGGATTGACTTCATGCTTCTTGCAAATGGCGAAGTAAGAGTAGATCATTGCCAATCGCTGTGCTGCTTCATGGTTTCTTGGGAAGAGGTTGTTTTTTCTTCCAAGTGCCACAGGCTTGATGGTATTCTCGATGAGATTATTGACGATCTGCAGGTTTCCATCATGTAAATAAGCTGAGAGCATATCCCATGGAGCATAGGCATATATTAAGGTTTTACTTGTTGAGAGCATAATAAACTCTCAGCGTTATATATAAAGTGGCTATGTACAATGTTAGTACCCACTTTTTCAGTCAGTGTCAATTGGATTTTTCTAATTGACGTTTATAATCGGTTTATCTGCTGATTGTTCTGAATATTTATTTGTTAATTCTGTCAGAATGAGATTTCAAGCCCTTTTTGAGGTCTTCTGTTATTATATTCATCCATTTTATGTAGGTTTTCCAGGTTGGAAATATTGAATAGCAATACCCTGGTCTTTACACCAGAGCTCAAAATGAGAACTGGTAAATTCTAGACTATTATCTATACTCAGACGGAGTGGTTTGTCTCGCCAGTCTATTAATTGCTCCAGTATAAGAGTTACTTTCTGGGAATAAATAAAGGATCTTGTTTCGATGGATAGTATCTCACGGGAACAGTCGTCTATCACGTTAAAGGTTCTGAACCTGTGACCACTAGCCACGCTGTCGCTCATGAAAACCATGCACTATTTTGGTTAATTCTGACCTACTGCTAAGGGCTTACTTTGACGTGTAAGAAGCCGACGCTTTCCGCAGCGTTTTTTTCATATTAAGCAACTCATAGACTCGAAGCACTTTCTTATGATTCCAGGGGCTACCTTCTCTGCGAAGGTAAACGTAAAGCTTGTGAAAGCCAGATGCGGGATGTTTTGACGACAGTTCATCTAAAGCAGCTATGACAGCACTGTCGTCTTTTTTACTTGTATAGTAATATTGAGAATGGCACATGCTTGTAAATTTAAAACTCAAACACTGGATTCAAAGGAGATTCGAGAAGTTTGCACGTTACAAAAGCAAGGCGTTTGAACGCTTATGTCTCATTGTTCGTAATAGTCCAGGACTGTTTGTGCATTGGAATTGGGTGTTCAATCTTCAACAGCTAGAATTCAAAGTAAAACTAGAATTCTAGGATGAAATTCCGCCTTACCCACTAGATCTTCCTTTTCTAGTAAGTGACTTGCTGTATGGGGTTCTTACCGCATTGATAGGAACGTTCGTGAGTTTTCTCCTGAACTGGCTCTTAAATCGGGTATTTAAAAGTAAGTAAGGAGCATTTGCCTATATCAATAGGTAGAACCATATGTAAAAGGGGCTCCTCTCATTATAGAAGCGCCCCCTTTTGTGCACAGTTTTATCACTAATGAACCGAATCCGATAGGAAGGTTTAAGGAATAAGGAGTTGTGGTATTTATTTATATAAATTTCTTATTTTTAAATATTTGTAATTTTTTGTGAATAAATGTGTATTATCTTTTTTAATTATACTAAATTTTTTGTTTTCTTTTGAGTTAGATATTCAAAGGGGTATAATGTTGCTTTTTTAAGGTTTTTATACTCTCCTTGTTTGTTTCATATTATATACTAGGCTCAGAGGCCCCTGCAAGGAAAGCGGGGGCCAATGGGTCTTTAATAATCTATGTTACTGCCTATAATCTTTGATGGTAAGCTGTTACTAAGATGTATCTATTTCGAGTAGATGGTTCTTTAAGTCTATGACGGATTTAAGTTATCAGTTTCTATATGCTATCAGAGTATTATCGGATATAAAATTGATGCCTGTGGAGAATCAGTTGGAAGTTATCATATTTATTTATATAAATTTTTTTAGCTTTTTTATTGTGAATAAATGTGTATTATCTTTTTCTAATTATATTAAATTTTCTGCTTTCCTTTGAGACGGATATTTCAAAGGTGTATAATCTTACTTTTAAATTATACCCTAATGTTTGTTTCATTTGTTTAGTTTAAATAGGCTCAGAGGCCTCCGCAAGGAAAGCGGGGCCAATGGGTGTGTTAACAATATTGTCTATCATTATTGCGATCAGATGGTTCGTTAACTTTAGTCTAAGTAATTCAAAGGACATGTAAAACTTTGCAGATGTCGGATTTAAGTCATTTAACTTCTATATGCTATCGGAGTATTATAAGATCACTACCGTCCTAAATAAAATTAGCACCGTATAAAAAGGCATTTTTTATTGTCAAAAAGTTTGTTTTTCGATATACGGTCATTGGCTATCCCCCCTGATGTTTAAAAGACCCCAAACTGCCCGTTTTTATCAGGTATTTTTTTCCTGATGAACGGATCGTTGGCCCACTTCCAAAAATCAATTTTCACAAAAATGTTCATGCGTATAAAACTCACCAGATTGGACAGATTCCACTTGTAGATAACTTTTTTCTGTATATATTTCAGTAAAAGTATTCCGATCAATGCAGTCCATATCTGTATTTGTACGGCATTTTGTGATGTACCCACAAAACTGGTCACTTTAAGCCGCTGTTTGAGGTGTTTGAAAAAGATCTCGATTTGCCAGCGTTGTTTGTAGATCATCGCTACCATACCCGGCTTCCAATGCATGTTGTTGGTGAGAAATTCATATTCATCTCCCGTTGTGCTGTCCAAAACTTGTACAAGCCTCAGTTTCTTGTTTCCATATCGTTTGGACGACTCCCCATTCAAGGTAATGATCTGATCCTTAAAGATCCCACCCTCAAGCATCGACTCACTCTGATAGCTCTTTACCACGCGGTAGTTCATATTTACTTTGCTCCGTGTTACAAAGAAACTACCGTTGCTGTCCAAAATATTCATCCAATTAAAATCCAGATAACCGCGGTCCATCACCACAACACTGCCCTTTGGAAAAGAAAAACTGCCCGCCTTTTACTTTCGTGTACCTTACCCTCGGTAATCTTCATGAAAACGAGTAGGCAACCATCATAGTCTAGTACGGTATGTAGGTTTCGCTGCCCCCTTATTGCTCCGGAATTTCGCCCAGTCAAACATCGATAGGCACAAAGGGATCACGCTGGCGTCCATCAGGTATACCTTACGCTTTAATGTCCTGAGTTCTTTACGATGATTGGGATCTTTATTCCACAGATTGGCTATAAGTGCGAAATAGAGGTCTTTGAATAGGTTATGGTCACGATGTTCATTCATATACGAGATGCTCGATTTGCTCGGCGCCCGGGAAATACCCATGTGGTTCATATTGCCTTTAGTACTCTGCAGACCATTACTGATATCACGAACCGAATCCGAACTGGATAGATGGCAAAAAAGCATGCTAACCAGATGTGTCCAACTGTTGAGGCCTTTTTGATGTTTGTCGCTGTTGTATTTGGTTACCAGCTTTTTAAAAATATCCCGGTCTATCAAAGACAGAAGCTGACTAAAAACGTTTATATTTACCATTGCTGTGGTGACGTATTTGTGATTTCAATATAACATTTTTTGAAATCGCGAAGCGCCACTTTTTTTATAGTCTTTTTACAATCGTTTTGGACGGTAGTGTTATCAGATATACCTGTGGAGAATCAGTTGTGAGTTTCAACATTTCTTTGCTTTTATATAAATTTCTGATTTTTAAATATTTATATTCTTTTGTGAATAAATGTGTATTATCTTTTTCTAAATATACTAATATTTTTATTTCCTTTGAGACAGATATTCAAAGGTGCATAATGTTGTTTTTAATTATCACTTTATGTGTGTTTCATTATGGTAGTTTATAGGCTCAGAGGCCCCGTAAGGACAGCGGGGCCAATGGGTTTTCTGAAGGATAGATGAATTGTTATAAGGCAACTTTTTTGAAAATATGGAATGCTAAGTTCATATCCTGTAAAGAGAATTATACCTGATTCCTTATTTTATGTGACTTAAGATAGTGACTGAGTGTGAGATAGCATAGTTTGAGTCCGAGATAATTTTTCTTCCAAAGATGATACTGATTTGTAAAATCATTCCCAATAAGCATACTACCATCCCGACCTGTGTCAAATTAGAAAATAAAAGGGATACTCCTACTTTAAATGTTGACTTCAAATCTAGGCCGATGCTGAAAGTAGTCGACATCGTGGACCTGATAACCCTCCAGGTTTTTGTTCATCTGGTCACTTAGAATCATGATCAACGGAAAGCATGCGGATCCCGTTGGAGGATCTGAGAGACGAGTTCCCGGTCTGCTTGACGTTGTATAGCTGTTTCTGTGTTCACGGATAAATAAGATCCATAAGTGAAATTTAGGTTGCAATAATTTAAAAATAAGTATTTTAAATTATTTATCTGACTGATTTTTAGTTTGTTTTGTTTTCCGGTTTTAGAAGATTTCTTTGTCTGAAATAAAGATTGTATTGAAGACCTACCTAGAAGCTCATTGTTTTTACGAGATAAGCTGTATATTCACTGGATAGATTCATATAGATTGTACTATTGAAAACTTTATGCCCATTACTGATGCGGAGGAATTTATTGCTGCTCTTTATCCTATGTTTATTCTGCCTTTACACAAAGGGACAGGAAATAGACACAACATTTATTTATACCTATCCCAATGCATCTTGGATAACGAGTTATCTCTCTACAAGTGCGGTCAATATGACTACTGAAGACAAAACTTTTGAACCGAATAACCCTTTGAAAATCGGAGTGGGATTGGGAATCCGGAATACAATGATTAATTTTCTTGTGGGCACAAAGATTGTTTCATTAAAAGACAAGACATACGGTAAAACGAGTTCGACAGACTTTCAGGTGCATCGCTATGGTCGAAAATTTGTAACAGATATCTATTTTCAGCGTTATAAGGGATTCTTTGCCATGGATGGAAAGGATACTAAGCTTTTTCCGGCGATGAAAATCAATCAGATGGGACTCGAGCAGACCTATGTGTTCAATCACACACGGTTTTCATTAAAAGCAGCCTTTGAACGAAGCGAGCGACAGCTTCAGAGCGCAGGAAGCTTCCTGCTGGGAGCCAATGTGTATTGGCATCAACTGCGGGATTTTGAAGGGTTTGACGGTAATTTTGTGCAAAATCTCGACAATCTTCAAATCGGAGCACAAGGAGGGTATGCACATTCCTGGGCTTTGGGACAGCATTGGCTCATCACGGCATATACAACGATTGGTTTTAACATTGGAAAAGATGTCGAAAATTTCCGGAACTTTCGTTTTAAAGTATATCCAACTGTGTTGGCCAGGACAGTGGCCAGTTATACCAAGAATGATTGGTCTTTCACCTATGGAATGATGATCAATAATAAAATGAACTTTTTTGAGACAAAAAAAGACTATACAGTCACGAATGTAAATCTACAGTTGTCTGTAACCAGACAGATTAATTTTTCATTTTAATATTTCGGACATCTGGCTGCTTGAAATGCGCGACTTGGTTTTCAGTTTCATGGTAGCCTTTATTGCTACCATGAAACAGGTTTATCTTTAAGGAATGATCTGTTTGTTACGCATCTCATCGAATAACCGAAAAAACATCTGCTCGGTATCCATGTACTCATGGAAACCGAATCTTCGTGCTTTGCTACCGTCCGCAAAAAAGTCGTAATTCCAGGAGAAGACAAAGTCGCCGAATGCCCAGGCGGAGACTTCCTGATAATTATAATTCAATCCCTGTTGCTTGTGTATGTCTTCCCATATATTTTCTTTATCGGACATCATCATTTGTAGGTTTAGGGGTAGGGGCGTGTCGACTTCCATATTAAAGTATTTTGCAATTTTGGGCCAGAGATCTTTCCAGCGGAATAAATCTCCATTGTTAATATTAAAAGCCTGATTGGCCGCTTGAGGTTCTGTTGCTGCCCATACCGTTGCCTTTGCCAATAAAGTAGCGTCTGTCATCTCGAGTAAGGTGTCGTATGCGCCGATCTTGCCTGGAAAACGAAGTGGAATATTTAATTTCTTGGAAATAGTGGCATATACAGCTATCAGCAGTGCAAGGTTCATCGGGTTTCCAGGTGTCGTTCCACCCACAACGGATGGTCGGATAGCCGACCAGGTCCATTGTTTGCCAATTTGTTGTTGTTGAAGGTATTGTAGCTGGCTGGTGTTAAATTCAGGTGGCATATGACCAGCATCAGATTCTTTGGCCGGTGTTTTAAATGGGCCGAGGTGGGCGCCATAAACCTTATAACCTTGCATAAGACTAACATGTTGCAAGGATTTGGCTACTGGCTCAATCGCCGTTATTACATTGACCAACATCCTCAAATTAGGTTCGACTAATGCGGCCCAACTGTCCTTGTCCTGATAAGCTGCATAAAAGATATGCGTTACAGTGGTTAAATCACTTAGTTTGTTGACCGTGTCTGTTAAATCCAGTAAATCTACAGCAACATAATGAACATGGTCATGATCGGTCCCGCCACGACGGGACAGCCCGATAATATCCCAGTTGCCCAGACTGCTAAGATGTTCAATAAGATTTGTGCTGATAACACCATTGGCGCCCACAATCAATGCCGTATTTTTTATAGTTTCCATATGAATTGCTTTTTAAACAAAATTAGCGTTGCTTTGAATCCAAGAGCGGTAAAAATCGGCTATAATTTTGTAAATTTCTGGAATGGAACGCTATCGACAATTTGAACCTATCCTGATCTCGGAATTTAAATCCAGCGCTTGGACACATCCGGAGCATAATCACAATCACTACGAACTTATCTTTATTTTGAGTGGGGAGGGAACTCATGTGATCAATGGCTATGCCGTACCTTATCAAAGTGATGCTGTTTTCTTTATCGGACCAGAAGAGTATCACTATTTTGATATTAAGCAGGAGACACATTTTATTTATTTAAAATTTACAGATGCTTACATCTATCGGACTACAGCCGAATCGGGTAATTTAACCCGTCAATTGGAGTATTTAATAAAAAGCAGAGAAACTCATCAGCATGGATTCCCACTTCTTGCAGCGGATCTACAGACTGTTCGTCTGCTGTTTAATGTGATTGCGTCCCTAAAACACGATATCTTTGCGAATCAGGATTTGATATGGCATCAGCTGCTCAGCATTTCAATGCTGCTGATGAGAAATATGCCCGAATTACAGATGGATGGTCCTAGAAGTCGCGATCTACAGGCTATGTTTTGTTATATTCATAAAAACATATATACGCCAGATCTGTTGAGATCTCAGGTAATGGCCCCTCATTTCAATATTGCGGCTGATTATTTGGGTACCTATTTCAAACGTCAGGTTGGTATGACGATAAGGGCTTATATCCATCAATATCGGAATACACTTATTCGTCAACGCATTGCCGCCGGACGGATGATTTTAAAGGAAATTGCCGACGAATTTGGATTGACAGATGTCAGTCATCTGAACAAGATCCTGGGAAAAGAGGTTTGAAGAAAAATAACAAAGCCAGCAAAAACAACTTATGTTTTTGCTGGCTTTGTTATGCTGCCATCTCAGATAGGATTACGCATAGACTGTGCGATTGTTGTTATCGCTGGCTAGTCATACATATACTATCGAGCTGCGTTTATCATGTATACCCAGATAATTAATTACAAGGTATTTTCTTCTTGCCGGCACCTGTACCTTTAATCACGGTTGTACCATCGACAAGTTGGGTAACTTTTACAGCATTACTTTGTGTACCATTCCATGGGAAAGTATTGAATGCATTACCATTGGTTAAAACAAGGGGATACAACTCACCACCGGAGGTCTTGCTACCGAACATGGTCACCTGGCCAGTTCTGCTGATCACAAGTTTAATCAATGGTTTGGTTGCTGTACCTTTTAGCCCATAGATGCTACCAATTCGTCCATTTGTCTCAACGTTGGTTCCCTCATATTTGCTTCCATCTGCAAATTGAATATTTTGTTTTGAAGATGCACCTGCATTCTGGAACTGAATTTCCTGTGTTGCCAATTTGACACCATTTACCTCCATATTGAAAGCGTTGTCCAATTCGGTAATATCAAATACAAAACCATAATCTGCTACCGGTGCGGTGAAGCTGCGTTCAATCGTTTTACCATTTGCATAGAATACACCATCTTTCCTAATTCCTTTTACGCCGCCAGAAGTTGTTTCGGGATAACTCCAGTTTAGTCCATCACTTGTCACGTTCTGTGTACAGGTTTTGAAATTAAGTTTCAAGTCATATTTCTGTCCTGGATTGATCTTTACATTTGGGATGCTAACATTTGACTTGGTTTCACCATCGATCGTCAGCGTTCCTAAGTTAAGTGTTCCAGTGCTAGTTCCTGGGTGGATCAATAGGGAAGGAGAACTAACTACTGTACGTAAGCCTGTACCTAAACTTGGAAATTGTGCCAATACACCCGCATTGTTAAGTCCATTGTAAGTAAGAGCCTCATCCGATAGTTTGAAGTTCGCTGTAGAATGGCTTGGTTTGAAGACTGCATTTTCAAGTTTAGTGATTGCACCAGTCATGTTTGGATCCATTGTCAAGGTCGTGATGATCTGACTGAAGCGGTGTTTTAACACAACATTTAAGTTGTTTACTCCCGTATTCAATTTCAAGTTGCCTGTAAAAAACATTAAATCTCCGCTGATATTGTCTAAAGTCGCCGAAGATAGTTTGTTTTGGTTATTGATATTGGGTACTGTGCTTGTACTATTGATGGAATAAGCAATGAAGGTATAAGTTTTCCCTGCATCAAGAGCGATCCCAGCTGCAGTTGACTCACCGCCATAACTGTAGATCTTTTCAGTAACATAGGTACCTTGGTTGTCATAAACAACAACTTTATACTTGATATCTTTGTCCAGTGGTTTTTCTGTTACTTGTGCAGCAGCAACTTTTGGGCTCGATGCAGCAACTAATCCTTTTTTAACAGCCGCCGACGAGCTGTTTGTCAAAACAACATCAATGGAGCATCCGTTACCAAAAGGGACGGTCATTTCCTGAACATCTGATATATTGCTTGATGCAAGAGACGCTTTTGCAGATCCCTGTTTTTGACCTACAGTGTTACCATCGTTCTCAGTATAGGCTTCAACACCCTGTAGATTGATCTTAACGACTGTTTCTCCTGTTAACTCTGTAGTTTCACCACTCTTTTTACAAGAGTAGAGGCTTGAGCCCGTTAGTACAATGCACGTTAGCATTAGTATATTTTTTAGATTACGATAAGACTTTAAATTCATGTAATTAGATATTTTATGTAATGGATTTCTTTATTTTAATGTAATTTTATGTTCTATAACAAGCTTTTAGCTGTACCCTTATCCAGAAATATTTAAGTAAAAGCTATGTATTTTTTAATGTGTCAGTAATATGATAACGATTATGGTAAATGCTTTTCTGACGCAAAACTAAATGGAAGTTTTTGTTTAAGAAGTATTGTTTGATGAATGAAGTTTTTCCTGTAGAGAAACATCTACATGGCAACAACCGGCGCTGTGTTCCATATCAGAGATGATGCAGCTTACGCTTTAAAAAGAAGTTGTAACGTGTAAAATCTTATAATTTGCACACACTATCCAAAAAAATGGATGCTTATTGAAAATCGAAAAACTTTAATTTTGCCTCCAACGTTTTACTGTTTTTACCGGCTTCAACGTATTGGTAATTACGGCGTAAAATCAATCTATCGGAGCAGCGACTGTCCATTTTGAAAATCGAGATAGATTAGGTCAGCATAAAACAAACTATATATTGAATTTTAAACAATTATTTAAATGATATTACCTTTTGAACCCCATGATCCAAAATGGAAAAAACAATTTGAGTCCATTAAACTAGAGCTACAATTCCTGTTGAAACCCTTAAATCCTCAAATTGATCATATCGGCAGTACTGCGGTGGAAGGTCTTTCAGCGAAACCAATTATTGATATACAGATCGGTGTGGAGAACGAAACTGATCTAGACTGGTTACCGGGTTTATTGAAACTACCGAATATTGTTTACTATGAAAAATATAATCAGGACTGGCCAGAACGCCGATTTTTTATATTATTGAAGGAACCTATCTATAACATCGGTGTTCCAGATGTCGTAAAAATAGGGGATGATATACCCGCAATCTTGCATGATCATGAGCTTCGTATTGCACATTTGCATGCATTTGTAAAAGGTTCGTCCGATTGGACAAGACACCTCGCATTACGCGACTATCTAATCGCACATCCAACGATCCGAGAAAGCTATCAGGAGCTCAAGGAAAAATTAACTCAGCTCGATTGGAAGGATGGAAATGATTATAATATGGGGAAAGATCTATTTTTAAAAACCCAGGAAAAAATCGCTTTGGTATGGTACAAGGAAAGGATCCAATGATCATGGAAAACATACTGATTAAGGATAAAAACTATAGGTTGTGCATTGGTTATCAGGACAACGAAACGTTACGGTTGGAATTTAATCGAATGACACAGCATTTTTGGGGGTTTGATTTTGAAAATTATTATCAATCTGGTTTTTGGGATGATAAATGCATCTTGTATTCTCTATTTGATGAGGATAAAATAGTAGCACATATCACGGTAAGTCTGTTTGAACAAGAAGGAAAAAAATTAATTCAACTAGGAACAGTAATGACCGATGAAAATTATCAGCGTCAAGGCTTGAGTAGTTTTCTGTTACGACGGATTAGTAGCGATTTTGTGCATCAAACTAAAGGTATGTTTTTGTTTGCAAATAATGAGGTATTGGATTTTTATCCAAAATTTGATTTTTTCCCAGTCCCGGAATATACAGCATTTAAAACCGTTAAAAATACGAATATGACCACAGTATTGACCAAACGTAAGTTGAACCTCGACAATGCCGAGGATCTGAAGCTAGTTGAAAACTTGGTGGAACAGGCTGTTTCTAATACAGAATTTCAAACTAAAAGTAAGGGTTTAGCCCTTTTCTATTGCTATGCTTATCCCGCAATGGGATTTAAAGAATCAATTTATTATATTGAGGAATGGAACTGTGCTGTCGTGGCACAAGTGGAAAATAATATTTTGTATATGATAGAACTGTTTTCCACGAATGAAGTTGATCTGAATGCAGTGATCAATGCTTTTGCTGATTTTTCGTTTACAGAGGTTGTTTTTGGATTTACACCGAAGCATACTGAAGGTCTCGAATGGCGAATATGGAAAGAAGACGATCTGCAATTATTTGTTACGCAAGAGCTATTGTCGTTTTTTGAAGAAGAGCGCATGAAAGTGGCGACCTTATCGCATACCTAGAATCGGATCGGAGGAAGATATGACAAACAAATTAAAAGAAATAGCAAGTGGGCTTGCTGGTACAAAAACATTAAATGACTTTGTTGAATATGCTGGTGTGGCAGCTGCTATAGAAACAGTGGCCGGCAATATTTATACTGGAATCAGCATTGATACGGCTTGCTCCATGGGCTTTTGCGCCGAGCATAGCGCTGTTGCTGAAATGCTGAAACACCATGAATCTCAAGTCAGGGCATTTGTTGCTGTGGATGCTGCGGGAAATGCCGTTCCCCCCTGTGGACGTTGTAGAGAATTGATAAGCCAGCTTGCCAAGACTAATCTTGATGCAATCGTGGAAGTGAAAAATGGGGTATTCAAATCGTTAAAGGAATTACTGCCTTTTGACTGGAAAGAAGATCTCGATAGGAATTGGTGATTTTCAGGATTGGACCAATTGGTATAAATTAAATAATTAGTGGAATAAAATGGGAAAAATAGGATCAAATTATAAGAAGATAAATTTAGCGGACTGGAACCGAAAGGAGCATTTTTCAGTCTATCGTAGCCAGATGAAATGCGGCTTTAGCCTCACGACAAAAATTAATATCACTAACCTGCTTCCTTTTATAAAGGAAAATAGCTATAAATTTTATCCTGTCATGATTTACCTGATTACAAGGGCCGTAAACAATCATGACGCTTTTAAGATGGCCATGAAGGAAGGAGAGCTCATTGTTTGGGATTATGTAAATCCGATATATACTGTGCTACATCCGGAAACGGAAACTTTTTCGGCGCTATCGACTGTATACGATGAAGATTTTGCAGCGTTTATGGACAATTACAATCGTGTTGCCGAAAGACATGCCGACGATTTACGTTTTTTTCCGGAGACACCCCCGGAGAATCATTTTAATATTTCAGCAATCCCATGGATCAATTTTGATAGTTTTAACCTTCATATTGCCGACTTTACAGATTATTTTGCACCTTCCTTTACCATTGGAAAATATCAGCAACAAGCTGATGAAATCTTAATGCCTATAGCAATTCAGGTGCATCATGCTGTCTGTGATGGAATACATGTCGCTAAATTGATTGCGACACTGGAAGCATATTGTAAGGATATCGGGACAGTTCTTAAATCTCAGGTATAAATCTAATAAATCGCCTTGTTCAGAACAGTCCTTTTGTCTGGATTCTGTCTGTACGCCAAACTGTTTTGTTCTTTTGGTAATAAACAAATGATAGCTCAATGAAAATACGACAATTAACGCAATCAGATATTCCTCAGCTGCTGCAAACTATTAATGGAGCTTTTAAGGATTATATTGTTCCATTTCAACTCGATATAGAGCAATTGCGACAGAAAATCAGAACGGAAGATATTCAGTTAACTTGGTCTGTTGCTGTGTTTAAGGAGAACAAACTTGTCGCATTTATGATACATGGTCTGCGGGAAATAGATCGTCAACTTGTGGTCTACAATGGTGGCACGGGTGTACTGCCTGAATTCCGGGGGCATGGGTTAGTGGGAAAAATGTATCATTATCTAATCCCTTTTTTTAACGAGAACAAGGTCAGGCAGGTTGTTTTGGAAGCAATAGAAAATAACGGAGCGGCCATCCGTGCCTATGAGAAAAGTGGTTTTTCGATCAATAGACAATTGCTATGTTTTAGTGGTGTTATTCAGCCGGCTAGGGTGAGTGATGTGGCGAGAATCCAGTCGCTGTCTAATTTCTC
>PJTS01000712.1_pt1 | contig 16973 bp, 12 predicted proteins | sample 1512251 | NCBI WGS metagenome assembly PJTS01 (sample SAMN08177686, study PRJNA422409) | Soil metagenome, whole genome shotgun sequencing project. | isolation source: Soil (2) enriched on wood chips: alkali lignin treatment | place: USA: Madison | collected 2015-01-15 | reverse complement strand
TGTCGAAGGCGGGGTGGGTCCGGTTGAGGGGGTGTGAGCGCCATGGATGGCGCGACCAAGCCCCCATGGATGGGTTTACGGCGTCCCCCTCAACCGGACCCACCCCGCCAACCCACGGAATGCAGGCTTTTGAAGTTGAAGTTGACGTTGCCCTGGCTTGAAGCAGGTGCAGGGCTGCAAGCCCTGCAAAAAAACCTACCGCCCAAGCACCCGCGCGATCGCTTCGACCAGCAGCTCACCCGTCACCGGCTTGCGCAGGAACCCGCCGATGCCCGCCGCCTCCACCTGCTCCTGCAGATCAGCATCGGTCCGCGCCGTCACCGCCAGCAGCGGCAGCATGTAGCCCTGGTTGCGCAGGTGCTGGGCCAGCTCGAAACCACTCAGGCCCGGCAGGTCCAGATCCAGCAGGCCAACATCGAAGTCGCCCGCGCTGATCTCGCGCAGCGCCGCCAGCGCGTGGCCCGCATGCACCACCTGGTGCCCGCGTGCGGACAGCAGGCCCACCACCACATCGGCCACGGTGGCATCGTCTTCCACCAGCAGGATGCGCAGCGCCGGCATGTTCGCCACTGCGCCCTCACCCAGCACCGCCTCACCCGCCTCGCCCACGCCATCCTGCTGCAGCGGCAGCGGCAGGCTCACTTCGAAGCGGGTACCACTGCCCAGCTGGCTCTCCACCCGGATACGGCCCTGCATGGCCTGCGCCAGCTCGCGGCAGATGGCCAGGCCCAGGCCGCTGCCACCGTACTGCGCTGCCGTGCGGGCGCCGTCGGCCTGCTCGAAACGGCGGAACAGGCGCTGCTGCTGTTCCTGGCTGATGCCCGGGCCGGTGTCGTGCACCTCGAAGTGCAGGCCGCGTGGGCCGTCCTCGCAGCGCGCGTGCAGGGTGATGGTGCCGCGACTGGTGAACTTCACCGCATTGGACAGCAGGTTCAACAGGATCTGCCGCACCCGCATCGCATCGCCGGTGGCCTGCAGGCCCGCCGGCAGCCGGTTGTCCAGCACGAAGCGCAGGCCCTTCTGGGCAGCCAGCGGGCCCATCAACGCGGCCAGGTCCTGCAGCAGGCCGTTCAACGCGAACGGTCGCGACTGCAGTTCCAGCCGCCCCGATTCGATCCGGGCCAGGTCCAGCGCATCGTTCACCAGGTGCAGCAGGTGCTCGCCGGCATGGCGGATCGACTGCGTGTACCCGCGCTGCTGCGGGTCGAGCGGCGAGGCCAGCAGCAGTTCGCTCATGCCCAGCACGCCGGTCATCGGCGTGCGGATTTCGTGGCCCAGGTTGGCCAGGAACCGGGTCTTGGCAGCCGAAGCCTGCTCGGCCAGTTCCTGCTTGTGCAGGGCCAACTGGTAGGCGTGCTTGCGCTGCAGGCGGCGCCGGTACAGCCAGGCGAACCAGCTGGTCAGCAGCAGCGCGATGGATGCCAGCACCAGCAGCCCGGACAGGCTGCGCCACCACGGTGGCTGCACGTGGAACTCCAGGGCTTCCACCCGCGACCAGACGTGGTCGGCCGAACGGGCCTGCACTTCCAGCCGGTACGCGCCCGGCGGCAGGCGCGAGAACAGGCGTTCGCCGCCCGGCCCGACTTCCACCCAGTCCGGGTCGTAGCCGGTCAGCCGGTAGCGGTAACTGTTGGACGCCGAATCGGCAAAGGACAGCAGGCGCGCGACGATGCGCAGGTCACGGTCGCCATCGGCGATCTGCAACGGCGTGTCGTGGGTCAGGTCCAGCACCTGTTCGTTGCGGCGCACCTCCACCCGCTCGATCACCAGCGGCGCGCGCCGGGTCGATGGGCGTACCAGCGTGGGATCGAACGCAACCACGCCGGCCGGCGTGCCGGCCACCAGCCGCCCGCTCGCGGTGGCGATCAGCGTGTGGTCGCGGAATTCCTGGCTGGGCAGGCCGTCGTGGACACCGTACAGGCGCACGCTCTGGCCATCGTCCCCCACCCTCACCAGGCCGCGCGCACCGGTGGCCCAGGCCACGCCCTGCGCATCGACCACCAGGCCGGTCGCGGCAATGGCCGGGTAGCCCTGTTCGCTGCCGATCACCGCCTGCCGCTCCAGCCGTCCGTTGCGCCAGAGGTAGCGCGACAGGCGCCCGTCCTCGGACAACCACACCTGGCCATCGGCGCCCACGTCGATCGCATACACCGGCGTGGCCGGCGCCCCGGGAACCGGCTGGAAGCGCTGCGCATCGGGCTGCCACTGCAGCAGGCCGCGGCTGCTGGCCAGCCAGATCCGGTCCTGCGGCCCACATTCGACATCCATGTTGAGCTGGCCGGCCTGCAGGCCGTCACGCCCGTTTTCCAGCTGCCGGCGCAGGTGGCCGTCCAGGTCACGCTGCTGCAGGCCCGAGGGCAGCATCAGCCACAGGCTGTCGCCGTCGCAGGTCATCATCGCATCGATGTTGCCCTCCATCGTGGCATCGGCGCCGCTTTCCCCGTCCCAGCGCCGCAGCGCGCCACTGCGCGGGTCGTAGCGCAGCAGTGCGTCGGTGGAACCGACCCAGACCTGGCCGCGTCGATCCTCGCGCACCGAGGTCAGCCAATGCATGCCATTGAGGAAGGTCCGATGCTGTTCGATGTCGCCACTGCGCGGATCGAAACGATCCAGCGCACCGTGGCTGCCGACCGTCCACACCCCGCCATTGGCCGAGGGGCTGGTGCCCAGCACGTAGGCATTGCGCAGCGACGATGGATCGTCCTCCAGCCGCGAGAACACCGAGAACTGCCACCAGCGCGGCAGCAGGTGCCACAGGCCGGCATTGGTGCTGGCCAGCCAGATGCCGCCTTCGCGGTCTTCATAGGCCCCCGCCCAGTTCGGCCGCACCTGGCCGCGCGCCACCGCGCTGTACAGCGGCACGGTCTGGTACTGGCCATTCACCGCGCGGCCCAGGCCACTGCGGGTGTCCAGCCAGTGCCCGCCCTGCTCATCGCGCAGCATCATGCCCAGCACCTGGTCATCGGCCGGCAACTGCCACGGCGGCGCCTCGAAGTGGCCGTCGGGCCGGCGCACGGTGGCGCCGGCCACGGTGCTGATCCACAGGCTGCCGTCAGGCTCGGCGGTCAGGCCATTGACCAGCTGGCTGGGCAGCGTACCGGCCTCGATGCGCTCGAAATCGGTACCGGTCCAGCGCGCGACGCCGTGCTTCGTGCCCACCCACAAGGTGCCGTCGGGCAGGGTCGCTAGGAAGGGGATCGAGGCGGCCGGCACGCTGCGCGGGTTGTCCACTTCGGGCAGGAAGCGCTGCAGGCGGTCACCGCGATCCAGCCGGTACAGGCCACCGCCGTAGGTGCCGAACCAGATGGCGCCGTCCGGCGTCGAGGCCAGGCTCCACACCGTGTTGCTGGCCATCAATGGCTGGCTGCTGCGGTCGTAGAAGCGCAGCTGCCGGCGATCGGCCGACATCCGCACCACGCCCGCATTCTCGGTACCGATCCACAGCTCGTTCTGTGCATCGACCAGCACGGTCCAGATGCGGTTGTCGCGCAGCCCGTCCTCGGAACGCCAGACGCGGTAGTTGCGCCCGTCGTAGCGGGCGAGGCCGTCATTGGTGGCGATCCACAGGTAGCCGTAGCGGTCTTCGGCCATGCGGTTGACGGTGTTGGACGGCAGCCCGTCGAACACGGTCACCTGCCGCGGGGTCGGCGGCACCGGCTGCGCGGCCACGGGCGCCAGCACGCACAGGAGGATCAGCAGCAGCGTCGCTGCCCGCAGATACGCCACCGATTGCCTCCTCACGCTGCCTGTTGATGGACCCCGCGTTGTGCGGCGTCGGCATGGTAAACCGAAAGTCAGGGCATTCACGCCAGCGATTGTCCCGATCAGACGTCCATCTGGCGTTTCGACCGGGCCTGGAGGATTGCTGACACCAGCAGGTCACCGGTCACCGGCTTGCGCAGGAAACCGTCGAAGCCGGCGGCAAGTACCTGGGTTTCCGCATAGGCATCGGAACGCGCGGTCACCGCCACCAGGGGCAGCTCGTAGCCCATCGCGCGCAGCTGGCGGGCGATGGCGGTGCCATCCAGCGCGGGCAGGTCCAGGTCGAGCAGGCCGACATCGAAGCCGTCGGTGGCGATCTCCGAAAGCGCACCCAGCCCATGCAGCACGTGCACCACCTGGTGCCCGCGCGCGCGCAGCAGCCCGGCGATGACCTCGGCCACGGTGACATCGTCCTCCACCAGCAGGATGCGCAGGGCGGGCAGCACCGGCTCCACGGCCACCTCGCTCTGCGGCGACGCCGCCTGGCGCGTCCACGGCAGCGGCACATGCACGCGGAAACGCGCGCCCTTGCCCAGCTGGCTGTCCACGTCGATGTGCCCGCCCATCGCCACCGCCAGTTCCTGGCAGATCGCCAGCCCCAGCCCGCTGCCACCATAGCGCGACGCCGTGCGCGGCCCGTCGGCCTGCTCGAAGCGGTGGAACAGCCGGCGCTGCTGCTCGGCATTGATGCCCGGGCCGCTGTCGCTGACCTCGAAGGTGACCGCGCCGCCCCCCTCCTGCAGGTGGGCGCCCAGCCCCACGTAGCCACGCTCGGTGAACTTGATCGCATTGCCAAGCAGGTTCAGCAGGATCTGCCGTATCCGCATTTCATCCCCGCTGACGCAGACCGGCCCGGGCAGCGCGTCCTCGCGCCGGAACGCCAGCTGCCGCTGCTGCGCCATCGGCTGCATCAGCGCCTGCACCTGGTCGAGCAGGCCGTTCAGATCGAACGGACGGATATCCAGCTCCAGCCGCCCGGCCTCGATGCGGGCCAGGTCCAGCGCGTCGTTCACCAGCCGCAGCAGATGGCTGCCGGCCTGCTGGATCGAGCCGGCGTAGCTGCGCTGCACCGGGTCCAGTTCGGTGGCCAGCAACAGCTCGCTCATGCCCAGCACGCCGGTCATCGGCGTGCGCACCTCGTGGCCCAGCGTGGCCAGGAAGCGGCTCTTGGCCTGCGAGGCCTGCTCGGCCAGCTGCTGCTTGTGCACGGTCAGCTGCCACTGCTGGCGTCGCCGCAGGCGCCGGCGGATCGACCACACCGTCACCAGCAGCAACAGCGAACCCAGCATCAGGTAACCGAAGATGGCCATGCCACTGCGCCACCACGGTGGCAGCACTTTCACCTGCAGCCGCTGCGAGGCCGTCCACGGCCCGCTGGCGGTGGCGGCCTGCACTTCGATGGAATACAGCCCCGGCGGCAACCGCGACAGCGTGCGCTGGCCATCGCCGCCCTGCTCCACCCAGTTCTGGTCGTAGCCGTCGACGCGGAACCGGTAGCGGTTGCCCTGCGGGTTGGCATAGGACAGCAGGCGCGCGTCGATCTGCAGGTCGCGATCATCCGGGCCCAGCAGCAGCGTGCCGTCCGCCGGCAACGGCTGCCAGCCGCGCGCATCGTCGCGGCGCACGCGCACCTGCGCGATCACCAGCTGCGACGGCGGCAGCACGACATCGGCCGCGTCGGGATCGAAACCGACCAGGCCGGTCTGGGTCACCGCCAGCACGCGGCCGTCGGCGCCGACGGCCGGCGGCCGACCGGTGAACTCGGCATCCGGAAGGCCATCGCGTTCGTTGAACTGCTGCACGCGCCGCGTCTGCGGATCCCAGCGCACCAGGCCACGCGGCGTGGTGGCCCACACGCGTCCATCACGGGCCAGCGCCAGCCCGCCCATGCTGACCGGCGGCATGCCGTAGGTCGCGTCGACGCGCTGGATCAGGCGCAGGCCCAGGCCATCCCACTGGTAGCGTTCGAATGCGCCCTGCCTGGCCAGCCACAGCTGCTGCGGGTCGATCCAGACCAGGTCGTAGATCTGCCCCTGCGACACGCCGGGCACGGCCACGAAGCGCTCGGCCTGCTCGCGCCAGATTCCCATCGCGCCGACCAGCCAGGCCTGCCCGCGCGCATCGAAGCGGATCTGCTCCACGGGCGCATCGCCTTCGCCGCGCAGCGCCGCAAGCTCGAAGGTCCGCAGCACCCGGCCATCGGCCGCACGCTGCTGCAGGCCCATGTTCATCACCGATATCCAGACCGTGCCGTCCGGGGCCTGGCGCATCAGGTCGATGCGCTGGCGCAGGTCGGCGCCACCGGCGATGGGCCAGTCGCGCAGCGTGCGCCGGGCCGGGTTGTAGACGCTGAGGCGTCCGGCCCGGCCCAGCCACAGCTGGCCATCCGGGCGCGGCAGCACCGACCATACCGCGCCGCTGCCCAGCTCGCGGTCGCTGGCCAGCAGGCTCAGCGTGCCCTGTGCGTTGATCTGGTAGACGCCGTGGGCCGAGCCGACGAAGTAGTTGCGGCCATCACTGGCCGCGCTCAGCAGGTACTGGCTGTCCAGTGGACGTCCATCCAGCTGGTACCACGTGGAAAAACGCCGCCAGTCCGGCGGCAGGTAGGCCAGGCCCTGGGTCAACAGCGCAACCCACATGCCCCCTTCATGATCCTGCAGCAGATCCAGCACGCCGCTGTGGCTGGTCAGGAAACCACTGCCGCGGTCGCCCTCCAGCCGCCGCAGCTGGCTCGCATCACCGCGCAGCAGGCCGTCGGAAGTGCCGGCCCAGTAGCCCCCCTGGCGATCGGCCAGCACCATCGCCGAACGCAGCTGGGCGCTGTCGGCCCAGCGCGGCCGGCTCACCCGGTCCTGCGCATCGATCCGGTACAGGCCATCGTTCTGCGTGCCGATCCAGATCGCGCCCTCGGCATCACGGCTCAACCGCAGCACGCTCACCGCGCCCAGTTCACGCGCGGCGACCGCCTCGAATGCGGTGCCGTTCCAGCGCGCCAGGCCCGCTTCGGTGCCCAGCCACAGGCGTCCCTGCGCGTCGACCAGGCTGCTGTAGATGGTGTCGCTGGGCAGGCCACCCGGTGCCTGCCGGAAGAAACGCAGGCTGCCGTCCTCGCCGAAACGGCAGACGCCGTGGGTGCTGCTGCCGACCCAGAGTGCCTCTTCGGCATAGGCCAGCGTCCAGACCTGGCCCTGGCATTCGTTGTTGAGTGCGTCGAAGGAGGTGAAGCGCTCGCGGTCCGCATCCAACCGGGCCACGCCCTTGCCATTGATGCCGACCCAGACGCGGTCGAGCGGATCGACCAGCAGCGTCTCGATCTCGTTGCCGGGCAGCGAGCCGGGCTGTTCCGGATCGTGCTGCCAGACCCGCAGGGTGCCGCCGTCATAGCGCGCCAGGCCACCGTCGGTGGCGGCCCAGATGTGCCCGCTGCGGTCTTCGGCCAAGGCAAGGACCATGCGCGACGGCAAGCCTTCGGCCGCACCGAATCGGCGCAGGCGCGGTGTTTCACCAGCCATGTCGAAGGTCGCCGCCGAGGTGGCCAACGCCATCAGCAACAGACCTGCCCCCGCGATGCACCGCCAGTACCGGCGCCAGCCGCTCTTCATCCTGAACCCCCTGTCCTGCGCCGATTGTCACACAGGGCCGGGGTCATCGCTGCAACAGGCTGTTTCCAGCGGCATTGCCACCACGAACTGTTGCAGCCGTGCACACAGCGCAGTGCAGGGCCTGTGCGTATGATCGAGGCACCTTTCCGCCGAGCCCTGCCGATGCGTTCCTGCCTGGCCCTGCTGCCCCTGCTGCTTGCCGCCGCCCCGGCGTGGGCCGGCAACGATGCCTGGCGCATCGACCCGGTGCATACCCGCGTGTTGTTCGCCATCGACCATGCCGGCTATTCGCAGGCGATGGGCACGATTTCCGGCAGTGCGGGACAGCTGCGGTTCGATCCCGACAACTGGCGGGAGGCGACTCTGGATGTCGAGATCCCCGTGTCGCGATTGGACCTGGGTGATGCCAAGTGGAACCAGGCCACCCTCGCCCGCAGCCTGCTCGATGGCGAACGCTTCCCCACCGCGCGCTTCGTTTCCACCCACGTCGAGCCGGTCGACGAGAAGCATGCGCAGGTCGCCGGCACCCTGACCCTGCGCGGGGTCAGCCAGCCGGTGGTGCTCGATGTCACCCTCAACGCGGTCAAGCGCTATCCGCTGCCGCCGTTCCGCCGCACCGTCGGCTTTTCCGCCACCACCACATTGAGCCGGCGTGCCTTCGGCATCACCGCGTGGCCGGGCGTCATCGGCGATGCCGTACAGGTGAGGATCGAGGCCGAAGCTGCGTTCGACCGCAGCGATGCGCCGGGAACTCCCGCCCCTGATTCCCACTCCGACAGCACGACGGCCCCCAAGGACCCCCGATGACCGCCAAGAACACGCCCGCCGCCTGGGGCAGTGTCAGCCAGACCCTGCACTGGTTGATCGCCCTGCTGATCCTTGCCCTGGGCATCGTCGGCCTGACCATGGGTGAACTGCCCAAGACGCCGAAGTACTTCTGGGTCTATACCGCGCACAAGTCCATCGGCATCACCGTGCTGGCACTGGTGCTGTTCCGCCTCGGCTGGCGCCTGTATGCCGGTGCGCCGAAGCCGGTGCCGGGCGTGCCCAGCTGGCAGGAACGCATCGCCAGCGCTACCCACGTGCTGCTGTACGTGCTGATGTTCGCCATTCCGCTGTCCGGCTGGCTGTATGACTCGGCCAGCGGCCTGCGCCCGTTCCGCTGGTTCGGCCTGGTCGACGTGCCCAAGCTGAGCGGCCCCGACCCGCAGACCGTCGCGGTGTCCCATGCCATCCACGAGTACGGTTTCTGGCTGTTGATCGCGGTGGTGCTGGCCCATGCCGGTGCTGCCTTCTACCACCACCTGTTCCAGCGTGATGCCACCCTGTCGCGGATGTTGCCGCGCGGCTGGCTCGCCTCCCCCCAGAAGGACTGACCCATGACCCTGAAACTGACCACCCCGGCCGCCGTGGCCGCCGCACTGGCCGGCATGCTGGCCACCGCCCCGGTGCTGGCCGCCGATTACGCCCAGGCCCCCGGCGCCGGCTCGATCCTGGTGTTCGCCACCAAGTACGACGGCGAAGTGTTCACCGGCAGCTTCCCGGGCTTTGCCACCAAGCTCAGCTTCGACCCGGCCAACCCGGCTGCTGGTTCGCTGGACGTGGTGATCCCGCTGGCCGGCGCCAAGAGCGGCAACAGCGACCGCGACTCGACACTGCAGGGCGCCGATTTCTTCAATGTCGGCAAGTTCGCCACCGCGCACTACACCGCCAAGGGCTTCCGCGCCGTCGGCAACGACCAGTACGCCGCCGACGGCACGCTGGAACTGCGCGGCGTCAGCAAGCCGGTCACCCTCACCTTCACCTGGAAGCCGGGCACGCAGCCGGTGCTGACCGGCAAGGCAACGGTCAAGCGCCTGGACTTCGGCGTGGGCGGCGGCGACTGGGCCGACACCAAGACCATCCCGGACGAAACCTCGATCAGCACGATCGTCAAGTTCGACGCGAAATAACACGGGTCTGCCGCCGGGCATGGCCCGGCGCTACCTTGGAACGTTGATGTTGGGTAGCGCCGGGCCATGCCCGGCGGATTCACCCCGCAGCCAACCAGGCCTGCACGCCGGCCGCATCGAACGGCCAATCCAGCTCGCGGTCGCCGGCCTCGTCGCGCAGCACCGGCACCCGCGCGCCATAGCGCGCCTCCAGCCCGGGCTGGTCGTCCAGGAACACCGAATCGAACTCCGGCGCCCTTGCCTTGGCCAGCTCGGCCAGGGCCATGTCGCAGAGGTGGCAATCATCACGCTGGAACAGGGTCAACACCGGTCCGGCCCCCTTGGCGGAAATGCTGCGCCGCAGCCATGGCGGGCGGCATGAACCGCTAGAATAGCGATCTCTTCCGGTACCCGCAGTACGGCAACCATGGCTGTCAGCACGTTCGACGTTTTCAAGATCGGCATTGGCCCGAGCTCCTCGCACACCGTCGGGCCGATGAAGGCCGCCGAGCGCTTCATCCACCGCTGGCTGCTCGATCCGGGCCGGCTGCATGAAGTGGCGCGCATCCGCGCCGACGTCTACGGTTCGCTGGCCCTGACCGGCCGCGGCCACGGTACCGACAAGGCCATCCTGCTCGGCCTTGAGGGCCAGCGCCCGAACCTGATCGACCCGGACATCATCCCGGCCACCCTGGAACGCATCCGCAGCAGCAAGCGCATCCAGCTGATGGGCCAGCACGAGATCGCCTTCGACGAGAAGCGCGACCTCGGCATGAACAAGCGCCAGAAACTGCCGTCCCACCCCAACGGCATGCGCTTCACCGCCTACAACGCCGAAGACGAAGTGATCGCCACCCGCGATTACTACTCGGTCGGTGGCGGCTTCGTGGTCAACCAGGACGATGCGGCCGATGACCGCATCGTGCCCGATGAAACCCCGCTGCCCTACCCGTTCAAGAGCGGCGATGAACTGCTGGCGCAGACCGCGCGCAGTGGCCTGAGCATCGCCCAGCTGATGTTCGAGAACGAAAAGTGCTGGCGCAGCGAGGACGAGATCCGCGCCCAGCTGCGCGAGATCTGGAGCGCGATGCAGTCGTGCGTGGCGCGCGGCATCCGCGAAGAAGGCGTGTTGCCGGGCGGCCTGAAGGTCGGCCGCCGCGCACCGGCGCTGTACCGCGAGCTGTCGTCCAAGCCCGAAGCGGCGATGCGCGACCCGCTGACCACGCTGGACTGGGTCAACCTGTACGCACTGGCGGTGAACGAGGAGAACGCTGCCGGTGGCCGCGTGGTCACCGCGCCGACCAACGGCGCGGCCGGCGTGCTGCCGGCGGTGCTGCACTACTTCGACCGCTTCTGCCCGGGCGCGAACGAACAGCGCGTGTTCGACTTCCTGCTGACCTCGGCAGCGATCGGCATCCTGTACAAGGAAAACGCCTCGATTTCCGGCGCCGAAGTCGGCTGCCAGGGCGAAGTGGGCGTGGCCTGTTCGATGGCCGCCGGCGGCCTGGTCGCAGCGTTGGGCGGCAACCCCAGCCAGATCGAGAACGCCGCGGAAATCGGCATGGAGCACAACCTGGGGCTGACCTGCGACCCGATCGGCGGGCTGGTGCAGATCCCGTGCATCGAGCGCAATGCAATGGGTGCGGTGAAGGCGATCAATGCCTCGCGCATGGCCATGCGTGGCGACGGCAAGCACAAGGTGTCGCTGGACAAGGTCATCAAGACCATGCGCGATACCGGCCGCGACATGCAGGACAAGTACAAGGAAACCAGCCGTGGTGGCCTGGCGGTGAACGTCATCGAGTGCTGAGGGGCAGCGCCGCGGGCTGGGTTCGGACCCTCGGTAGAATCGACTGTCAGTCGACTATCGCGCGCAGCGCGGGAATTCCGCGCGTTGTTCGAGGGTAGTCGACCAACGGTCGACTCTACCTCACGGGGCGACACCGTCACGGTGTTCCGGTTAGGCTCGGGGCTCCCCTGCCCCGGACTGTCCCATGCGCGTGATCGCTGCCGCCCTGCTTGCCTGCCTGCCCCTTTCCGCGCTGGCTGCGCCAACCTACGGCCCGCGCCTGGAAGGCTTCGATTACGGCTACCCGGTGAAGACCTTCGCCCTGCAATCGCAAGGCCAGCCGCTGGAAATGACCTACCTGGACGTCACCCCGAAACGGAAGGCGGTCGGCGTGGTGGTGCTGCTGCACGGCAAGAACTTCTGCGCGGCCACGTGGCAACAGACCATCGCACCGCTGGTGGCCGCCGGTTACCGGGTGATCGCTCCGGACCAGATCGGCTTCTGCAAGGCCAGCAAGCCCGAGCGTTACCAGTATTCGTTCGGCCAGCTGGCCGCCAACACCCATGCGCTGCTGCAGCAGCTGCAGCTGGGCGACCAGCCGGTGCACGTGGTCGGCCATTCGATGGGCGGCATGCTCGCCATCCGCTACGCGCTGATGTACCCGCAGGACCTGCGCAGCCTGTCGCTGGTCAATCCGATCGGCCTGGAAGACTGGAAGGCACTGGGCGTGCCGTGGCGCAGCGTCGATGAGTGGTATGCCGGCGAACTGAAAACCAGCTATGACAGCATCCGCCGCTACCAGCTGGACGTGTACTACGACGGCCAGTGGAAGCCCGCCTACGAACAGTGGGCGCGCATGCAGTCGGGCATGTATGAAGGCGCCGGCAAGCAGGCGGTGGCCTGGAGCCAGGCGCTGACCTCGGACATGGTGTTCAACCAGCCCGTGGTCTACGAGCTGAAGCACCTGCAGGTGCCGACCGCGCTGTTCATCGGCCAGAAGGACCGCACCGCGATCGGCCGCGACCGCGCCTCACCGGAACTGAAGGCTGCGCTGGGTGACTACCCTGCGCTGGGCAAGGCGGCGGCCGCTGCCATTCCCAACGCGACCCTGGTCGAATTCGCCGCGCTGGGGCATTCGCCGCAGGTGCAGGATCCAAAGCAGTTCAACGCCGCGCTGTTGAAGGTGTTGAAGACCCGTTGAAATACCGATCCGCCGGGCCAGGTCCGGCGGACATGGAGGGTAGCGCCGGGCCATGCCCGGCGAGCGCAGCAGCAGGCCGTCAACCGGCAATGCGCAGCACATCATCCAACAGTGCTGCGGCGGTCACTTCCGCACCCGCACCCGGGCCCTGGATCAGCAGCGGCTGCTGGCGATAGCGGTCGCTGTGGATGGCCACGCGGTTGTCGGTGCCCGCACCCTGCGCCAGTGGATGATCGGCCGGCAGTTCGCGCAGTCCGACCTGCGCCCCCTCGGCATCGACACGGCCGACGAAGCGCAGCACGCGGCCCTGTGCGTGCGCCTGCTGCCAACGCGCCTGCAGCGGCGCATCCAGCTGCTCCAGCGCGGCCAGCGCCTCACCCAGCGGCAATGCCGCCAGCGCCGCCGGCACCAGTGAATCCACCTGCACCTGCGCCGCATCCAGCGCCAGCCCGCTGCTGCGGGCCAGGATCAACAGCTTGCGCCGCACATCCTCGCCAGACAGATCCACGCGCGGATCGGGCTCGGTGTAACCGGCCTCCAGCGCTTCGCGCACTGCCACCGAGAACGGCGAACGGCCGTCGTAGCGATGGAACAGCCAGGCCAGCGACCCGGACAGCACGCCTTCGATGGCATGGATGTGGTCACCGCCGGCCACCAGCGCGCGCAGGCTGCTCAACAACGGCAGGCCGGCACCCACCGTGGCGCTGTCACCGTAGCGCGCACCGCTGTCGGCACAGCTTTCGGCGATGGCCTGTGCGCGTGCCAGCTGCGCGCCGCGGCCCAGCTTGTTGGCCGTCACCACGTGCACGCCGCGGGCCAGCCACTGCACGTGGCGTGCGGCCACGTCCTCGCTGGCGGTGGCATCCACCACCACGTCACCGCGTTCCAGGCCCTCGGTGCTGGCCCACGGCGGCGAGCTCTGCCCATCGCGCGGCGCGCGCCGGGCCAGTTCCAGCGGCAGCGCGAGGTCGCGGTCGATCGCCAGCGCCGTGCGCGAGTTGGCCAGCCACTGCACGCTGGGCAGGTCCAGCCCACGTGCCTGCAATGCCTGGTAGCGCTGCACGAAGGCCGTGCCCACCGTGCCGGTGCCGAGCAGGGCCAAGCGGCCACCGCCGAGCGCGGGAATGTCAGCGGCCAGCGCGCTCATGCATCCACCACCTGTTTGCGGCGCACCGCAGCCCCGATCACCGCTTCGGCGCGCTGCAGCGCGGCGTCGAGATCGGCCAGCAGGTCACGCTCGGCTTCGATGCCCACCGACAGGCGCAGCAGGCCTTCGCTGATGCCGGCGGCGGTACGTGCCTCGGCGGTCATCGCCGCATGGGTCATGGTGGCCGGGTGCGCGACCAGGCTTTCCACCCCGCCCAGCGATTCGGCCAGGGTGAAGTAGCGCAGGCCATCGACAAAGGCGCGCACCGCGGCATGCGGATCCTCACCTTCGCAGGCCGCCAGCTCGAAGGAGAGCATGGCGCCGAAACCGCTCTGCTGGCGCGCGGCGATGGCGTGGCCGGGATGGTCGGCCAGGCCGGGGTAGTAGACGCGTGCCACGGCCGGATGCGCATCCAGCAGGGCCACGATCGACGCGGTGTTCTCCTGGTGCGCGCGCAGGCGTGCATCCAGCGTGCGCAGGCCGCGCAGGGTCAGGAAGGCATCGAACGGCGAACCGGTCAGGCCCAGCGCGTTGCCCCACCACACCAGCTGCTCGTGCACCGCCGGGTCGCGCGCGATCACCGCGCCGCCGACCACGTCACTGTGGCCGTTGATGTACTTGGTGGTCGAATGCAGCACCACGTCGGCACCGAACGACAGCGGCTGCTGCAGGGCCGGCGACAGGAAGGTGTTGTCCACCACGACAAGCGCACCGGCCTTGTGCGCGGCATCGATGACGAAGCGCAGGTCGGTGATGCGCAGCAGCGGGTTGGACGGCGTTTCCACCAGTACCAGCTTCGGCTGGCTGGCCAGCGCCTGTGCCAGCGCACGCGGGTCGGTCAGGTCGGCGGTGACCAGGGTGAAGTGGCCCTTCTTCGCCAACGCATTGAACAGGCGCCAGCTGCCGCCGTACGCATCGTGCGGCACCACCAGGGTATCGCCCGGCTGCAGCAGTGCGTTCAGTACCAGGTTGATGGCGCCCATGCCGGTGGCGGTGATGACGCCACCAGCGCCGCCTTCCAGTTCGGCCAGTGCTTCGCCCAGCAGGTCGCGGGTCGGGTTGCCGCTGCGCGTGTAGTCGTACTGCCGCTTGTTGCCGAAGCCATCGAAACTGAAGTTCGACGACAGCACGATCGGCGGGGTGACCGCACCGTGGGCGGTGTCGCGGTCGATGCCGGCGCGGACAGCGGCAGTGGTGCGGCTACAGGACGGCTCGTTGGCGTACAGGCTCATGCGGACTCTCCAGAAGTGCGGAAGGCGGTAGCGAGGATCGCGTCGATGCGATCGGTTTCTTTGAGGAAGGCGTCGTGGCCGTAGGGCGAGCGCAGCACGCGCAGGCTGCCGCGCGGGCCCAGCCCTTCGACCAGACCGACCAGGTCGGCCAGCGGCACCAGGCGGTCGCCTTCCACCGCCACCACCACGGTGGGCAGCAGGATGGCGGCGGGGTCCACGCGGTGCAGGTCGATCGATTCGGACAGGCGCAGGTAGGCGGTCACCGGCGTGCGCGCGACGTACTGCGCGCCGGCGGCATCGAGGTAGTCTTCGGCGGCCACGCGCACGCGGCCGTTGACCACTTCCGGCGCCGCATCGAAGCGCTCGCCGAATTCTTCCGGGGTGCGGTAGCTGAGCATGGCGAACTGGCGGGCCAGCGCCAGGCCGTGGTCTTCGCCGCACTGCAGCTGGCCCAGCGCAACGGCGCGGCGCTGCAGGGCGCGCCAGGCGGCGGCATACGGATGCGGGCGGTGCGCACCGCTGGCCAGGACCAGCTGGCGCACGCGGCGGCGGTGGCGGATCGCGAACTGCTGGCCGACCAGCGCGCCATAGGAGTAGCCGACGAAGGCCTTCAGCACGCCGATGCCGAGATGATCGAGCAGCAGTGCCAGCGCATCGGCCTGGTCGGCGGTGTCGATCGGCACGTCCAGCGCGCCATCTGCACCGATGAAATCGAAGGCCAGCACGCGCAGCTGCTGCGGATCCAGCGCACGGCCGCTGCCGACCAGGCCTTCGGCCCAGCCCTTCTCGCTGAACTGTGCATTGGAGGCGACATGGCGGTGGGCGGAAATGCCACCGGCCAGCACCACCACCGGCGCGTTGGCCGGCCCCACCCACTCGTAGCGCAGGCGCACCGGGCTGGCCCCGGCGTGGCGCATCGACAGCACGGCAGCGAACTCGCCGCGCTCGGCGTGCACGCGGTCATCGACCGGCACGCTGACAGGGACAAAGGATTCGGGGCGGGCGGCAGTGCTGGGGGCGAAGCTCATGGCGGGATCCGTGTGGGAAATCGGCCATCGAGCCTTCGCAGGGCTCGCGTTCGAGATGCACGTGCGGTGCATGGTTCGAACCATCTTTCGGTGGACGCCACGGTCCCCGCAGGATTTGGCACCTACGCAGACGCTTTCGCGCCTGCGGGCTGCCCCGGCTTCAAAGGGCCTGTCCCTCTGCCGGTCTCGATGGTGGAGCCACGATGCCAGCCCTTTCCGGGCCTGTCAATCCCTTCATGCGGATAAAGCGATGGAATAAATGAACCGCCGTTCCGGGAACTGCGACCGGTCCCCGCGTTCAGGATCCGCTACAGTCGCCAGCGCCCTTTCCGCTGGATCCGTCGATGCCCCGCCTGCCCCTTCCCTGCCTGCTGCTGTGCCTGCTGGCCAGCGCAACCGTCCACGCCAGCGACTGGCGCCAGGGCTGGGGACTGGTGCCGAAGGCAGGTGCGTCCGCGGCCGGCAACGATGCCCCGCAGGCCGCGCCGACCACCCGGCTGCAGCTGCAGGCGATGGGCGGGCAATGGCAGGCGCGCATCGACAACCCGTTGGCAGGCCCGGTGCAGATCGAGCTGCGGCCGGCGCCCGGCGGCGCCATCGACGGCCTGCCGCTGCGTTCGCTGGTACAGGGCGGTGGCAGCCTGGTGGTTGGCCACCTGCCGGCCCCGGCCGATGGCCGCAGCCTGGAGGTGCGCCTGCAGTCGGTGCCGGGCAACCCCGCCGCACGGGCCGAGGACGTGGCCTACCGGCTGCCCTTCCAGGCGCCACGGCTGCGCGTGGACCAGGCCCCGAACGGACGCTTCAGCCACCAGGACGAAGAGAACCGCGACGCGGTGGATTTCGCCCTGCCCGAGGCCACCCTGGTGATGGCTGCGCGCGAGGGCACGGTGATGCAGGTGCAGGATGGCTTCAAGGCCAACGGCCAGGACCGCGAGCGCGATGCCGGCCGTGCCAATTTCATCCGCATCCTGCACAGCGACGGCAGCATGGCGCTGTACGGCCACCTGCAGGCGGGCGGCATGCGCGTGCGTCCCGGCCAGGCGGTGCAGGCCGGGCAGCCGATCGGGTTGTCCGGCAACAGTGGCTACAGCACCGCGCCGCACCTGCACTTCGTGGTCCAGGTCAACCGCGGCATGGGCCTGCGCTCGGTGCCGGTGCGTATTTTCACCGCGCAGGGCCAGCTGCAGTTCGCCCGCCAGGGCGAGGCCGACGGCGGCACCGGGCGCTGACCGGCCCCGGCCGGTATAATCGGGCGCTTATCTCTTTGAAAAGCGCCCCGGG